>Ga0116227_10001407_pt1 | contig 53438 bp, 48 predicted proteins | sample S1TSphgellanicum_FD_89693 | JGI IMG/M metagenome (GOLD analysis project Ga0116227, IMG submission 89693) | Host-associated microbial communities from peat moss isolated from Minnesota, USA - S1T2_Fb - Sphagnum magellanicum MG | ecosystem: Host-associated > Plants > Peat moss > Unclassified... | reverse complement strand
AATTCCTCATGATATCATGTATTGATTTTTAAATACTGATCTTGATCATCACGGCAACAATAGTAATATATGCATGACACAAGCTGGAATGGCATTTTGTCTGAGGTGATGTCATCTTTTGTAGCGAAAAAGCTTGACAAGCTCTTGCTCAAATGAACACAAGTCTAGATCATAGTAAAATCTGCACATCCTTTTATCGCCCGTCAGAAAATTTTATTTTCTTTTTTTGTTGGGGGGGGGGGGGGTTTGGTACCTTTGAATCAAAGCTCTTCGGCTCAATTGGAGTTAAAGCAAGCAATATTGTAAATGCTCATGGGGTTTTACACGGGGTAAAGCCCTCAGAGTGGTGGAGCTTTACCATAATTTGGGCTCCCTCAAGCAGGCCCTTATTGTGATGAAGCTGAAGCTCCACCCTCAGGCCTTTACTGTACACTTTGTCATGCAGTATATTACAAAGTGACTTTACTATACAGTTGTGTTCTATAAAGCTTTAGGTAGGCCCGTATTCTAGTAAAGCTAAAGCCCCACCCTGTGGACTTTACCAAGTCATGCAGTATGGAACCAATTTGTTAAGGTGACGACTAGTGACGAATATAATATTGGTGAACATCAACTTTTGAGTCACTTGTGAAATTTTTTGTGGCATAAAAAGTTGAAATTGAATTGTTTTTCAAATTTTGGTCGAATGTATTCAATGTTTGATTCCAAACAAGATTTTTTTTTTCTTAAATTTTTTAAATTAATTTTTTGTGTTGAAATTTTCCATGTTTGGTGCCCCAAAAAATGACATTGATTTTTTTAAAATATTTTCTTGGGAAAATATCCTTGTTAAGTCATCTTATTATGAGAAATGACAAAAAGGGAGAAAAAGTAATACCCCCCTTTTCCCCCAACCACCCAACCCCACCCAAGAAATAACTCCTTTAAAAAAAAGAACTCCTTTCCCCTCCCAATACCACTTAATAAAACTCCTTTATTTTTCAAGTTCGCTAAGACCCCACATCATTAAAAAAAAAAAAAGGCCCTATACTCTCCTCACCCAACTTCTTAAAAAAATAGCTGACACATAAACTTATCCATTCAGCCTACTTTTGCTTCTCCAACCCCTATACCCTCTCAAAATGTGTTCCCACAATTGAGCCAACAAATGACTTCTTTGCAATGGCCAAGAGTTGAAAAACATGTTAATTTTTTAAAAAAAACAAGTTTTGGGTTTGTATAATTAATTTTACAACTTTAAGCTTTCCACCAATAGAATTTGAAGTTGACCCAATTCTAGTGTAAAAGGGACCTTAGTTGGCAAGCTTCATGAGTCCTTTCCCCCTTCCAATGTTTCAGGATAAAATGCAGGATTGAAACTCTGCTGAGAATTGTTTTGTTCATCTTCTTCATAGAGTTTATTCTTTGGCATGTATCATGTTGATCTATTCAATGCAATATTATAGTCAAAGGGTTTGCAAATGCATAATATAAAGCAAGGACTTTCTGTTATGTATCTACTGCAGAACACTATTTATAAATAAAATCATTTGTTGATGTATTTCAATTCAGTGTGAACTAAGTTCTAGTTTTTGTTGTGGTTGGAGGATTTATCCCCAAGGAGTGATTCTAGAGGCTGCCTCCTCTTTTGCATTTGAAAATATATTCATCTACAATTGCATAAATTCAAGTTCAAAACACACAATTCAATCACAAAATAAAACAAACTTGGTGTCAAACCATACCTCCTATTCCATGATGTGCTCAGAGATCTATGCATGTTTTTATGTCTATCTATGCATGTTTTTATGTCTAACATTGTTAGTTTTGATCGTGCTGGGTGCGGATCTAGTAATGCTTGACGACATTGCTATTTCAGCATTTAATGAAGATTCTTTCTTGATAAAGAAGAACTTTGGTTGGCAATGGGCACATTATGTGAACTGAGAGCCCTATAATGGTATACTGTAATTTGTTTTCCCCAGGGGAGAAGATTGACTCCTTGCAAGCCATCTAGAAAAACAACCATAAGTCTCACTCTTGAAGTAAAATTTCTAGTTAACACAATGGCATATTGCTTCCAAGTGGTTATAAGATCATCTTAACACAAAAAGAAGACGTTCTTTAGTCCTTGCAAACGAAAGCCTAGTGAAACCATCAAATACCCTTGTACACTGATCAGGGTGGTTGTAATTGGTGTATGCAGTATGTATTCTCAACATACTGCACATGCATGGCTTGACTGTGGGCTGGATTTGCTGGTGGTTTTGGTTGGGTATTGGAGCTTCAATTTTTGTGCAACAGGAACCAGAATATACAGAAGCAGGATAGACTATTCTTTCTTAGCTTGTTTCAGTCATCTCAGAATGTTGGGAAAACACTATGCCTTTGTTAGGTTTATGGATACATCACACGTTAACATGTCACACATTATGATCCTGCCAAACTTAAATGCTAAATTTGGGGCACAACAATTCTCAGCAGAGTTTCAATCCCGCATTTCCTCCTGAAAGTACAATGCCAATGTTTTCCAAGTTTGTTCTCACTTCGTTTTTGAACTTATCAGACAGTATCACTGCTAGTCCAATAGCTCCACTTGGCTCCACAGTCATCTTCAACACCTCATGACACAGTTTCATGGCCTCAAGAATCTCATCGTCATCCACTGTGACTACAGCACTCACAAGATCCCGAACTACAGGCCTGTGGGAGAAACAAACATCTGTTAGAGAAATCATGATAGATCGATGCACATGACATTCTTCCGACTATCTCGGATTCTTCGATATGATTGTTTCTCAGTCTCTTTGAGAGTTTTTCCTGTCAAGGATTGTAATCAAAAGCCACAAATCAGCAAAACAGTTTAGTGCTCTATAGAGCTTGCGCCATACTCTCTGCACAAATAAGAGAAACTCTATGAATAAGCCTGAATAAGAGACGATAACACAGAGTAGATTCTGTAGTGGTACCATGTGAAATTGCCCAAAGAAGCTCGCAAACCATCTGCAATTGTCTTAGGCTGCTTCAGGGTGACAATCCTCCCAGCTGCTTTTGACTGGGCTGCATCATCGGCTCCAGATGGTTCTGCTGCTATGATAATAATTTCTGGTTTGATTGCTTTTGCAGCCAATGCAATCCCGGAAATCAAGCCCCCACCTGAAAGAGAGACTAGTTCCTTGAAACACTTTTGTGACTCCAAATGCAACCATACGGTATCTATTATATGTTCCTTTGAGCTTGACATGATGCAATGTGCAGGTGTCAACAAATCTTGAATTTCTTAGTACAATATTGAGGTAGGACATTCAAGCACTTTTCAGTACATCTTTCACATGGCTTTTGTTATGTTTGAATACATACCACTGATAGGAACGATGATGGCATCCAGCAGTGGAACTTGCTCCAAAAACTCAAGAGCAACAGTACCTTGGCCACTGCAACAGTAAGTATCATCAAGAGTGTGCATTTTTTTCCATATGAGAAGAAACAATGCTTTTGTTTCTTGCATGCTGTGTGTCCGAAGTAATACAGTGGTGGATAAAAAACCCAATGTCAGATAACACACCTGATGATATCGGGGTCATTGGAGGAATGTACGAGGACAGCTCCTGTACTCTGTTGTATTCTAGCTGCTTCTTTCTGCCTTGCCTCAAGCGATGGCTCACACAGTGTGATTTGCCCACCATAGCGCTTCACATTTTCCAGCTTACAAGCAGGTACATTCCTTGGAACTACAATATGTGCCTTTATTCCTCGTATCCGAGCTGCAAGTGCCACTGCTGCTGCATGATTGCCACTTCATTGGCAAACATGTGTTCAGTCTCTTGGTCAACAAAAATGGTGCATAGTGTAGGTAGATGTGCAAACAAATGAGCACCCAGGCTAGCTAGCTACTTGCCTCTGGTTTCTGCTTTGCATCATTTGGAAGGAAGCTAGACATAGGATTGAGAATTGTTGAATGTGGCAAGCATGTGAATGTATGGTTGTAATGGTAAAACCTGCTGTGAGTTAGAACACCGCGTTTGGCCTCATCTTCTGATAGAGAAAGAATCGCATTGCAAGCTCCTCGGAACTTGAAAGCACCCCTGCAGATTTCAAACAGACTAGTTAACAAAAATCCAACCAGCATCCTTGAGCAAGAATTTGCACCCAAGAAAGAACAGTTCCTAAACAGGATGAATTGTCCACATGCTTTGGCAACAATACTTGGACGTAACATTCTAGAAAGGAATGAAATGCTCACAGAGGCTCCAGTACTTCTGTGCAGTGATCCCAGGTTGTTGAGCAAAGCTATGACTACAACACAAAGCATGACCAAAACATCCAGCAGCACAAAAAATTGGCCACTATCAAAGCATTAGCAGGAAAGAACAGGAGCAGCAGGAAGAACAGGACGTCTCTCAATTTACCCCTTCTGCAAGTGCTCGCATTTGAAGAAGAGTTTCTTCCCAGCAAGAGCATCTAAGGTTGACGAAGTCATCACGGGTGTGGCATGTGCATACGGTGCGATGCGCTTGCGCGCTTCCATGATAGACTTCAAATCGGCAGCGTAGCGCTTTCTTGTCTGCTCCATGCTTGAAACCCAACCCAAATCTAAGCAACAATGCGAAGGATACGAATTCGAAGGACAATGCGAAGGACCTACAACGCAAATTCTTGAACAGAAGGAAGACCAAGAGGATGAAAACAATGGTGAAAGGGCCTTGCACAAAACCACTATTTATAATACTCACATTCGATACGTCATGTAAATTTAACGAAATGTGATTATATATATATATTACTGATTAATGAATAGATTTTTAACTTATCATATTTTCTTGATGTTTCCATGTGTAAAACGTGGGAGACAGTAAAAGATAATGAAAAGTAGAGTTTTCCGTAGCGTCAGGAAAATGCGGCACCTGGACACTGAATTTGGTCCAAAATCGGGTGACATTCGGAAAAGATCTCCAAACAAGTAGCCTTCAGGGGGGGGGAGGGGGGAGGGGGGGTGGGGTCAAACTAAGAAATGCACCACTTCTTGTGCCTAACTGAGTTTCATCCTGTTTTGACCAGTCTTTCCTTTTCCTGAGTGCCTCCACTGCTCCTACATATATTTTCACTCCTCTTACATGTACAATTAGTATAATTATCTCGAACCTTGTGCACTAAATGCTGAGCTTCAGTATGGAAAAACATTAACCAGGCCAAATGAAATGAATGGTCCGGTACAAAAAAACTGCCACCCTATCCATGACGTCAGCAACCCCCGCTTGCTCATAACCCGTCACCCCGTTGGCATAACTGCCACGTAGGCACATTACACCCCCACCCCCCATAAAATCCCCCCCCCCGCCAAAATCCCATTGCATGCCATGTCCTGGCATGGCCCATGTCAAGCCATGAGTCACTCTGCTAAGCTATAACCCTAAACCAATTTCAAAAGCTATAGCCATTTCATGCAAGACAAGACCATGTCATGTTTCCAAAGTTAAAAACCCTAAACCCTAAAGGAGGTGTAGTACCTTCTCACTTATCTCCATCGCCATTGTAATATAACTTCAAGGTATTTTGTAAATTTGCTCAATAATGCTGAAGTTGTTATCATAGGATAGTTTAATTCGCCCTTGTTAAATTATTGCAATAGCTTTGGCATCGAAGGTAGTGGAGGCAAGAAAATGGGAGTGCAGGAAAATTTGCAAGTTGAAGACGTTGTTCTAGTAAGCTTTTTAACTTACTTGTTACAAATCGATGGCTTTCAAATATTTGTGGAAGTGGCCGCCTATATATCAACAACATTTTGTTAGGGCATTCGTGGATGGCATGAAATGTTTTGTTGAAGAAACGCCTTGTAGTGGGTAAACGTTAGTAGAGGAGCCCTATGCAAGTTACAAAGTTTTCTTCTTCAACAAATTGTAATTCACAATTTGTAATTCAATTTTTAACTTTAAATAATTTGTAGTTTGAACTACAACTATTACAAATGTAGTTTTACAACTATGGGTTTAATGGATTGTTCAATTTGTAATATGTATTCATCTTCTAAATGTTACAAAGTTGTGTTTACATGGGTTTAGGTTCTTCAATGGCGCAAAAAAAATGGAAAACAAGGAACATAATCAAATATCTACATAAGTTGAAACAAACCTTTTTACAAATGGGTTGGTGTGCTATTGTGTTTTCATGGGATACAAGAAATGGGTAGAACAATTTGTCACTATAGAGTTGTACAATGAGTTGAAACTAGAGTCTATCACCATAAAGGTAAATATTTTGCTCTAGATCCCATTGTAGCATTTGTGGTAATTTAAAGAAAGGTTGTTGAGTTTAGAAAGAGGTAGTAAAATTTAGAAAAAAATTTATATTTGTTTAAATATGTTACTAAAAGAAATCCTTCAATTGTAGGTAACACCTATTAATGTTGAGAAAATAGTAAAAAGGCGAAGCAACATGGTTTGCATCTACTATGGTGGGGAGTGGCCCAACAAACTAAGGCTTTTCGAACACCAACATCAGGGCTACATGAATGCACCATTTTATCTAGACTCAACAAAGCGTGTGCAATTACCTATCTATCCTAATTTCAAGTCTCCCCATAATAGTAAGAAGTTGAAGCAAATGTTGGCAAATTGTAAGGCAAGCACAGACTTACCTTTGAATACCCAATTGAAAGTTGATTAAGAGCAGGATCAAAACATTCTAATAGGTCATAAGGCAAGTTTGTTGACTTAAAACCTTAAAAGGATTACACCCAAATGTTAGGTGTGATGTAAAACATCATAAGTGCAAACATGATGATGATGTTGTTACAAGTAAACATTCGAAAACTAGCCACAAGAGAAATAGAAAGGAGCTTCAGGAAGATGCTACAATTGAAAAGCTAACTAATCCTCATACCCATCGCACCAAAAGCCAAAATCTTTCAACTTCAAGTAGAAAACACCGACGGTTGCGAAAACAATACAAAAAGGTGGATGATGATGTGGTAAACCTCACTTCACCTACCTCTACAATCCCTAGCATTGAAAGAGTGAATAGAACAAATGTTCTTACCAATAGTTTAGAAAAAATTGGAAATGGTGATGATGCAACTAGACCGGCAAATATAGCTAATGAAATTAAGGGCATGGGTACATTTAGGGTCATTAGAAATTAGTCAAGTTCAATTGTAGAAAATGCATATGAAATTCTATCTATTTTATCCACTTTTGTTATTCATGGATTGCCTAGCTTTGGAGGTCAGGGTGCTAATCTACAATTTGGGCATTTATTCAACTAGGAATGGGCTGTAATTGATGCAGAGCGTAAGGCCACCATGGCATCTGTTGAAATTACAACAAAATAAAAAGTTATGATGAATTGGCAACCCCCTCCTTGCCCTCCTCCATTCTTGAAGTGGGTTTCTCCTTTGTTCATGTTGATGCCGTTCATGTTACGAAACTACAATTAGAAGGATATAATTGAAGGCTTCAAATCCAAATTGTCTCAATATAGAATGTTTAAGGATGGAAAATGGGAGGACTAGGTGGATGCCAATTTTATGAGCTCATACGGGAATTGGGCATTTGCAAAATCAAAAAGAATATATAATCTATGTTTCAAGTTTTCTATTCTTAAATGTAGCAAGTGGTAACATGGTAAGGTAATTCAACTTAAATTTTGTTATAGGCTGTAGTAGGTAGTAACATGTGGTGACCTAATTCATCCTTTCTATTGTAGGTAATAACTTTCAACAATTATGTTGTGGGTAGTGGTGCCCATGCAATAACCATGGTAAGGTGGATGTGTTTTTTCAAAAATTAAAACAATGCAATGATACCATCAAAAATGCCATCATTGTCTCTATTGAGCATGTTCACAATTGATACTATGGATGAGGAATTTTAGGCCTTGATTAAATATGTTGAACACAAACTACTTGTGAAAAAAATCATGGGCCTAGAAATCCAATGGGAAGATAAACGACAACAAAAAGTCAATGAATTTGTAACAAAGAAAATGGTGGTTTGGGAATAGGCAATTGCTTTTCACAGGGAACACATAACTTGGGGGTGGCATCCTATGTACCACATCATGACAATTGTGCCACTTCTACAAACAATCTACCACTAGTCCCATGGACACACAATAAACTTGAGGTTGATATTGTGGTAGCAACAATTTGCAATGGAAAAAACAAATTCATTGCAACCAACACCATTCACTATGATGTTACTAAAGACATTCATGTTTGCACATGGGATTGGACAAGCATCGGCTGACCCTATTAAAGTAGGATCAAAGGAGAACATCTTCGAATGGATGTGAGTAGGGTTTAGTGCTCACCTCTAGTGTGTAGTCAAACATATGTTACAGGAGGAGGGGTTTTTTTGTTTGCAAGTGGTATGATTGTTTCTATTTCATGCCAAGAATGGAAACAACAAGTGGAAGTGGCATTTGAAACATTGAAAGGCCCCATGGAGCTTTGGTGGGATCAATACATTGCTTGGATATATTTTGTCCAATGTAAATCAATGCAAGTAATGGCTACTGGAGACAAAAGGCAATTCATTTAATTGTGGCAACAAAGGGAGAAACTTCCAAATGAAGATGATGCACTACAACAATACATGATAGGTTTGTTGAAATATTTAAAAGACCATTATAGTGGTTGGATTACTCACGACACAAATACTTTTAATTTCCAATTTAAAATCACTTATGTTTAATGAGAATGTGTTGTTAAGTTGCTAGAAAAGTGGTTAAGTTTGGAAAGATGGTTATGTTTAGAAAAAAGTTGTAATTAAGTTTGAATTCTGTTCAGTGCATAATTGTGGTTTAGTTTAAGGAGAAGTTGTGGTTATGTTTAGGTGTCCCACATCTGAATTAACATTTCTTAACATCTTGTACAATTTTGCCAATTGTAGACACCTTAGGACCAATTGCAGATGGTGAAGATCAATGTTGGCTACTATTGTGCAAAAAGTTCCAAGATTATAACATGGCAACCGATGGGTTAGTTTCAAAACTAGCATGATCACAGGGTTCATCAAATTGTGAACTTTGTAACCAGGTTCTATTGGAGGATATGCCCAAGAACATTATGCAAACCATTGTGCTTTTACCACCTCATACAATGGATATGCATGCCATGGTAAAAGAAATCTTGAAGGAAGTTGTTGGTGTTGAAATAGAGCAGATAATGCCAAGTGATGATGATGCACTAGGGGTTGGCAACATGCCTTGATCTTTTTGCATTTACCTTGCCCATTATGTTGGAAATCCCACATGCACACTTCAAGTAACATGCCCATTTGCAATTCCAATCCCATTTATGCACTATTAGTAACTTGAAAAACTAATTTGTAACTTGTTTTATATCACATTTTGATCACTTGAAAAATGTGTTTTTTATGTTTATTCAAATACACATGTTACTTTGGTGCAAGAGATTGGCATGTCAATTGTGCAAGATCATGTCTGAAATATTATAAGGTATAACTTGATCTATGCTTACCATGTAACTTGATTTCTTTGCTCATTCATTACAAGTTTAATCGCCTACATTTGCAATGCCAAAGTAGTAAATTGTTTTGGGAGTTATTTGCAAACATTTTTGTTTTTATGGTTTAAAGGTTAGCACTTTGGATTTGTCAAGCAAACTTTATCAATTATAAGTTTTTATAAATGTAATTATAAATGTAAATCATGTAAATGTAAATTTTGTTACATTCATAGGGTTACATTACATTTATAATGTTACACATTATCTATGACATTAAAAAGGTCTATTGCATTTATTTTGTTACATTTACATGGTTACACATTGTGAGTGAAGTTCATTATGTTCCATTTATAAGGTTACACATTGTGAATGACACTAAACCCTAAACCTAGGCTGCCCTCATCTTGCCCTCTTATTTTCAATGTTATGTTGTGGTGTTTATTTAGGTTTTCATATTTATGATTATTGCATGTGCAAATGGTTGCAAAAACATTTGTTCCTAATGATGCATAAATAATATTGTAGATTTGTAGATTGTATTTAGCTTGCAATAGGCAAGGGAAGAGCTTGAACAAGGGAGGAACCCTAATTAGCCCCAAGTCAAAGAAGTTACTGAAATCAACATGAATGTGAAGGCAAAAACCCTAGATCATGATTATGGTGGACATGAAAGGAGGAGAGTAGGAGTTGTTGAGGTTACTAGAAGTCTTGATTCCTAGCTATGGCATGCATGTGTGGGGGGGATGGTGTAACTTTTTGAAAGGGTTTTGTAAATTGGAAAAATAAATGAAGAAAAAATAATTTTAGAGTTTTAAAAACCTAGTTACATTAAGGTTAGGGTTAGGGTTTGGTGCTCAAAAGAAACAACGACCTATTGTTGCTCTAAAAACAACATCAGCCCCCAACCCTAGCAAACCATATTGGGTTTGTGATTCCTTCTATAATAAGGTGAAGAAGGCTACTAACATTGGGAGTTCATTGGTAGGAATTTTGTCCAGAAGGAAAACTCCCAACTAATGAACTATTGAAGCCAAAGATATTTGAATGAAGTCAAAGTTTAAGTTGCCAAGACCATAACCTCCAACACATAGATATCCCAATGGTTTTGATACATTTAAGCAAATTGAGGCAAAGCGCATGAAAAGACCATAGGCCTTTTCCAATCGTGTTTTTCCTACACCAAATGGGTTTCTGTCACTTGCGTCATGGGGTAGTGTGAATGTTCCCACCACTTTTAAGTTTGAATTCATATCTTCCCACTTAGATCCCAAGGCTAAAATAGTCTCCTCAATTTCTATCCTAACACCATGAACTATTTCCAAGGCAATGTCCCCTCTATCAAGGAAGGCCAATCCCCCTTCATCCACAACACCCACTCCAACCATTAGTGGCCTCACTGCTTCAAAGACAATAGTTGAAGAATTGAAGAAGACAAATGAAGGATTGATTGAAAATAATCTCAAGTTGAGGTCATAAGTACTTGCAATTCTTGATTTAAGATGACATGACTTGCAAAAATGTTGCATTTGTGGTGTAACAAAACTTTGTAGTAGTTTACAAAAAAGATGGTGAATCCCCTACACACTAGAAGAAAAAACATGTATTTTCAACTAGTCTTTGTGACTAAATTTTAATCGCAAGCGACATTTTGTGACTAAAATATTTTTAGTTGCCTAAAACAAGTTGCATGTGATAAATTAGTTGCAAATGACAAAAGGTATTGGATGAAAGAAAAAATCAACAAATACAAATGCATCCTTTGACTCCAATGTATACGTATTGTCACATGCAATTAAAATGCAATTAAGATGCAACTATTTTGGTCACAATTGTGGGCAAATGATGTGCTACCATGTGTCCCAATATTTGATTATTTAAAATATTATTATTATTATTATTATTATTATTATTATTATTCTGAAAAAATCTAAAACAATCAGTTCAAATGTTTGGATGATCTTACATTATGACATGTGGCCCAATGCAAATATGCCATGTGGCACTTTTAAATAAATTTAATAAAAATATTAATATTAGGTTGGTAGTTACCTAGGTAAGTACATAAGTAAGTGCCTACAAACCTAAGTTACATACCTACCTACCTACTTAAATAAAAAGGTAGGTAGGTAGGTTCTACCTTCTTAGGCTACTTTTATAAGTAGGTACTTAAGTAGGTAGGTACATAGGTCGACCTAGGTGGGTAGGTCAAACTAGATACCTACTTAATTAGGTAGATAAGTAAGTTGGGGATGTAAGTACTTTAGAATTGTGCATAATTTGTTATTTTGTTTTGGTTGAACCTTTTGATCAATTCATCCCATGTGCACAATATTTTTAATGTGAAATTGGATCCCCACACCCTCTTGTTTATATAGTGTTCAAAATAGGAATGGAAAACAAACAATATGAGATAAGTTTTGAACTTGCACCTTTCTCAAAAACTAAGTTATAACTTCAAAACTTTTTTCAAGTCTTATCTTCTTAGTTTTTTGATTTCTAAACAATTCAAGTACATGGTTCACTAAATAATTTAATAATCATGTAATTAATAATGATTAAATTACATATATTTAAACTATAAACTATACATTACAAATATTCAATATTCATTATCAATTATTTAAATATGTAATAAATTATTAATATTTAAAAAATTAATTATCTAGATATTCACAAATTATTAATACATAACTCACAGATAATTAATTAAATAAATAAAAATATTTAAAATACATTACTTTTTAGAATCTGATCAAAATTTAAATAATATAATTAATTTAAAATTACTTTATTGACTATAATTGAAAACTATCTATTTTAAATATTTATTTTAAAATTACAAATAATGAACTAACAATTGTTATTATAAAGTAAATTTTTACAAAAAAAATTTAAAAAGTTAATATTCAACTAATTACATTACATACTATATAATTACATTCACTATTGTAAGAATTATTATAAATCAAGTAATTTTTTTCTCTTGGTAATTATTAACTATAAATAAAATAATTTGCTAATCATAAAATTAATTTTCATAATTACTATAAAATTACTGTAAAATATTTATCATAGATGATTAATCACAGAATTTTTAAAATAAAAACTAAAATATTGTATAATAATTTGTGAAATTAAAATCATTAAAATAATTACTTTAACTACACTATAATTTTCCAAATTTTTAATTCAAGTTTAAAGTTATAAATTACATATTGCAAATATTTATGTTCAATTAAAAAATAATTATGCATATACTAATTAATTATTATATGAAGTAATTACAATGATTTTAAAGTAATGTAACATTAATTACATTGATATATTTCTTTTAATATAAGAATATAAATTATATAATATACAAATCTATGTTATAACAATAATTATTTAGTGTAACTTATAATTAATAAACATAATTATTTATAATCATTTATAAAAGTGATTTATTATGGATAACATTAGTAGAAAAAACCCTTAAAACTCAATCAATAATTTTCTGAATTAAAATATAAATTTAAGATTCCAAAATAATAATTCAGAATTCGAATATGAATTTTTAGATCAAATAATTTTTTTTGAAGTTTAATAACAAATTTCAGAATTGAAATGTCAATTTTGAGACCCAAATAATAATACTCAAAAGTAAAATGTCCATTTCAAGGCTCCATTTAGACTTTCTGATTTGATATATTAATTTTGAGAATCCAAAAAAATCATTTGGAATTCAAATTTCATCTTTCAAGTCAAATAATTTCTTTAAATTAAAACTTAAAAATTCAGAATTCAAATATAAAATTTCAAGTTCAAAGAAAAATATTTAAGATCAAAATGTCATTTATTTTATGTTTGATTTTTATATTCAATTAAGTTTTCTAAATTGAAATACTAATTTTATAGATTCAAAAATAATAATTTAGAACTCAAATATCAATTTTTAGATTAAATAAGTTTTTTGAATTTAAATATCAAATTTCAAAATTGAAATGTCAGTTTTTAGATTTAAATAACAATATTTAAAATTGAAATGTCCATTTTCAGACTCAATTAATAATTTTGAGAGTTGAAGTATTAATTTTGAGAATCCAAAACAATAATTCTAAATTGAACTTTCAGGTTCAAATCAAATGATTATTTAAAATTTAAATGAAAAATTCACAGAGTTGAAATATTAATTTTCATATTCAAATGAAAATATTCAAAATTAAAATGTCCATTTTTATAATCAATTAATAAATTTCTGAATTGAAATACTAATTTTTGGATTCAAAAATAATAATTTAGAATTCAAATATCAATTTTTAGATTAAATAAGAGTTTTGAATTGAAATAGAAACTTCATATTCAAATAAAAAATTTAAAATTGAAATAATGTTTTAAACAATTAGAATCGCAATTATCTGATTCAAATATCAAGTTTCAAATTCAAATATTTAAGAAAATTAAAATGGTAATTTCCAAAATTGAAATATCAAACTTGAAATTTTAATAGTTTTTGTTTAAATTCAAGGAATTAAAAATTTTACAATAAAAATTTTTAGAATTAAAATATTAAATTTTAGATTTAAATAAGAATTTTCAAAGTTCAAGTATTAATTTTGAAATTCATTATATGAATAATATACATACATATGCATATTATATATATCACATATATAAGTTTAGTATATATATTAAAATACAGCCCTATGTCATGGTAGAATACTTTTAAAATACAACTAATTTGGTGTTTATTACAACTAATGGGACATATCAACCTATTAATGGATGAAAATAAACGTAAAATTGATCCAACTAATAGGATGAAGTTGACCAATAGTTACATCATAGTTGTGAAAATGACCAAAATAGTTGGAATTTGGTCTTGTAGTTGCAAATGACTACAAGTTACATGTAGTCGTAAATGGAATGGCGACATTTTGGCTAATTTCTACTAGTGACACGTATTGAGGTGGTATATTGGTGTAAATGCTTGACCAAGTTGCTTGCCCAACATACCACAAAATGACTATGTAATAATTTGGTAGTTTGATATGCTTCATGGAGTTTGCCATAACTAAATTCTGCAATAGGTCAACAAGGGATGAAGCTAAAATAGTAGCTTGGGAGAGCACCCAAAAACAAACGGCTAAAGTCAAATTGCAAAAAGTTGAGGCATGTTGAAAGTTTTTGCCTTGTGTTGTATTATAGATTTATTTCTAGGTGAAGCCTTGCATATAGTCATTGAACTTATGTGGTATCTATCTAGTCTTCTCCTAGGATTGACTATGTTATCATGTGACACTAACTAAGTTTTTCTTTGGTGTGATACAAACAAGAGGTACTTGAAAAGCAAAAAGTAAAGTATTTGGAAAAAATGCAGAATGAAATTATAGCAACTCATAAGAATGCCCAAGAAAGAATAGCAATGGTGGAGGCTAAAAAAGGTGAAATGTTTTGAAAGTTGAAAAAATTGTTGCTAAAATTTGGGCCATTAAAATCTTCCCCCAAAAAGTTTGGTTTTTTCAATGCTTAAGACAATTGTTTGGTGCTATTCTAACCATGTCTCTAGATGTGATTTCAAGAGATATTCCAAATAATTAAATCAATCCACCAAAATCCTAACATGATTCACTATTCTTTTATGTAAGGATTTGTATGAGTGGTGATGTTGTACATGTACTTGATATGTTTCCTTAAGATATATTTACCTCATACCTATTGTTGTAAAGTTTCATACATATTGAGTATATTAGGCGTTTGTAATAAAAAGACACATGTAGGCGATGTTTTAGATGGATGAATAAGAATAGTTTATGTGCACCTCTACATGTGTGTCTTGTGTGGAGGTTGTTCAAGAGTCTTTGCAAGCCTTCTAAGCTAATTCTTGTGCACCCACCTAGGGAAAAGATAGCTCACTTCACATCTAACATGTTGTGCACATGTTTATTTGTTTGTTATTTTGGTCACATGCACAACTACACATATCTAAGTACAACAACTCAAAGAGACATCAAGATACATTTAACATCAAAACCTCTACATGGAAGTGTTAAACATTACAAAAAGACTTAACAAAGTATTTACTAATTTATGCTACCTATCTCCAAGATTCATGTTCGAAAACTTACATTTTGTTTCTCCTTGTTTGATGTAACAAAATCCTCAAGGATCGTTACTAATTTCATCTCATAGTCAAATCCATTACTTATATGATAAACATACTAGACAAGATCCCTCCCTATGCATATCAAATGAAAGAGCCATCAATTGTTGTCTTCTTGCAACTTCAAATTCCACACCCACAATGGACAACAGAAGTACAATAGGAAACATGTTATTAGAAGGTGAAAATAACTCATGACTTTTAAAAAGAGGGATAAAGAATGTGCATTAGATCACATGACCAAAAGATGCTCGCTGATTGTCCTCAAAATTTGAACAAAATGTATGACCCCAACTCTCAACCTCCATTCTTCTAAACCAGTATTTCAAACAAGCAACTTGATATAGGTTTACAAGAGCAAATTGGCCCTTAAAATAACTAACTATTGCATAAGGGAAAAAAGGTAAGCATCAATGTGTATTCACACACATTATGGCAGACCTATTTGATTAATTACATAACTAATATATGTGTCCAATTTAAAAGGAGCACCTAGAAGGCAACCCACATCACATCTTCATGTTGTTCAATGATAAGAAGTTGATTTTAGTTGTATTCAAGTTTGACTAAGCAAAATTTGAGCTCATATTTCTATTTTTCCTAGCTCTTCGAACATTGTGAAGCTACTGATGTTTGATTCCTATGTTGATTTTGTTGTTGTTACTAACATGCCAACAATGGTTTACAATTGATCTTTTTTGTTCACCAAATTGAAACTATGATTTGCCAATTCCAAATCCAAGAAAAAAAGACGTGCAATGCTCAAATTGTTCAAACGTATGATCCAATGAAAAAACATCCATTCAAAAGCTCACAACAACAATGATATGGGTTCTTCAATATCTACAACACCTAGAGGTGGATTAGCCTCAACCCCTATCATACCATTTATTCTATATATCCCAACCACGGAGATGTTTTTTAGTTTATAAAATAGGATTTTGAGAAGTAGTCTATTAGCCAGTCTATAAAGGTGTGTGCAATGGACAATTGGTTATAATTTAATATGGTCAAAGAACATAGAAATTTGATCAAGTAAAAATTTCCTTGAAACATCATTCTAATACATCCTTTTTAACTTATTAAATTATAATGAACACATGATAAAACAAGGTTATAATTTAATATGGTCAAAGAACATAATGTTTTCATCAAATAAGAATTTGCTTGAAACGAGATTCTAATACATCTTTTTACCTTATTAAATTATAATGAACACATGATAAAACAAGGTTATAATTTAATATGGTCAAAGAACATAGAGTTTTGGTCAAGTAAAAACTTGCCTGAATCAAGATTTTAATACATCCTTTTACCTTATTAGATTATAATGAACACATGATATATTTTTTCAAAAGATAAGAATGAAAATCATTTCCAAAGGGGCCATGTAGGTCTATACTCAATGCACAATTGATTAAGTTCAAAAATGTGATAGGATGTTTATTACACATATTCTTTTGTCCCGGTATTCCCCATGGCTTAATCTGATCATTGTGTCTTACATCTACATCGAAGGTTGATTTGACCACAATTAGAACTAGCCAACACACCATAACCAAGTATTGAAGTTGAAAATCTAGGAGTTGATGAGGGGGTAGAAGCTAATGTTGAAGCTTTTGCAAAGTTCAAAAAAGTCATTTCAAAGGGTGTGGAAAGTACCCTTCTGTTGTTCATCTTGATGTTTGTTGTCCCTAATGGTGTGGCCAGTGCAATTATGTCCATGGCAAAGGCTATGGGTGCTTGTAACATAGGAGGTTATGGGTGATTATACCATGGGAGGCTATGGGTGCCTATAACATGGGAGGTTAATAGTTTTGGTAACATGGGAGGTTATGGGTGCAACATGAGAGGTTAAAGGTGGAGGTTTTTCGACATTTTCATGAGCTTAGTGGATAGCCTCCTCTAGTGTGAATTAATAACTAACTTGATATGAAGGAATGACCTTGCTCTATTTCAGGGCAAAGGCAAATGTTTGCCATGTTACAACATGTCATAGAAATATTGCACAGTACACACGTTATTAAGTTTATGAAGTTTTTATGTAGCAAATAGTAGGTTTAATGTGTACATGATATTATGATACATATATGTAATGTTGAATTTAAAATAGGTGAAATCAAGCATACCACAAAGCTTCTCCAAAGGTGGGTCGAGCTTATCCATTCCATTACCTTCCCAAATCTAGATTTTAAAACATATGGCTTATGACTAGTAGTCATGTTTGCCTACCATGCATGTCAAAAACTAATATGTAGTCATCCTTGCCTACTATGCACATGTTCCAAATAGCCTATTGTTTTGCAAGGATGTCATGACTACAACATTAAAGCCCTTTGGGTTCTCTTGAAATGGACTTAGTTTTTTCCTTGTGGTGGGCAATTGTTCCATTGAATGGCCTACAATGACCATTAAGAAACATGCTTGAAACAACCAATGCCCAATTGTGCAGAGGATGAAAGAAAAATACAAAAAACATGTAGCATGCACCTATAAGACCAATTCATAGGGCCCAATTACAAGCAACAAACAAATATTGGAGTTTAGTTCTATATACCTTAATGTTAATTGAGGTCCAATTCTTCTTAAAATCAAAGTGACTTGTTGGTTCATAGGAATGATGGAGGCCAACTTGCAAAGGCAAATTGAGGATACTATCAAACCGTAATGACATACAACAATAAAACATGCAATCAAAACCTTAATGAATATAACATCATCAACGATGTAAAAAAAAAAATCGTTATGAATGTTAGGCGACCATAAGCCAATTATCCCCTTGGTAACTTTCTAACACCTTTAGCTTTAGATTTTGACAAATTCAAAGATGAATAAGACATGCTTTTGCAGTTTGTTTTTATATTGAAAATCAAAACCAAGAAAGCTTCTTCCTTATTCTTCCACACAGGAATTATATTTTAGTTGAAAAAATCTTAAAACACTTGCATTAGGTTTTAACAAATATGTTTCCCTAGCCAAACTATCCACTCGACAATGTTTAAACCACCCAAATCAACGCTTCCAAGGGGCACCTTAAGACTAGAAGCAGGGAATGGTAGCCCTACCTCCACCTCATGGAATATGTAAAATAACGTTAAAATTATTGGTATTTCATTTGCATGCACCGAGATGAGCTCCCTAATGACTGTAACATTGTTAATGCAAGGAAAAACATGGGAAATAAATATGTTGTGGGAGTGAAAACTTGCACAAACGATGACAAACTAGGAAATGCATCTGGTGTAGCTAACACACTAGTAGATGTGCCTAGTGCAATTGGCTACATTACTACTTTCGAAGGTTCAACAACAAATGAAATATGCTTATGTGATAATCTAACTTGGTCTTCTTCTACAAAATTCAACAACACTTGAGGTGGATGATGTGGCCAACCAAGCTGAAAATATAGAATTTTATCACAAATCTTCAAATGGATGTCCAACAAAATGCACAAACGCCTCTTGCCACGATCAACAACCAAATGTTATTTTAGCCCTACAGAAATGGGTTTACAAGGACTATTGGGAGGAGTGTAAAATAAATCATTATTAGACTTATCCTTTGCCTCCAACAAATCACCTATTTGTTTGACGATTTCCCAAATGGGATTGCTGATGTGATCCACCTTTTTCTAGGAAAGAAGCATGCTTGTAATAAGATCCATTTAGCAATAATGTTTCAAATGTTGGGCACAAGTGTGAGTTTAAGTTACAATGTCCCATAGAAATTATAATGTTTTTTCAAAATTGGCATTATCTAAATGAGGGAAACTCCATTTTGAACTCTAATTACAACAAACTTGTACGAACCACTTCAATCTAGGTTGCAACACCCTTGGTGCATTTTCCAAGAAATGGTTGGTGCAAAACGTCATAACCTATAAGCACAAGTGAGAAAGAATCACTTGTTACTACTTGCTTGTTACAAATCGACATTCCAAACCGTGGCAAAGTGTAAATTGGAATGGGAAAAATGTTGTTTGTTGCAAATTGATGTTTTGAAACGTGGCAAACTGGAAACATAATTGGGAAGTTGCTTGTTGTAGACTAATTTTACAAAGGTGGCAAGATGGAAGCCAAAGTGGGAAGAATGATGTTTATTGTAGGTTGGTTGTAGAAGTACCTTTGAATTGCCACTTAGCCAAAATCCAGAGTTTGTGTCTAACTTGGTTTACAATTGCAAATTGCTTATATGGAAATGGGACTAATGTTTGCAAAGATTTGAAATACCTTTGAACTATTACAAAGTTGGAATCTAGAATATGTGCATACATAACATATAATTGTAGATTAGTTGTAAAAGTGGGATTAATGTTTATTGCAGGCTTGAAATACCTTTAAACTATCACAAAGCTCGAATCTAAAGCATGTGCCTGCTTGGCTTACAATTGAAAGTTCATTTCTACGCTCTTGGTAAGTGCACCATTATATAGGTTAGATCCAACAACATTCGTTCATTTGGTGTGTTAGGTTTATTTCCATTGCATGTAACATCAACAATTGTGCATTGTAAGCAAAAGAAGATTTGTGTTTTGTTGAAGGATCAATAGGTGAATTCTAAGCGGAGGAGGTAGGGTTGGACAAAATAGGGTGTGGTATAATGCTAGAGGTGGGAGATTATAGCATTGTAAACAAATGTCATGATATTCCGACAATGGAAGCATTTATGGGCTTTATACAACAACCACCTTCGGGTCCTTTTAGTTTCAGGGATTTGTCTTGGTGGGTTGAGTTGCGACAAACATGTAAACATGATATAGGAATAGATACCATGCGGAAAAGGGTGTATGTGGCTCATGTTTCATGGGTCAGGGTTCCAAATTTTCTAGTTGGAGAAAAAAATAGGGGAGATGTGCAATGTAGGTTCATTAGGAAAGACCACCGAGCAAATTCAGTCTTAAAAAATCCTAAACCCAACAACAATCAAGAAGGCATGTAGTAAATACCTTGATTCCCAAATGATTAGGTATTGTTTTGAAACATGGAACATGAACATGAGAAATCTTTTCGATTGTAGTAGGTTGTAATAGTCTTCTTTCACATGTTTTTGTGTTATGCAACTACCAACTTTGATGACATGTTTTAAGTATCATTGTGAGTATGGCCCAGTTGATTGTACTAGGAATATGCATGGTCCAATGCCAAACATAAAAATGGGGAAGTTGAAGTGAAAGAACAAAAACCACCAAGAGGTAATTAATGAAGGGCACAAGGGGCTTCAAGTTTCAATGAAGAGCCAAGGTGATGGGCCATAAGAAGGTTTGTTGTTGTTATTTCATGTTGAAATAATTCTATTTGCACCCAACCACTAATGAAATTTGTTATGACACATTTTAACATGTAAACAAATTGGGTTTTATTATCCATGGAATCATGAAATGTGGGTTAAAGTCAGCATTATCTTTGCATGTATCAGAGGAAATTTGAGCATTTGTGTTGGAGCACCTTTGATTAGGCCTATCCATCTATCAAATGATGAACAAGCACAAAGTCAGGTGAAAGATATGATGGAAAACAGGGTTGAACTATCATGAGACTTGTTCTTAAGTGAACAAGACATTTGTAACATGGCAGGTCAATTAGCAAAGGAGATGTACAAGAAGCATGAGAATGATGTGCAAATTGTGTGGATGTGGGTGGTTGAGAACAAAGACAATGTCTTCTTTTACCAAGAAAATGGTGTTTAGGTTGAAGGCAATCTTCAAAGCAATAACATGCCTTTCACCATTGGGATACAAACCCAATGGCAAAGGGAAATGATGTTACAATGTTTCCATGAAAGTGGTGTTTCTATTGGTGCCACATTTGGAACAAATGATGAAAAATATATGTAACCATGACCAACAATTGAATCTATGTCTTGTATGTGTTCATTTTGTTATAACCACCCACTTAAACAAGATCACATCGATTTTGCAATTTTCATTGTATACGATGATGGTGTTTGACGAATGGTACAATGGGGTTCCTATGGTGTACATTATCACATCAAGTTACAAGCAACATGACTTAGCCCTGTGGATGGATGCATTAAACAAAAGCTTGGTGATGCTCAAGAACAATTGGCATCCAAATGCCTTCATTGTGAATGATGTGAAGGTAGAAATAAATAACATAAGGTAAATTCCTTATCGGAAAATTTTGTGTTGTGGGTGCCTATTACTAACTGCATTTTTTGTTGCAAGTTCATGTTGGTAGCCAAGTTATGTATTCTAGTGGCTATTATTGGAGGGTTAGGTGTTTCAAAATCTTGTTTCTAGCCAAATTATGTGTTGTAGGTTTTTGCAAGTGGGGATGTTATGTGATGGTGATGCCTATTATGCCAAATTATGCCATGTGCAATATCCTCACTGGCCACATTATGTGTAATGGTTATTAGTTATTAGCCCAATTATGTACCATGGTTCATTTTACTATTCATGATGTGTTCTTCATGCCAGTTACTAGCCAAGGTATGTCACGTGGGTGCTTGTTGTAACACCATCTATGATTATGGATGCATGTTCTAAGCCAAGATATGTGTTGCGGATGCTTGTTATGAGCCAGGTATGTGTTGTGGGTTAGTGATACAAGAGAAGCAATGTGTTGTGGATGTATGTTACTAGCCAATAGTAATTATTGGATTCATGCCTTGTGGGTTCATGCTACTAGGCAGATGTCTGTGCTACCAATTCTTGTTGCTAGTGACTTATGTATCACGAGTTCCTACTATTGAGCATATTTTTGTGTTGCATGTTCTTGTTATTAGCCACGTTCATGTTCCATGTTACTAGATATTTGTTGGAATTAATGGTAGTGAATATGTTTCATTGCATGCAACATAGGACGATGTGGCCCAAACAAAGGTTTTCTTGTGTTTATGGCACTTTTATCGAACTTGGCTAAAACAAGCTAACATCAAAATCAAAAATGTAACTACTCACATAGTTGCATTGAAATCATGTACAACACTAATTACCCGAATGACCAATACATGGATGCATGGGCGAAATGTGAAGTGGAAAGAGTGGCAAACAATTTGCCAACTTCAAAAACATTTTGGATGTATGTGAAATTTGAGTGGTTGTCAAAAACCAAAATGTGGGTGGTAGGTAATCAAAACTTTCCTTATGCAAGGCAATATACAAATGCAGCCATCAAGAATTACCATGCAAATCTAAAAGCAACTCTTCATTCATCCAAAGGAAGATTTCATAGGAGATGGGTTGATTGGGCGGTACATGCTACAATCTTGTTGGTGACATCTTGCTACACTACTAGTACAATGCACTACAAAATAATAATGGGTTGTGATGAATAGAAAACAAGAACAAATAGTGATCAATGTTATCCTTGGCATGGATGATATCTTATTCATGTGTCATGTTACCAACCACAACTTCCAAGGTGGCCCTTATTACATCCAAAAAATGCCCACATAAGAGATATTAAGTCCATGACCCTGAATCCGAATTGGTATCTTGTGATTGTCCATGTGCACAATGTGGCAACACATGCAAGCACCAAGTGAAGGTGTTGCAACTTTTCCAACCAATACTTGTAAAAGGGACCATAGCACGTTATTGTGGTGCCTTGAAGGGGAATTTTGAAGGAGGCCTACAACATTTGTTCAATGCTCAAGGAGGATGTTCACCTAGTAACATCCCCTACACACCTCCAACGTCAAGAAACCAAATGAAACATGTAAAGTAGGGTTAGAAGGCAAGATTCGTCGGCTTCAAATTGAACTAGTTCAAAAAGCATGGGATAGTCAAGTACTCTTGGAGCACCTACTTGCATCAATCTAAATTGTGGCTGGGAAGCAGAAGACATTAAAAGCGAAGATTGACCATGGTTTGATACCCCTTAGTGGCGTTGCTAGATTCAAGTGTAATTTGGACAACAAAGGCTAGAGTTTGAAATAGTGAAGGGATTTTCTAGAATAATGGTCATGTTAGTAGGACAAGGCTTTCCCGAATTACCATGGGGTTTTTGTTGTTCAAACCCCTAGACAAAAATCCTTCAAATATCCACCATTGTTTTTTGGTGAGATGTTGAGATGAATGAACTAATGGAGTTCAAGTTAATGATCTAAATGTTGTTTTCTATCTATTTGATCCATGGATTGATTGTGCCTGTAGTTTTGTGATGAAGTCACATGTGGGCTACAATGGTACCTTTGGAAGACAACTTGGGTAGATTTGGGTAGTTCATGGTGTGATTTGGTACATTCAATAATTAATATATTTGCTAGGCCAAGTTACGAGCGCCTTCACAAATGTGCCAGTTATGTCTAGTGGGTATATACATGTTGGGCAAACATGTGAAAGCAATGCTACACTATTCCAATCCATAGTTGTTCATTGTTAAATGAAATAATTTACAAAGTGAGAAATATGTTACAAAGTTAATGCAAATCCACATATTCCCTCATTGAACTTTAATGGTGTACAATAGGTTGAGTACTAAATACAATGTGGGAATTGTGATCATTAAATAAATTAAACAACTTGCATGTAACAAATCTCCTAAAATGTGTTTATGTTTGTTTCTACTACATTACTTGTTTAAGCCATTACATCTTTGTGCATTTGATAAACCTAGTTTGGGTTTTTTGCTAAAGACAATGGGAATGGGTTGTTGCTTCTTTCTTTTCCATTTAAGGGTAACCTTTATCTCACCACCAATTTCCAATTGATCTATATTAACTGTAACAATTGGAATAACATGTGTGCTTAGGAGAGAGAGCCCTCTTAGATTGTGGGGGACTTTTGATGGGGCTTCTTGTGATCATTATGCAAGGTGGCTTCTATTATTGTGGAACCATGAACAATCGCTTTGCGGCCAAGTGGAGTGTTTTTTGATGTTGGCATGTGAAAGGGCTTGTAGCCCTTACTATCATCCTTCACTATCAATTCTTCCATTAGTGCTTGGATAACAAAATATTAAATTTTCCTTGTTGATTTTTCCTGCCATGAACTACCCTAATCAAAACCAACATATTATACGATCAAGTTAACAGTGCATAATTGTTACATGGTTGTAGGCATTCTTTGTTTCGTGTGTTCCCATATGAAACAACAAGGTGGCCTATTTATCCTGTATATTTAATTGAGCCTATGCTATCACTATATAAACTAACAATATGTCATGTGCATGGAAAGTGACATGACAAGTTGAATTTGAACCCACAGGATGACTAGGAAATGAAGCTAGTGTCCCTCATTCTTGTAGGTAGGTTCTAAAGTTAAAGACAACTTGGTAGCCACATTCCCATGAGTTTTTTTGAGCAAAAACCTTGGGAAGAATGGTATCCACATTGACAAATGTTTTGAAATCTACATCATCTTCATATAAACCCTTGGAAAGGCCCCATGCAATACACACATTTTGAGCAAACTCCTTGGACAATCTACTATTGTGGAACCCTGGTATAAAATCACGATGAATGGTGTGTCCTTCTTCCATGATGTATAGGGACCAATGGTTTTTGTCCAAATATGGCACAACCATAGTGTTACTTAAGAATGAACCATATTTAAAGTACTTTGTCCCCACCTTTTTGTCCCTCCTCCATTTTAAAGTTTAGTCTTGAATAACCTAAAAACTTTTGCATTTAACAAAATGTACCTACACTTGTTTGACACAATGTTCTTTGCAAGTGTATGTACAAGCATGAAATCCAACCACATGTTAGACATGGGTGCTTCGAAGTTTGTGAAACACTCAAAATCACGTTATAATATGTTGATTTCCATGCTTTTAAGGCCCTTGAAGAAGATAATGTATTCCAATCCATTCGAAGTTGTGTCAATTTTCAATTCATCCAACAACTTGTCAACCTTACAAAAAAATAAAGGTAATCTAATAACATGTTAACACCAACGTTGCACAATATATGGCAAGTAAGAACCAACTTTAACATCCACCTATCAAATGACGGGAATAAATGATAACTTGGAAGTTTGCCACAAATGTTGTAATTCTTCATTTTTCAAGGGCACAATACAATAGTGCGACATTCTCATGGACAATGATTCTTGATTTTCCTTGTAAGATCTAGAGATGGCTAAAGCATGCACCTCATTAGATAGTGTACAACCCATACTTTGCAATGTCATTGTTAATGCAAGCTCCTTACTAGGGTTTCTTGCTGGCCAATCCACACGGTGTTTGTAATCTAGACCTTGGCTTGCCAAGCACATTCACAAATCTAATTGGTTATATTTGATGTTTAGATCAAACTGTGATAGATTACCCAATTGGCTAAGGTGTAAATTTGACCCAAATTGGCTAAGGTTTGCTAGGTGGGTTATAAAATTTAATTCAATTCGAGTTGGGTGAAATCTGTTTGCAACAAACTATTAATTTGAGGTTAAGTTGTGTAAGATTTTATGTTGTTCGCATTAAGATTACCATAAATAAAGACATAGTGGATGTAACAACTTTGGTATTTCATTGATCAAACAAACCATGTTTTACCAGCACCACCACGAGTTGATTGCCCTCCCCACTAGTTGTGTAAAGGTGTTAGTCCATTGCATTAGCAGGCATGTGGGCAGTTATTGATGTTGGGCCATGGGTGAAAAGGTTATCACCATCAAAGACTTCAATGTTCCACCCCACAAACAATCTTTCCCCAGTTAGGTACCTTTGCGTGTGAAAATCCTTCAATTTCATCCACATAGTTACCCTTGATTCATGCTCAATTAATTCGAAACTTGGAATGCCTCCTAACCCAAGTTTTAAAAAATTGGTTGGTAGAGGTAAATGTTTGCCATGTTACACCACATTATCGAAAAGCAGAAATATGTTATAGTTTTTTTATTACAAAAAAAATCATGCTACACATCCGACATTCATCAAATCGAAAGAATGGTGTCCATAGGGAGGACCTACAAACCTATTCTTGCAATAAATCATCCAAGATCAATGTTTTCTTTTTGCATCAACCATTTTGTGAACATGGAATCAAAGCAATTGCCAGCAACACCCCATTCATGAATTTACCAACCATCAATGAAATCCTTCTTGCTAGCAATTACAAAATCTTGGATGGTTGCAATTGGACATTTTGTGCCCAAGTATAAAATCTCGACAGCCACCAATTGGAGCAATATGTCAACTTCTTATATTCAAACTGGGCTTGGGCTTGCCAACCTTTTCCTACCATTGACCCCACCTCACTTACAAACAACATGGGCCCTTCCTCTTGCATTATTGTGAAGATTGTTTGCCATGGCCTACTATTCAATCCTTTTCAAAATCATTGTCCACATTTTTTTTAATAGCACCTCGCAATGGGTGCATCGAAGGAATGTGTAACCCTTTTGAAAATGTGTATAACCTAAATAACCTAACACACCATGGAACTGGGTAAAACATTCCAACCCTTTCCATGTTATAGATTCCATCACATATGGTTATGGCCTCATTGTTGCTATATATCCAAGGAAAATTTGGGGCAAGGGCCCTCAAAGCACAAATTGTTGTGAAGATGTCAAAGAATGGGTGCCACCCCCACTTTCTTCGCTCGATTTCTAGAGCAACAATTGCATCAAAATTGTGCACTTTTTTGTCCACATATTCAACAATCCTCTTCTCATGTTCCTCACACCATTGGGCTTCAAGCTTCTTGTTATTTCATTCCAATAACTTATGTTCAATATATTCGACCAATGTGTGGAATTCATCTTCGAAGTTACAGGGTTCACCACATGATTAATAAAAATGTTCACAACATTTTGTTGCAAGTTTGTGCAACAATGTTGTGGAAAATAAATAAAACCAAAGTTAAAGGCTAGATTTAGAAGGTTACAAATGGGTTGCATGTTATAGATGCTTTTTTTGCAAAGTTCCAAAACCATATGGCATTGTAGACCAAAAAATTCATAAATGTAGTAGTGAAGGCATTTGCAATTTACTTGATCTTTGTGGGTCCACAACCCAAATGACGCCATAAACATCCTAATCCATTCATCCCATCCCTCTAGACAAGCCTAATAACTTGCAAGCTTGGCCTTCAAATCATCCAAGGAAGAGTTCTCCTAATCAAACTTCCTCAACATGTAAGGAAACAAGTGAAACAACCCTAGTTGTAGCTTGAATGGTAAAAGTATAGGAGGTTCCAATGGGACCATGACATGCTGATTAACTTCAACTTCCACAAGTTTTCAATAATGATTATGGGCCCCTTGTATGTCTTTCAATGTGTGCAAGTCTCGTAGAATAATATGTAGGTGTAATGGAGATGGATGGATCATGTGTGAAGGTACGGGGATACTTTGATTTCCACCCCCGATGTTGGGATGAGGTGGACTTGATACACCAAAAGTAATTGCCTTTAACATGTCTTGGAACATGTCTTGGCCTTTAATACCAAAGCCTTTGTTGTTTCGCTTTTGTCCATCATCAAATGAAGTCTTGTCTATACTACCAATACTGGTAGTTGTATTTTGATCATTTTTAGGCAGCACCTTGGTTTCCTTGGTAATCTAATTTGAACCTTTGAGTTCATTTACATCCAACTCTTCCTCTTCATGTAGCATATCAATTGATGTACTTGCATGTTGTTTCTTGGGTGATGGCCCCGCCTTACATCTTCCTATCCTTTGTCCAAGAAATCTCAGCAAACCTTTTTGATGCTCTCTATTATAATGATGTTTTGGCAATAAACCTTTCAAACATTTGAACTTGCACACTTGGACATGAATGTGCTTGGCATTGAATGGAGTTCTTTCTAAGGTTGTTTCTGCATTTATGTCAACTTGGGTCCTCATCTTCAATTCAATAGAGGAGGCATCATTTTTTTCAATCTATCGTTTTAGTTCCTTTGACAACTACACATAAGCCAAATTGGGTATCACTGGAATAGATATGAGATTATTTATTATTAGGTTCTTAATAGCATCCCACCCTTTAAACTTGTGGTCAAAAAATCACAACTTATTTGACCATTCCCCTCCACAATACACACATTGGAAGTTAGGATAGTCTTTATCCCCATTTAATGGGTCACACATGATGAAAAAATCTCTAATAGAAGCTCATTATATAGTTAATAGGAATGACCCATCATTCTATGAATCGAGTAGAGCTCAACTTCACGTAATACTTCAACAACCTTTTCAAACCCATTTGGCCATTTTATCTCCTTCTTTGTAGCCATATTATATAGAGTCTCCAAAACACTAAACTCTTCCAATAGCCACTTGAGTTGTTTTTGTTTCTTATGGCAACGTAGACCCACCACCATGTTAAAAGAAATTGTTTGTAACTAAGCTTGCACCCATAGTTATGTAAAGAAATCCTATAACCTAAAAAGGTACTTATAATTTTTTGCAAAAATGTTTCCTACATTGCCCCTATGCTTGTTTTTAGGTTTTACATTTCTACAAGGTTTAGGGCATGATACCCACATCATCATGATTACGCATTTCCCATCTCTTGCTCATTGTTGCTACAATAACACTTCCCATGTTATAGTTTAGTCCCCCTATTACAAACTCAGAAGAGGAGAAATACCTATATGTGATTTGTTGGAAAACTTGATTTTGTAGTTGAATGTGTATACTTGGATGGTGGTATTTTGCAACGCGCCCTTCAAATGAACAACGTGACATTGGTTGGCATCATTGAGGAAGAACTTGAAAATGTCACCACAACTTTTTTCAAACACTCATAATAAAGCACGTGACAAGCTTAAAAACAAACTTGAAATGGAAATATTTGTGGAAACGCATACATGGAAGAAGCTTTGGAGCAACGGAACAACGGAACAACAACTAAACTTAAACAATCTTAAGAACAAAATTGAAACGTTGCTGAAATTTGAAGCTCGCCGATAACATTGAAGTTAGGTGAAACAAGAAGAAGAAAGGCAAAAGTGTCGTAATGTGGGTGGAAAAGAATAAACCCTATTGCAAGGGAGCTAAGCCCTACAAGAATCAGGAGGGGGACATGCATGGGGCATGGGGTCCATGGTGTTGTCGGTACCATGGATCCCCATGCAGATGGGCATGTGATGACAGGTTACAAAAATTTCATAACATGGGTATGTTTTGCTAGCTGTCCCCTTAGGGGGATGTTACAAGAACGAGGGTGGTGGTGGGAGGATGGGCATGTTACAAGAACAAGGGTGGTGGTGGGAGGATGGGCATGTTACAAGAACAAGGGTGGTGGTGGGAGGATGGGATGTTACAAGATCGAGCGTGGTGGTGGGGGAAGGGGGATGGGGTCGGGTTAGAACATGTCCTGGCGGGTACTTTTGTACCAGACACGTTCACTTCCTTTGGCCTGTTTAATGTTTTCCCATTTCATCCCCTGATTTACTAAAATTTATTTTGCTGACCTCACTCAAAGAGGGGATAGGGGTTGCAAAGAAACCCAAAGACAAGGTGAAGACAGGATGACTTTAAGGGTTTACCTCTAATGTCAACCAAATTAGTGATGCAAAAATACTTTTTAGGTTGTGTTATAATATGTTAGAAGTTTTACCATCCCCAAGTGTTCCCAATACCGCCACACTTTTATCGAATATACTTTGCAAAAAGTTCTCCTCTTTTCACTTACATAATTGATTGGGTCACATGGGAGGCATTTTCATATTTTTATCTTGAGAATAAAACCTTGTACTTTGGGGATATTTCAAAGTTTCCCTTGAAAGTCACGTGAGCTCAAAGTCTTTTAGACCTAGCTTAAATTGACACCTAGGGATAAGGATAACATGATGAGTTCCAATGGTGGCATAATGAATAAAACAAGTGGCTACTCATTCAATGGTGGCATAATGAATAAATGAAGTGATTCTGTCACGAGAGGCTTGCCTTCTATTAAAAAAAATTTTAAATTCTAAGATGACCTTAGATGAATGACAATTATTCGTTTTAAAGTAAAAAATTTACTAGTTTCAGCCAAAGTTTTTTTTCAAAAAATTTGTGAAGTAGGTGGGTTGGTGATCCCTCACAATAGGATTTAGCCAAATTTGGTGAGAGGTGAAAGAGGAAAATAAAAACATTTGGGCTTCCCCTTTCTAAAATGTTGACTTGTTGGAGCCTATTGTGTAAATATGTGATGCGGTACATGGGACAAAAATCTTATTGAACTTTTTGAATTTTTAGTATTTTTGTCATATTTTGTTATATGCCTACAATTGCATATTTTGGCATCACTTTACATCTTTACCATATTTTTATGCCAGTATTTTGATGACGTCAAATACTAGCTTTAGCCTGCGTAGCCGGCTTGGGAAAATGGTTGGTAGGTAGGAGACACAGTGAACCAACACCCACCAGCACACCATCCACTGGATTCCATTTATTAGTCAGTTGTGGATGAACCTGAACTGAGTTAAGGTTTGGTTTCACCTTGGTAACCAATTCTTTAAATAGACCAACAATATGTAGGAAAATAGGTAACTATGAGGTAAGTAGATGGTTTATACATAGGTAAGAGCTGTTTTTACTAGCTACCTACTAAGAACTGGCTTGTGGGTTGTTAGTAGGTGGGTAGAAAAGAAATGCAACTGAGCTAACCACCATGGTTAGCTGGGGAACAGGAACCCAACAGAAAACAGTTTCCTGAGCACCTACCATCCATCCTTCACGGTGTACTGGTGGGTGCTGGTTCAATGTGGCCCATTCTTGGCCCTCGCACATGCCATGCCGGGGTAAAACCAAACCCCTACACCTGGGGGGTCCACAAACCACCCAATGGAAAAGAGCCACATGCCGGACTCATGGGGGATCCAGAAATTACCCAATGGAAAAGAGCCACATGCCGGAAATCCGTCAGAAAGTTGGGACCCCGGGGTCTCCTCGCACATGTGAAGACAGGGGTCTATTTGTAGCCTTGGAACTTGTTGGTGCTAATTATGATAGTGTACCCAGCCACTGTCCTTTTTGGGCAATTAAAGAGAAACAGCAAAGTGACTTGTATGGATTTAATTATAGACTTTGTCTCTATCCTTTTTTCAAGGGTGAGGGTCATGCTTGGTTTCCGATTGTCTTTAGGCATAGTCCAACAAAGCTATGACAGACAGCTGTGGGGTGTGCATAACGTGAAAGAAATCTCTTCTTCCTTCATCTCCAAATAACCCAAGTGAACAAGTATATTTAAAAGAACCCTCTTCCTGCATCTCCAGATAATCCAAGTAAAGCTTATTGATTGTCCATTGCAACTTTTGAAGTGGAGACAAACAAAATAGTGAATGGTGTCTGATTTCTATTACAGTTTAAGTGCCCTAACTTGCTTCCATGACAGTGTCAGAAAAAACTAAGGGTTAAGGTTTTGGCCACTTTACTGTGAATTTTTTTTTTTTCACTGAACTTTAGTTTTCTTTACTGTTAGGAGTAAATTTTTAGTTGACTGTCACAGGTTAAAAAGAAAGGTGCGTTGAATGCTCAGGGTGTGCGCTCCCCCAACGTTTTACACGTTGGAGCCGGAACCTGAGAATACCCCTCACGGATACCTCATCCATGCAGCCCGGGCTTGGCTACATGTGCGAGGCCCGCTTCTGTGGACCCATCCTCTCCTGTTTTTTCCAGGAATTTTACTGAGTAAAAGGGGTCCGTTTTCCCCCTTGGCACATTCAGTTCACTGCCAAGGTCATTAGAGTAGGTTTACATTCAGCAGTGTAAGAGGCCTCTTGTAGGTGTAGGGGCCCTCCAATCTCTTCTAGAACTGGTGAAGCATTATGCAAAATTTTAAGGCATCCTTTAAATATATATAAAGACCTTGTACATGTCTCTTGTCTCTTGTGTAGTTGGAGGCTGGCACGTTCTGCAGAATATCTTTTTGTCCATGAAAAGCATGCATTTTGGAAAACGAAACACTCTCAGAAATTCCTTTAAATATATTTCCTTTCCTGTGATGATACTTGGTGGACACCCACTGGATATCACAAGAGAAAAAATATCTAAAATAAAATTGTTCGGTGTGTTTTGGCATTGTAAGCCCGTGGCCTGGGGCTTACAATGCCACTTGGTGGATTCCTCTGGAGGGTCCCCTGGGCTGGGGCTTCAGTTACCACTTGATTTATTCTAAAACCTGGGCTGTGCAGCGGGTCCCAGTGGGGATTGTGGCGGAGAGGAGATTGGGGTTTTGGGTTTTCTAAATTTAATATTATTACATATATTAAAGGACGTCGGGATAAGAAATGAAGCCTCCCCTGAATCCGTGCGTCCCGTCATCCGTCCCGTCATCCCTCTGTCCATCCGTCCGGTCGTCCATGCAAATCGACACCCTAGAAGCTCCGAGGTTGCTGGCTGCACACCATCCCTCTGCCGAGTCTGACACTGCAGATTTCTGCCTACCAAGAATGGGAAGGAAATAAACCAGGAATGGCCCTCCATCCATGTCCCTATTTAGGTACATCATCATCCTCCATCATCCTCCATGTGCTGCTTGCTTGCTTGCTGGACGGTGCATAAATAATCACCATGTATGATGAATAATAATATTTACACATGATCACATGTAATGAGTTTTTTTGTTTTTTTTTGGTCAATTTTGTAATGCACCGATCCTGCAGCTTTCTGCCCACCAAGAATGGGAAGATTCTCTGTATAGAACTCATCATGAATAATGGGTCTTGATCAGAACTTAACCATCTTGAATTCTTTCTTGAAGAATTTTAATTCACTCTCAAAGCCCATGAGTTGCAGCTACATTCAATCCATTGCTGCAAGGAAAAGGAAATACAATAAAATAATTTTAAGAGAAAAAAAAATTATAAAAAAGAAAAAACCAAATAAAGAGTAAAAAATAAGAAAAAATAAAACTTATAATAATGAAAAAAAACCCTACTTGAAAAAGAATGAGGTGTGTCTTCTTTCTCCAAACTTCAAACTTGCATCCAAATAAACAAAAATACAAAAGTGAAAAAAAAACACTTTTTCAAATTATAAATAATAATAATACAAATAGAAAACACATAAAAATATAAAATATAAAAGATAAAAGTTTAAAAAGAAAACTAAAACACGAACCAAACATTGTTGAAATAACACACCTGTGCATTAGGCACGGGTTCACACTCGTAATACAGTAATGGAAGAGTAGTAGTAATCGGACCATGGACTTTTCTTTTATTTTTTTAGGAGTCTGGATAACCCAGTTTTTTGCCAGGGCACCCGGGCCGTAGGTACACCGTAGTAAGGAAGGGAATACAATTTTGGGTGAGACGCTAAGCACACCCCCCTCCGTTGCAATCGAGCACTGTCCGGTGCCCTTTCTCGGCCTGACAGTGCTGCGCTGAACCATAGGATTTTGTTTTTCAACTGTCGAAGCTATTCAAATAGAAAACAAAACACTCTGGTCTGTAGCAAGTTCTATTCCTGGAAGGATCAGACTTTGAATCCTCTGAACCTAGTCGTCAAAAAAATTTATAGTTTAAAAGAACAGTGGCTAATTTCTTTTGCATAATGAAAAGAGCATATAGAACCATGCTGCCTAGTTTTATGCAGAACCATGCTGGGCCCAAAAACATCTGCAAGAAGACCAGAAAAAAAAGCGCCAGACAGAGCTAGAAGATGAGAAAACAGACGCCGGACAGAGCTCTATGTGGGGTATTTAGCTTCTCCTCAAAAACAGGCGCCAGACAGAGCTAGAAGACGAGAAAAACAGACGCCGGACAGAGCCCTATGTGGGTATTTAGCTTCTCCTCAAAAACAGGCGCCAGGCAACCCTAGAAGACGAGAAAAACAGACGCCGGACAGAGCTCGAAGACGAAAAAAAAAGACGCCAGACAGAGCTCTGTGGGGGCCAGCCCTTTTTCTTCTGGCGAAAAATCACCAGATGACGTTTTTTTTTTTTTTTTTTCTGGTCAAAAATCTGGTGATTTTTGGAGTCTTCCATCGCCAGAACTCATATCACAATAAAACAAAAATGGCTAAATAGCAACCCGTTGTAGGCCACTTATAGCCAGAATCATAGAAGGACCGTAACTATCTAGCTTAATATTTAGAAATTTATGCCATGTCAGCTAAGTCATCCAAGTGACTGTCGCCACTACAGCGCTTTCACAAAATTGAAAAGAAAAGGGCTAATGGGGCGTATTTAGCTTCTCGCCAATTTTGGCACTTGTTGCTTTTGTCAGAACGTTTTATACTCAATTGCGGGAGGGCACTCGGAGGGAGTATAGGGGGTTGGTCTCCGATTCCATAGGGGGGTGATGTTGGCGTGGTGCTGGCTGTTGATAGCTCCACCGAATCTAAGGCTATAGATACGAAAGCTAATAGATAAGTACCCCACTTCTTAAGTTTTTGTTTTGGGGGGGGTGGGGGGAGAGAGAGAGAGAGAGGAAGATTTTGTTTTGGGGGAGGGAAAGGAAAAAAATACTGGGCAACATGCAAAGTGATTGTCCACCGTCCACGTGTAGAGTGGACAATCACTTTCTACATGCATAGGTAGGGGGAGGGATGAGAAAGGCTAGAGGGTGGGGATTGCAATTTTGTTTTGGGTTCTTTGTTTTCTTTTAAGTTTTGGAGACGAGTCCTTGGTCTCTTTGGACTAAAGATTGAGCTGATCATGAAACCCTGCCAAACTAAGGATTTGTCTTTTCTGACGAAGTGCAATTGTTTTAGATATAAAGTCTTCAATCATCTAATATAGCTTTCCAGGTAGTGATTCTCTGCGCATTTGGTGATGCCCCACGCTGCACTTGTCTAGTTGTCAGTTGCCAGATGCACTTTACTTACATAATAGTCCAAGTCACTTGACATCAGATACTGTTTATAGTTTTATACATCAATAAGGCCACCAATATTATTATGCAAATTATAATATATTTATATACTGGAATTGTGACTAGCAACATTTGGCAATTTACTAGTAACTAGACATGACTAATGTTTCTTTTTTGAATTTTGTGATCTAACATCATTAGTGAGTCTCCCAAGAAAGATTTATCATTAATTGGCAACTGGTTCTTCTAAATTAAACTAAAGCTGCCCTCAAATTTTGAAGACTCAATTGAAATGTGACCAAAATTTTCTCCAATTAATATTTTTTTGTCCAAAGGTGGGTGAACTTTTGTATAGGAGAAGGGCATTCCATGAGTTGGGATCTCTGCCCGAGGCCGGCAGGCCGAGGGAACAGGTTGAACATCTCAGAAAGGCCTGTACTCAGGTCCTTTTTGTACGCAAAGCAGAGCTGGGTTTTTTTTCTTTTTAGAAATAGTGAGAGGCTGGCTGGTACTTTCCGCTCGTTGGAAGATCCCAGTGCAGTATGGCTGGTACCTTCCACCTCAGAAAATCCCACTGCTGAAAACAGGTTTCTTCAGGCAGGTAAGGGAGCTGAAAATGCAAAGGAAAAATCCAGGCAGTGCTTTCCGCTTTGGGAATTTTCAAAAAGAGTATTCCAGTTTTTACTTTCTTTTGTTGCCTATAGCAAAAAATTTGCCACAAAAGGAACACTGTATAACTTGACATGCCCATGTTTTAATTTGTGGACAAATGATATTACAATTACAATTCATGAGCAGGGCTTTCTTTTTAAACTTTGTAATATTGAAATTTGGCAAGTCTTTTTCAAAAATTAGCAAAATTAGTCAAATTTACACTACCAAAAAAATAATTTCCCCAATTTTTGGGTCCAAGCATGGCAAGATTTGTCAATAAAAACACTTTGAATCATGATCCAGCAAGGAGCTATTTACTTATTGCAATGTCTCGGCCTTATCAGATGGCCTTTTGATAAATGTGAACCAAGTTGATTTTGCAAGAGAAATGGTTCGGTAAGAGAACTGGCCCCTTTCTTTAGGAACCAGCAACAGTTCAAATGCGAAAACCTTCCTGAAAATGTGGGACCAAATCAACTTTACTTACATCATCAATATTGAGAGTCTCCATGAAAGGCAGAGCCCACAATACACATCAGCCCCTTTCTAATGGCAGAATTTTTCACCAAAAAGTGAAATTAGAAATTGAGAAATATGAAAATGAAGTGATTGTTGGTGTGTCAATCACCAAAATTCTGAGAAAACTAATGAAAATCGCCAGATTTATATACAAAAAGATCACCAGAAAATTCTAAGAAATCACCAGATTTGAGATCCTTTTAATCTCATATTTAGTTTATAGTTTATACCCAAATTTTGCCAAATATTGTCATGGATAATCACAAAATCCACGTTGGCTGCATCACAAAATTGACAAAAGAAACACTGATACACACGCCATCCTAGAACTTGCTTCCCTGGAAAACCCCTCTTGGTCCCCTCTCGGTGGTGTTCACGACATTATTGTCTTGGTGCGAAGAGATGCACATATGATGAGTACTAGCGTCATTGTGTAGAGTAATGCCACGCGAGGCACACGGTGAAGTGCAAACCAGCATTTTTTTTGTTGAAAGAGCCCTGGACTCCCCAGTCCAAGTGGCCATACTTTTTTAAATATTTAAAGGAGGTAACACTCATATGCTGAAAAATGCAGGATATTGGCGATAATTTGTGTGTTGCAAATGAAGGGCAGTAGTTATCAAAGGGAATTTGAAACATGCCAATAATGGCGACAATCAACATTTTAAAAAATACTTAAGGCTATTGTTTAGATTTAGGATGTGATGTTGCTAGCTCCATTGCTTTGTGAGTGAGAAACAGATTGGCTACCATACAATTTTCATTGAAAAAAACTCTCGTTGAAAATAAAGTTTCAAACCAAGATGACAAATTTCCATATCCTCAAATGCAAGAGGTTCATTAAGCATACTCAGATGATGGAAACAAAGGGCTTGGGCCAATAAAAAACATGAAGATATTGCCAGGAAGAGCAAAGTCATAAAAGTATGTAAGGTAGCAACTACTCTACTCTAAAAATCTCTACAAAAATGTCATCTAATGCTAGGGCCTAGGATGGGCAAAATCATATAAGTATGCAAAGGCAGCAACTTGGCTATTCTAAAAATGTTAGAAAAGAATGTCAACTATGTAAGAATACTATAACAATCAGTTGCTCCAATCCAAGCATCAAATGTGGCAACATATGAAAAACTCTCTAAAATAAAAAACTTTTGGCTATACATGCCAACAACAAGAGGAAGGTGAGGATCTAAAGTAGCTTGCAGCTTATTCTTAAGAAATGCGAGAGATGAAAAACATTTCTCATCTTCTACACTCCTTAGAACGTGGACTATGGTCATTTTTGCTAGCTTAAGATACTTAGGGAAAGAATGTGTGAAAACCCTAAATGCATCAAATTCGGGTCAATGGATTCAAATCAAAAGGTGGCTCCATGATAGCCTTAGAGTTGCTTTTCATACACAACTTGAACATCTTTTGCTATGCATCCAACCCCCAATAATCAAGCAATGATGCAACCAATGAACTTGAACCTCCAAACCCCAAAAGTTTTGGCTCATAGTACCAAGCTTTCAGTATTTTTAGATGCTTGGTAGAACTATAATCATAGTTGGATTGTAGTTAGTATTTTGGATATATAATGCCCATGGTATTAGGCAAGGCACATTGAGGGAAGCAGTTGTCCAATTTCTTTATCAATTGAATAACTACAATTCCAAATAAGCAAAGTCAATTAAAAAAAGAAAAGTTACAAACAATAACACACATTGAACACAAACAAGGTAATTACACCCATAAACCAACAAAAAGAAATTTAAAAAAGGAAGTTGCAACATAGATTGAAAGAAAACAAAACCCCAAACTCAAAACACATCAAGGTGAAGGAAAAAAAAAGGTTGGTTAAAAACTTACTTAAATATTTTAACTTCATTTGTGAAATCAAAGTTTGAAAAGAATCCTAAATCATAATTGTCCTGACCTTCAATATTGGGTCATTGTGCATGGCCCAAAGTTTATCACCATTCACAATGAAAGAAAGCTACTCACTTGAATCATTCAAATCTACCACCCACTTCATATGGATGTGGTCATGGCTATAATCTAGCAAACCTTTAAATGCCCAGAATTCATCATTGGAAAATGATGAGTTGCCATCATTGTACAAAGAATAGAGATGCCCCTAACAAACATTTACTACAACCACCAAATTACATATGAATACCCCATGTTGCTATGCAAATCACACAAGAAAATCAGTGTTCTCCAACAAAGGTATGATGTAGCACATTCCTAACATGCAGTAAGGATCAACAAGTAAGGTCAAATTAGCTTGCAAATGCAACCAAACCATCAATTAGAAAATGCAAAAAACATTGCAACAAACAACATATAATGCAGGAAACATATAGAAGTTCAAGGCAAAAAGTTACCTTGGTAGCTTGGTGTTGTTGCTATCCATAGATCTTTTGGCCAAAGGTGGCTTGTATTTTGACAAAATTTTCCTTAGAGGATATAAGAGAAATATCTAGTGGGTTTTCACATTCTTTAGCATTTTAAACCCTTTTGTTTCCATCATGTCAATAAGTTTAATGAACTCAATGTGCCTTTTTGGGCTATGAGCAAAATATGCATGGTAACTCTGTAGTAAATCCTCAATGCTACTAACTATTCCTAGGGTAAACAAAAATGCAAGATTACATCTATGAACCATGCAATGAACACCAATGGAAAAAGGTGCATAGTTTGTGTTTATTTGCTTAGTGACCCCAATTTTAATACCTTGGAATGTACTTACCCCATCAACCCCAAAACGAAATAGTTTTTTAGCTACAATAGTAGAACTTAAACCTCCGCCATTATGTAAGGCCTCCATGATGACAATAGTGAGGTTGTCAATTCCTACTCCATCAACAACTTGTTGAAGAAATATCATCATGGGAAATCTCACCCAATTCTGCAATGCATAAATGTGTATGCAAATTTAGCTCTTGTTATCAACAGTGTTCACCTCATCACATGTCAAAGCCACATAATTAGAAATAGAAACAATCCCCAAAATTTTGTTAATCACTTGACCATCCATGAATTCAGCCATAACCCAACCAAAAGAGCTAGATTAATGCATTTTAAGGTTTTTAGGCACACCAAGGAAAGAATAGAGAGATTTTTTTTTCTCATATTCCACCATAGGATGGCCAATTTCCAAGATTTGAAACAAGGTTGCAAATTAAATTGTGTAGCTCTACATGGTTGTTTTTATTGACTTGCTATAAAACAGTGGTAAATGTTTTGGTAGAAAACAAAGTTTGGTTCTACTTATGCTTACAAGACTTGTTGTACCATTCACCTTTCTTGATGTTGAGCTTTGGCAGATCATTTTATGCTTTCATCATGCCCTCATGTTTCATCAAAGTATCCAACTTGGGAACAAGCGAACAAAGTTTCCTGTCAATTGTGGTGAAGACTTTACATCTCACATTATGAAGCATCCCACCAGTAATTAAAACACCTACAACACAAAGGAGTTTTGTAGCCCAGTCAAGTTGAAATTTCCTTGTGCAATCATATGATTTCTTCAACTTATGAAGTGGACGCACATGCAATAAATTAGGGTTTGACTCTATGTCATGTAAATCACTTGATATGACCATATTTTTAGAGGAGGTAGCTAGAGAGTCAACATGGATGTTACCATTTGAGCTAGGTTGCACAAATGATGCAAACAAATAGACTATTGCATCAAAAGGTGCAATAGTTTGAGGATTTAAAATTGAAAAACAGAAGGACGAGAAAGCCCACTAAGTTTCAATGTAATAGGAGTTGGCAAAGGTGGAATAACATCAATTACAACTAAAAAAGGAGATGTAGCATTTGACAATGTAAGAAATCATAGTTCATTTAAACTTGAATGTGAAGATTATGATGAACCACCACCATTAGAAGGCAAGAGCATTGAAATACATACTAACCAAAGTGGTCACCTCATCACATGTCAAAGCCACATAATTAAAAACTTCAAATTGAATCTCTTGATCAAGTGCAATGTACACAACAAGAAAACACACAAGAAATTGTTGGAATTGAACTAGAAATGAAAGATTTTTTACCTCTTTCAAATGAAAAGTACTTGAACAAAGAAACACGATCTTGCTTGGGGACTCCTGCTTTTCATTTCACACCAACAATCACTCATAATATAAACAATTTTGAGCGCATTCAACAACATTGTAATGTGCAAAATGAAAACCTTGGCTAGCTATTCATAAATGTTCACCCCAAGAATCTAAACCTCAAAGTTTAAGGATATCTATTCCTTAGTAGTAGTACCAAGCTCTAACATAATGCAATAGGTGCTAGTGAAGTGACACACTTTGTGTGAGGCGACAAGGAAGCAATGATCTTTCTTCATAGACATGAAGTTATTACAATGAACAATTGAGTCTCAACAAATTAGATGGCAACACTAAACCTTAAACTCTATTTGACGAATGAGATGAGCCAACTACATTTTACGACAAGGATGGGACAAGATGGCAATATCCTATAACATTGATGTGACATGTTGGTGATATATTATGGTGATGATGGGAGAACATGGCAATGGCAATCGACAATGGATTGAAACATCATGACGACACCATTCATTTCACATAAAGCAACATGGCTCCAATGTTGGATTCCTTTTAGGTTTTCTAGCTATTCATGATTGTTTTCCTTGTTTTTTTAACATATGCATGACACCTTATAAAATTTTATAGTGTTTTTTGGCAAGTTTTCGCCAAAAAAAAGGTTAGTGCAAACCCACTTTTAGTAATGATTTTGATTAATGGCCTTAGGTTGGTGTATGCATTTTGTGGCTTATTTTCAATGGATGTTCCACTCACTAAAAGTTCATATGGTAGTGTTAAATGGCAATCTATTTTGATATCATTAATTTAGTGGGGAATTACATGATGGTTCATGAACTAAAAAGCCCATATGAAGAACAATCATTCTAAAAAAGTATTTAATGTACATTTTAAGAAAATAAAAATTGAAATCCACCCAAAAATGATTATGATATGGACTTATGAAAATATGGTTCATTTTAAGTCACTCAAAAGTCCATGAATTTTTTCTAACAACTTTTTTGCACATATGTTCTTTTTGTTTTAACATATCATATATTGAATTCCTATAATATACCCCAAATAAAATTCATACACAAAAATGCATGTATATAAAGGCACAAACATCAAACCAGTCCATATTTTTCAACTTCAAAAATCCATTATTATATATTTGGTGTGTATATGTTGTAATGTTTTTAATATCTGTCTTTTTTTTCAAGTTAACAATCTAAATATAGCCACAAATTTGGAAAATTATTGTTTATATGTCATGTTGATAACATGTAAATGCGCACCATTTTGCAAAAAACCAAATTGCAATGCAAGAAATGAGCCACCATACCTTACAACCAACCTACCCAACATAACAACTTGCTAAAATTTGTGAAAGAATGGAAGATACCTCCAACAAATAGGAATTATCTCCATAAAACATAATTCCTTGCCATTTATTTGAAGACAAATTTCAATGTAAAACATGCCATCCAAATGCCATTGACAATTCTTTACATCCAATTTTGTAATAAGCTAAAAACACAATCAATTGAACTAGTTAATGTACTTTTGTGGGTTGAAGGAAAAGTATCACAAAATGTATCATTGAATTGTTCAACATGTAATTTGATTGGTTAAAAGATTAAAATTAGTTTGGTTCTTGACTTTCGATGTCATAATTTTTTTAAAAACGTATTAGATATGTAATTAGTTTTAAGGTTAAAGTATGAAATGCAGGTAGGTTGAAATTTATTTTCTAAAATGTCAAATTTATAAAAGTAGACGCAAGTAAAAGCAACATCTACATCAAAATTTTGAAAAATCTAACATTCAAGTATATCATACACTTTGTGAAAACATGTAATTTACAAATGTTCTATTTTATTTTTGAAAATGAATTATGTTTTTAACACATTTACACAATTGTAAAAAAAATATTCTTTATATATATATTTATGATGCAATTGATTTTCAAACTTTAGGTTTACATTCTTATGAAATTAATAGAGGTATGCAACATTTTGTATTATAATAGGAGTTTTTGAATGAAGTTTTCATGCTTGGGTGTAATCATAATAACATGTACCATAGTAAGTGTAACACTTGCTTGGTTTTTTCATGTTTTAAAGTTGTAATTTAATTTGATGTTGAAATTGTCAGATTTGTTATATAGTTTTATTTTTAATATATCATGGGAACATGTGGATTAATTTGAAATTAATCCAATGAATAAAAAATTAACAAAAACACTCATTAAGCATTGTAATGCTTATTTCTAAATAATAAAAGGATTTGTAAATGGATTTCAATTTTTTTGAAAATGACATTTTTTACCAAATTTTTATCATGGACCTTAATAAAATAATATGAAAAAAAATTTAAACTTTTAAAAAGATTTTTTCAAAGATTTTTTCAAAAATATTCCAAGAATATTTTTAAAATATTTCCCCAAAAGCAATCACAAAAGCAGTCAAAAGGCATGCAAGTGTGGCTCGTGTTATCCCATTTACATCCGCTTACATGTCAATGTTACACAATTTATATGTTAAAGATTATTTTTATGTTCCATTTGATTATGTTTTCACTTAATATTGAAATTTTGTTTTTTTTAATTAGTCAAATTTATATACCAAAACACATATATCCAAAAAATTCTAAAAGTATTTTGGAAAAAAAAAAATTCTTGAAAAAAACAAATCATTAATCAAGAGTATTTAGTCAAGTTTGGAATTAGCCTTGAATTCTTGTTGGTTAAATAAAGTTATTGGTTTGGGGAAGAAGAATAACACAAAAGTTAAAAACAAAATCCACACAATTGAAGGTTTGAATGGAAGGAACATCAATTGATAGTTCATGACATTATCTTTGCCAACATTTATTGAGTGACAAGTCTATTCATAATTGGGTACCAAAAAAAGGAAAAAGAATTCCATGACTTTTTTACGGCTACTTTTTACAAATAATATTTACATGAAACAAATTTAAGTAGGAAAATTTTAATAATCCAAGATAGGATAACTCATGTGGTGGTGGTGAGTTTTCACATATGTACACAATGTTTGGTTTACAAACAAAAACACATGAAATACGAAAATGGGCTTTAAAAATCAACTAAACATTTTTTTTACACATTGATTATTTCTAGCACCACATCTGACTTGCATTTAAAGTTTTTAAATTTTAAGCCTAATGAATATAAAAAAATTTCCAAATGATTTAATATAGGAATCATTTCCTTTGTAGCCATTTGTTTCAGAATTTCAAGATTGAGAAATTTTCATATGGTATATTTTTTCATCAAATTGACCTAATGAACATGTGGTTGCATAAAGGGAAAGGTTTTTTATACGAAAAGTTTGAAATAAATTGCATTATTTTATGCATTCCTTTGGCATTCATTTCTAAAAAATTGTAGTATGGTCAAGGACTCAAAAGGACTTTTATACAACATCTAATAAGTATTGGATTTTTTCTAATCTTTTTTTCTCAATACTAAAATTAGAAACACAATAATACATCATAGTTGCAATATATTGATCACCATCAAAATTTTAAATTGTCTTTTGTAGTCCTTTTTCAATTAGACACTCCTTTTTGGAACTTCAACTATGAATGAACCCTTATATCACATTACTCTATGACTTCTATTTTTTGTGCAAGAAAAAGGGATAACATTCCCATGAAATCTATCAAAAATGAATATTTGAAAAATAACCATTGTGAAGTTCAACATAAAAAGAGGATTTAATCATGATTGTCATGGACTCATAAATTGGCACCCAACATTATCACACTTTAAAAATTAGTCACACAAATACAAGTAACAATCACACCTCCTATTCAACCTTTTTTTTTCTAAAAATTGGTGTTAAATTTTTACTTCAATTTGGTCACAAATTAAACCAAACAAACAATTTTGAAATAGTTTCACCGAAATGGCCTTCGGATGTGGATGGAGGTCGCTACTTCATAGTACCCTCATCATCCATCCATTTTGCCACATGCACTATTAACAAAACAACAGTGGGGATCATCCAATTGTTATAAAGTGTTTTAAACCCTAACCCCTTTCACCCCATCATTGTAAAGCTTAGGGTTAAACAATTCATTTTGCACCATGAAGATTTATCCATCACTACCTTTTACTGCAAAAGGTAGAAACCTTTCATCAAAATGTAATTAAGCAACATAACAAGGATTGTTAGAATTGATATTGAACATGGAGAGTTGGGTGAAAACACATTACAATGACCTCTTTTCAAGCCTTTCTGGGTTGAACAATATAGAATATACCTCCCAAAATTTGGTGCATTTAGTTTTGGTGTCTTAGTTTTAGGACTAAGAATTTCACAAAGTTAATGTTTTTTAAATAAATAAATATAATCATTTAAATTCAAGGAACCATGGACATATTTATGGTATACACAATACAACAAAGCCCAATTCAAATTTCAAATTGCTTCAAGTATTTGGTAGGATTAAGCATTGAAATAAGTGTTTGAAATGGAATTTATGCATTGGCCCAACACACAATGTTTGTTGCCTTCCATCACAAAATGATTATTTGTTAAAATTTCAATTTATTACATACTTATGGTCAACACCTTGAAAAAACTCCATTTGTGAAATGAAAATTATTGACTTTTCACATGGTTTAATGTATGTAAAATCACATGTGAAATAGTTACTACAAATTTCATAAAGGTTAAAAATAACTTGAAATGCATTTTTCAGTATTATACCAAGGGTTCATAAACTCTTTTTTTTAAAAATGGTCCATTTTTGACTTTAAACATATCAATTATGTCACCTTGCTCCTTTTCCATTCCTAAACATTGAATTCCTTTTCTTTCATTCCTAGGCCTTGAATGTTATTGCAATTGTGTTGTGTCAATGCATCACCTTCCTCCTCTTTCATGTTTAGACCTTGAATGTTGTAGTTTTCTTTGTCCAATTTTCTTCCAAGGTTGGCAATTTGGTTCCATTCGTAGTTGGGGTACCCCTTTAGGAACCACAAGAATATAATTTTTTTTTTCATTACCTACCACACAAAAAATCTACATAGAACAAAATTCATTGAGAAGAATTGAACATTTCAAAAGAAAATTATTTGTGTGGTGGTGGTGATTTTTCACATATGTATATTGTTGTGCATCAGTATTTTGTTTAAAATTTAAAAATGTAGAATAAGCTTTTATATTCAACTTTTTTTTTGCATGACTTTTTCCTATATATGTGAGCTAGGGTTACAAATTCCAAGCCCCATGGATACCAAACAATCAACCAAATGGCCAATTTTTTTAAAAAGTAGCTCCACAAAAGGGAATTTTGTGGCTTTCAAAATTGTCACATGGTTTATAATTTAATCAAATGCATCCAATGAACATTATTAAATATAGATATAAACATTTTTTTATCCATAAACAAAAGTTGAGGTCAATTGTATTATTTAATACATTCTTTTTGATTATTTAAATAAAACATTGTAGTTAAAACATTTGGCATAATAAACTTATAAGACTCAAAAGGACATCTATACAATATCCAATTTTTTAAAGATATTTTTCTTGGTCAATATGACATAATTTAAATTATAGGCACATAATACTACATTATGATTGTAATGGAGTAAATATTATGTAATCCTTTGATTATTAGACAATCCTTTTGGATACCCCAACCATGAGTGGACCAATTTATGTTTCTACAAACCTTTTAGCCCTCTCTCAAATCTCCAATAATGTCAATTGTGTTTTAAATCATCTTTCAATGTATTCTTCAAGGCTACTTCAATACTTCATTTCAAGTGGAAACCCACACCTTACTAGTTTGTTGTTTCTTGTCTCAAATTTGACCATGATTACCCCTCATGTAATCAAACAAAATCCCCTTTCATAAGAACCTAGTTTACTACTCCTAATTTGGTTGATAATCTAAGCCATCCAAGTTTTATTAATTGTGATGGCCATGCATTTTAACATTAATTAAACACGTTAATCTCTTTCCTTGTATAGATCATGTGTAGGGGGTCATGACCTAGAGGCATAATCCACAAAAAAATTTGTTGAGTTATTTAATTATTAATCTAATCCACTTCACAAGAAACAAAGGATCACTATAATAAAATTGAAAATAAATGATTAAATTTGTAATTCATTTGTAGTTGTAATGGACACATGTGATTAAAAATAGTCTAGTTTTCTTGGACAAGTGCCATGTGAGGTGACTTTCTGTCCCTTTACTCCCGATTTTGTGAGGTGACCATACTTGAAAATACATGCACTATCGGTGAAGGAAAAAAATACAAATGTATTTCTAGATATTATGTTGTGTTTGTAGTTGAAACCAAATAGTTTGCTTCTCATGCATGATTTACAATTCAGAATTGATAGATTTATCTTCCAAGTTTGAACACTCCAAATCCTAAAATTTTATGTTATATTGTCACCTATTCAAACCAATTCCTAAGGATTCAACACCAAGTTTAACTTGGCTACAGACCACCAATCACTTAAAATATCACTACTATCGCATATGTTGTCCAAATCAAATTTACCTTAGCTCAATTAGAAAGTTAATTACAAGGCGCATCTACCTACCAAATTGCAGGTTTTGCAGCCAAACTAGTAAGAAGTTATGCTACCAAACCCGAGAGGGTTTTATGAAGGCAGAAGATTAAACTTGACTACAGACCACTAGTCATTAAAAATATCATTCCTATCGCATATGTTGTTCAAACTAAGCTTGCTTTAGCTCATTAGAAAGCTAATTACAAGGCGCATTTCCCTACCAGATTGTAGGCTCTACAACCAAACTAGTAAGAAGTTATGCTACCAAACCCAAGAGGGTTTTTGAAGTTTCTTTAAAATTTCAAGCTTCCAACATTATCCTACTCACTTCTATTCTTTCGAAATACTACCAACCTCCAATCCACTCTCCCTCTTTCCACCATCTTCCAAGACTCATTTTCCTTCTCCTCCCCTTCCCAAGAAAAATCACACAAGAAGAAGACCTTTCGAACTCCTCCTTTCCCAAGTTTTTCATGACCCCTCCTTAAGCTTGTTTTCTTTGTCCAATGGAAGTTGAAAAAATCCTTCCCTCCAATCCATGGCCTCCTCATCCTTGAAGAACCAATGAGAATCGAAAATGATTTTCCCTCCAATGGATTTTAGGATGAGAATTCTTATGCCCAATGAAACTCTAAAAAGGTTCCATCCTCTAATCAAGTAGGATGATAATCCTCGTGACTAATGGAATTGAAGGATTCATTCCTTTCTTTATCTTGGATATCTTGATGAGGTTCTTGAGCTCGATTTTAATCCATTCCATCCATTTGACTTTCACATCCTACTTCTTCATTCTAATTATCTCAAGTAACTAATTACTAGGATAATTTATCGGTAGTAACAAGTAAACATCCTTGAGTTCCTATTTGACTAAATCAATTCAATGGTAGTGGTAACATTCCCACATACCATTTACTTTTTTGATGTCGCCTAATTATTATTTACCATTTACTAATTAATTTTGTATTACATAATAAATTGGAATTAAAATTTCCATCGCGAGAACCCCCACGTACTTCTAAATCCACCATTGAAATTAGGGCTTGACAAATCCATTAGAACTAAGATATCTAGGTTTCCATGAGGTTCCACTGCCACTGCCACACATTACGCCTACCCTAATTTATTAAATAAAAGGCATCGACCCCTTCTGAATGCAAGTACCGAATTGTTCCAACTACCTTTTTGGTTTTTGTTGACGTAGGTGAAGATTCAATCATGGTGAATGATGCTCTTATGCCCTCGACTCCTTTAGTTGCGCTAGTAGAAGAGGAAGAACTTGAAGAATCATCGCTTGACGTGAATGTCTCCCAATTGTCGTGTGACGAAGAACCATTCTAAAGAGTGGTGAACATCGAGTCGACCGTTCAATGTGGGATCGTTGATCATCTCTTAACCTACATGTTTTAACGATCTATTTAGAGTTTGTTCCCGCTCATGGAACTACACCAAAAAGGTTTGAAGAATGTTAATGTGAAAATGATGATGTTGGTTTTCATTATCGAACTTGGGTTTCCGGTGATGGCCATTACGTTGGTTGCGAGGCCCAATCAATCCCCTTTTCATGGGGCATTGAGCCAAATACCTCGTTTGCACAATCCATCGCATTTTGGATTTTTTGCAATTGTGATTTATCCCTTCTAAGTCGTTTACTAAATTGTAATTCACTTGAGGCTATTCAAATGGAAATGTTAGGATCTAAATTTGATTTTTAATCTATTTAGGGCTTAATAGAAGTGAAGATTGAGTAAGGGTGAACTAGGATTACATCAAAGAAATCTTACAAGCACATCATTAATGCCTAAAGATTATTTTAGAAAATTAATTCAATATTGTCATGGCGAAATGTTAGTGTTAACCATGGGTTTGAAAATTGTTCTATCTCTATTGGACTTTCCATTGACACCTCTTCAACTACTTCATGAATTTCAACATCCTTGCTATGCACTAAATACTAAAAAAAAACTAATGTTTTGTTGAGCACCATGAATTTGGTGTCTACTTCCACCCCCAACCCTCTAAAGATCTTTCATCCCTAATTATGCAACCAAGGTCTTAAAACTGTGGTTATTAGTTTTTTTTTGTTGAAGAAAGGAACTAACCCAACACCGTACTCACCACCATCGTAATTCGGAAAAAAAAAACAACCCTCCCACGCTACCATGTGCATTCATCATTCCTTATTCTATGAAGTTGTTAAAAACCCTTAATAACCTTACCACATTTGAATATCCTTGATGCAACTCTTAAAATTTAAGACTACTGCACACAATTGTGTCAGTATGGCTCACATGCCATGAGATAATTACTTGCAAAAAACATGACATAGCCATGAAATTGAAAGTGTGATCATAAACCTTACGATTAAAACATAATTTTTCATCCGTTGTCATGGACAATATTTAATATGATATCAAACCCCAATTTGTAACTACATTTGCAATACATTTGGGGTAATCGCATGCTACCAAATGTCTATTAATGGGTGGTTAGGATTTAACCACGTGGCAATTTAAAGAGCCAATGGCCATAAAACATATGACAATTTTCCACCTATTCAAGAAATATATATAATAACTAAAATAATTATATATTATAATTAATAATAATTAATAATAATTTATCCTAGGCTAAATTATAATAGGCAACCTATTTTAAACTAAACTAAGGTAAAATAAGCTATTTAACATAGGTTAAGTTAATAAGTAGGATCCTATTTATTTTGTTGGGGACAAGCTTTTTTTATTGGCTCATCCCTAATAGCACATGCATTATGTTTGTAGTGCATACATGAATCTAGTCCATTTTTTCAATTAATTATATACTTTCCAAGTTTAGAGTTGTAAACAAAGGATGTGAGATAAATTATAATGAAAGGGAAACACTACAACATTATCACATCTTTTATCCCATATAAAAACACCATCATGTATCCACACAATAAAATATTTACTATTTTCATTAACTATTTACTACCTATCTTACTTACAACTTACCACCTATCCTACTTACTATGTACTACCTAGGCTACATACTTACTATCTACTACCTAGCCCACCTAACAAATTAATTACCTAGCCTACATTTAATAAATTAATTATACGACCAAATTAATCAATTAATACATAAACACAGTGACATATCCACAAAATAAAATACTTATTGCTTAGCTTATAACCTAACTACCTAATACCTATTAGTACCTACCCTACTTATTACATATTATTTAGGTTACATACCTACTATCTACTACCTAGCCTAGTTAATAAATTAATTACCTAACCTACATTTAATAAATTAATTGTCTAGCATAATTAAAAGGGGTAGAAATTTTTAGACTAGTTAGTGCCATAGGCATCCTAGTAAATAATAATTACTAGTGGTCTAGACTTACCATCCCATACCAAAGGGGTGAAGCTAGTGGGATTAAGTGATTTATGTTATTGAATGATTAGATGTAATACAATTAATCATCTAAAAGATTTATAAGAAAGAATTACAATTAGGACCATTTTTTCATGGGGTCAATGTGGGCCTTGTGTGGCTTTGTGGAAAAGGAGGATTTGAAGAGGATTTGGAGGATTTCTATGGCATTCAATAAGCTTGTAGTTTGGAGTTGGAATAAAGAACTTTTTTGGAGAAGTGTGTGGTGTAACACTAGAGAGGATGGAATAGTTGGAAATGTATTTGTACTTGTGTGTTATTTTAATGAAAAAATATTGAAGAACTTTCATGTGTTTTGTGTGAATTTATTTATTAGGATATGCAAAAAGTAGTATAATTTAAGTGTACATAACAAGTCGCTACATTTTTCATAGTAATTTTGCATTTCTTCTACAAAAAGGAATAAAAATGTATACTAAGTGTTAACCTTTGGACTAAAAAATTACTAAATGCCATAAAAAGGTAACATCCAGTATGTGGCAATATCAAGAGGGAAAATACTTGAAGGTTGAAGCTTTTTAAATAGGTGGGATTGTTGCAAATGATAAGTAATAGCCACAAATGAGTGTAGTGGCTACAAAAAGTAAGCAACATTGGGAAGTTGTTCCGGGGTACTACAAACAATAGGCAATGTCACCAAAGAGTTTGTAGGTGCTTTTAAGGTGAGATAGTAGCTATGGAAGGCTTGTACACCCACTAAGGCAATATTTAGAGGCATTGAAAGTACTATAAAACCCTAGAGGGTAATTACTTCTTAGTTATTCTCATTTCACATGCTTACTTCTATATTTTTTCCCCTAACACTACTGGAGTAACCTACATATAGGATGGTAGATTTGTTTTTAGATAACAAACCCTACCTTTTTTCTTTCTTTTTTTGGGGTGAATTCTTGCTTATTAATTAGGCCAAAAAGTTATTTATTTATTTACATACCAACCTTATGTCTTAGGCCTAAGCTAGGCCACCTAACTTAGCCACCTAGGTTAGACCAAACCCCTTAAGCTAAGCCAAGTAGTCTAGGCTAGGTGGTCTAGTAGCCAAGGTAGCCTAGGTTGCAAGTGTGGGGACTTGAACTCCTCATTTCCACATTAAGAAATCAAGTTCTTAACCATTGCACCACCACCCCATAAGGTGACCAGTTTTTAATAGCATATTGTAATGACCATGATTTTGGACCAACATATTGTAATCAACTTTTATGAATTTTTTTTCAACATATTACACTAAATGAATTTGAATTTTTTTACACTACTTACATAAATAGGTACGTTATAGGTAGGTTAGCCTAAATAGGTAGGAGGTACCTATTAATAAATGCATGTACTTATGCATGTAGGTTATAATCTATTGGGCTTTATATATAAATACCTACTAGGTCTATGCTTATACCTACCTAGTAAGCTACCTACGCCTTTGTTATTTAGTAGGGTACCTATTAACCTATTAATACATTTAGCCTAGGTGTACGAGGTAGGTAGCCTAACTTATTGAGTAGGTTTAGGTTTAGGCTACCTACTTAGTACTAGTTGGTTAGGTTACCTACTTAGTAGCCTAGGTGGCCTAGCCTAGGTTAGTTACATACCTACTTAATAAGCCTAGGTGGCTTAAATAGCATATGTTAGGTTACGTACCTATTTAGTAGGCCTAGGTTAAGATAACCTAGGCTACTACGGTTAAGGTATGTACCTACATAGGTAGTTTAAGTTAGGTTACATATTTGCCTACTAGGCTTAGGTGGCTTAGGTGGTTTAGGTTAAATTACTTATTTTGTAGGCCTAGGTGGCTTATGTTATTTACCTAATAGGTTTAAGCTAGTACCTATAATAGGCCTAGGCTAATAGACTACCTACATGGCTAATAGGTCTACTTAATAAACCTACCTAATTATTGGTTATTTAGTCCTAGGCTACATCGTAGGTAGTCTAGGCTTAGCTTAACCAATTAATTATGTTAGGTTAGGTAGGTAGCTTAAGTTTAACAAATAAACTAAATCATCAAATGGATATGGCTCATTTGACTATGTGTCAAATCATAATGGTCAATTTGACTAAAGGTCAAATAAGGGTGGTCAATTTGACAAAACCCTATCCATGCAATATGGCCAATTTGACTAAACCATGCCCGTTTTGATGGACACTTTCCCATTTTGATGAGATCTTCTGCTTGACATTTGGTTTAAAAAATCACTTTAATCAAATGTATTAGTCAAATGTAAGATGTGTTTTTCATGCCCCAAACCTTTAGTCAAAGCGGACATACCCTTTGGTCAACGTGGACACTTTGATCAAGTTGGCCTTTTAAAAAGCCGTGATTTTTTGTAATGTAGGTTAAATCCAAACTAGGCCTAAAATTATGTATCTAGGTCTAGGAACCTAAAGTTTAAGCCTAGGCACCTAAGCTTAGGTCTAGAAATCTAAAACCTAAAACCTAGGCACCTAAACTTAGGTTTAGGAATTTAAAACCTAAAGCCTAAGCAATTAGGCCTAAGTTTAGGTGCTTAAAGTAGGCTTAAGCAACCTAGGCCTACCCTAGGAATATGCATTATGTCCTTTCCTAGGTTGCACCTAAAGCTAGGCCACTAAACTAAGTTTAAATATTATAAGCTGCCTAAGTAAGTAGGAATAGGTAGGTAAGTAGGATTCCCTAGTAATGACATTCGTCATTTTGCATTTTAAAATTCGCGAATTTACGTGGCAAAGCACCTTGTCAAAACATTCGGCATACATTCGTGAAACATTTGCTGGACATCGCACACGGCGACAGCCTGTGTTGAACGGTAACGGTTACTGCTAGACCGTTACCACTAGGAGTCCGGCTGCCGCCAATACCTGCCGGCCGCGCCGCCAGTGCAGTGCGGTGTAGCTTGTTGTAGTTGTCCTACTGGGGGTGGTTACTATTCTCTCTCTCAAGTTGGAACTTTCTTTTCTTTCTTTCTTTTGCTTCACCTAAACTGCAGTTTTTT
>Ga0116227_10001403_pt1 | contig 53521 bp, 33 predicted proteins | sample S1TSphgellanicum_FD_89693 | JGI IMG/M metagenome (GOLD analysis project Ga0116227, IMG submission 89693) | Host-associated microbial communities from peat moss isolated from Minnesota, USA - S1T2_Fb - Sphagnum magellanicum MG | ecosystem: Host-associated > Plants > Peat moss > Unclassified... | reverse complement strand
TTCCCCCCCCCCCCCAGCAAAGGAATGTGCAAGAAGGAATTAGGGAAGTATGAACATGTAGAAGAGCTTCATAACTTGCCACCAAAGGCCAACCCCACTTTCTCAACCCATTTGGCCAGCACCCATTTGCCCCGTGTTTCCCAAGTTTGGAAACTTTCAACTTTTTATATGTACCACCAGTGTAGTGTTGTTGGTCTGGCATCGACTTTTGAACACGCTTAGCCTGGTCCTCGTATTGTGTCCAAGACTGATTTTTGGCTGGTATGAAGCATGAAACACGTATGTGGTGTATATGCCCAGTATTGTAATTCATTTTCATTGGTTGTTGGGACCCCAAAGTTCAATTTTTTCCTTCTTGTGATGGGCATCTTTGATTGGCCCATTACCCCCAAAAAAATCAAGCTTTGTACAGTCCCAAAACATATACCGCAGCCCAGGGTCAGTTTCCACATTGATGAAATGATTTTTTTTTTCAAAAAATGAATTTAAAAAATAAAATTACATTTATATATTTTTCCATCATCTACTATAATATTATGATATGAGTAGTGAAATTATTCAGAATGTAGCCTATGATGATTTTCAACATGTCAACTTCATATTTTCACAAAATTTCATTTCACTATTTTGAGGATTATTTAATGACAAAACTGACCTTAGGGTAAGGTATGTTGTAATCTCTTCCCCCCTTTGTTGGTTAAAATAAGTTACAAGAGTAAAACTTAGGGCAAAGGATATGGGACAAAGTGAGGAACTATTGGGGAAAATGTTGGGAACCCATTGTGAACTCGATAGAGACATGGTGAGAACTTCATAGGAACACATTGGTAACAACAAAAATCCAACACCCCCACACTCTCCCCCCCCCAAAATAAAATAAAATCCTAGCTTGCCTGGGTAAATGCCCAGTACTAACTTACTAAGAAATTGTGTTCAAAGAGAAACTTGTGTTCTCAAATTGTCTTCACAAAAGAAAATTGTCTTCAAAGAAAAAATTGTGTTCTGGAATTGTGTTCAAAGAGAAATTTGTGTTCAGAAATTGTCTTCAAAAAAGAAAATTGTCTTCAATGAGAAAAGTGTGTTCAAAGGGAAAATTGTGTTCAAAGAGAAAAATTGTGTTCTGAAATTGTTTTCTAAGCAAGTTTTCAGACCAGCAGTTTGTTCCACGTGTTTGACAAAGTTTTCGAAAAAAATAGTGTTAAAACATAACATGTTTGATGTTTGTTTTTTAAAATGTTGCAGTCATGCAAACATGCATGGAAGTTGAAAGTGTGAGGGATGGACAGATCATGCAAGAAAGAAAGAAGCCATAGCAAAACCCATACTTACTTTACTTTCTTCTAATAGTCCTACACTTGCTCCCCCCAACATGCACTTAAGCAGCAGCAGCAGCTGTGCACAAGACTTTATGACACATCTGCTATCATGCAACTGGCAGCTATGGATCTTGCAACACAAAACTCTAGATCTAGCCAGGAGCTTCAGACTACTAGCCTAGTGAGAGAGAGAGAGTATTGGCCTAGACTAATAGCCCTTCCTAACAACACCCTACCAACCTATTGTTGGGCTCTATATATCAATCAGCATGATGACAAGAGCTGATTGTAAGTGTAAAAAATGTTGGCCAGGTCTAGGGTTTAGGGTTTAGACATGAACCCAAGTAGAAATATTTGGTAATCCTTAGTATATGCTCTGTTGTGTTCTGACAATTTACCTTCTTTAAGATGCACTTTATGCAAAGGGCTTTTTTAGGGTATGTTAGTACTGGGCTTTTTTATATGCTCCAAAGGATCAGATTGGAATATTGAGACCTGTTACATTCCCCCATGAAGCTTGGGTGTACACAAAATCTTTGCCAGTATTCTTCAGTCATCAAACCCAAAGCACATTTATTTAACATTGAAATGTGATATCTTACCCCTGGACTTCAACTTGGTCATCCATGGCTTGGCAACTTTCTAGAGTATGCTTCCAAAACCCTAAACCTGCTCTTGAAGGGCAGTCTCTCTCTTGGATGAACACTTGATAGCGTTCCGAACTCTTCTTTGGAGTTTCGTACTCCAAGGTTGGATTTTGACTTAATAGCTCTTGGAAGAAAATGTTGACCCTAAGGGTTTTAGAAAGTGATTTTGTGACTTCCTTGGAAAAAGACTTAGGAACTCTCCTATGTCTACCCTTGACCACATTGCTAGGGTTTTAGAAACACATCACACAATTCCTATTGACACCATCCATTCCTTCATTATTTGAGGTATGGAATATCTTCAACCGATCACTAGATTGATTTAAATGGTGCATGAACTTCCTTCCACATCAACTAATTCTATGGAACCTTTACAAATGTCTCTATTTTATAAAGTCCCATGGGTGAAAGCACACTAGGGGGACCATTTTAGCCAAAAAAAAGGTCCTTTTTAAAAGTATATTTGGGTATATTTTTGGGGACAATATTTCTTTGTTTTCATTTATTGTTTTGATAAACATATAAAATGGATTTTGATATAAAGGCCTCCAATATAATTCTTGTCATCTTGCAAATGAAAGTAAGTTTTTAACAAAATATTTTTTTCAACACATTTATGTCGTTTGGATGAAAAACTTGTATAGATGTTTTTTGGGAAATCACATGAGTCAAACTTTTCAATTGTAATTGAAATGATACAAATAATTCATATTTAATATATGATTAAGTTAATCATCAAATTTGAATCATTAAAAAAAAAAATTTGCACTTTGCAATATATCGCAACAACATCTAAATTCTCACAAATATACTCTTTAATCATTTAATATTAATCAAAAAATGTAGTTTCCTTTGACAATTTCATTATTTGGTTATTAAACTACTTTATTTGAATATAATTTATGAAAACCTCTTTTAATATTGGTTTGGTGGAAGTTGAAAGTTACACTATTTTGAAAAATAGTATTTGTGACAACATTTTTTGGCCATTGTAATGTGCTTTCACCCCATCCACTTCATTATTACCTTCCCTAGGTGCTTAAAAGCATCTCCATTGCCCACCCCCCAAATCAAGCATGGCAAGGTTGCTAAAGCAAGGTGTGTGCCAAAGCTTAAATGAAAGGGCTATTAAATTTTAGGAAACTACCCCATCGCATCCATCACATCCATTGCACCCCACCCCACCTAGCACACAATTGCAACAATATCAAAGAATTTCAAAGTGCGTTTTCAGGATTTGCACCAAAAAAGGTTGCAACTTTTGAGCGATGGAGCATTGGAGACAATGATTGTATTAAAATCTTCAAGCCTCACTTGACAATGATAATTATGAATATCTCTTTTTGAGCATGTTCATGATGAATAAAATAGGGGCTGATTTTGAAACTCCGAAAAAGGAAACTTGAAAGTTCACTTCCAAGATGAAAGCTTAATTTGGAGAGAGAAAAGCAACACAAACAAGATAGGATCTAAAGGGATTATTTTTGTGTATCACCAGTGTATGATGACAGATTGTTTAAACGGAGGTATAAAATGAGGTGGACATTGTTTATTTGAATTGTTGAAAATGTTTGCACACACAATCCATATTTTTTATAAGAATGAGATACACTTGGCAACGTAAACTTGAGTTCAATCCCAAAATGCACTATTGGATTGCACATTATAGCTTATGGAATCACAAATTATGAAGTTGACAAGTACTATTGAATGGGAGAAAATACAGCAATGGAAGTAATGAAATGTTTTGTGAAAGCTATCGAAGAAATGTTTGAGACCTAATATGTGAGGTAGCTTACACAAGATGATACTAAAAGGTAATTCAAAATCAATGAAACTTAAGGGTTCCTAGGTGTGTTTGCAAGTTTGGATTATATGCATTATTCAATGGAGCATTTTGTTCAAACAATTCATGACTCGCCACAAGGAAATAAAAGATAACATTTTTTAAAAATGCAAACAGGAGCCAAAAAAGATGTGGAACATTGTTTTGGCATGTTTCAAGCACACTTTGCAATCATTTAGAATCCAAATAGATAATGGGACATGGCCACAATCAAGAGCATTTTCATAAGGTGTGTGATTTTGCACAATTTAATTATAGAAAATGAATCCTATTTCAATTTAAAGCCTTTGTTTGATGTTGGATCCAATGTTTCACATTTGAAGCGAAGGTTGTCTTTTGAAGACTATTGCCAAGGAACCACCTAAATTGAAAATGTGGCTACCCATTACAATCTCAAAAATGACCTTGTGGAGCATTTGTGGAGCATTTGTGGGCTTGAAAGGGCAACAATGCAAATTGAAATAAAGAATTTGGTATGTTCAAAAATTCTAACCAACACCCATCTCTTGGTATTATCCATATGTCGATTGATAACATACCAATCATTGACAAATTCATTTCTTAAAGGAGATCAAATTACATTTCCAAGAACTTACACTAGGTGAATTTTGTGGTGAATTTTGGGAATTAAAGTCCTCTCATTGCAAAATGAGTTGGTGAATTATCAAATGCTAATGAATTTTCATTTTCTTGTGAATGACCATGTGGGGTTGTTAGATATAGAATTTCCTTGGAAATGCTTACATTTGTTGGAATTATGGTGGTGGGTTGAAATCTCATTCGAAGTTTTCCAAGTTCTTCCCTTTTTTGAAACATGAAATATTCCTTGGCCTCCTCCAAAACAAATGTAGAATCAAGAACCATGAAGAAGGCCATTGTATTTTGGTCTTTGATGATTGTTATTTTTTTTCAAAGTTGAAGTAGCCATGTCAGTGGTGGCTTGTGCATGTAATTGCAAAGTTGATCCTTAAGCTTCAATTGTTTTTGCTCATCCTTTCCAACTCATGAACCCCAAGGCCTTTTGGAACTTGAATTGCCATAGGTCATTGGTGGTGGTGGTTCTTCAGTCTTGAATTCACTTTGATTATTGAACTCAACAATTGCACCTTGTTTACCAAAGCAAGTCATTTCATATTACAAAGTATTATTCACATCCTCTCAAAAATCTACCCATTTAATAACATTTTTCAATAAGAACCAACAAAACAAGAAAACAAAACTATGATTTTTTAATTGTATTGATTTGTATAATTCCAATGCCTTCTACAAAATACCCTTTATTGAAATTCTAGATTTACAAAGTGCCACCATTGTTCCATAATGCCCAAAAAATTTGGCAACATCATGTTTAATCACTCCCCATTTTGTTATAAGATATTTAGCAAGTTGTTCAACTCCACAAGCAAGTCAATTTTGATTATGGTGTTCATGAATCTAGTCCCAAAATGTGGTTGATCTTTGGTCAATACATGTTGTGGGATCTTGCAAAACATGCAAAAAACTACAACAAAGCTACCTCTCCTCCACTATGACAAGGTTCTTCTTTGTCTTGTTTTTCATGGCAAAAGCAATTTTGAAAGCATCTATAGTATTTTGCTACGACATTTTGTTGACAATGCTTGTGCAAGAGTGTTTTGGGTGCTTGGTATTGTGTAATAGAATAACGATGGAAAAGGATTTTTCTGACAAGATCAATGTATCTTATACCGGGTGGAATGTGCGGTGGGCATTCACATATGTTCTTCTAATCAACAATGGTAAGCTATCGTTAGTGGGAGCTTTGAAAACTTGTGGTGGAAATGTTCTAAAGATTATGTTGTCATACATATATGTCCTTCATAATGTCATGATCAACATTAAATCTTAGATTAAATTGCCATTAGGAAGTGATGAAACTTTTGTACCACAGATCATCTCAAAAATTTCACATTACATGATCGATGATTTTTCTTTGATTTTGTTGATGGTCAATTTGCATAATAAATTGAGTGAATATGGTTTCTTTCATTTTAATTATGAATTTAAACATCATCAATGGCCAGGTCGATCACATCAACACAAAACCCTAAGTATTACAAAAAAAACATGCCAATCATGGATCCATGAACACAAATTGTCCCGCAAAGTCACATCCTTTGTTTTTTCTCTTTAACCAAAATTGTCTATCCACACACATTCTAAAGCTACTACTCAAAGCAATACTTCACACCCATTTTACTATTCATTCCAAGACCTCCTTTCAATCCCAAAAAAACTTTCTTTTTTTCACTCTCAAATCTAATTCCATAATGTTCCCCATAACACTCCAAAATTTCGACATTCAAACTTAAAACAATTGCATGGTGCTTAAGAATTAGGCACAAAATTCAACTTGTCCTTCTTTACAAAATACCTACATGATATCTAGCCATTCTCATACACATCCCCTTTTCAACTTGCATTCTTTCACCTTCATGAATCTATTCCACACCACAATCCAAACGCTGCATCACCCAACTTCTTCCACAAGCTTCCACTATGAAATAATTGCATGCCACCAATCTTGACTTTTAATCCACAAATATGATCTTTAAAACATTCTATAAATGGAAAAAAATAACAACATGATAAGGCCAACAACCGTAACCCTATCTTCACAAAAATGCCCATTTATTTGGGCATTATAGGTGATTAGTAAAAATTTAACCAATGATTGAGGACCACATATTCACAAGACTCAACCATGACCTAGACCCTTATGGAAGACACCACCTTCCTATAATATAATCTACCCATGGGAACTACATTCAAACATGGCATTTAATTTTCCCCAAATTCTCAACATTCATATCTTGAAATAAAAACACTTTGGTCGCCTTTAATTTTTCAAGTTCATATTCTTAAGAAGCACATCGAACTTGAGCATGACACATTATTATCTTGTAACCTCCCAAAAGTTTTCCAACATCATGTTAATATCCTCAATTTGGAAGCATAAATGTCCATTTCAAAATCATGATAAGGCACTAGAAATTTCTAAATAGTAAGAAATGTGAGTGTAAATTAGTAACGCAATACAATATAGGGCTTTAAAGGTGAAAGTGTTTGCCCACCATAGTGCCATTTCACCTTGGTAGAAACTATCATTATACAATCACATGTTCACCTCTAGTTAAAATAATTCAATCTAGTGTTAATTTTTAATTTAATATTAAATTTAATATTCGTTATGTTAATATTAAAATAAATGATTAAAATAGGAAAATTGTAATATTTACATTTCATTTATGAAATATAAAAATTATATTGCATAACTATTTTATAAGACTTTTTTTAAATTAATTTTTTTTTTATAGGTAGGTAGGTAGATATAAATATAAATTGTCATGAAAACATAATCTTTCCTTGATGATTTCTTTGAGTTGTTATTAAATAATAAAATTCAAACGCATTTTCCTTCTTTGATTTTTTTAAATGATTATTTATTAGATATATGCATAATTTTGAAAAAAAAAAATCAAGAATGAATTTTCATTTGTGCCATTACATTACATTTTGTTGAAAATATAATGTCAAGAACTTTTGTTAAGTATGTGGTTTCCCACATAAATTTGTCCATTAGGTTGTAAATCATTGTATGATCTCCAAGGTGTGAATAATATGCATCCTATTCTATAATTATCTTTTGGGTCAATTTTTGTAAATGGTATTTTAATCCTTCTAAGATAAAATAGGTATTTTACGTCATGTTTTGTATACATAAAGACTATGTATGGCCCATAACAATTTATAATAATATGGGTTTTGTTTTTTTGCAAATTTTGCTAAAGAATTCATAAGGTGAAAGCAAATCAAATTCTTGAGGTTGAGACCAATAATCCATTTGGAAATTATGTATCAATAACTTCTTCATTGTTTTCATTTTTTTGCATGTTGAATGTTTCAAATCCATTAGTTTGTTCATTTTTATTTTCTATTATAAACAATGTTGACAAAAACAATTGTTCGATCCAAAAATATAAACAACACCAAAAAATGCATTAATGTATTGATAATGATATGTGAGGTGATCAAAATATTTTTAAAAGTAATTAATTGCATGTGTTGTAAATATTTTTTGTTGTGATCCAATTGTGTTTAAGCAATGAATTAAAAGTTGTTTCAATTTTTTGAGTTGTAATATGTAATAATGAATACATATGCACTATGTATAGATGATTTTTTTTTCTTATATAATATATTGTATAATATATTAATTTTTTTCCATCTTTAGGTGCAATCGTAGTCAAACAAGCCATCAATGACAAAGGACTCAACCATAAATGAACCCTTTTTGAACATTTTGACTTTTTCATAGGAAGGAATTTTTGAAGGATTTTTTGGCAACATGTTCTTAAAAATATTAACAAGTCTCCCAATAAATTACATTACTTGTGTTAACTCTTTTTGAATAAATATGAATTTTTTAAAAGTGTACAAATTACTAGATTCTATGTTTCGTTTTGAAAAATGATCATAATTTCAAATCATGATAAAATATGATAATTACTTTAAGCTTTAGTTTTTTGTATCATAAGCCAAAACTTTGTTCATATGTCATACACATTATGACCCATTTACATTTAGCAAATGACTCTTAAAATTTGAAATTTTTGAAATGATATTTTGAATTTCTAAAAATTTCAAATACCATAATTTTAAAATTATGAGTTCTTTTCATATGTGGATGGTAGGTTATCATCATTTCAAAAATTCCCATCAAAATTTCTTAATTAAAATAGTCTTTAGCCTAGTGTTGAATAAAACAGATTTTGGGGTGTTTAAGTTCAAATGCCTTTTACTAAAACCAAAACTCAAATTTTTAAATTAAAATATTTTTTTGAATTCTTTAACCCTCATATAAATCATTTAGCACAAATTTTCTTGATCAACATGACATTAAAGTGGCATAACATAAATATGTCTGAAAAAATTGATAGTTTTTCGGTCGTTCGACATGGTTTTTGGCTTGTTTGATTGTGATCACATCCCTTTACCAAATGCAACAATTAGTTTTAAACCATGATTGCATTCACATGCCATAATAATCCATGGATATGCATTGTCTATCCAATAATTTGTTCTAATTATGTAAAGAAAATTAAATTTCAATTATTTGTGTTTTCATGTAAATATATTTACATAGTATATATATATATATAATTAATGAAACAAAATAGGCAATGATAATTTTTAAAACTCATTACCAATTTTAGGTTTTTGTTGTTTCTTGGATATGTGTGACTAAATGCTTTGAATTGATGAACATGAAGATTAAAATATATAGAACACACACACACACACACACACACACACATAAAACATGCACTAAATTGGATTTGTATTGGATGTGATTGTTTGAATCAATTAAACTTGAATGGCTAGACATATTGTAGTGAAAATCAAGTAATATGAATTGTTTCCAATTTTGTAGCCCTTCAATTTCATTTAATTATGTGTAGTAAATTTGGATCATCATTGACATACAATTTAGTTGTGAAACATTTCCAATTCCATATCTTTTCATTGTATCTTGGTTTTCTTCTTCTTCATCATCACTTTATAAAATATGTTACAAAGTATCAAATTTTTGGAAGTTACGTCAAATGCAACTAAGATGTCATTGAAACAAAATGCACATGATGTTAAATGGTTCTACACTTTGAAGGAAAGAAATGTTTATTATGTTCTATTATCACCATTATTCAAGAAACCTAATAGTAGTTTTTGATGGAAGGACACCCAGTTTTTAGTTTTGCCTTCAAAGATGACGCATTATAATGAATAGTTGTGGCGCATTAAAATATATTTTCAAACATGTAATGTATTTTGAGATGAAACAATGCAAACTAAAAATTTAGGCATTTTAAAAACTAAGCCTTTGACAAGGAAACATGAAACTTTATTTCTCAAGTTGCTTGAAGCAAAGAAGTAGAAGGCATTTGAGAAGGATGGCCCTTTGAAATTTCTATGAATTACATAATCCCCATTTCTCATGTCTATTTTTAAAAAATATATTCTTTGTTGATTTTTGTGTTTGGGTTTTGATTGTTGATTTGATTTCCGTATGTTTCTCATGAAATTTTATTTAAATGTAAATTTATACATGTGGGAAATTTTTTTATTTGGTTTGGATGTATGGATTAACGTGACATAAACTAAACATTGCTTGTGATGAAATGTGAAATTGTATGGGATATGAATCTACCAAATATGTATTATTTCTAATTTTGCACATAAGTGGAACCTAGAACTTGGTTATAGATCCAATTGTTCCAAAACAAATTCCAATGCTAATTCAAGTTGTAATTTTCAAAATGAAATCCAATTATGGTCCACTTCCAAATAAGTATGATTGGCATAGGTGGTTAACTTATGGTTAACCTCTGGATAGACCTTGGTTAACCCCCAATTATAATCTTTTAAAAAATTCAATACCAAGTTCTCAATTGTTTCATTTATGTGTTTCCAAAATGTTTACTTTCAATTGCAAATGTGTTGCCAAATATGTTCATAATAGCATTTCAATTTGTCCCATGTGGTTTGTCCAAGGTTGTCCTTTGGAAACCTATATAGGTGGACCAATTAGTAATTTCATTCTTATTATTATGTTTGAACCAAATATGTGTAACTCTAGGAGTCTAAAAAGTATTAGGGTTTTCTTATGGATGGGCAATCAAAGAAGATTAACATGGATCACACTACACAATAACATTTAATAAAATATTAAGCATTATGATATAACATAATATAATTTTTATACAAACATAATGTTGGTAGTTTCAGATTTTTTGTTTGGTGTCTTCATCATGTTCTCAATGAATTCCTAATAAGTTGTCATTGATGTTCCAAGTTTGTTTCACAAGTTATCATGTTTCCCAAACTATGCACAAGAGCAAAATATTTTATTACATATGATTTTATGGTTTAGTTGAATCTTTTGAAATATGTATGAAATTTTACCTTTTGAAACGTATATAAATAGATTAAAAGGACGAAATATTTTATTTTGGAACTTCTAAAGATTTCCCATATTGTAAATGTTTATTTATTTTGATGAGAAAGCAATCAAAGAAGACCATTTTGATTGACAAGGAAGAAAATTTTGAAATACCTATCAAGTTGATTAAGTTTCCATACACACATTAACTATTATTCATTTTTTCATACGACTTGCATTTGTGTTGAATACAAAGTAAAAGAAAAAAATTGTAATACTTCAAATATTATGGGTTTGGATGTATTCTATATTATGGACCTAGTACAACAATTACATACAAATCACAAGACTTTGAAGATTAGTGTTGTTTTAAACATCTAGTTTTGTGTGTGTGTGTGTGTGTGTGTGTATACATTGAAGGTCATATCATTAAGGAAGGTCATTTGTTTGTTTGTTTGTTTGTTTTGTTTTGTTTTTCTTTTGTTGAAATATCCCAAACCACATTACATTCAATTTAAAAATTGGGCAACATATTTGCTATTTCTAAAAAACATTTAATTAGTAGGATTTTATATTGAAGTTATTTTGTAATTTCTAAACATAAGACAGAGGTACCTTGAGCCTATTCAACCAATCAATGTTTTTTCATGTCACATGAAGAAATGCATTTGCCTCTTTAACACATGGGGTAAATGTTAAGACTTTTCACCAATCAATGCATATACAATGAAGACATTTTAACCACCTAATCTTGGATATTTGCATTGTAACACCAAGCTTTTAATGTAACATCTTCAAAATACAACAAGGTTTGAGTTGATAGGTATAGCTACCAATTCTGGAAGTTGCATGTACATTAATAGAATCTTACAAAAGTTGATATGCGTTGAAAAAACAAGGTTTGGATTTGAGTTTGAAAAAAATCACAATCATGCTTACTTAGGAAATAATTTAGAACATTAATTTGAGGGTGCCAAATACAAATTGCTCATCCAATAAGTTGCACATTTTATTTGACATGCTCTAACTATAGCATGGATTTTAGAAAAAAAATTCTATAAAGATCACTATTTAACTTACTTGTAGAAGGAAAAAATAACATATATTTAAAAGGATCAAAATAGAATGTGTCTAAGACAACCACTAGACCAACCATTTTTCCACCTTAGAAAATCATACATGAACTAGTTTCAAATTAAATTTGTCACTAAAATATTATATATATATATATATATATATATATAATCACATGAGTTGATAAAACATATTATATATGACATTCAAAAATCAATATTTGAAAAATAATGTTTTTTTTACATGTGTAAACTTTGAAGTAATTAAATATCTTAGAAAGTTCATATGAATATAAAATTGAAGAATAAGAATTTTTTATAAATGTATTATCAATACAAATATTAGTGTGAAACTAATGATTTCATTCAATAAAATCTCAGGTTTAGGGAACGTCTACCAATTTGCCTACTCATGCATCATTAGTATGCTTGGAAAAATAAATTGAAAAATGAAACAAATAAAAAAATTCACATTGATATTAACCATCATTATAGATTTACGTAAAAAGAGAAATAAGCTATAAATAAAGGTGATTGAATCATTTACAAATAAATTATGTTGTTTAAAAAATGAGTATAAGGCTAGGGCTTTGGAATTGTGGGAAGGATGATAATTTATAAACGGATTGCAAAATTTTTGTACCCATGTATACATTTTGCATGTGTTGAAGTTGGTCCATTACATCGTGTTTTCATCCTCAATTATGTTGATTGTGTTATTGAGGCATGTTTGATGATTTGGATTTCCAAAACATTCATAGTTGCTTTGGCATTTGGTAATAACCCCTTCTCATTTATATTCTAATAATCTTAGTGCTTAAATGTATCAAACATGGATGTGATATGGAGAGCTTCAATCAATTTCAATGGTCTTCCCATTAAGTTCCTTTTTTACCTCTTCATTCATAAGTATTTTAGTCAAATTATTGAGGACATGAAGTTCAAAATAATATATCAAAACATTTGACAATAATTGCATAATGTTTGGAAGAAGTTCAATATCAAATCATTAATCAACCATATTTTTTTCAAGAACAATCTTTCTAGTGTTAACTAATTGATGGATAATGTTTTTTAGTTATTTGAGAAATTCAATCATAGAGTCATCTTCTCTAGTTAGAGGTTTTAATGAGTTTAGTTCTAAGGTGGAAACATCTAGCTTTGCTACTCAAACATAGTCTTAAAAATCTACAACCTTATTATTGCATTTGTGATCCTTGTAATGTGTAGCATTAATTTTTTTTTTCATGGATAAGGTGATGATTTGATCAAGCCCTTTTCTTCAAAACTCATTTGTTGGGTTCAACCAAGTTAAACAAATCATGCCTTTGTAATAAACTCGAAACACAATACTTGCAAGTCATGTATTGGAAGGTTTTTGGATATATTGGAGTTCTTTATCATTGTTGTGCCTTTTGCATTGTGGGACATCATTCTAATTCTTTGTAGATGATAAGAAAATAATAATAACACCACGCATGTGGAGTACATAACTAGTAGATTTGAATGCCAAAGATCCCATTATAATACACATGTGCTAATACCATGTTAAAAATTGAAATAAGAAGGCTAATATATTCAAATATTGAGTAAAAAAGGATTCAAGGCCTAATTGTATATTAGTCATGGTAATGATCTTCCCATCTCTTGAACTTGACAATTCAATTATTAATCCTAATCTACAAGAATCCTAATTGACTAAGGTTTTCTTTCCATTCCCTTGCTTCATCATAGTTTCTCATGAGAACAAGGCAATGGAAAATAATTAAAATCCCCATTATAAATTGGGGTTGTTGTACCCCTTCAAAAGAAAACATTCAACAAGATTTGCCAAACATGAATCATAGGTATACTATGTGAAATGAATTGTTAACCATATCCCTTTTTGATCAAATGTTTGTATCAACGTTTTCTTTTGTGTGAAATTATGCCAAATTGTGAAAAGAAATTTGGAGTTGTAACCCCTACAAAGGTTTGTTTTCAAAAATTTTGAAAACAAGTGCCAAAATTGCAAGGCTTTTGAACTAGACATAAAAAAACATAATTAATAAACTTATGTCATAAACAATTGCTTTGTTTTTTCAATTGCATTTTCAAAGCAATTTGAAAGTTTTAGAGCTCCTGTAAGGTTTGTATTTTCTGTTTTTTTGTTTTTTCCTTCTTGTGTCCAATCTTTTTAAACATTGTGGCATTTAAGTCCATTGAATGAGGATGAATCATCATCCAAATATTTGGATGATGGGTGAAACTGACAAATCACCATCTTTTTAGCTGCTAAGTTTTAATGGTTAATAGATGCTATGGTATGACTAATTAAGAAACTCCATGTCTTTTTTTGGTAACCCTAATCTTTACTAGCAAGCATGCCTCTTCAGATTTTTTGTATAGAAAAATCACCTCCTTTTGCAATTTATTGGGCCCTTACCCCCATAGGGATGAGGGACTATGGAATCCAACATTGGTGTTGGCCATGACCTTAAGAGCATCTCCTTAAGAGCTTGCGATAATGCCATATTCACAAAGTCATGGATTTTTCATCTCCAATTCAGCCTCAATGGTAATTGCGCTATTGGTATCAAAGGTCGGGCCTTGAGAATAATCCTCCTTCCCATACTAGAAGAATCATACTCCCTTCCCCCTTCCCATGCTCGAAGCATGCTTTCTAGTGTCTCATTTTTGTATACTATCAATTTTTGGCCCAAAGGTTTTGGTACTCTTTGTTGTTGCCACGTTATGCGCGGGCATTTTGGAGATGTGGCAGAGGTTTGGCATTTTGGCAAACCTCCACTGGAGATGCTTTAAGTGGTGTCATTTACACTCATGGGCTCCGAGTCCTATTTTGATTGTGTGCACACTAGTGTGGTTTTCTAGGAGGGTTAGGGTTAGGGTTATTCCATGAATTTGTTTGACAAAAAATGCAGTATAAAAATTCAAAGAAAGCAATCAACTTAAGCAAAAACTACCCACCATAGATATGACTTTATATGTTCACTTGACTTGTTCATCACTATGCTACATTTTGTTGCATGTAATATTCATGTTGAACTCTAGCAGGAGATTACAAGATTCCAAACTTGGTGGTGTTATACTTTAGAAAGATCTGGGTCGACCCAAATTCCACCAAATAATTTTTTAGGCTTTTTCCCCCCTCTTGTTGCTGCTATTGATTAATTGGACATGCATTGACTTGGTGACACTGTTCATTCATTCATTCATTCAGTTGAGGGACTTTCATTTTTGGCTCTGCCCATTGGGAAAGAAATTTCTGCATATGATAAAGTTATCCGTAAAGTCTGGCGATTAGGGGGGCGAGAACGACCAGTTTCGGCATAATTGGGTATCAAATGTGTAACTAGGAATGAAATTTTACAAAACGAATTAACTGGGAACCCAAACTAGTTGTTCCACCATTTTTGATGGTGAACTGAGTTTCATTACCCTCTTTCCTTTTTCCTGAGCGCCTCCACTGCTGCTATATATATTTTCACGGCTCCTACCTGTATAACACCTATAATTACCCTCGAACCTTGTGCATTAAATGCTGGGTTTCAGCATTGCATACTGAGACTTAATAAAATTTCCTTCCTTTGCGGACACTACTGAAGAAAGAGGGGATAGGGAAGGAGCCTAGTCTTGGCATTAGGCTGCAAGGCTGGTTTTTGGCTAGTAAATCTATGTTGCAAACATGTACCCTAGTACATACCTTGGCCAATTCAACACTAATTATATTATTTTCAGAAATGTTGAAAATTTGAAAAATTCTTTCTTCCAAATCAAAAAATTATTGTGAACCATAATTTACTGAATATTTAGGAATATTCCATTTCTTGAAAATGAAAATTTCAAAATTAATGAATTAATTATTTGAATGGACATGTGTTGAATTGGCCAAGGTACTATGGTCCCTTGGATTGAGATGGATACAACAGCCCCTGCATTAAACTGGTATTACCTCAAGTCTCTACAAGGCAGGAACTAACTAGTATGAGGTTGGTATTGCCTCAAGTCATAAGAGTCTGGTTGGTTCTTTCATATCAAGATCAATACCGGGGTTTTTTTAATTTTTAACATTTAAATTTTATTTTTAATTATTTTAAAGATTTTTTTATTTTAATGAAGAATTGGAAATTGAGAGTCTTGAAACAAACCAGAGTTTCTATCAAAATTTTAAAGAATTCTTAAATGAAACTGGGGTTTTTTCAAATTAAATTTTTTTCATTGAAACTAAGACCAAAGGTTGGTTCTCTTGAAAAGTAAGGACTAGACAATGTTGGTAAAAAGCTAGTGTTTGGTAGTTTTCAGCTTTTTCAAAGAACCGCCAAGATGATTTCTAACTACAAGGGGTTTAGGAGAACGTTTAACATTATAGAGAACATCCCATTCAATCGCAAGTTCATGTCATACACATAGCTTATATTGAAATTCTCCATTATTGTAACTTTGTTATTACAAGGGCTACAAAATCATGTCAAACTTGTGGATTCTATTAAAAGGTAAAAACACGAGGGAAAGTATTAAACCATTGTGAAACCATAATGCCATAAAAATTGTAAGCTTATTATTAAAGTTAGTTGTTTTTTAAATTGAAAAATTGCACAACAATTGTCAACCGTTCAAGAGTGGTGGGGTTTTGTTGCAATAATAGTTGGGAACATTTTTTGTCCAGCTTTTGAGACTTTCTTGCCTCCTATTATGAAAAAAATTAAGTTATAGTTTAATATAATTAAGTGAAAATTAGTGTTTCAGTTATATATATATATATATAGGATAGAGTGGACTAATACTTTACCATCACATGGATGGATGGAAGATGGATGGGTGTGTGGCATGATGAAGGATGGATGGCAAGTGGTCAGGAAACAGTTTTCTATTGGGTTTCAGCTCCTCAGCTAAACCATGGTGGTTAGCTCAATTGCTTCTTTTGGTACCTACTTACCTACTAAGAACCAACCACCAGGTTGTTAGTACCTAGTAGGTAGTAAAAGCAGCCCTTATGTACCTATTTATAAACCTTCTACTTGTGTAGTAGTCACCTATTTTCATACCTATCATCTCTCTACCTTTATGTAGGACTTACTTCTCACATGATGGGTTACCAAGGTGAAACCAAGTATTAATTCAGTTGACGTTCATCCATAATCAAGTCATCACAGGCATCTAGTGGATGGATGGATGGATGGTACACTAGAGGGTGCTGGTTTCACTCAGGCTGAGTGCCTGCCTATATAGGAAACGCTTTTTTCCTATTGTATTTTTGTCCCATAACTAACTATGGTGGTTAGCTCTGTTTGCTTGTGGTTCCAGTTCCAGTTATGAAAATTAGACCCAATTTTAGTCTAGTAGGGCCAGGTAAACCATAACTCTAGAATAACTAACCTCAAGTTTCAATACAAGCCAAAATATTATCTTTTGAAAAATCCGTATATAAAAATAGACCTATTTATTACATAGGGGCCTATAAAAATCCCTTAAGCTACTATACTCTATAATGAATCTAAACACAACAATATCACCCATGCAAAAAATATAATCTTCCAAAAAAAATCCTCTAAAAGAAACCAAAATCCTTCAAGATATTATTATAACTCTATTATAACTAATCTCAAGTTTCAACACAAGCCAAAAAAATATCATGTTTAAAAAATCCTCATATAAAAATAGACCTATTATTATTACCTAGTAGTAGGGGCCTATAAAAATCCCTTAAGCTACTATACTCTATAATGAATCTAAACACCATATCCTGGGCTATTATTATTATTATTATTATTATTATCTCACTTATGGCGATTGAAAACCTCCAAAATCACTTAATTTTCTAATTTTTAATTTCCATTTTTTGGGCCAAATTTCGCCAATAAGAAAAAGGCTATATGTGATAGATAGAGCGAAGTTTCCAACTATTTTTGGCCAGAGAGTAAGTACTATTCTGATGCAGCCGAGCTGCTTTCCTGATTCATGCAAGGATTGCAATTTGCACAATCATCAAAAAAAATTTAAGTGTCTGCAACAAGCTTTTGACAAATGTTGCTTTGAGAGTGAGTGATCGATCACTCACAGCTGCCAATTTCATGTTTACTTCACTGACTGCTTTGCTCCTCCTGGACACATTTATGAGAGAATTGAAGCTTCCCGAAAAACAAAAGCTGATGTCTTCCTGTTCAATATAATAATCATCATGCAAACTTCTGTGATTGAAACGAGATGTGGATTGTGTATTCCCTCTCCCCGGAATGTTGTGTTGCCATCGGTGGCTTGCACTTGCACCCTCTTAGCTGCTGTCTGTTTCAGAAAACTAGGACAACAAGGTGTTTTCCGAAGGACTTTCTTTCATAAACCTCAAGCTTTCCAAATTCCTATCCGAGGTTGGAATTGGGTGGTTGGGGAACGGGTGTTTCGTGAGCTTCTTCTCATAGCGACAACAGAACTGTAAAGCGTCTTGTAAAGCGGCATTGGTCTAATCATTACGCTCAAGTCAGGATGCAAGGAGGTTCTAGATTTTCAGGCAAGAATTATTGATTGTTCAAAAGCGAATCTCTAGTCTCTTCTTCTCCAGATTTTCTTTGCTTTGCTTTGCTTTACTTTGTCAGCACCCAAAATTTTACTTCTCTTCAAAATTACTTCCCGATTATCAAAAATTTACAGAGTCTCGGACGAAATATTTGGTCTCCAATGAAAACACAATTTATTTTCTTGAAACAAACCACGATCGAACAAATTGTAAAACACGCTACACCATGGCCGACGCCGCCGCCGCTGCTGCAGCACCATAGCCGACAGCGTTGGAGTTCCTCTGGAGAAGAAGACAGTTCTACGCGGAACCACTTCCTCTGTAAAAGTCCACGTGGAACCAGCACCTGTGTAGAGGACGACGGTTCTCCGCGGAACCAGGGCATCTGCAGAACACGACACGAAACCAGTTCCACTGTAGAAGACGACAGTTCTACGCGCAATCACGCACCGGTCTAAAAATCGTCAAATTGACTGCATAACGACAGCTTTTCAGCAGAATTTGAGGAAATTGAGTGAAAGGAAAAATAAATATCTAAATGCAAAATAATGCAGAACGGTCTTTTTATAGTTTGGAATTTCCATAAAAAGACCCCACATGGTTTTTTTTTTCCCCTTCTCTTCTGCGCGTTTTGAGTGTACATAATGGCACTCCGAGAAATTTCCTAAGTGTATTATTTGGAGAAGGCATCTCAGGTCAAAAGCACTCACACCCACCCGTGCAAAATTGTTCATAGAGGGGGTGGGAGGGGGGTCCTATTTACCATAGTACCTTGGCGGCTTCAACACATGTTTGTTGAATAAATTATTTAATTTTGAAATTTTCATTTTGATGAATAAAATATTCTTGGAAATTTATCCTAATTTCCCATCACACAAAAAAACATATTTGAAAAAAAAAATCCAAAAAAATTCAACATTTTTGAAAATAATATAACTAATGTCAAAGCCACCAAGGTAGTAAGTAGGGTATAAACACAATAATAACTAACTCTAGCAAAATATTTTATGGGCTTATGGACCATTCAATTTGCATGAGTATTTATTATTTTTATTATTATTATTAAAGATTCCACAACTAAATGAGTGAGAGGCTAAAATTAAAACATGGGCAAAGGAGGTGGGTGGAGGGGGACCTTAAATTAGGGTGTTGTTGTTGCTAATTGCTACAAAGATTGTAAGCTAGTGTAGCATTATAAAATTTGAAAATTGTGAATTAGTGAGCAATATTAATATTCTAATATTAAATGGATTTTGAACTTCTCCATGGGACAACAACAAGGATGATGACCCATTAATTATTTCCTTCTAATCTTGGGGGCTTTGATTACCTACAATTAGATTGTGGTCCTCAAAAGGAAAAAAATAATTAAATAATAAAAGGAAAAAATTAATAAAGGAAAAAATAATTAAATAAAGAGATCCTCAATTAATAATGCTCTCTCATAGGGGGAGACTTGCTTTTTCTATTTTAGTAAATCACAATATTTGATGTGCTTTTGCCACTATATAAATAGAGAAGTAAGTGCCTTTGAGTTTCTATTTTGGAAAAAAAGGGCACCAGACTCCAGAGTACAGCTGGGTAATTTTAGGGTTTAGGAATAAGCCCAGGAATTTAGGGCATTATTGCTTTCCCTTAGAAAGTGTCAACTGGCAACTCCTTTTTGAACCCTAAACCCTCCCTAAACCCTAAAACCCTAGTCCTTTCAATGCCTAGTTTATACACCTAAAGTCTGTCCCAATATTCAATGTACAAAAGATGAAGTTTTGTAAAAACACACATGGAAGGGCAAACTCTCATTTACATTTTTCAACTTGGTGATTTTATTTTATTTTATTTTATTTTTCAAAAAATGAAAAAAAAAACACGAATAAACAGTGATTTTGAGCGACTATTTTTGCCATTTTTGAAATAAAATTAATCAAATTAGCCACAATCTAGCACTAGGCACATCCTTGGTCGCCACTTGTAACAACATTATTGTAAAAGTGTGAAAGCCACCTACGAAAGTCACCATTTAATACTGATTAATGACACGGATCCTTGCCAATGGACCTACTTGAGGAATTTGAAAAAAAATAACCTTGATCCAAGGGTTCACATTAAACCCAAGTTTGAGCAAAATTAACATGAAATGGAAAATGGAAGTGAGAACTATCTTGCACTACTATTATGTAAATATCCAACTTTATTAAATAACAATGCACAATTGGAATCCCCTATTGGCAACTAAAATATTCTTAAGCCATGTAATCAAACGTATGATATATATTGGGGGCATGATACACCAAAAGATAAGCTATGAAAGCCACATTCGTCTGAAGATGCCAACATGATGGCTAGATGCCATGTTTGTTTTCAATGTATGATATCAATATGATTTTGTGGTAGCAATAATTTTATTGGCCTTGATCTAGTATCACATGACATTGTCCACATAACATGCATTGCAAACTTAATAGCAATATCATTAATGAATGATCCCCGTGGCCAACCACATGTGGACGATATCAAATGCATAAGTACAAAGATTGTCTTTGCATACTTGACCACGTAACATGTCCAAAACAAGATTCTAGAAGTTCACAACTCCTTGACACAAAATCATACATATAACCATCACATGCATGATATTTGTTATAAATGAACATAATTCCAATATCACTTTGTGAACATGTAGATTGATATTTTCCACCTCCATATGTGGGATGATGTAATAGGTTTCATTCCTATGCAATGGACATATTTTCCATTGCCATAAAAATGAATTTGTTGAACAAGACACACATCATTCACAAGCTTAAACCAAAACATTAGCAATTGAAGGTCATGCCCAAAAGGTTTTTTTTTAAAAGGAAAAATGCAAAAGCCATGTCCTTGTTGAATTGATACCACTACCAACCATGGGATTAATAGTTGTTTCATTTGTTTCATCCTTGTGTAACACATATTAGCATAAACTGCTTTTCATTGTTTTGATTGATTTAAAACCATATTAGATTCATATTATCTTGAGAGGGAAATGATCTTATAATCAATGAAAACTTGTATGCATAGCTCCTAATATTCCATTGAAATGTTTTGCATTGCTTGATGAACATCATTCTAGACTAACAAATCATCAATATTTTGTTTAAAAAACAATTTCGCACCATTGTTTTCATTTGAAATGGAACAACATAAATTCATTTTGAAAAATAATTAATGACAATCAAACACACAAGTCTATAATACAACACTTCCGAATAAGGGGTGAATACATTAAATCATGCATCCACTTTGTCACACATGTCAAAATTTAACCAAAAATCCTGCACATATTTTCATCAACATTGATTAAATCAAGAAAACTTCTTGGTCCGTGTAGAAAAAATTGTTTACGTTGTTCATAGGAATGTTGAACTTTTTTTTTACATGGATTTTTTACTTGCTTAACAACTACTTGATTTTTAAATTATTTTAGATTGTCAATTGAGTTGATATTGAAATCTTTTGATGAACTTGTAGAACAACATTAAGATTAATGTATTGTGAAAACATTTGTAGAATTTTGAAATGAATTTATTAAATATGGAGTACTCAAAAAAAAATTTAATATAGTGTAATGCATGTTTTTTCTACTTAATTAACTCTTTGAAAGTATTCAAATAATTTGAAAATGAAAATTATGGGATTTTGAATGCACTTTAATAATATAATCTAACTTTTTTTTGGATTGAAACTAAAATATTTATTGTCTTTCCATGTGAAGATAGTAAAGGAAAATCCAATTCATCAAAATTTCAACCATGTTTGATATTTATTAACATCCTTTTTGATTTATTTAAGTTGCTAATGGCATCAAAATCAATTTTTTGAGAATGAAAACCCATTTCATAAGTTTCACCACAAATGAATTAAACTTTTTTAGCCACTTGAAAATTAGAGACTAATGATTAATATATTCAAAGTGATTGGTCTTGTCAATGCAAACAAATAACATTGGAAATTATAATTTGTAACATATATTAAATAATAATTAAAGATTCAACCTCATATGAGCTATACTAACTTTTGTCATGTTGGTGAATAACTTGAACACATTCTATCATCCAACAATGTGAGGGTTATTCACATGTTATAAAACTCTTACTTAGTGTGTAATCAATAATGGTGTTTTTCAATAATTATACAACTAGTAATAGGTGTCAATGTGAAGAAATTTAATTTATCACTTTGAATAAATGTATTCACATGTGTATGATCTTACCAAGATGTGACCCTTTAGTTCATCCTATTCAATTGAATTGAAGGATTTGCAATGTAATTAAATCTTTAACAAATCATTAAATGGTCATTTCAAAATGCTTTTAAATAACATATGTTAAGACTTTTGAAATGGCATGGCCATTCAAACTCCCAAGCTTGGTTGAAACATGTTATTATATGGCCTCCAACTTGATAATTCTCTATCGAAACCATTTCATATTTCCATTTCATATTTTCTTGCCTTTCAATCATCACATGTGGAAATTGAATGTTTTTGTTCTCCCAATTGATCCTTACACATGCATTTGAATTCAAAAGGTCACATCACATAGAAAAACAAATTAATCCTATTTAAATCTTGTCTTTGAAATTGATATGATTTCATGAATTTTTTAGTGTAATCTTTACACAAGTTTTTTGAATGTTTTCAATAGGTGAAGATTGAGTTTCACATTTTAAAATTAATGGAAATGGAAGTGGTTTCATGGAAATAAACATCTTGCCATCAAACATAGGTCAATAATTGAACAAGGTAGTTGAAATCCATAAAATAGCTTATTATTCATCAATATATGTTCCACAATAAGCTTAGAACATATGTTATATTGGTGTAATACACTATTCACTACTTTTGTTCATATTTACATTGGGATTTTCTTATGATAAGGACTTTCTTATATCATTTGTGGTCCATCATTTCAAAACACATCCCGATTTCAAAACTTCATGGATGTGACCAATGACATTCATCCAATTAATTAACCTTGACAATTGCAAGTGGTGGCTACCCATCATATTGCAAACATTGCCATTGACCCATCTAAAATGACATCCATTGCGATATTTCCAAATGGTGAATTAATCCACATTCTTGATGTAACAAGTTTGGTGTTTTGATTGGGTCCAAAACCATGACAAATAATAAGCACAAGATGTCATTAGTGCAACGTCCACCAAAATGGGTTTCCAACCAAGTCTAACCCTATTACAATGTGACAAAACTTGGGGTAGTGAGTGACATGTTTTTGACATACACAAGACAATTGACCCTAAAGTTTAGGGTTTAGGTTTGGATGAAGGTCTAGTTTGGTGGTGTCGATGGGTTAGAGTTGGTGTTGAGCCCTGGTGGACCATTTCCCTTGAACTAGCCCTTCTGAAAATTGGTTTGGGGCTTGTTGGAGAAGAGCTCCAACTAATGAATGATGTTCAAATAGTACATTGGTGTTTTTCAAAAAACAAAGAGAAAGTGGGCCCATTTGCCAAAATGTGAAAATCAAACTTGAAATTTTTGTTGTGTTTCATGTTTGATGCCTAAAGGTCAGGGACTGGGTTTAGGGTTTAGGGGTTTAGTTGACACTTATGTAGTCAAAGTTTTGAGGTAAAAAAATTTCCATCCACCATTATTCATAGTCCATTGTAGAAAATGATTTTTTTTGGCCATGTGGGCTAGAAGAGAGCCTTTGAATGTCAAATGAACTTTCGGTCTATAGTCAAATTTGTTTAGTTTGATGTGCATAGATGAAATTTGAAATTTAAAGGTGCTTTCAAGAAACTTAGAAGCTCACTATTTAAGATCTCTAGGGTGGAAGCATTACAAACCTATCGTTAATTCAATTATAAATTTTAGTTCTTTCAAAGACCTTGTACACTATAAACTTAGTGTTTAATTTCTGAATTTTTTTTTGCTATTTCCAACTATTATAATAGCAATATTGCCTCAAGATTATAAATATTAGGTAAGAGGGTGTTTTCATTTGAGGGCATTTCATTCTACATAGTTTTTCCCAACAATACTATGTGAACTTGTTGCCCATATACAAACATAAAGCTTCAAAGTATTAAAGTACTAATATCACATGCCCTTAGACTAGAGTTAGAGTGGTGGTGGGATGGAGTTGGGATTGGACGGGTACCAGCCCAAGGTTATCAATCAAGGTATTTGTAGGGTACTACAATGCCAAACCACCATGTAACAATTTAACTCATTTACGATCATTAAAGATGACAAGTATACTACGATGTTGAATCAAGTGTTGCGTAGACATCACAAATTTTGTTGAGAAGGTTAGCAAAAGATCAATCACCACCTAGCAAGGTGTACATAAGCTTATGTATAACCGACACTATAACCATCCAATCTACATAATTCAAGTGTAAAGCTCTTGAGAAATTTCTTAGTGTATTTGGAGGGCACCTTAATACACTTCACAACAATGCTTCCTCAAAAAAAAAAAAAAAACACACCTTACACCTACATGGACTCTTACATGTACTTATGCAATAAGTAGGTGTAAGACCTCGCTTGTAGGCATAAGGTGCACTTTCGTTCCTACTACTTGATGACCTACCTATGTTTGATAATGTTGGTCTTGTGAATTTACCATAAAATGGAAATAAATACATGGCATTCACCCATTGGCTTCTCCCTTCCCATCCCCTCCTCTCACCCCCAAAAAAAAAAAAATACAAACCAAAAACACCAAATCCAATTACCACCCAAAAAGGAAAAAGGACCGTTTCAGAAGACCACCTTTTTGAAAAGGGTGGCATGTTGATTTGTAAATGAGTTGAGGGAAAAATATACAAACCAAAAACACCAAATCCAATTACCACCCAAAAAGGAAAAGGACCGTTTCTGAAGGCCACCTTTTTGAAAAGGGTGGCATGTTGTTTGTAAAAATGAGTTGAGGGGGAAGTTGTGGGATCATCATACTTAGATTAAATTATTACACATGGTAGTGCCCAAATTTGCATGCCAATAATGAGAGTGAAATAGGAGGTTTGGACTTGGTACAAAAGGAGCTCTAACAATAATACTTAAGTTAATTTTAGAACAACCCATTACACTACCACAACTTCCCCTAGCATGTATGTAGGTACACCAAGTCAGACATGCATATTTTGGAAAATAGGTCAAGCTATGGTGTCTTTGTGTAGGGACAAATAAATTAATCAAAAAACCCTAAATTAATCAAAAAACCCAACACACACTACTACATCTCCAAAATGGTAAATTAATATATATATTTAAATAATCTCTCTCTAATAATGTCAATGCCTCAATTCCTAAGGTTTATTTTTATCATGGGAATTTTTTAAAAATAATTAAATGAAGAAAATGATTTTTTTTCCCCCCCCCATTTTTTCAGTTGTTCAGATTTCTTTTGAAATTAATTTTTAAAAAAAAATAAATTAAGCCAGAGTTTTTTGTATATTGAGTTTATTATTAAGCCCATTTGGTCAGAGTCTAGAGATAGTAAATTTTTTATTACTATCTCTGGTGGGGGGGGGGGGTATATACTGCAAGAAATGGGTTTTTGGAATTAGGTGGTTTGATTTTGCCTTCAAGGTTCCAATAGAGTGTTAGTAGTCAACAATATGAAAAGATAAATTTTAATTTATAAAATTTTCCATATCCCATTTATAGCCAAATTTGGCTAAACCTTCTTTATGGGCAATCACCAATTTGGGCACATCACAAAATTGGAAAAGGAAAAACACTGATTGCACTTGGCTAGAGGGTAGTTTGGCTTTGCCTTCAAAGTTCCTTTGATTAGTAGTTTTACTTAATTACTGGGAAGTTAGTTTTTGGAGCTGAATTATTTATTATTAGGGATGGAGCAAAAGGGTGGCAAGTGAATTATAAGGAAAGGAGCAAAAGGGTGGCAAGTGATTTATAAGGGAAGGAGCAAAAGGGTGGCATTTGACATGGGTTTTGCAATATGGTGGTGGAGATGAAGAGGGTTACAAGTCAGGCTTTTTTTTTTAATTGGCGAAAATTTAGCCAAAAAGAGCAAATGAAAATAAAAAACTTGACAATTAAGTGACTTTGGAGGTTTTCAATAGCCAGAAGAAAGAGGGGGGGGGAGAGGGGGGGATGATAAAAACCGCCAGATTTACATACTTGGTTTTCTGTGTATAGCCAAAATATAGATGGATGATTAAACTTTTGCATTTCATATTTGGTTTATATTCAGATTTGGCTAAATCTTCCTATGGATGATCGCCACTTTTTCTTCATCTTTTAATTCCCCTTCTATTATAGTCACTTTGGCTACAAACAAAAATTCCTTAAAAAATAAAAAAGGTAGTCATGCAAGTGCGCATGAAAAGGGGTTGACACCAGCCCGTTTTCTTTTATCAGTGAAATTTTGGCAAAAAGCGAAAATTAAAATTCAAAATTCAAAAAGCGATTCTGGCAATATTCGACAGAAAATTATTGTTTGAAAAAAAATCGCTAAATGGCGAAAATTCGCCACAACAAAAAAAAAACGCTGCTTCCAATGGATGATAGCCACTTTTGGCTACAAACAAAAAATCCTTTAAAAAAAAACACCGGTTGGCACCCTTTTGAATAGGGTGGCTGGGCAGAGGGAGAGAGACAAAAAGGTCCCACACAGGAGCGCGAGCAAACGAGAGAAGACAAAAGGCATTTTGCTGCAGCAGCAGCGGCGTGCTCTCGAGAGCTCAGCTTTCGAGGGAGATTTTTGCGTGCTTGGCGGCCTCATCATGTCCCGGAGCATCTGCATCGACCTCGCAAATCAAAATGCCTTTCAATAGAGCCAAAAAACACGTCCAACTGATAACCAGATCCAGAGCTTTGCAAGTTTTTCTGCATCAGTAAACTGATCAGCTACTGCTATTCTTCCCGTGAAGCTGCTGTACCTTGCGAGCTTAAGGTTCAGGAAATCGAGCTTCGCGGGAATCGATGGAGTTCAAGGCAGCCGAAGCAGTAGTATTCTTGCTGCTGCCGGTGCTAGTGCTTCTTTTTTCTGTCAATGTGCAGAGTACAAATGCGCAAGGACCGCCCGTGAGACCTTCACCAGCTGAGAGACTTTCTTCAACAGGCGCTGCTGGAGAACTGCCTCCCAAGAAGCCTTTATATCCTCCTCCTCCACCGAGAGTCTTCCCGCCTGTACAAGCACCAGCTTCTGTGCACACCCATCATGTTGCTGCACCAGCGCCTTCTCCTTTGCGGTTTCTCTCACCGGTACCTTCACCTGGTCCGGCTCCAGCTCCGGCTCCTCTGTACCCTCCTTGCGAGGGAGTGGACCTCTTGTATCAAGTGTCGAACGTGGAGAAGATCTACCCTTATTTGAATGCCAGCCAAGCTGAGCTCCAACCTTATAGCTTCGAAGCTACTGCTACCATCACCAACATGGGTTTCTCGGAAGTAAAAAACTGGGCAATGGGTATCCGCTTCCAACACGACGAGGTACTAGATCCAGATACCCACAAGCCTCTCTCTCTCTCCTCTCTCTCTCTCTGTGCACAAACTTCTTTCAGAAATTGATCAGTACTTACACACTGAGCTGCAATTCAACACAATGCTGATCCATTCCTTGGGGTGATCAATAGATGATGTTCTGATCTCTTGTGCAACATTCAGATCTCCCATGCAGAGCTTGTTCGATCTAATAAATCTTTGCAGCTACAATGTGCACATCTGGGAAGATCCGGTAATTGCTGTTTTGGACAAATTCTGCTTAGGATTCTTAGCTCTGCAAGTCTAGCTGTGCAGCTGATCTTGCTGGTGCATACTAGTTGCACTGCATCAACTGATGATGATCTTTCAGATCTTCCAGAAGTCTGGGTCTCTTTCCATTAGGCTGCTGTGATCACAGTTACACATGGTTAATGGAAAGCCACTTACACAGGACCTTGCTTCTTCTGCTGTAAGGAGAGACGCTTTCCATTGGAGAGCTGCAAAGTGGGTTGAAAATATGTAATTAATCATATTAGGAACTCTAGGGACACATGTTGTCATGAAAAAAAGGGACTGATGTCATTGAATGGTGGTGAGCTCCAATTTGACTCACATCTCCTGCAATTGGTCTATCAGGTCATTACTGATAGAGTTGTGAGATGACTGTGAGCACAGCTAGTTGAAAAAACTTAATGGAACGCTGAATCTGTGATCACAACAACCTAATGGAAAGATGTCCTTAGAGAGAGTTTCCTGAGTTTTTCAAACTTTACAACAGCAAATAAAACACAATTCCAGGAGATCTGATCTGATGATCTGAACTGTTTTTCTTTTGTTTGGTAACAGATTTTGGTGTCTGCGCCTGGTACCATTTTGGCAGATGGAGAACAACTGCCTGCTGAGGTTGGCAATGGCACAGTGCTAACAGGGTTTCCGACTGGGACTTTGAAAAATGCCATTGAAACTGCGGGCAATTTGAATCTCATTCAAGCTGTTGTGCAGCTGACAGGGACTGAATTTGGTGTTGCACCACCGAAGTGGCCAATGCCTGCAAGCATCAATATCACCAATGATGGCTATAAGTGTGGCATTGCAAAGTTATATGGAAGTACGTATCTATATGTCAGCTAACTCCAAAAACCCCCTTTTCCCATCAAGATCATCTCTCTTTTTGTACTATGGAATGGTCACACCCTTGCCCATTATGTTTTGGGTTAAAAGGCACTAGCGAGCCCATTAGGCAAACTAGGCAATGCACCCAACATAATAATGAGCTCATTGGCACCTTACTCAACTTAGTGGACAGATTGGTCAAACTCTTGCCCATTATGTTGGGGTAAGGCACCAGTGAGCCTGTTATGATGAACTAGGCAACACGCACATTGACATAATGGGCAAGAGTGACGCTGTTCCATGACATTAAATCTGGGGGTGACTTTGACTCAACGCCTTTAAAAAATTTCATGTTCAACAGACACATTTTGGTCACTAAATTTCATGTTCAAAAGACACATTTTGGTCACTATTATTACGAGTGTATGATGATCATCAGAAGGTTATGTCATGTAATGTGGTCAAGAAAAATGACATAGTCTGCCACCCCAAACCTTAATGTTCTTTCGATTTCTCATGTGTGGGGGGCCCATGAACATCATCTCTCATTTTGTGTGCTATGGAGTGGTCATGCCCTTGCCCATTGCCTCTACTAGTCCGGTGAGGTCTTAGGGTGATACCAGGTGCTTATATACCAGACCAACACTCTAGTAGGCTAAAACAATGTGAAGTATGCAAAATTGTTGTGAAGTTTTGCTGTGTTGAGCTAACTTGAGGCTTTGTATTGATTTCAGATACTACAATGCACACCTGCTGTGCAGAGAAGAACACAAATATTAGTATCAATGGTGACGATGATTACTTGCCATCGGAGACAGGCAACCTGACTATTACATATGATATCACCCAAGCATACGAGGGGAACTACTGGGCACTGGTGTGCACACACTCTTGTTCACTAAGGAGCCATTTCTTTTGAACTCCAACTTGATGTTTCATTCTTGAACCAATTCTAGGGTTTGATTATTAAAATGGGAAGAATTCAGCTAAATTGTTGACTGGTCTCATCATGTACATGTAGGTGACAATTACAAATGACAGCCCCCTGGCCCGATTAGACCATTGGAACCTAAGTTGGGATTGGCAAGAAGGCGAGTTCATAAGTGTCATGCAAGGAGCTCAAACAACAGAAGCGGATATCGATGCATGCTTGGATGGACCAGCTGCAGTGACATATACAAGTAGCCCAAACCTCAACCTGGTTGAAAGCTGCAGCCCAAAACCAATCATTGTAGATCTTCCATCTAACCAATTCAATAGCAGTAATGGGCATGTACAATACTGCTGTCGCAATGGCACCCTCTTGCCTGCCACAATCGATCCCTCACAATCGAAGTCGGCTTTCACCCTCAATGTGTATAAACTCCCACCAAATACCGCCACCACTAATCTGGTTCCACCTACCAATTGGAAGATTGGGGATGGGTTGTATACATGCGGGCTGCCCCGGTTGATCACCCCTTCTGTGTTTCCTGACCCTTCAGGCATTCTGCACTCAACCTCAGCTGTGAAGACCTGGCAGGTAAAAAACATTTATCTGTAAATCCTGTTCTCTTTTCAAGTTGCCAAAATTCACAGTAGATAATAGAGTTATCTGTAAAGTCACCCTGCCTTTGGGCCTGCTTTCACCCCCTCTTTCAGTGCTATCAGCAAACTAAGGAGATTTTATTAAATCCCAGTATGAAAGGCTGAAACTCAGCATTTAATGCACAAGATTCGAGACTAATTATAATAGTTGTACAGGTAGGAGCAGTGAAAATGTATCTAGCAGCGCGCTCAGGAAAAAGGAAAGACAGGATGAAACTCTGTTTACCACCAAAATTGGTGGAAAAACTAGTTTGGGTCCCAATTATTTTGCTTTGTAAAATTTTCATTCTCCGTTACATGTTTGATGCCTTATTATGCCGAAACTGGCTCTTCTCACCCCCTAATCGCGAGACTTTATGGATAACTTTAACGCTTTGTGATGTACTAGCAAATAGGTAACAAAGAAGAATTAGGTCAGAGTGTTAATAATTTCACTGAGGTTTTGTCTATTGTTGCATGTTATTTGCAGGTCACATGCAACATCACTACCACACCGCAGGTACCAAAATGTTGTGTTTCATTCTCTGGATATTACAATGATTCAATCGTCCCATGTCCAACATGTGCATGTGGGTGTCCAAAGAATCCCAAACCTGCATGTAATGCCACAAGCCCTGGTCTCTTTCTCCCATACTCAGCCCTAACACTGGCTCCAGAGAATCGGACCAACCAAATTTTAGCCTGGGCAGCTCTCCAACACGAATTGGTGCCAAATCCACTACCTTGCCAAGACTACTGCGGAGTGAGCATCAACTGGCATATTGCTTCAAATTTTGCCAATGGCTGGAGTGCCCGAATGACACTCTTTGATTGGTCCAACCAAACATACCCAAACTGGTTTGCTGCAGTTGAACTGGACAAGGCATTTGCGGGTTTCCAACAAGCATACTCGTTCAATGCCACAACCTTCCCAGAGATGAATAACACGATTTTGGTGGAGGGTTTGCCAGGACTCAACTATTTGGTGGCTGCCCAAAACTTTAGTGCAGGAAAGCTACAATCAGTTTTCTCGTTCACCAAGCTCCCAACTCCAGGGATCGAGATTCCCCTTGGAGATGGATTTCCAACTAAGGTTTGGTTCAATGGAGAAGAGTGTGCCCTACCCGACATTTATCCTATGAGTATCGCTTACCATTCCACACCAACGACTTTGGGTGGTGCCTTGTTATTGGTGCTCGGTTTGTTTACTCTTGGGCCCTTTGGGATTTTGTAATGAGTAAGTTATACATACTATTGTATTATGAGTAAATTATTAGTGAGTTAATTAGTAGACCAAAACTAACTAGTGTTTAGAGGGAAAAAAATATACAGGACAAATGGTCCATCTTTCCTTTGGACTTATGATTCTTTAATTCTTTGGGCAGAAAGTCCTGGTGAAAAAAAAAAAAAAAAATCCTTTGCCCTTGAGCTAGCTGTAGAGTATTGGATGAAATTGCCTTTGGAAAGTTTTTCAGAGTGTGGGTACCCTTGATGATCCTTGTGATTATTAGGAAGGAACTAAAACTACTACTACTACTACTACTACTACTAAACCCTAAACCCTACTACCACTGCTTGACCTTTCTTTCTTCATCTTGAACTCCAAGCTTGAAACTCCAAGCACATAACTGAAACAGGATTCTCATGTTAACCCTAATAAGATCAGGGTTCATTAAAAACCCTAAACCCTAAACTTTGAAGGCTCTGTCTTAGCATACTACTAGGTACACACACACTTATGTGAGTAATTTGAAGTTGAATCTTTGCAGTCTCTTTTTTTCTGCAAAGTATTGATACATGAAAATGGAAATGGCTAATTTTTTTGGGGGATTACAAATTTTGGGTTTTCTTTAACTTTGGGTTTTCTTTGAGTTTTGGTTTCAAGTTCTGTCAACTTGATCACAACCTGGAAAAAAATCAGCCAAAACTGGTGCTCACTCACTTTTGTAAAAAAAGGTCCAACCCAGTTTTAATTTAGGATACCCATTTGGTGGAATTCTAAATCTTTTGTTTGTTTTTTGTAAATAAAACTGTAAAAATCTAGCTCCCCAGTTTTTTGGGTTCTGCTGCACCACTCAAAAAAAGTCCAAGGGAAGAAACTCACTCACTCACTCACTCTATTTCCATGAATAGAATTAGAGAGAACTATGCTTTTATGTGGATTCTTTCTTAGTCTTTGCATTATTTTCCTTTCTAAACTTGGGTTGGTTGCTCATTTTTAGTAGACTTGAATAAGTTGGTTTTTTCAAGAGGCTTGAATCATCATGCTCTCAAGGATTTTGGCTTTTGTTGGCAGGTTGTGAAGTGAGAGACCAGGCAAGAGCTGAGTTGGTACTTGGTGATACCTAAATTTAGTGCTGCTGTCACCTTGCATCTAATTTTTAGCCCTAGTTATATTTGGTCACATCCCACCATATTATGCTCTGGTTTCTAGATGTCTCTCTTTTCTTTTTCTTTCTAAATAAATAAATAACCCTAAACCCTAAACCTTTTCTTTTTCCTCTTGGAATGTGTGCTCCAATTTTAGGTTTAGGTTTCCCTTCCCAGAAATTCCAGCTTGAAATGATATTTTTTAAGTTCCTAGGTATGGGTAGATTTTTATTTTTCTTAATAGTATCTTTGGACTCCTTGACCTTTGGGCATAAGAATATTCCTGTTACCCAAGGGTCATGACCTGTGGTATAAAATAATAGCTAGTGATAATGGCCATTTTTTTGGGCCCCTTTTCACATATGGGCTACCCCAAAACCATTCAACCCAACATAGAAAAATGGTAATAGGTCCCCACCAAAGGGGGCCAACCATTTGGGTTGTGACCCCAAGTTCTAGCACTATAGTCACTAGCCATAACCCACATGATTAACTTTGTGTTAGCCATTTCCACATTTGTTTTATGGGTTTGATTTCAAATCATACCTACAAACCTAAATGTTTGGGATTTGTGGCCACTTTGTAATGGGGTGTGCCAATTCACCACTATGGTAGATGTCACCTATTGTTGAAATCCTTATGGTATCTAGGAAGATTTTAATTTCAAGCATAACAACACCCAAATTCTGGTTAAATAGGCAATAACATATGTTAATGCACCCAACCTATAACCATGATGTCAAGTTATATATTATATATCATATCATAGTACCTTTACCATTTTGGCAACAAATTGCCGGATAATTAATTAAATTTGATTAATTAAATTTGAAATTTTAACTTTGGCACTTGGTTTTTTAATTTTGAAATTTTTGACATAATGGTTATATAAAATAATAAATAGGGTCTTGTCAATGTTATGGAACAATCTAATGTGCTTAGACCTCCTCAATCTTAAGTCAATATTATGGAAGGTCGCAATTCAAAACCTAACAATTTAACTTTTGATTTTATTAAAATTTTGGCACATGCAAAATGAAAAATAATTTAACTTATGTTGAAATGGTAAAAGTATTACAGTATTAGCACATGTTGATATTACATAAATTTGATGATATGTTTTTATCAAGTTAAAAATAGACATAAGCAAATATCTTGATGAGTCTTAACAAATTACGTTCAATTTATTCAACAAATAGTTATGGAGCATTTGAGGTGCTTGTAAAAGCTCATGTGTTAGTTGTTGTGCAATATGAACATAATGTTTTGTTATTCAACTATTCTTGATTTGGAGGTTAAGTATTTAATATACATGCCTAATTTCTTACATGATTTCAAAGTAGTTGGAGTCATAGGTAGTCTTTTGATGTCAAGCTCCATGGATGATTAAAGGTTGGTTTTTATACATGCATGTGGAAGAAGCAATTTATTATGTCATCATCTATAAAAGTGAAACATTTGACCTTCCAAAGGAAAATCATTTTCTTTTGGTAGCTACTTGATCATTGTCATGTGTATATACCTAGTTGTATGGTGGTAGATTAGATGCCACGTCACAATTACAAAAAACATGCAATGAAAGACAAGGCTACTAACATAAAAAGACTAACTATTTGGGTGCAAACACGCTAATAAAAGCTAAACCAATTGTTACAAATGTTTTGGTTTTGATGATATTGGGTCAAAATTTGTATAAATGTTTTAAGTCACTCAAAAGCATTCATTGGCCAATAACGAATATTTTTAAGCATTATAAAGACTCTTTTTTTTTGGAAGATTATTTCAACATAAGTTACATTATAGTATGATGTAGCATCTTTTTACATCAATTTTTTAAAAATATTTCCATGAAAAACATTCATTCAAAGTGGCCAATGTGGTTGTTATTATCCCATTTGCACCCATGTCCATTGTGAATCATGTCAAAACTAGGTAGAGTAATCCACAATAAAATGAACCACACCCAACTCCTTTTCCAAAAGCATAGAAATAAGGAATTGACAGAGGGAAAAAATGTGTGTAATGCAGTCATTGCACAAAATTTATGTTTTAATTATATAATTAAATTTTACAATAAATTTGTATAATAGATCTATATTTTTTTAATTTAAAGTTTTAACTTTACATTTATCACAAGTTATGGGAGGGAAAAAAATTTGTTTGTTAATTTTGTCATTGAAGGAGAATGTCACAACCATAACCTTGGTGCGTGACCAATTCCCAACATGGACAACAAAGTATCCTTCCTAAGACAAAAGAAAACATAAGGGACTAAAATGTGAAGTGAGTGAAAAAGAATGCAAACACATTCTCACATAAAGTAGAAATGTGTGAGTTAAAGGGAAAGACTCTCAAATTGAAGTCCAACTTTGGAATTTAAAATTTTTGTGATATTTTGAATTTTTGAATCAAAATTTTTGTGGATCAAACCTTGTTCAAATTGGGTCTTCTTTAGATTTGAAAGTTCACAAGGAATAAGACAATAAAGTGAGGTCATATACTCAAACTAAGTATTTATAACACAAGTTATGAACATTTGCAAGCTTTGATGCCAAGTGATGGCCCCTTACAAATTTGGAAACAATTGAACAACTTCTTGAAACCTTTTGATAATAATTAGATATTTAAAAATATTTTAGGCATGCAAGTTCATCTTATTGTAACTCTTTTCAATATCTTTTCAATTATTTTAAAATCTTTTAACTCAAACAAGAATAACCTTGATTCAAACCTCATTTTGAACATTTAGGATTTGATTCTCAAATGAGAATTCAACTTGGGACCTTGGGAGCCTTTTCCCTTTGACTTCCAAAACATCAACCCCCTTGGTTCACCTCATGTTTTAAACTTGCATTCAATTTTTTATTAAACCTTCAGCTTAACTTGGTCATTTCAAAAAAAACATTTCTTTAGTTTTTTCAAAGGTTGTTTGCAAGCCAAAATTAGGGTTGTGATAGTGCCCCATTTAATTTTTGAATTGAGTTCGGTCAAGATTGATTCTTAGTTTAAAATAAATGTTGAAAACCAATTATCATTGTTGATGTAAAATTTGATGAATGATGTGTTTTGAAACATATGGACCATGTTAGTTCCAATCTTCATATTTTTTGTGCATAAGACGAGTAACCCATGCAAGGTCTAGGTAAGTTCATAATGAAATGACCAACATTCATCCAATTGACTATTTTAAAAATAAAGGGTTAACTAGTCAAGATGACATGGCAAAACATGAATGATTATTGTGGGAACTTTCATAAAATCCATGTGGTTTTACATGATAATATGTTTTTTCATGTTTTATATTCAAGATGTAAGGAACAATAAACAAATATGAATATTCAAGCTAACCATTATGTTATTAATTTGGTTAGACTATTTGCAAAGAATAATTAATTACACAAGATTAATCTTTTGATTAATTTTATTATTGATAAGATAATATTGATTATGTAGTTATGTATGCTACTAGAAGCTATTGAACTTGTTAGTATAATTTGAATGGATGGTTAGCATTTCGTTAGGATAACTTGGCTTTAGTGATTGATTTCTTTGACAAAAAATCTAAGTCCATATGATCTTCTATAAGCATATGAATATCATGAAGATGATGCAAATGTAATGATTGATCTTTCTAACTAAAAGTTTAAGTTAATATGATCTTCTAAAAACATATGCATATCATGAGGATGATGCAAATGTATTTTAATCTTGGTCTATCTTTCAATCATTATACAAGTCCAATCTCTTGTTGTTATTAGTGGAAGCTCGTTTGGTTAACACCAATATTGGCCAATTTTGAATTTTTGGTTACAATTTAAATCATTTGGGACTCATCACATTTCTCGCCCCAACAAGTCTATGTGGGACAAGCCCCAAGTCTCAAACCTAGATTTAAATCTAATTTGAAAAATGTTAAGGTCATTTAGACCCAACCTTAAACCTAACCCAAGGGTCTTAAGGTCCATTTGATGGGGTCCCAATCTTAAGACCTTTACAAGATGGGCTACAATTCCACCCAAATCATGGTGTTTTTTGTTTTTGGGTTTGTTGATGAGCCTCTTTCATTAATTCATCAAAACTTGGAGAGTGCCAAATAAAAATCTTTGAAATTATCTCCAAGTTCATCTAGTTATATAAGTTAGAATAGTGGATGAATGGGAAAAGAATATATGATAAAATCTTTTGTTTCCCCATGCCTTCTTTACGGTTAAAAGTCTCTCCAACTCTTTTTTCTTTGTTGTATAAGGTAAGTAGGCTAGTGACCAAACACTTAGTGTATTGAAAACCTTAAAACCTTTGGACATTGTTCTTTTGTTTTTAGAATTCAAATATATTATGTAGAGCTTTGCTTGGTGCACCCATGGTTGTTTAAATTGTACAAAATAAACAAGAAATGAAAAACCCAAATAGGCCTCAAAACTAGCTTCAAAATTGTCCCAAATAGCGATCTAAATCCAACCCCACATTGAACAAGTTTCATAAGAATTGAACTTGGCCCCCAAACCAATGGGTTCTAATTTTTTTAAATATTTCCTAGACCTTGAACCAAAGGGTCTTCCATCTTTCAAAAAAAATATGTTTGGATTTAATTGTTCTTTTAAAAACCAAGAATTAGCCAACATTAGTTAACACATCCTTGATAGCCTTGCCAAAATCTTGTTTCAACCCTATGGTGGATAGGTGGTTTTTTGAGGAGCTCTTCAAATGTGTGTTTTCCACATTCACATTTTCTTGTCAACCTTAGAGAATCTTCACCCAAATTGTCAATTTGGGCTCCAATTTTGATTTGTCACGTCCAAAATATAAATCAAATGTCTTTCCTTCCCCCCCCACATAAACAAAAAAAAATTAGATAATACAAATTGAAAAATCATTTAATTCTCACCAACTGAGCAAATCAAATCGTTGGCCAATCAAACATAATGAATAACAATCATTTATTACATATTGTGCTTTTGAAGGGCTTTTACAAGGGCTTAAATATGTGCATTTTAAGCCCAAAATAATTGATTTTTTTATTTCATCCAAAATTTATGGTTCAAAATGTTTTACAATTACTAATATATAAAAAATTAGATGGAATGGAAAGCAAACAATTATTTTTTAAATTGTGGAAATTTTTTGCCAATTTGCAAAAGATATTTTTAAAAATGAATATCTTGTCACAAATTTTTTTATGGAAACATTTCTAGAACGAATTGCAAAAATTGCAAAAAATTGCCTCAATTGCTTAAAACATGAAAGGGTGCTTAAGATTTTCCACTTTCATATTTTGAATATCACCAAAATTGGTTAAATATACTTAGAGATGATCACCACTTGAACAACATCACAAATTTGGGGGAAAAAACACTCTAGTTGAAATGCAGAAATAAGATAAAAAATTGTAGTAATGGGTAAGAAGAACATCAACCCTTTTATTATAAATTATTTTTTGTATGAAAAATATTAAACCCCCATTTATGTGGTTTGAACATTAACACCTCAAAGTTTAACCCTTTCTACTTATGTTTTAATTATAATTGGAGTTTATAAGACCTTTGATCTATTTATCCATGGATGTGATTAAAAAGTTAATTATGGGACTCAACTTTTACAAATTTAAAAGTTTGGTAAAAGTTTCAACCAAAATCAAGCGCACATTAATGGCATGGCAAAGTCATATTGAATTCATGTGGTGCCTAAGGTGGATTTGAAGTTTCACCCACTTTAAAAAGATTGGAACATGATGATCATGGGTGTGTAACACTAAGATGAATATCTAGGGGACAAGAATTGTAAATATTAACACTATGGTTTAGGGGTAGAATAATGAATAAGTAATGAATCATGTGAATTTGACTAAATCTTAGAAAAGAAGATTTCAAATAATTTAATGAGTCATTCATTAAAAAAATGATGATTTTAAAGGGATAGAATGTGACATAGTACTATTGCCTTGTAGTTGATAAATGAGAATGTTTAATAATTGCAAATGAATGGGGTTAGTAATTCATTCATTCCCCCTTTCCAATATATAAGGGGTTATGGGTGGAATTCAAATTCATATTTTTCTTTTCATAATTTCATGTTGTTACTTTGTGTTCCACCTAAAGATAAACCTTTTGTGTAATGAACTTGTATTACAATAAACTTATGTATAATTTTGATCATGAATGTATTCACAAGAACAAATGTACATTTACTTAATTAGTGATCCCCATGAAACAAAGTTTTTAAGGTGCATGTGATGAACTCTTCAAGAAATGTAACACGCATAAAAACCAAGCTTTAAACATATCGGTGATCCTTGCTCAAAAACATGTAAGTTTCATTTTTTATATTCTTCAAATGTTTTATATGGTGTGTGAATGTAATGTAACCTATATATGTGATAGTAAGGATTTAATTCCAAGTTAACCTTCATAGACTTTAAAGGTTTCTTAGGCTTCAAATGCACCTTAAGATGCCTTCATAATGGCCAAAATAACACTCATAATATATATTTTAAACCCAAAAGTGAATTCTAAAATGAAAATGAAATCTTACAATTTCTAGAATGTGAATGCAAATATGAAGCAATTCGAAAATATGAAGAAATTCAAAAATAAACAACAACTTCAATTCAAAGCTAAATTGATCTCAATCCTTGAACTCTTGGGTGAAATTGTAAATTAGTTTTGAAAAAAAACATGTTTTACTTTTGTTTTTCCTTAATTAGCGCATGTGGCTATACCTAGTGAGCAAATCATTTAAAAACATCTTCTAATCATGCCGCTTGTATTAATATTAAGCACATCCAAGATTGAATTTTAATTATTCCACCTCTTAGCGAATGTTTTTTTTAAAAAAAATTTATGATATTGCTCAAGTGATGATCATCCATAATTATATTTAGCCAAATTTGGCAATACTCAGATTATGTAAGTAAAAAACCTTAAGCACCCTTTCATAAGGTAGACAATTTGTGTTGATTTTTGGCAAATTCCCTCCCCCCTAAAAAAAAAGGAACTTGTGTCAAAAAAAAAATTTAAAAATTGAAAAACATTTTTCACAAAATGGCAAGAGTTCATTAAAAAATAAAAATTGCACCTCACCTATTCTAATGAAAAACCAAATAATATAAATGGAGGGATCATTTAAGTCTTAGCGCTTAGGCCAATCAATACCATTGGTTGGTGAATTAAAACTAGTCATTTATTTTTAGTGCAACTCTTGTAGGGGTTGTTGCTACCCTCAACAAACCTAGTGTCAAAATGGCAATTTCACACAATTTGATTGCTATACTTTATTGGCAATTGTGGGTAGAGAGGCCTTCTTAGTGCTATGGGTGGAGAGTGGAGACCTTCTAAGAGCTCTCCAAAACAACTCCACATAACCCAAAAGAAAAAGTGTTTTTTTTTAATTAAAAAAATCATTGCTCACACCTATAATTTACAATTCATTAAACTCCTTAGGCCTTATAACAAGTAACCAATTTTCATTTATTTATTTATTTATTTATTTAGTGTTTTATTTTGACCAAATGGTGAATTATAGCATGTAAAGATGGCAAAACTTTATTGGCTCTCCTTGTGAGGGGAGAGATGAGGAGATACTATAAAACAATGCAACAATTTTCATTTGGCTTGACATTTTAAGGAACATTTCAAGTGTTGTTATATTACAAGTGTAAGTATTTGTGGGTTCAATTTTTTGAGAGCTGTAGTGAACATTTCCCTTTTTATTTAATTATTTAATTATTTAATTAATTTAATTAATTTTAACTTGTTGATGGTTTGAACTTGGCATAAGGGGTCAAAGCCACTTTCATTGGGTCCCACAATTTTAGGAACATTTTTGGCTATAAAATGTGAGTTCATATTTGGGGGATTTCATGATACATTTTTGCTTATTTTAGGTTTGAAGTTTGAACTTGCCATATGGGACAAAAGCCATTCATTACTCCATGAGCCCCACTTGTTCAAAGAAAGCACTAGAAAGCCTACAAGGAAGCCCAAAAGTAGAATAGGAGGAGAGTTTAGGGTTTAGGGTTTAGGGTTGGGTTTAGGATGGAATTTTTTTGGGTTTTTTTTTTCCTTGTGTTCCCATCTTGTTCCCATCTTGTTCCCAATGATGTTCCTCATTATGCTCTTCAAGTTCTTAATGTGTTCCCCAAGGGTGTTGTTCATAGCATCTCACTTTATCCCATATCCTTTGGCCAAAGGGGAGGCACTTCATCCTCCCCTATTTTCTGGGGCCTCCCAAGTTTCAGTTTTCTTTTTTTTTGGTGATGGGCCAATCAAAATGGCCCATTGCCTTTATAAAAAAATTATTTAACCCAAAAAAAAACACATGTGGAAGGTAGCCCTTAACAACTACTAACAACTACTAGTTTAGGCACTTAAGCCAACAACTACTAATTTAAGTGCTTAAGGCTCACAACTAGCTAATTTATTAGCTCAAGGTGAAAACTACTAATTTAGGCTTTCAAGTTCACAACTAGCTAATTTACTGAGTTAAGGTAACAATGTAACAACCACTAATTTAGATACTTAAGTTAACAACAACTAGTTTAGGCATTTCATGTACCAACAAATAATGTAGACAGTTACGTTAACAACTACTAATTTAGGTGCTTAAGTTAACATTTACTAGTTTTAGGCCCTTACCTTAACAACAATGTACTAAGGTTTAGGTCCTGAAGTTAAGAACAAGGTACTAAAATGTAGGCCCTTAAAGTTAACAAAAACATACTTAAATCTAGGTCCTTAAGGAAACAACAAGCTACTAAAAATTAATATAGGTCCTTAAAGTTAACAACAATGTATGAAGGTTTAGGTCCTTAAGTTAAGGACAAGGCACTAAAAAGTTAGGCCCTTAAGTTAACAACAACATACTAAATTTTAGGTCCTTAAGTAAAGGACAAGCTACCAAAATTTAATTTAATTTAATTGAGGCCCTTAAAAGTTAAACCCCCCAAAAAATGGTTTTTAGTCTAAAACTTGGGTCCGCGGAAACTACCTGGTTCCCCACCAAAATTAGGTCCGTTCCCGAATTGGAAGCCCAAATTGCGCGGCAAACAGGCGCAGCCACTACTACTACTACCAGGCTACGCACAGTTCCTGACCTGACCTGACCTGACCTGACCCCACACGCACCCCGCGCGTCGCCCCGCTTTCAAATCGCCTCTCAAGTTCCAACGCCTCTGCAACGCAACGCAACGACGATCCTCGCACCCCAACGGCTTTCTTCTTGTCACCCATCATCCCCTCTACCCCCTCTCCTGTCTTCTCTCTCTTCTCCCGTCTCTCGTCTCTTTCTCTGCGTTCTCGCCAACTTCCAAAACCGCAAGGAAAAGCCGGAGTCAAGAAATAATGTGACCCAAGAAGAGCTTCGCAAGCATTTGATATACATCTCTCTCTCTCTCTCTCTCTCTCTCTCTCTCTCTCTCTCCTTTTCCCTCTCTTTTAAGCTCTAGTTTCAGAGATGGCAGTAGCATTAGCAGCAGCAGTTGTTCTTCGGTTGCTCTTTCTTTTCTCTGTCATTATCTGTTGTGCAAATGGAGACTTGACGACACTAGAGACTGAAAGATTGTCTTTGCTTTCTCCTTCTCCCTCTCTTGTCCCTCCTGCTGCTCCTACTACTCCTACTGCTTCTGCTATTCCTTCACTACCCAGTGTCGTCTCTGTGTCTCCTCTGCTTGCACCGGCTCCTGTACCTGTGCTTTCTCCTTCTCTTTCACCCGGGCTTGCACCTGCTCCGGCTCCTTCTGCTCCTTTGTTTCCTCCTTGTAAGGGAATAGATCTGCTCTACCAAGTCTCCGCCGTGCAGAAGATCTTCCCCTATCTGAATGGTACTCCTCAGTTGCAGCCTTATAGCTTCGCGGCCACTGCAACTATTACCAACATGGGGTTCTCGGAGGTCCAGAACTGGGCAATGGGTATTCACTTCCAACACAACGAGGTAACCTAATGCATTATGCCGGCTTCTTCTATCTTTGTAAGGCTTTTAAGTGCTTTTTTGTTTCATGATGACAAAGAGGGCTTCTTGAAAATGTTGTGAAGATTGTTGATCAAGAAGGATTTTCTGTTTGACGATGGTCTTAAGAGTGAACCTCGAGGGCGCTATCACTTGAGCATGGTCTTACCACACGGACCCATCACTAAGACATCACACCATTCTCAAGTCTGCCTTACCACAAGACCATGAACAAGGTTGTTGTACAGCTTTGATGAACATGCTCTTGTTGGAAATGTGCACAACAATAGACCCTTATTTCTGTGAAGTCTCTGGAAAAGGTGTTCCAAGTTTGGTCTTGTCGATGAGAAGGTCATTGTATAGGGCACATCAAGATGCGTTGTGCATTGGAATGTTGATGCTCAAGACTGTGATGAGAGCAGTTGGATTTGGGAGTTAGTTTCTGGTGACCTTTTCTCTGGTGGAATGTTTTGTTCTTGTGCACATGTAGTAATGGATGTCAAGGATTTCCCCATGGTTGTTATATCACATAGACTGCTGTGTTGGATCAGTGCTGACATTCCCACTATTGTAATCACCTTCTTGTATGTCAAGCTTTACTAGAGACTGAGATTATGATTGATTTTCATGGCATGTGTTTTGCTTTGTTTGCTTTGAATATGGAGAAGGCCTCTGAGTCTTTCTTTTTTCAGCTAAATCTTTTGAAGATGTTCATGGCTGCAATATACTTCTATTGTCTGTTAGATAGTGCGGAATGTCTTCAGTGCAATCCATACCTCCAACACAATGCAGGAACATATGGGTCGCCATTTCATGCTGTGTCTGGCCATGAGAAATTGTCCATGCATGACTCCTTAGGATTCTCTGCATACAGTGGCACATGTTGGCATATGCAGTTTCGAAGTTCTGGAAAGTTCTGGCTCTCAATTGATATAAGCAAAGCTTAAGTTGGGTCCTTATGTTTTTAAGCCTTTTTCTCTGATGGTGGCAGATTTTGGTGTCAGCACCTGGCACAGTTTTGGCAGATGGAACACCATTACCTGCTGAAGTTGGCAATGGGACTATCATAATGGGGTTTCCGGCTGCTACCTTGAAGAATGCAATTGAAACTGCAGGCAATTTGAACCTCATTCAGGCAGTTGTGCAGCTAACAGGGACTGAGTTTGGGGTGGAGCCTCCAAGTTATCCAATGCCTTTGAACATCAATGTCACCAATGATGGCTATAATTGCAGTACTGCAAAGTTATATGGAAGTATGTCAACAACCTCTGCAAAATTCTGATGATCTCACCAGACCTTCCTTCTGTTCTCTCCTCTAGAATAGTTTGACTCCTACAGTGAAGGACAGATAGCATTGGATTCAAATAGGAAATAATTGAAAAAGGGAATTGCAGCAAAGAAATTTTTTATTAGAATGGTACTTGGTTTTGGTGACATGAATACCTGGATCATTGGTTCTTCTCAAGCCTGCCATAGGACACTGGAAAAGGGACTTACTACTTAATTTTGGAGTTTGACATGCTGAGCTAAATGGAGGCTTGGGTTTTTGTTTGTGCAGATAGTACAATGCACACCTGCTGCTTAGAGCAGAACTCAAATATTACTGTAAATTCAGACAATGAGTATTTGCCATCAGAGACTGGGAACCTGACCATCACATATGATGTTACTCAAGCATATGAAGGCAATTACTGGGCATTGGTATGTGTACCTTCTTTCTTCCCATTGCTGAAACCAGCTAATCTTTACTCTATTTGCACAGATTGTGAAGGTAGTAGGTCCCAGCAGTGCTGATGGTGTATGAAGCCTTCATTTGATTGCTGCTGTGCTATTTGAATTAGGTCACTGGTCTGTTGTTTGATGTACCTAACCTGCTGCAAAGAGCATCATCAATTGCCACAATGTCAGTAGCACATCAATACTATACACTATTCCAGAGTTTCATAACTGTGAGGACTACCTGCTGAAGTTATCATAGGTGATGCACATGTAGGTGACAATTTCAAATGACAGTCCCATTACCCGATTAGACCACTGGAATCTAACATGGGACTGGCAAGAAGGCGAGTTCATAAATGTCATGCAAGGGGCTCAAACAACTGAAGCAGATATTGAGGTGTGCCTAAATGGACAAGCTGCGGTGACATATGCCAGCAGTATAAATATCAACAGTGTTGAATGCTGCAGTGCAAGCCCAATAATTCTTGACCTACCATCGAACCAGTTTAATAGCAGTAATGGGCATGTGCAGTACTGTTGTCGGAATGGCACCATCTTGCCTGCTACAATTGATCCCTCACAATCAAAGTCAGCTTTCACTATGAATGTCTATAAACTTCCACCAAATACTGCCACCATTCATTTGGTTCCACCTGCCAATTGGAGGATTGGGGATGGGCTGTATAAATGTGGGCAGCCTCGGCTGATCACCCCTTCTGTGTTCCCAGATCCTTCTGGTATTGTACACTCATCATCAGCTTTGAAGACCTGGCAGGTGAGATCCTCCTCTACCCTTTCCAAATTGTGATCAGAGCAGAGTTTTAGTGATCTTGGATTCCTTTGGTGACCATTGCTTCTTGAGTTCCTCTGCATTCACCAACCTAAATCAACATCACCAGATGGTTAGCTGCTGTTTGGGTTGTATTGGAAATGGTTCTTGAGGGATCATTGGGAAACAACCTACACTAATAGGAGCTGACCATACAGTAGGTCTGGAATGTTTATCCCTGTATTTGCTTCACTGAGTTTTATGTATTTATGAGTGAATTTTGCAGGTGACATGCAATATCAGTACTACACCACAGACACCAAAGTGCTGTGTATCATTCTCTGGATATTACAATGACTCTATCATCCCTTGTCCAACATGTGCATGTGGGTGTCCAAAGAATCCTCAACCTGTATGCAACCCCACTAGCCCTGCTCTTCTGCTCCCATACTCAGCCTTGACACTGGCGCCTGTGAATCGGACAAACCAAATTGTAGCCTGGGCGGGTCTTCAGCATGAGGTGGTTCCAAATCCACTACCATGCCAAGACTACTGTGGGGTCAGCATAAACTGGCATATTGTTTCAGATTACACCAATGGCTGGAGTGCCCGTATGACACTCTTTGATTGGTCCAACCAAACATATGCCAACTGGTTTGCTGCAATTGAACTTGACAAGGCTTTTCCAGGCTTCCAACAGGCATACTCATTCAATGCCACAACAATCCCTGACCTGAATAACACCATATTGGTGGAGGGTTTGCCAGGACTTAACTATTTGGTTGCTGCCCAGAATTTTAGTGCAGGAAAGCTCCAATCAGTGTTATCCTTCACTAAGGTTCCAACTCCTGGAATTGAGGTTTCTCTTGGAGATGGGTTTCCAAGTAAGGTTTGGTTCAATGGAGAAGAATGTTCTCTTCCCGACATTTATCCTACAGGTGGCGCTTGGCATTCAGCACCAATGGCTTTTGGTGCCCTCATGTTGGCACTTTTTGTTTCTACTGTTGTGCCACTCGGGATTTTGTAGTGAAGGGATGATCATCTTGTACATCAGCAGCAATGTAGTGATTTGGTTGAGTAGTTGACAGTCTAGTGCTTAGTGGGAATTTATGTTGCAGATATCCTTTGGACTAGTCATTCTTTTATTTATTTTGGGCAGAATCCTGATGAGAACATCTCTGCCCTTGAGCTGTACAGTAGTAGTTGACAAAAGCTCCTACAGAAAGTTTTGGCCATTCAACACTTTGTGATTGTAGGAGTGAGTGTGCCCTGATCTGGAAGAAAACCTGAAACCAGAGAGATATAGTCTTGAACTCAACTTGGAAGTTTTGAGCTCAGAGCCATGTTGTCCTATTAGATATGTCAACCCTTTAAGCTAGGTCCTTGCTCAACCTTTGAGCTCAGAGCCACATGGAAATAGAATGTTGCATTAGAAATGTCAACATTAGGTTAGGTCCTTGCCTTCTGGCTGTAGCAGCAGCCTAATGCATTATTATGTGACCAATAAAAGGCAATTGATTTTGGTTCACATGAGAAATAGATGAGAGCTATGCCATGGTTTTGATTTTACATGACGTCAATCTTGTTTACTACCCTAATACCTTGGCCATAGTAGTACCTTGGCCAATTTGACACTAATTATATTTCTTTCAAAAATGTTGAAATTTTCAGAAATCATTTCTTCCAAATCAAAAAATATTGTGAAGGAATATGGTGAATATTTAGGAATATTCCATTTGTTGAAATGAATTTTTCAAAATTAATTAATTATTTGACATTCGAGTGTTGAAATGGCAATGTACTGCGGTATCTGCGAACCTGTGAGAGCATAGTCTTTCTTCCAATCTTTGTCTAATCTGATGTGGAGAAGATGAATGTTAGCTGTATTCTGTTTGTTTTCTTGCTATCGCGGTCTCAGACTACATTTTGAAGTTGCTGCAAGCATCAGGTCAGCATAAGCATAATGCTTTATCTGTTGCAGCAGCCTGGGCTATGAGTTCTTGTTGTCTATTTGTGGTTCAAACATGCAGTTAAGAGCAGACAGAGCTGCAGAGAATTTCTGGATTTGTTCTGGTCTGTGCAATTCTGCAAAGGTATCATCTGTTTCTGCAGATGCACCATTCTTTAACTGCAGTCACAGAATCCTAAACAATCACAATCTTTGATCACCAGCTTGGGCTGGTGAAAATGTTCCTGAATGTGCACTCTACACCCTGGCCAATTCTCATACTCAGTTGCATGATCTAAAACCAAATACCTTTGGGAAAAAAAAAATCTTTACCTGAACATTGAATGTCTTTGATGCCTCCAACACAGGTGCTCTCACTCCACAAAATGCATTGAGACCAGCAGGCAATTTCAATTCATTGATACTCAATATTCTGTTGCACACTCAGGTTTGGCAGAGAATCCATATCTTCATGATCTAAGATACCTGCAACACAGTCCTGCTCCCTCTCTCCTATGCATTTGCCACAAATTTGAAATATGTGGAAAAATCTGTAGCCTTCAGCAGTCAACAATCTGGTTTGCACTAAAGGTTGCCAGTACCTCTATCATCTCTCCAAATTGCATTTTGATCCAAGGTAGGTACCTGCAACAGAGTTACTCTCCCTTTCTCCACTGCACTAGCAGCAGATTTGGAACATGGAAATAGCCAAGACACATTAATAGTTGATAACCTGTTTTCCACATCAGATTTGCCAGGATCTCCATCATCCCCAACAATGATGAATCATTTGTCCACCTGCATCACGGTCTTGACACAAATCCCAACTATTGCCATGCCTGACTTCATTCATGATTCAACACAGCTTCCACTGTCTCTATGTCAACCTTGAAGACACGAAAGAGACCATCAGGAGCACACCTAGCAGGTTCCACCTTCTCCAGACCAACCTCAATGACACCAAGTCAGATTACTTTTTGAGAAACTCCTGGTTCTTGCAGCACACCAACACAGATCTCTAGTCCAGAGGTTGCTACTCAATAGAAATCATTGGGTTTGTGATTCCAGCCTCAGCTTATGTGCTAATTGCTGTTAAGCTGCTGTACTTTGCAATCTCACATGACAAGTCACATTTTCATGAGGTCAGAGCATTCAGGTCTCTGTAACAGCACCCTGCAAAACAGAGCACATAACCTAAAAGCATAGCGTCCATGTCTCACAATGGTGCAAAAAGATTCAAGAGGGGTTCTTCAAGTACAAGTATGTTAGCTTGAGGAAAGCAACATACACAGGTAGGGATTGTCTAGTGAGACATGAGAAAACAACCTTTAAACATTGGAGCTAGTTGGTAAGGTGGCTAGTAGGTCAGGTCCCTGGCTCAAAGGAGACCAAGACATTGAGCATATCAGAGTCAAACCAGATTATCAAACAATTCACCAAACTTGCAAAAGGGGACCCAAGACATTTAGCATATTGAGCACATCAAACAATGCAACCAGCAGCCAAACTTGCAGAACAATAACAAGATGAGCTCCAGTTGTCAAAAGAGGACCAACAAATTGACCACACAAGAGACATATCACCCACAAGCTAGCAGAACACAGTTGAGCAAATTGGATTCTGATCTGCAGTTTTTCAAGGCAATAAAATTCTCCCCAATTTGAAGACAAAAAATTGGAGCAACAGTTCTGCTACTCCATGTACATCAACTGAAGGTGCAGGAAAACAAACTGTGCTTTATCAAGTATAAATACACACACTGCTTACAAAAATAGTTTGATTCTAGATTGTCATCTATAGCACTTGCCAAATGTTTGTGCTTCCAATGTATACATGTACCATACCTCATAAACATTTGGATACAAGATAAACTCATTCATGAATGATAGACTGCTGCCAACCTATTCAGAAATTGTTTTCTGGAATCACCCCGTCAGCATGTGATAAACACAGAGAGGCACTTTCATAGAACCAGCAAAATCTATGATCTGAAAGTGAGGAATCTTACTCGAGAAAGGACTTGCATCACTGGATGCAAAATGCTTGTAAGCCAATGCTTGCTAACTCCTAGGAGGGAGGCCATTATTCACAGCAGGTGAATTGTTGTCCAGAGCAAGCAGGTCTGCTGTAGCATTGGGTTGTTCAGTAATTGTGGAAGGGCTAATATTGATGGCCAAATCTTCCACTGCAACCTTGGCAACATCCCTACGTACTCCAATATCTGCTGCATACCGACTAAAACAATACACACCTGCAGTCACAGCTGCAAATCCTAATGGGCTTGTCATAACAAAGCGTAGCGGGGAGGAGACCACAGCTGCCAGGGGAGCTCCAAGAAATGATGCAGCTTGTCCACTGCGACCAATCATGTTCTGATCTACCACCAACAGCCCTGTCTTGCAGTAGATAGCAAAGTCTTCACAGTTATTGCGGAAAATATGATAACATCCAAAGCCATTATTGAGCAAATAATTTGCTCGGTGCAGCACAAGTTCTTTGTCATCAGATTTGGCGAGCGTGCATGTGCCACCACGTGCTTTGGCCAGAAATGTCATTGGATCGATACCATATTCAAAGCGGTAAAGAGGGTCTCCAACGAGGAAACAGTCAAGGCAAGAGAGGACAACACCACTGCTATCTGCTTGGACTCCACATTTTTCACACCTCTCCAACCTTGTTGTTGGTCTTGAGCTGACTAGAAACACATCCAAGATTGTGCCTGTGCCCAGTTCCTCATCACGGCCCCTTGTAAAATGTATGACTTGGTCATCTCCTGTGTATATGCCTGTAATCACACACAAAAGTACTCAATCCAAAGATTATGCAGTAACCAATGGCTTTGATGTTTTCCAAGTCATCTTTCTCTTACAAAAAGCCTGTTGTAATTGCAGCCTCTTGAATGTCCAGATGTGCTATTAACAACAAACAATAAGAGGCAAAAGCAGGAATGGTGAAAGTCTGTTTGTTGCATATGCAAAGAACAGTAATTCGAGGCCAAAGGCTCACGGCCACCTCCAGCTTCTTGAGAACAGCAACTTATCAAGTGCAGCAAAACACACTCGTCAGTTTCTAGGGTTTTGTCCCTGGAATTCCATGAACCTAAAGTTCTCTTTGGCCCTAACACATATGAGTTTCTAGTTTTGTCTCTGGAATTCATGAACCTAAAATTCCCTTCGGCCCTAGTCGAACGCATTTGGAACTCCAAAACATGCCCATTATCATCATCCCAGACTGAGCAACAAACAAATGAAAAGGAAAACACTCTTCCGCAATCGTTTTCACGGGACAAAAACAAATTTTCTGATATGAGTAGATAGAGGTATTCATGTGCGATATCGGAAAACATGAGAGACAAAAGAACGAACCATGGTGCGCATACGTATATGCAGAACGCCAGGAGTAAATGTGATCGCCAGGAGACACCTGACTCTTGCTCACCCTGTTGGACAGCACTCCCATGATCATCTTCCCTGGAGCAAAACCCTCGTTCTTCACTGATGCCGCCGCCGCCGCCATTGTTTCTGCAACTTTGTTCAATATATCACACACAAAACTGTACACCACTAATAAAAACCTCCCCTGCCACAAAATTCCTTTTCCTTCTCTTCTTGAGCACTCAAAACAAAGCCCCTTCCGATCTCAGACCGAAAGGACAAAAAACAAAAGACAAATTCCAACACTGCTCTCGTCAATCCCGCCCTGAAATCAAAACGAAGAACAACCAGTACTCCAGGATTATTCTACAGAGACAGAGACAGAGACAGAGAGACAGGACTTGCGCACAGTCTGCTACATAATAGAGAACATTCAAACTCCAAAAAAATTGGAAAAAAAAAGGGGTAATTCTCCGAGAAAAAAAATTGCACTAATTTTCTTGAGTCTCCACTGTTGCTAACATGCTCTAATTCTCGCATGTATGCCACAATCTGCTTCAGAAATTTTCAAAAATTTGCAATTTTTCGCGCTTCCCAAAATCGCTTCCTTTATTCGCTTTGCTTTCTTAGCCTTTCTCGCTTCCCTTGCCTTCGCTCCTCGTCTCGACGATTGAGTGCAGCGTTTGTCGAATCCAACGACGGACGCGCCACGATCGCGCGTTGGGAGTAACGATGGATGATCCAACGACGGACGCGCCGAGATTAGGCGCGGCAGCACGATGGACGATCCAACGATGGACGTGCCGAGATTACGCGCGGGAGCGCAGTGGACGATCCAACGATGGACGCGCATGGTCGATCCAACGGTGGACGCGCCATGATCATAACGATGGTCGGTCGTTGGGTACGTGTAAAACTTCATGCTGCCACATGCCGTCTTGACGCTTTCACACTTGGGACACCCAAATGGAGTGATTTTGTTCTCTTGGCATCTCTTTTGACACTTCAAGCATTATCAGCATTCAGAGAAATGGGATTCAACTTGGGCTTCACGCAGCTTTGCCCCTACCAATGACACAATCTACAGATTTAATTATAAGTGTTAAAAGTGTGTTATGGATGAGTGATCGGTTGTTGGGATGAATGTTTGGGGGAAATTGAAACATTTTTTTTATCGTTTATGTTGTTATGTAAATGCAATTTCATTTGTGCCACATTGTTCTAGATTTTGATTTCAAATGTTATATCAATTGCATATGTTATTGTAAACATTTGATTCAATTAGATTTTTATGTATAAGAGAAGGAGAAAGGTGTACAAGTAAACCTTCCAAGGTTTGAGATCCTCTCAAAGAGTTTATTTAGAGACTTTTTTTTTTAATGTAAATAATAGTTCCAAAAAAACAAAATCGTAAAAGCATCTTTTTCTTTCATTTTTTAGGTTTAGTTTTCAAGTTTCTTTTATCATTTAGTTTAGTTTTTAGCTTTTTTAAATGAAGTGTATAAGGTGTCTCTTTCCAATTTTTCATTTATTTGAACGTTTCAACTTTTTTTTTTATCATGCATCTGTCTTGAGCATTTTAAGGATATTTTGTTGTGATGTTTTTGTTTCATTTTGTCAATGCATTAAGGATGTTCTTACAACTATGTTTTTGTTGCATCAACTTCATTTTTTTTATCCATTTGTTTGCAACTATCCAACAACGGTTTTTCTTCATTTTACTTTGTTTTGTTGTATTCATTTGGTATAGTGTGTCTTTTTGCTTGGTTGAAAACTTTGGCTGGTTGTTTTCCACAAGTTTTTGAATGTTTTGAAGATGTTGCTAATGGTATTTTTGTTTCATAAATTGAACTTTGAAGACAGTTTTGTTGTTCTATTTTTGGTTCATTAATTTCATTGTTTAATTTATTTTTTACATCATTTTCACTTTCTCTCTCACATTTGTTTTGTGATTCTCCAACAATGCCACATCACTTTCCTTCCGTATAGCACATTTTGTAGCACAAAATAAATCTCTCTCTCTTAAAACACTTATATCCTTTTCTTTGACTTGTTGTTTTTGTTGATTTTTGTTGTAGTTGTTTTTCCTTGTTCTTATTGTACTAGTGTGAACTCGGTGCATAATGCACCCGTCGAGCTCCCCCCCACCCGGTCCTTCCCATTGCCCACTCTGGTTCTTTACCTTGAGGCCTGAATTCTGCAAAGGAAGGAAGGCACTAATGCAATTTCTCAAGAGCAAGCTTCTCGACCACCACCCAACTCCTCCTCTTCTCCAAAATGCCATAGGAGCTGCTTCTCTTTGTGACTTCTTTTGGTGGAAGGAACGCTAACCCACACACACACACACACACACACTATATACAGAAAGTCTCAATGATCTTCTTGCAAGCTCTCTCCCTAACACAAATGCGTCACCTAATCTTCCGCAAATTCTTCTTCCCTCTTTAAAGAATCGATGTGGATAACCTCGCCACCTCACAGATCCCTCAGCTATTCTCCACGATGCCTTTTTTTTCTTTTTTCCTTTTAGTGGGGTGGGGGTTCTTTGTCTCATGTGGCTTCTGTCTCCAACTTGATCTTCATCTTCTTCTTCTTAGAAACTCAATCCTCAAAGCCGGCTGCTGTTGCTGCTGTTTCTCAAAAAGGAAGTTGTGAAAACCAAGACTCAAAAACAGGAGAAAACACAACCAGTTCCTGCTCACACACTACTGAAACCCTCCATGTTCCAGCTTGTGAAATCCCTCCTCCATGCTCCATCAATTGGGAGAAGAGAAAATTTTGCTTCATATGTTTGCATTTTTTTTGTGTTTATTGAGGATGATATACAAAACCAGAGAAGCTCATGCAAAACAGTTCATACAAAGATGGTGAAGAAGCCAACAGTGAGTGTGCCCAATTGAGGAAGGCTTTGTTTTTTC
>Ga0116227_10001402_pt1 | contig 53542 bp, 29 predicted proteins | sample S1TSphgellanicum_FD_89693 | JGI IMG/M metagenome (GOLD analysis project Ga0116227, IMG submission 89693) | Host-associated microbial communities from peat moss isolated from Minnesota, USA - S1T2_Fb - Sphagnum magellanicum MG | ecosystem: Host-associated > Plants > Peat moss > Unclassified... | reverse complement strand
TCTTTTTGTCTGTGTGAACTACGTAGCAGGTGTGGAGGTCAACTAACAAGGGACTCATTGTACCCTTTATGACACTAGTAGCAGGTTTGGAGTCTGCTAACAAGTGGCTCATTGTGTAATGGCTCTTCCCTATACAATAGGTCAAGCTAAAATCAGGAGAATTGATGGAACTGTGTAAGATGGTTAGACAATTCAAATGCAAGATGAATTCAATAGAAAAAAGAGCAGCGTAGAGGAACAACAGCTAGCACTTCAGCAAATCGGTTCCCAGTTCAAGATGTGAGAGTGAACCATGACACCCATCATCAGTCCACCCTGCAGGATGGATGGTATGTGGAGAAGAAACACTATTTCATCATATTCCTGTCCATAGCTAACCACAATTGATTATGCTTGCATATCGAGAGAGAGAGAGAGAGAGAGAGAGCACCTCCAGTTTTTTGTTGCAGAGTTTACAGTTCACATCTTCAAGGAACTATGACTACAACCTCTGAATGAGTTCACAGCAACAAGAAGAATACAATGGGTCCATACTGAAAGGTGCAAACATTACATTTCCTCATCCTAAACACTTCCTTGGAATTTCATCAAATTTGCCCATGACTTGAAGATTGAGTTAGTCACTGTTACTGAAGATTGGGTTGTTGAATTATCCAAGTACAGAGATTCGAAATGGCAAGCTTCCTCTGGACTTCCTTCTGATGCCAATACCAGAAGGCAACAGGATGCATATTACACTAGAGTCTAGTATTAAAAACAGTAATATGGTCTAGCTGCAAATCTGTAGTCCATGGGAATTCTATCTAGTACCCATGTAGTCTTCACAGGTATAGATGTAATATACATCATGGTGGTTGGTGATCAATGTGTGTTTGCAGAGAACCCTCATTTTTGACATGGGGATTGACACTTGAGGAATAATCTGAAGCAGCCTACTAGTGTACCAAATCCTGGACTGATAATAATTCCTGAAGGCTGCTCTTCAAGGTCAGTCTTTCTCTGGTCCTGCATTGATCATGTTCCACCATAACTCACCAAAAAGAGTTGGTACCTTTGGAGGCCAAGATCACATTTCAAATAAATTACCAACATGAGTTTTGGAGGATCTGTGGGAATGTCACAAGGTCATATAGTACATAGTTATGAGATCAGAATCCAAATAAGTTGATGTTGAATTGCTTGAGGCGTCAGCGGTCAGGTATGTTGTGTACTGCTTGAGCTTCTGATCATGATTTGGTAACCCCTACTCTGAGGTCATAACCCAGCATAATGCACTGGCAGAAGATTATTTTTTTCATTTGTTTCCTGTGATACCTGCTAGGGAAAAAAGAAAAAGAGGTGGGGCATTGTGGCATTTCAAAAAATGACACACCTACTACCCCTTTTGCAGAGGAAAAATTGCACTTGATTATGTGCCCTCCAAACACACTAAATATTTTCTGCTGGTGTTTGAAGTCCAGATTCCATAATGTCAGAAAAGAGCAGGGCACCAAGGCTTAAAGTTTCTCAAGTTTCTGCCTTTCGCCAGTTGGGGGTGGTCATCATTTTTATTATTCAACACTGTTCTCCAGTGCCATGTCTCTGAGCACTGCCTACAAATGTGCATCAGTTTAAGTGACTCTGTGTGTGAGTTGTTGGGCACTGGCACAAATTCATCACTGCTATGTATGTAACAGCCTGCCGCTGTAGGAGCATGGATGTCAGCATTTAGTGACATTGCATTTTAAGCTCCCAGCCCTTGGGAGCCTACAGTTGGGTTGTGTGCTTGCCCAGTGTGAATCTGCCATGAGCAGTTTCTCTGAACTAGTGATTTTCTTCCACAAATTTTGTCACTTTTCGGTAAAATTTTGAGAAAGATTTTGGATTTTCTTTCCTAGTGCAAATCCAGTTAATTTTATTGGATCTGGAAATACATCTGGCTTTTGTGGCAGGTTCAAAGTTCAAACACCTAATCATACCATAAAATGGCTCTACCAAATAAATAAATAAAGGAAAAACAACCGGCAAGGGAACAAGACAAGAAATAAAAAGAGAGGATTGAAGTCCAAACAAAAGACGACACTGGAAAGCACAATACACACAGTGGGGAGCCCTAAGAGGAGAAATCAAGTAACCTAAAACCTAAACCTGTCACCAGTATGGTAGCATGAAGCAAGTTGTGCAAAGAGATGGATGAAGAACCTGGAAGAACACCAAGCCTAGAAGAGGCCTCTCCTGCAACTGCAAGTTGCAAGATGGTAACGGCCTGACAAGTTCAAAGTTCAAACCAGTAACACTTTGAAGCAGGAAATTTGATGAAGTTCTCAAAAATTTGAATTCATACTTAACAATAACGTCACCTGGTGAACATTCCTCCAAATATCAGTCTAATTGAAACCATTGGTCCATGTGGTAGCACCTAGCCTGGTTCGGTAGCAAGGTGCTTAATAAAAAAATTTGGGTCATTTACAATCGACAATAAGTGTAATAATATCTAATAATCTGGAGTTTTTTTTATTAAAAATTCATATTTTTGCAATGATTATAAAGGTCATAAATGACATAAACACAGCCATAAGTGATGTTTAGTGATTAATTAAGAAAAGACTTGTTCAACTAGTCACTAGGTATAGATTTGAGAATGCAAAGGTATGACATGTCATAGAACCGTAAAATTAACACTTATCAAAATTGAATGCACAAGTTCTTGGCTTGCATAAGTCATATCCAATGACTAATTAAGAGAAGCCTTCTTTTGTTTATATGTGACATCTCAAAATAGAGGAGATTACAATTCAAAAGTTCAACATTTCCCTTTGAAAAAATTCTCTAATTTTGTTTTCAAATTTTTGACATAGCAAGCAAATATTTGTCAAAAATTCCAACAAATCTATCATTGAAAGTGCCTTGATTTTTTCCAATTATTGCAAATGACTAATTTCAACAAATATTAACTTAATTGCCTTGGGTTGTTGGTATATGGTACGGTTTCATTTATAGGACCTTCAGGGAGGTAACGCACTACTCCAAGGTTGTTAGGTTGAAGGTTATGTCGAACTTCCTAGAAGGTTTTCTAAACGAAATCTTAACCATGTGTAAAGTCATTGAAAGATTTTTTTTCAATTTTTACTTTCTTTTCTTTTAAGGTTTCTTTAACAATTTTTTTTGTACAATTGCTTTCTACTTTGCAAGTTTTTTCTATGACATCACTTTCTTATTTGCAACTCCTTGTTGCATCTTTGTCTCATTGCTTTCATGTTTGCGCCTCCTTGTTGCATGTGGCTTTCATCGCGCTCATCTTTGCAACTTCATTGTTGTCATATTTGCAGTTTCATCATTGTTAAAAGCTCTAAGTAAATTTCATTATCTTTGCTTGTTGCTACATTATTTTGTTGCTTGTTTGTTCCTATTTTGCTTCATTGGCCTCTAGAGTTTTTATCCTACTTCGTATCATTGTTTTCCAAAGCTTCTAGAGAAAAGCTCCTTGTTTCCTTACGGCTTCTCTATTTTCTTGCATGTCTCTTCTTTGCTTTCCATCATCGAACTCTAAAGCTTCTTGAGAGGAGCTTTTTCTTTCCTTACGACGTCATTGTTTTCTTGCACATTTCTTTCCTATTTTCCATCATTGCTCTCCAAAGCTTCGAAAGAGGAACTCATTCTTTGCTTGTAGGTTCTAGCTTTTGATTTGTGTTTTTTGTTGATTATAGATTGGTTGATTTCTTCAACTTTGTCTAGATCACTACACTTGTTCTTTTTCAAGGAAGTTGTTCTTCTTTCTTTACCTTTCATCCTTTCTTACTCATTTGTTTCTATAGTAGCAATTGTCTTTCTTTTTTTCTTTTTTTTTTCTTGTTTTGGATTTTTTTGTTTCTATGTTTTTTTTGCAATGGTTTCCAAGTTTTTGCAATTTCCAATTTTTGTATTTTGTATTTTATTGATGTTTTCTTTTTTGTAGCTTGTTTTGTGCTATTGTTGGTGCATCTCCAAACATTGTTGCATTATCCATTATGTTTTTGCATTGAAGTTATTTAATTTTTTCTTCTCCTTCTCATTATGTTTTTCTCCTATTCATTCCATTTTTATTTCTTTTTTCACCATGTATTATGTTGATGAAGCAACTTAGAAAAAGCATCGTGTTAATGTTCCAAAGTACTCCATTGATGTTTCCATGGATTTTTTGCCAAGATTATCTAATCTAACAATAACTAATAACTAGTTAGTTAATCTTCAAGCTTCAAGCTTCTTGTAGTTTTTTAGATTTGCTATCTTTTGCATCAGCTTTTATAACTCCTTCTAATCTTCATTTTGTTTTTAATGATGATGATATGTGGGCTAACAATGTTTTTGAATTCTTTGCAAAATCATTGGATGGTGTTGAACGTATGGGATCACCTAGTGGTGTTAATCCTTGTGTTTAACCTAATTTCATTTTATTTGTAAGTTTTTATGTCCTTTCCATTGTATTAAATGTCAAGGACTTTGATGCTTTTGGTCATTTTAACCCTATCCTTTTAGAACTTGAAGAAATTCCTCCTTTGCCACATTTTGAATCTATTCTTCCTACGTTGCATCCCAAATTTGTCCTTATTTCGTCACATTTTAGATCTATTGTTGTTGGCAAGAATGTTGATGATTTTAATGATGTTGTTTATATTGATTCTATTAGTGATGTTTTACTGAAATCCCAATTATTGAATATCAATGAAAAAGAACTTCAGAATGTAAACAAAGGTAGTAGGTGAACAAACAAACATTCTAAAATGTGGACCAGAAATGCCTTTGATGAATGGCATGAGTTTCAAAGTTTTAAAATGAAGACCTTTAGAAGGTGAACAATATGTCATGGTTTTGTTTGATATGCTAGCCACGTTCATTCTTCAAGTTGCAAAGAAGGACAACAATTTGTACCTTCCAACAAGGTATGTAATCTTGATTTTTTTTCATTTTAATTTTTTTCTAGATTTTATTTGTAGTGAATTTTAAGGTTTTTATTTTAGTTGTTTGATAGCTTGTAAATATTCCACTAGGTTCTTATTAAGGTAGCTAATTGATTTTTTTATTATTTTTCATTCTATGTGCAACATTCAAGTTTTGATCAAAGCCATTAAAAGGTTGATCAAATAAAAAGAGGAAGAGCATGTCATCAAATCTGGTAATCTCCCTTAGTCCCATTCAACATCTTTATTGATGTTTGCTTTCATCACATGAAAATGGCTAGTGAGAAAACAACTTTGCATGCTTCTAATGTTAATTTTAGTAAAGTCATCAAAAAATCAGATGTTATGACTATTGATGAAAAGAAAAAGATGCTATAACAAAATATATATCAGCTAATTACACCTATAGGGCTTAATTTGTGTTTTGGATATTTTTGTATGTGAAGTTTTTTCATACATGTGGTTGTTAAGAATTATGTAATGTTGATTTTGAAAAGTTTAATGTTGTGCAGCTACTTACTGATTTAGTCTTCAAATTTTGTCAAGGGGTCTCCAAGAATTGGAAAATATACATCACATAGTGTTTTGCTAATAAGCATCACCCTCTAATTAACAACCCCATTTCTAATGTCATCGACACTTTTTAGGAAATGTCAAAACCCGTTGATTAGTCAAGTTCACACCCCATGTTCCTCCTCTCTAAGTCAAAATGGAAGTATTGTGATGATGCATGGTTTACCACTACACCAGTGCGTCAAAACCAATTACATCTCATTATTGATAAATTAACATCAACCTTTCCTCATTTGAAAAACAATATGATGTTTAACAAAAATGGGAGAGGTGTCAAAATTACTTCCATGGAAGAAGCATTTGTTCCCCACAAATACAACATGGAAGTAATTGGCCACAGAAATCTTATTTCTTATAGAAAGTAAAATTTTCTTTCCTTTTTTTTGTATTCTATAATTGTTTTTGTTCCCTACTTTCTATTCATTAATTATTTTTTCTTTGTTTATGTAGCATTTTAAGATTCTTTTTTATATAATTTATATTTCATGTTTATTATAAATACGATCCAATTGACAACATGATGATTTGCAAAACACAACTATGTATTCTGTTGTTATGCTTCTATGACCATTTAATTTATGGTTCTAGCTTTTTGCGGTTTGTCCATGTTTCTATTTTTTTTTTCCTTCTAGTTTTTTGATTTTATAGATCCAATTAAATTAACAAACACTTACAAGGCCAAACTTTATAACACATTATTAGTGGGGAATTGAAGGCGGGTCAGTTATTTTGTTACAATGAAACTTTGAACAATGAGAAAGTTTTGTTTGAAAAATCAAATGCAAGATTTTTTAAAATATTTTTTATAATTTTTATACATTTCGGTTTTCAATTTATTTTGGTTTTTTTATAATGTCTTTTTGTGATGTCCTTTTTTTGTAAGAGATTTTTGTTGATGATTTTTTTGGAATTTAAGTTTCTTGTAGTAGGCGCTTGGGTTTTTGATATTGTGGCTCTTGCAAATGATGTTGCTAATTTTGGTATTGCACTTATTTCTACTATTGGAAAGGTCATTGTTCATGTTCCTCAAAAACCTTCCAAGAAATCTCATGTTGATATGTTTAATGACAATTTGTACAATGAGTTGTTTAAAAACAAGGTTCTAAAGTAAATGCACTATTTGGAATCCATTCATGATCATCTACCATTGGGAGTTGTTAATGTTAATATTGTGTTTGGTCATGGTTTTATTAATTTGAACAACTATCCAATTATCATCAATTACGTGGTTCATTCTTCCTCAAATGTTCCTGCATTGACAAATCCTCACCTTCCTTTTGTTGCTATGACACAACATGGTTAGCACCTATGATGGTAATTAACAATTATGATTGATTATTTGCCATTTGTTTCACTTGGAGGTATTGATTCCCTACATTTTTTTTTTGTTCTTTCAGTTGATGACCTTTGTTTGTACTTGAAATTACTTGTTTCTTCTTCGTCACTGGAAGCATCTAAATTTTTTATTGATGTTGGACATGTGAAATACATTTTTTATCAACTATAATAGGTGTATATCAATATAACATTCTTATTTTACTTTCTTTGAGCTATGATTGGAAGTATTTATTGTTATAATTTCAATTACCAAAAGTTTTGTTACTTAACATTCACTACTAAAATTCTAGGTTTTCCAAATGCTCCAAGTTGACTAACTAGTCCTCTTTGACAAGTGGACATGTCCAATTTGACTAAAGGTTCAAAGCATGTATTTTTTGACCAACCAACTTGACTATAGTGATTTATTTAACCAATACATCTAGTCAAGTTGAACAACCTTAGTCAAAATGTCGAATGGGTTTTAGTCAAATGAAACATTCAGTCAAACTAAACATAAGAAATTGACATCAATAGTCAAAATGACCAATGTTATGTAGTCAAATGGGACATCTTAAATGTTTATTACATATTTACCTCCCACCTAAAAGGGACACTAATAAATAAAAAAAGTAGACGTGAGTAAAAATATATGGTACAATATATTGGTTATTGGGTAAAAATTAATTAGTTGAAAATAGGGTACCTTTTATTTAAATAATTAATTTAATTATAATATAAGATATGTAATAATCTCAAATAATGGATTATAAATAATATAGGATGGTTTTAATATGTATATATTAGATAATTAGATAATAATAATGTGATAAAAAATAAGTTGGACAATAATATAATACCCCTTTTAAAAATGGTCATTTGACACATGTAGGTTTTAAATTTTACACTAAGTGTCCCCCCAAACCTCCCACCTATAATTTTACAACCTATTTACCTACCAACCCACCCACCTACCCACCTACCTACTTAGATGTGCTACCTACTTACCTACCCACCTACCTAAGTGGACTACCTACCTACTTATCCACCAACCCACCTACTTATATATTACCTACCTACCCATCCACTCACCTACCTATTTACATACTACCTACCCACCTACCTACCTATTTACCTACTTACATATTAACTACATACTTACCCACTCACCCACTTAAATGTACTATTTGCCTACTTGCCTACTTGCCTACCTACCCACCCAACTACCATGTCCTAGAACATACCTACCTAATTGATTAGCATTGACCATATCTTACAACCAACCTAAGTTCATGTACCTCCCCTATTTACTTAATATAATTTTCTATGTTACCGACCTTCCTATCTACTAAATAATTGTATGATACCTACCTACGTATAACATATACCTCCTACCTTCTACTTCCTACCTCCCATCTACCATGGCCCAACAAGTTATCTACCTACTTGTCAATTGTGTTTAATTTTTAAAAGTTGAAGTACATTGTAATGTGCACTATCACTTGTGCATATGCATGATGCATGCATCATTGAACAACATTTTCATGAATCATTACTAGATAATAGAGCCTAAAACTTAGTTTATTTTCCAAAATTCATGGGCTATGAACATTGTTGCAACAATGTAATGCAACACCTATGTTGGGTAGATCAATCATGCAATACTAATACACACTAAGTTCATGGACCATGGGTGTTGTTGTAGCAATGTAGCATGACAACTCGCATTGGGTAGATCATAAATAATAATATTATTACACATTGAATTCATGGGCCATGGGCATTGTTGCAATGACATAGTGTGGCAACTTGCATAAGGTAGATTGATCATTATAATATTAGTACAGTAATATGTATTCAATGGTTGTAACCCATTGCCACAACAATTTAACTCATGCCTTGAATGTGTGAAAATTATGTAAAATTTACATTGTAGACAATAAATGGGTCATAATAGGCACCCATTATTAACACACGTTAACTATAGTTCTTTGATTAGTCTTTGATGATTATGTAATTGATAGTAGTTTAAACGGTGATACATGTTGAATTAGTAGTTGACAAAATAGGTGGTTGATAAAGTAGGTAGTAGAATTAATAATCTACAGAATAAATAGTTTTGAAACATGTTGTTATTTTTGAAATTTTGAACTATTAATGTCAATATTAGCTAGTGACTATTTAAATTGACACACCCTTGATGGTCAATTGAAAGTCCAAAGGTGAAAACAATAGAAAGATGAGGAATTAGGATACACTCCCTAGCTCGGAACATTTCGAGGGTAGAAGGGCATGTTGGAGCTCTAAGATGGGGAATAGGACGAATGACAAGCGGGTCACTTATTCACATGGATCTGCATAAATGAAATAACAAGTTGGTTAGTGCATAATTGGAGCACTTTTGGTGCACGGACGAGCCACGGGCAAACACGAACTCACAAAATTCACCATGGCTCGGACTTGGGGGAAACCACCAACTTCCCCTTTATAGTATTTTTTGTGCTTGGCCACGGGGCCTGCACCCAAATGTCATTTTGTCCCGGGACTCCCAAGTTAGGAGTCTCGAAATTCCTGAAATTGGGACTCTCGCGACTTTGGAGGCCCATAATTTTTTGTAAAAACCTATGATTGAGACGAGGTCTAAAGCAAAGTTGTTCCCTAGTCAAGAGCTTTCCAACGATATGTGGCACACCATCTGAATGCAAGTAAATCAAGGAGATTCCTAACTTTTAGGGATCGGGAGTCAAATTGACACTTTGATTACCGGCCCTTCTTTTGACCATAAATTATGTTTCAAGTACCCAAATGGGTCATGCGAGCCCATTTTGAACATCTAGGTTGCAAGAGCTTTTCAATGGTATAAGGAATTTTTTTTATCCAATGAGTTTTGACCCCTGCAATTGCCCTCTGAAAATTCAAAAGTCCATTGGGACTTTAACTCCCAAAGTGGGAGCCCACTTGGGAATGTGTGGGTTCATTCCCTCACACTCTCATGCATTCCCGTGAGCATGAAATGTGACTCCCAAACTTCATTCTTGGCCCACACCTTTGCACGCCCTTGCTTTGGTCGCAAACCCAAGGTTAAGGTTATGACATAAATGATTTATTTAATTTATTTAAGTTTGAATTATTTGATATAACTTGGAGGATAAACTTGGAGGAAAGAAATTTTTGGAGATATTATGTTTTTTTTTTCTTTTCATTTTGAAATAAAGGACTAAAACATTCTATTTTTTTGGTTTTGTTTTTTTGAATTTTTCATGCAATTTGTGGTGCATAGGACTTTTAGTTTTTCATTTTGTATATAGTTGTTACTATTTTCAGAACATGTTACTAGGTAAATAAAAGGTCAAAAACTTTGATGGGAATAAAAAAAAACCCATTAACATAGGGCATAGTGGTTGTTCTAACTTCTAGTGTTGTTTTTGCATTGCATGCAAGTTGGTTAACAATTAGCCATTGTTTCCAAGCTTTCAACAATTATGTAATCCATTTCCATTATATCTCCAAACACCAAAGTTGGCAAGTATTTCAAATTTTTAGAATTAGTGGTGTATCATTTATTTTGGTTCTATTAGGTATCTCAATTTGATCCTCAAGGAAGCATGCCTTAGTTAATCCAAAAAGTAAACCTTCCATTGTTGATGTCATAAACCTTTTGTATTTTACATTGTGTTAACCTTGTTCCTATTGGCCCTCCCTTGTTTTGAAGCCTACACCCTCTTGTTACCACCCTAGGGTTTATGATCCTTAAATTAAATGAAGCTTGGAACAATTTTTTCCCTTCAACTTATTGGGAACTGCTTGCATGCCAAGCTTCTTATATGGTGGGCACCCAACCTAGATTCCATATGACTTTGGAGGCATAAATCTAACTTGAAGTGATCCAAATAAGTATTAGTAATTTATTATGTTGGATGGGTAGAAATGTAGTACCACTTATTTGTAACCAAAGGTACTCCAATTGGTGTTTAATATATTATATGCTAGATATGGCTTATATTTGAAAAAAAATCAACTTCTAATTGGTGGCTACATGCTTAAATACTACTAGTGTTGGTCACTTCTAGTTTTTGGCTAGTTTTTGTTTAGGTTCCTAGTTAGTCCAATTATCAAGATGGTTCATGGGTTAAATATTTGGAATTAAGACTCAACGATTATCTTAAACCCCATCAAATTTCATGAATCCTTATTCATAAATAGGTTGGTTGCAACAATAATGCAACTCCATTCATTATAAGAAATCACAGCCTTTTTAACTGGGAATTTTGGTTAAAAAACACCCGCCCATATGATTTTTTTCCCCCATGTTCAACTTGACCAAAATGCCATTCTTGACAAATTATTTTGGACCCAACTGTTTTGACTAGGTATTTTTAGTTGGTTTTTTTTACCAAGTTTTTTTTAATGAACCACTGTGACAATAATATAATTTGGGTAGTGACCAAATGTATATATTATTTTAAATATATTATCTAAAATCTATATGAAAGTATTAATTAATTAATTACCTACCCTACCTTACCCTACCTACCTACCTACCTACTTAATTAATGAACCTAATAATTAATTATTCAAAAAATATTATTTATTTACCTACTCACCTTATGTCCTAAGCCTATATTAGGCCACTTAGCTTAGCCACTAAGTTAAACCAAGCCACTTAGGTTAGGTCAAGCCCCCTAGGTTAGGCCAAGTATCCTAGGCTAAAGTGGTCTAATAGGCTTTACAACCTAGGCTACCTAATTAGGCCACTTAAATAGCCAAAATAGCCTAGGTTGCACATGTGGGGACTTGAATTCCTCACCTTCACATTGAAAAATTAAGTCATTAACCATTGCACCACCACCCCATAAGGTGATTTTTTTGCACAACATATTGTAATGAACATGATTTTGGACCAACATATTGTAATCAACTTCTATGAATGTTTTTTCAACATATCACACTAAACGAACTTGAATTTTTTTACACAATCTACATAAATAGGTAGGTTATAAGTAGGTTAACCTAGTTAAGTAGGAGGTACCTATTAATAAATGCATAAACTTAGGACATGTAAGTTATAGTCTACATGGCCTTATAGGTACCTACTTGGTCTAGGTTTATACCTACCTAGTAAGCTACCTATGTTTATGTTATTTAATAGGTTATGTACATACCTACTAACCTATTAATAAATTTAACCTAAGCATACTAGGTAGGTAGCCTAGCCTATTAAATAGGTTTAAATTTAAGTTATTTATTTAATACTAAATTAGGTTATTTACCTAGTAGCCTAGCTTAGGTTAGCTATGTACATACTTAGTAAACCTAGGTGGCCTAAATTAAGTTATGTACCTACCTAATAAGCCTAGGTTAAGCTAACTTAAGCTACCTAGGCCTAGGTTAGGCTCTGTATCCACCTAGGTAGTCTAGGTTAAGTTACGTACTTATCTAGTAAGCCATAAATTAAACTACATACCTAGTAGGCTTAAATGGCCTAGGTTAAGCTACCTACTTTGTAGGCCTGGGTGGCTTACACTATGTATGTAGTTACTAAATAAACCTCAATAGCCTAGGTTAGGTTACCTACCTAGGAGGCCTAGGTGGCTTAAGTTATTTACATAGTTAGTAGGATAGGTTACCTACCTACTAGGCCTAGGTGGTTTAAGTTACTTACATAGTTAGTAGGATAGGTTACCTACCTACTAGGCCTAGGACTACTAATTAGTAGCCTATAACTAAGTAGTGTAAGTTTTCTAGATAGGTGTCCTAGGTGGCTTAAGTTACTTACATAGCTAGTAGAATAGGTTACTTACCTAGTAGGCCTAGGTGGCTTATGTTATTTACCTAGTAGGCCTAGGTTACGTACCTTTAGTAGGCCTAGGTTAATAGGTTACCTACATGGCTAATATGTAAACCTAAGTCACCTAGGACACCTATCTAGAAAACTTACACTACTTAGTTATAGGCTACTAATTAGTAGTCCTAGGCTATGTCTTAAATAACCTACTAGATATATAGGTCTAGGCTAAGCTACCTAGCTAAGCTACTTACTAGGTTATTACCTAACAAGTAGCCTATTAGCCTATTAAATGCTTAGTCATTGAAGTTACATAAACAACCTTTCACATTGAGGTATAGATCCAAAGAAAAAACATCCCATTGTCAATTGGTTAACAATCTATCAGATGATGTGCACATATTGGGTGCTTGCACATGATCATAAAAAACAAGTATCTCAAGTTGACAAAAAAACTTCCAAAAGCCACTTGATATTCTAATTTGATGAAAAGAAACTAGGAATTTGTACATGATTTATCAAGTTGGTACATGTTGTCCGAAATGAAGTAGGTGAACATGCAATCATATGAACATGGTCTGCAAATTCCATGACCACTTCTTAACTTGTCAAATTCCTAAACAATAACATATTTAGTATACAGTCCAAATTTCATGAATTGAAAAGACATTACAATATTTTAGCAATTGTGGATTCATAATGAAATGATTGAATAGTCACTACCATGCAATTACAAATTCTATGGACTAAATAGAGTTGAATATTGTAAGGGCTTAGATCTAACAAGACCATAATTCTACGTACTTATACTAGATATAGATACATGCATAACTACTATTCCTAATTTAACAAACAAGTACTTTTAGTCTAGGATGGCAATTCATTAAATTCTCCCACATGTGCGACAATTCTATGAACTTTGTGAAGGACTACTAATTAGAAGCTTTTGGACTTCTTTACTTAATAACTTCTAACGTTAGCCCTTTGATTTTGCCTTCTCAATGGTAGCACTTTCAACTAGTCCTTCATTAGCCTTGGTGATTCTTTTATGAATGTTGCAAGAGCTATGGGATTTTTCCTTTTCATTGTTGCTAGTTTTTGGGATATTGCACTAACCTTTACCTTATCATTCTACACACTATGTAGATTAGGAATAGTGGGAAAACTTGGTTTAGAATTAACTTCTTCACAAGGCAATATCTGCATTAGAACAACAATTGGAGGATGAGGTTCATGTTCATTATCAGAATGTGAATGTGAAGTAGAATCATCATTCACTGCCAGCGTTAAATCCAACTTGGCAAGACCAAATATGGCTACTTATCGTTTTGGTCTATTTTCAAGAAGGGAGCTAGGTTGACCTAGATCACATGTATCTTCACTTGTTTTTTCATCAGAGTTGACATCAAGCTCCACCAATTTGTCTATGCCAATAGTTGATGCACATGGAATTTGCTTTGATATAGTGAGTTTCTTTTGTTTAGTTTAGACTTTGGGAATAACCATGAAATTGAATGCTTGAAATGGACCTAAGGGTTTCAGGTGCAAAACTTGAATGAGGCAATGTATTAGTGGAACTTTTGCACTTCCAATTTTATCATGACAAGTTGGACAAAAAAAAAATTGTTTTACACATCCTTGGCATATTCCTCCATGTCCACACGGTTGCCATAACAACAAAAAAATGGATTAGACTAATAAAATTTATAATTGAATGCACATGTGATGCATACTTATGTAATGACAAATTGAAATTCAACACTGATTTAAAACATAATGATATGGGGTCAAAAATGTATGATCATATATTAACTTCAATCGACATTATTGCCTCATTGTTATGAAAGCAAACCACACATGTGGAGTTGGGTTTTAGCTTAAGCATGTTCAATTTAGTAGGTTTAGATGTTGTAATATTCTTTCCAGGACTTTGGCATGGCTTGATAGGTATTGTGTGATTTCCTTGCAAATTTGGAGAATGTTTTTTTGAAGCAACTTTGCTAGCTTCTTCTAAAATCATTGTTGGAGATGTACCTTGTAAACTTGTTGAAAAACTATAGTAATCCCTTTGAATGACTTAGAAGGGGATGGCATGACAATGGATGGCTCCTTAGTGAGCCCAATATATGCACTTGTAGATGCATCGTATTCAAATAATACATCTACAACATAAATATTCGCCCATGATTAGAAAATAGTTATAAAATATTTCATGCTTCAAACTAGATAAGGCACATATGAGGAAACAAGTAGACCTCATCACTAGTAGCTTCTCAAGGATACACAAAACCCTAAACCTAAAATCTAAACTATGACAACCAAATATTGTGCACATAAAAAAATATGTATGTAAATGGCATAGTCATAGTGAACAATTTGGCATTCACAATAGTGAAGCAATAACACTCAAGTATGGCAAGAGAAAAAAACATTCCCTAAAAGAAACTTGCACAAAAATCGTGGAGTTAAACAACATTTGTGTAGTTTAAACTTGGGATTACTACAAATCTACCAAAACAGCAAGTCAGACAAACCAATAACATCACATAAACATGGCATCATGATTCAAAAAGGGAAACAATGACATCAAATACAAAGAGGCATGCAAATATTTTTGATCCTTGAAGAAAATTCCAAGATCCAATTAAGTGCAATTTAATGAGGCCCCAACTTCCTTCCACTTTTTGAGCTCCAAGCTAGGAACAACTTATGCAATGTATTACATAGCCCAACAATTCATGAGGCTTCAACATAAAATGAAACCCTTGGACTAGTAATGTAATGTGGATTAAAAAAATGTAGTAGGAACTAGTTAACCAAGGATTCCACAATTACTTGTTCCTAAAAATATATATTTATAATAACATGTGTTCCTAAAACTAATGTTCTTGGTATTTAGAAGCAAGTTCCTAGCTCATGAAGGTGGAACAGTTGTTAGGAACATAATTTCTTAAACCTACACTACCCATGATCAACTTGAAAAATGGTTTTCTTTGACTTTACATATTAAGACTTATGTTCCATAATTTCCTAAACTTACACTACCCATGATTAGCTTAAAAAATGGTTTTCCTTGACCTTACATATTAGGACTTATGTTCCATAATTTCCTAAACTTACACTACCCATGATCAACTTGAAAAATGGTTTTCCTTGACCTTACATATCAGGAACTATGTTACTTATTCATCCTTTGTCCGAACTAGGAACCTATGATGTTACTTAGTGCCACGATTATTTCCAAGAAAGAAATGAACAACAAAGGACATCTCAAAATAACAAGGACATCAAAGTAAGGCTTATTTCCTATAGTCATTAATTTAGGATTCAACATTGTAAACCTTCCTTGAAAGGAAATAATGTAAAAGAAACCTCCATACTAGAACCAAAAAACATGCATTCCAATCCTTAGGACTATTAATATGAAATTACAAAATTTATGGACTGTAAATTTTATTATAATTTCATATTAGCAGCTCCTTAAAAAGTGACTTGATTTAGGATTCTTGAGATCTAGACCTTGTTAACTTAACAAATTATTCAAAATTTTGCAATAGAGTCTTTGGCTAGAAGGAAACACATGAAAGTTTTACCATCAATCAAATTGAAATATAGTTTAAATTTCATGCTTATTTGTATAATTTGACCTAATGGAGTTTGTTGAAGGCTCACATTGTCTCTTGTATCCTCCACCTTTGTTACTAAACCAAATGCCTCAGCCACAAGTTTCGATAATCTAAATGAAGAGCATTGACTTTCATGGAAGACCTTTTCACAATTGATGGCCCTACATTTTTGGAGGAAATAGTATGCACAATTAAACACCATGGGTGATAGGTGTGACCACATGATGTAATGCAAAGGTCATAGAAATAAAATTGTTCATTGTAAACTAAACAAGTTTCAACATTGATTATCACGATGTAGCTAAATGGAATTGATGGTTTGTTGACTATAAGTGGTTGAAAATGAAGGCTAATGCCTATTTTCATACGAGCAAGCTACTCCCAGGAAAGTTGTATGCCATTCAAAGAAGAACCCAATGTTTTTTCACACTTGAAAAAGTTAGAATCACATACAATACTATCAAATTTTGTTGATTACAGCTTCCCCTTGGTTTACAACATGTTTTTCTCTTCATATCAAAGTTGTTGCTTTGATTCTTCAATTGATTCTATTGTAACACTAAGAACATCTAGAACCTAATCTAACATCAACTTTGTACATGGTAATGATTGTGGGTGATCGCCACCCACATACATTAATGAAGAAAAAAATGTCTCATTACCCATAGACATTAATGAGGACAAAACGTTTTTAACTTTTTCAAGCTCTGCCTTCACCCTATCAAATTCAGTTTTTCTTCAATATGCATTGCCAACCTAATATCCACAATTAGGCGAACATGTTTCTGCTCAATTTTTTTTTTGTACAAGGTCTCTTTGAATACCATCTATTTATTCTTTCAACCTTAGAATGTAAGATTACTTCAAAACCAAGAGATAAAAAACTTTTGAGATCTCTTCTGAACTCCATGGGGATGGCATATTTGTTGATGAAAAAGACGAACCAGATTTTTGTTGACTATGTGGCATGTTTTGATTTGCAAAACCACTTTGATTTTCACCTTCATAGTTTGTAGTGTGTGCAATCTAGAGTGTCCACCTCTAGGTTGACTTTTTGAACTTGAACTTCCTCTAGCACTTCCAACACATTTGGAAACAATAGGTAGATGTGTTGAATCTAGTCCCGTTAGCAAAACATCACTATTTTGTGTTGAATTAGGAGGGGTAATAAGTTGATTATCCTTTGGAGCTTCCTTTGCAACTTGTAAAGACAGATGTTTTTCATGGGGAGCAAAAACATATGTTACCTAATTTAATCTAAGTCCTTTGTCTTTTGCAACTGAAACGCACGTAAACTCCATAGTTATCGTGTCATTCAAAACCTTTTCTTTCTCATAGACATGTGTGTACATGTTTACAATCGCTTCTTGTGTTGCAATGTTAGTGTACAATTTGAATTTCCAACCATTCTTGTCAAATCTTGGGCTAAGAACCTTGCACATTTCTTCTTTTGAAATGTTAGCCTCTCCTAGGGTTTTGAGATCACAACCTATGCCCCTCAAACTTGTTTCTCCATGAAATACCTCATGTCCACCACCTTGGTTTCCTGAAAACATCCATTCATAAGATTAATTAAATTGCAATATTGAAAAAAATGCAAATGAAAATAAGTTGAAATTTACTACAACATTGGAAATGGAAACTGGTTGTAACTTATGCCTCAAACCACCCCATGAATATTACAAAAACAACTTTAGCTTGAACATACCATTGTTGCCATGGTGAACTTGCACACAATGTTAAAGAAAATTTCACACAATAATGATTAAAAATTTGCAAAAAAAATAAAAAAATCACACAAATGAAATTTTTACGTAATGGTGATGATCCAAAGCTCATCACATGAGAAAAAAAAAAAGACAACCATGGCGCCGACAATCAATTTTGAATCTCTTTTAAAGTTTAGTTGTTTCAACAAAATGGAGCATTCAACAGTAGTAGAAGCTCACAACGAAAATGCATTTCAACTATGGTTTCTTACATTTGGACTCTAGTGGGACTATGGTTTTTTACATTTCAAGACTTTAGTCCGTAATGAAATGTAGGTCAGATTATTGCATTCTAGACTCATGTTTGTAAACCCTAGTTACTTTAGTGCACCAATAGGAAAAAAAAGATTTACAAAAATGGTCATGATTTTTAAATGAATTATTTTTTGACCCATTCTTGAAAAAAATCCTTAAGTGGCTCCTAGGGGTCTACCTAATCATGCTTTCCCCCCTTTCTTAATATTTCAATGAAAATATAAAAATTTCATATTTAAGTTTCAAAGAAATGTAGGGAAAATTACAAGTGTGACATTTAAAAAAAGATTTTGTAATGTACTTTCACTTTAGTGAATTGTGATTCTAATTAGGCTTGCAATAACTTTGACCTTGTGAATGTGCTTGATATTTGCAATTTAAAACTTATAATCAAATTTGTTGTAGGTTATAATTTATGTGCACATTTTAAATCTAAATCATGATCCTTGTAATTTGAATGTGTGACTTGTTTTGTATGCACATTTTTTTCTAGAAAACCTTGTAATTATTTCTTCATTTTCTTCATTTGTCATGTATTTTGTCATGTACTAATCACAATCTTGTCACTTGTGCATCACATTCATCAAGTTTGCTTACATTTAGAAGCTTTGGGCAATGCTACCATTAGGTTTTCCCAAGGATTTTAAGCGCAAGTTTTTTTTGTGTGATTGTGTTCCCTTTACATCTCTTACTTTTAGTGCTAATTTTAGCCAAGGTCATAGGGCTGATGTTGATTATGTTGTTTTTGATCTAGCTCAAGTAAAACCTAATCTTGAAAATAGGAAAAATTGAAAAAAAATTATATGAAGTGAACCATTGTTCACTTCCAAGACACATGGGCTTCAAAATTGCCTTGGGCAAAATGTGTGGTAGGTGATGATGGGAAGGTGCACCAAGTTAAATGTAAAGTTTGTAGTAAAATTTAGGAGTCTGATAAGTTTTTAGTGCTAAAGCTAGATTCCTTGTGGAAAAACATGTTGGTCATAAGAAGTTAGTTACTCCAATTGCAAATGTGGTAGTTGGGGAATACTATTTTTTGAAAATGAACCAACATGTGTTTAATGAATGCTTATATGTATCCATGGGTAGGTATTTTGAACCATGTAGCTGTAGGTGTTGTGGTAGAAAGAAAGAAAAAAAACCTTGTTCAATTGCATTTATCTTCCATTTACTTCATCAAGGTAGGCCCATGACAAAATATGAAGAAATCTATTTGCTTTTTAAAAAGTGCTTAACAATCCTTCCAAGCATTGGAATGATTGTGTTGGTTGGGAAATTGTTGAAAACTTGCACATATCATGTTGATTGCCACTAAGGAAAAAATCTTGTCTTCGCCTTTTCTTTCAATTTCTACATATTAAACGATTACAATTGATTATCAAAGTTGAATTTCCATCCTTTGCTATGTGGTGGTAGGTTTTCAATGTGTGTCTATTTTGCTCACACTTGAATGCTTGGGTGATGGTGGAATTGCCACAAACATGAAAGCTATCACTTTTTTTTGCTCTAATGACATGTGGTGGTTTGTTTCAAGATTACATTGTAGAGGACCTTGTGTGTCTAGGAGGTGATAGTGCATTCAAATTTCAAGGGGTCAAATTTGGAGTTATTGCTTTAATGAGAATGGAGCAAGCACCTTAGCACCCTATCCATTGTATGACACATAGAATGAACCTTGCAATGCAAAGTTTATCTTCCATGCCAAGGGTTTCCAAATTGAAAAATCTCCTTCAATCACTTTGTGTATTTCTCTTACTCCTTGTACGTCATCTTGAATTTCAGAAACTTGTTAAAATTGTGAAAATAAAAAAAGTTTGTCAATTTACCAACCTCTCCATTTCCAAATAGGTCAGAACTCAAAACCTTTGCTCAAGTCCAATCAATATTCCAATCTTAAATATTGAATTGTTTCTAGCATTACAAAAGACATCAAAGTATTAACTATTAACCCTAAATGACCATCAAACTTTGTTCGGAAAAAATGGTTAGGACATTATTTAATTATACAGCAAATTTTGAATGAAATGACACCATCTTTTATACTTTCTCATACAACATTTAATCCAATTTAATTTTCCTTCCAAAACCTGTGGTTTAGTTTCCTTTATAATAAATTGAAATTCTGCACAGCAATCCCCAGAAATTCCTTTTTCTCTCCATGGAAATTATCTAGATTGTAGACTGCAATAATTTATGATGGTTTTAAACAGCTTAGCTTCATATTTTCATCAAAATTTGTTTCACTATATAATACCTTATTTAATGACAAAACTAACCCTTGGGTACAGTATATTTGACATTGAAATGAATGAAACCACTTATTAATTTATTTAATATACTTAGGCCTGCTTTACACTAGGAGTCAGGGCTGAAAGAACTTGGGGCCAACTTGGAGCATTTTTGGCTTGATTTGAGGTGAACATTGGCCTTGACTCCTAGTGTAAAGTGGGCCTTAGTTTACCTCACACATGTATGTGTCATGGGCTAAAGCCTGCTGCCAGAAGAAAAACCATTATTTGTTGTAGTGCAAGGTGCAATCCCAAGTTATGAGTGTCTAGAATTGTGGCAGAAAAGCTCTCAGAAAGCCCCTTGCAACCCTGTGATGTTTTTGGCCTAAAATGTTTGTCATTTTGCAAAAATTGTTTTTGAAAAAGAATATTAGGTCATAACTTTTTTATTTTGAGAAAAAAGTAATGAGTAAATGAAATCATTATTTTAAAAATCACCTAAAATTTCCACAATTGCCTACAATACAAAAGGGTGCTTAAGATTTTTACTTTCATATTTTAAATAATGTCAAATTTGGCTAAAATATTTATGGATGATTGTCACTTGATCAACATCACAAAATTGAAAGAATTAAAAAATAAAAACCATTGATGCAGCCCCAGAAGTTGAAAAATAGCTAAAGTTTCATCACCCACATCCATTTGAAATTCCAAAGAATTGTTTTTCTGCCTTATCAGGCATTTAGGGGTTAAAGCATTAAAATATGCCTGAAAATAAGAACACCTGCCTACAAAGCTAGGCAAAATTTAAATCAGAGGGAAAATGCCCAATGGTTACCAATGCCTAATGTGTGAAAAATATGATTAAAAATTGTATAATTTCTCAAAAAAAAAAAAAGCTTTTGACACCTTATGCATGAATCCTGAAGCATTCAATCCCTGCAAGCAATAATGTCATATGGGCATAAGCCTTCAAACTTGCAAAGAACTCATGTGGCCTTTGCCATTGGTCCAAGGCCAAGTGTGAACTTGGTACCCTACTAATTTCTCTTGCCAAAATTAATTTTTGTAATTTAGTTGAATTTCCAATTACAAAGATTACTCAAAATTCAATATCCCTTGCACCTCAATCTAAAAATTACAAAATCACCTCCATATAATCCCACTCATCAAGGGCTTTCCAATAATATCAAGAGTGTGCCTCAATGATAAAATTGCTCAATATTATTCTTCCACCATAGGTCTAGACATTACAAACTTGCCTAGGTGCACCGTAACTCATCTAGGGTTTTCAAATCGTACAAGAATGCAATGGGAATTGTCATGGTTTGGGAGATCTCAACATACAAAACAAATAAACAACCTTCCTCAAGAGGTAGATAGATAAGAATCATATGGTGTGTAGCCACCATACTTGACAATGCCAATGTTTGAAAGTTGTTCTTCAAACCATCTAAACAATGATGATGAAGCTAATGTAGAAATGCACCCTAAAATTCAAAGCCCCATGTATATCCTCAATTGATTACCTTAGTTCAAGAAATTTAATAAAAACCTAAAAACCTAATTTCATCGCATCGAGTATAGCATGTGTAATTGACTAGCATGTGTAATTGACCCAAGCATGAACTCATTACTGAACTAATTTTTCCTTACAAAATCATTTTTTGTAATTGACTTGACTTTCCAATGACAAAAACTACTGAAAATTCAATCTCTCTCTCAAACCTCAGGTCTAAAAATTTCAAATAAACTTCATTAAATGAAGGGAATTCCAACAATATCAAAAGCACACCCGAATTCTCCTATAACTTTTAAATTTTGGCTTTAAATGGATTTTTAGTTGCAAAAAGTAGTTCAATATTCAATAAATTCTCCAATGGAGGTCAAAACATTATAAAACCAACTTGGTGCACCCCCTACTCATTGAGAGCCCCCCAAGAAGCACCATGATCCAATGATAACAAGAGCATAACAAGAGGCCCCGTGGTTTGGGACATCTCAATGTGACAAACAAAAGCAAACAAACAAACAACCTTCCCTTCATAGATAGATTCGGAATTCCCTTTGCCTAATATGTAGACTTTTCTAGAGCATTTAATAGACATTAGGCAACAAAGTGCCTAACTTGATAGGCAGGTATGGTAGTTTGGCAATAGAGAGTAGGCTAAAATAGCCAGCATCCCAAAAGAATAGCCGCCAACAAAGGTTGACTTCGCTTATTGTATTATTCATAGGGTGGCTACAAAAGAATGAAATGCCAAAATGGTCCCTCAAAAGATGCCTTCATTCTTAGAGGCATTTTGAAACTTTCTGCTGTGCTTAAATTGGCAATTCTTATTCTTTACTAAGTTAAGAGGATATTAGTCCCTAGTGGACACTCAGGTTAGCGCCCCTGTTTCTTTTGGGCTAATTTTGTGATGTAGGCAGAGTGGCCATAGCCGGGAAAAAACGACAACATTTAGCCAAATTTTGCTCTATACCAGATATGAAATTTTTTCTTAAAAAAAAAGGGGATCATTGTATATTTTTGGCTACTTACTGAAAAATCTGTTAATTTTTTTTTTCATTCTAAATATGGAAAAAATTGGGCTTGATTTTCCATTAAAATTTCTTTTGTACAGGTCAAAATCATATTTTTCCAGGTCCAAAACAATGGCTTGGTTAACCTTTAGAGTTAAATTGACCTGAACATGACTGAGATTCATAACAAACAAAAAGAAAAAAAAAACCAAAATGGAACGAAAGGGAAGAGAATATAGAGGACTTAAGTCATATCTAAAACCGTATTAGTTACTTACTAATTGCAATTTTTTCCCAAAGATGACTTAATGGTGGGCTTCCTAATTGGCCCAGGGTGGTAGCATTTAAATAATCTTTCACCTTAAATTATTCAATTTTGCTTTTATAGCGGGGTGGGACCAGTGTTTTAATTTTTTTTTCCCCTCATATAAAAAAATGTGGCGAAATTTAACAAAAGAAAAGGTGGCAAAATTAGTCGAATTCACACTAGAAAAAAAAAATTCCAAAATTTTCCCAATTTATTTGTTGAAAAATAGCGAAATTTCGCCACCAAAAAAAAAAAAACCCTGGGTGGGACTTGAATTAACACTCAAAGTTGCAATAGCCTACCCTCTTGTTTGAAGCCCCTATTTTATTTATTGCTGGACCTTTTCCCAACAGTTTTTGGGGTCACTCAAAAAAGCTCACTGGAAACCTGGGTCTCATTTGGGCCCAAAAAGGAGGAAAGGACACAAGGTGAACCCATTGTTAATGGGTATTATGTACTATGGAACAGCCCTGGTAGGGTCCATTCCACCTAGGAATGCAGAGCTCAACCGCCCAATACCATTTAGGTGGTATGTGGAATGTTCTTCCATGGCCTGTTCTAGAACGTTTTCTTCACTATTGATTCCCAACTCAAGCATTTTATTCTCCATAGTCCCAAAATAGATATGTTGTAATCTCCTCCTTTGGGGCTGCTTGTATATAGGTTACAAAGAGTAGAACTTAGGGCAAAGGACAATGGGATCAAGTGAGGAGCTATTGAGAATATATTGGGAACTTGATTGGAACTCATTGAGAACAAGAAAGATCCAACACCCTGACCCTCCCCCACATAAGGAAAAAAAAATGATGGATTATTTATTATCCTGAAGCAAGCAAGAAAGCTCTTGAGTTTTTTTCACCAATTTTTGTATTTGGACTTCCATTAAAATTTTCTTCAATTTCTGACAACTGATTTTTTTTTTTTTTTGGGGGGGACATTTAAAAAAAAATTTCAATTATTTTTGAACCTGAAAAGGTACTACAATATTCATATTAGAAAATAATATGAATCACACTAGGTATTATGTTATGATGGGGTGGTACCTATTCAGAAAGGGGGCATTCTCAGAAAATTTCCTAGTGTATTTGGAGGGCGGTTTCTTTTTGGGAAAGGCCTGTTCCTTGGGGGTTAGGGTTTAGGGTTTAGGGTCCCCCAAAAGGCTGGCTAGACAAAAGCTGCAGAAGGTGTTTTGTGTTCTGCATGGTGGCCCTGACACTGCCCACCACTTTCCTTTCCTTTCCTTAGGGTGTCATGCAGCCGCACAGTTTTGGATTCTGGAAAATCTGCAAAATCTGCGTGCTGGATCCAAAATCAAGCACAAGGCTCCAAAAAAGTACAGGTAGCTACCTACTAGCTACCATAATAATACCCCATTACCATGCTATCATAGTACCTACCCTTGGGGCAACTTTGACACATGTTTGTTGAATAGAAAGCCCTTAATTTAAGGTGTGCGGATGCAATGAAAACCACACACCCACTTTTCTCTTTCCAGGCCCCCAATTTTTGATGGAAGTCAAAAACAGTGGCAAAGTGTGGCCATGTCTTTTTACATCTCTCACCTCACACACACACACCAAAAACAAATCCGTAAATTCAGCTCCCCCGGAGAGACGGACAAACTTTGATGGGAATCCGTTGGGAGGTTGATTGGAACACATTGAGAACCCAAAAATTCAAAACCTCCCCAACTCCCTTACCCCCAAATAAAAAGAACTTTGGGCCTCTTGGGTGCATGTTTTTGCATCACTTCATGCACCCAAGAGGTTGCCCAGCGAATTATGTTTTTTTGAAAAACAGGGGATTTGTGACAAAATATTGTTTTTTCAAAAGATTTTTCCCAAAATGGCTAAAGTTCGCAACAAACAAAGGTTCACTGGACCGTCCAACTCACATGTGATTAATCTTACATTATAATTATGTTACTAATCTTTAATTATGAATGAATGAGTTTTAGTCATTATTAATCGCAGATTAGTGATTTCGTAAGTAAAATTTGATTCCAGTATTCTAGGGTCGACTGCGGAGGGAGCGAGAAGACGGGAAAAAGAACACTAGAGCAAAGCGAAAGAGAAGGAGCGCCTAACCCTAAAAAGGCGAGGGCGTGTGGTTGCTATATCCCCACTGCACAAGTACTTATGTGGTGGAATTTGAGGGGGCTGTGGGAGTCTGCGGGGCGTGCAGAACACAACTGCAACTTCGCAGGAGGGTAGGACAATGGCAGGGGCGATTGCATTGATGCAGCAGCCAATGAGCTTGTCGTGGTTGCGAGGTGGGAGTGTAAATGGCGGTAGAGTAAGTGATCATGGTGTGCGGATGTGGAGTGATCATTGTGAGGTGAAGGTCCGTGTGCTTGCGGAATGTACTGGGAAATGGAGGTTGACGGTTGTTGTTGGTGGGGAGGAGGGGAGAAGGAGAAGAAGAAGAAGAATAGGCAGAAGAAGAATGGGGACTGGAGTTTTGTTGCGAGCTGTGCGAGAGGAGGCCATCGTTGATTGTAGTAGTGTGATGGAGATTGAAGTGGAGGAGCAAAATGGTGCTCCCCTTTTGCGTGAGCCTGATAATAATGATTGTATTGGCTTCGGAACGCTACGAGAGAATGGATCTTTGTACCGAGAGCGCTTTGTTGTGCGCTTCTCTGAGGTCGGACCTCGAAGAACCACTTCGTTAGAGACGCTCTCGTGTCTACTCCAGGTATGTGTACACACGCATGTTGTTGTATCTAAAGTGTTTTTGTGAAGCTATTGGCACTATCTTTGACAATGGAGTTTGCTTGCAGAACCTCGTCTTCTTAGTTTTGTGGCGCTGTCAATGACAAACGCCAAAAGATTTGAGTGCTGCTTCCTCCATTTCTTGTTTCCTTTCTCTCCTTCTTTCCATGCAGCTAAACCTAGCGAGGCAATTCCTGTTCTTGGATTATGCACGTTGCACCAGCACTGACTAATAGACTCTTTGAAATACAGGAAGCTGCATGCAACCATGTGTTGACTATTGGATATGGAGCTTTTCATGGAATGAATGATGAGCGGCTTATCACTGTGACAACACGAATGCACATTGAGGTTGATCGATATCCGGCCTGGTAATCCCTGTGGCATGTCTGCAGCTTTTGTGGCTTGTAGCTTGGATGCAACAATTTTCTCTTCTTTCTGGATGTTTTTCCTAACTTGTTCTTTCTTTGTGGTTCTTTTCAAAGAACTTGACCTTGATTCCTTGATTTTGGTGGTTTGCATAGAGACTGGTAATTGTGCATTCAAGATATTCTTCAATTGACATGTGTCCTACATGTGTTTACATAAAGAAATATCACAACCACATGGCTGCCTGCTGCCTGCAGGCGAAGTCTGCTGGAAATAGACACCTGGTTCTGCACAGAAGGGAGGAATGCAGTACGACGCGATTGGACTGTAAAGGAGGTTAGGACAGGGGAGGTTATTGCCTGTGCGACAAGGTATGGTTCAACCATTCTGCTCAGTCCTTTGTCAAATCCAATTTTCACATTTCTTGTGAGAACCCACTGCTTACTACATCTCAAGATATTATGAGAATTGTTTGGGATCTCAGATCAGAACCAGATATACAGCTTTGTGGAGTGAGCATGAACACATTTGACATTGCCACATTTCTCCAGGTTATCATCACGACAGGAAGTGGAGAACAAGTGATTCTATTTTTAATTACAATATCCAACAGTAGGCCCTGGTTGCTAGTTTGATTTGCATGCAATGTGCAAAGTTGCAGGGAAAAGATTTGTCACTAATGCAAGGTGGTGTTGTTATTTTGTCAGCATTTGGGTACTAATGCATGTGGATACAAAAACCATGCATCGTGTCACCGACAAGATACGAGCTGAATTAGCGCCTTGGGTCAGAGATCCACCAAAGTTAGTTTCACTCTCTTAGGCTGCAAGATCATCTTTTGATTCAAATTGGCATTGGCAGATGCTGATTGTTTATTACTGCTGCAGTACATTGAAGATGAGACCAGTTAGAACTAGAAAAGTGATGCCATGCAACAGTGTGTTAATCTACTGTGGCTTGGAGATTCTACTTATAGCTTTGGATTCTCGATTGTTCAATATGCTGGTTCACAGGTGGGCATTGTCAGAAGAAAGAAGACAAGCAAGTTCAGGACGAATTGCAAGGCTTCATGGGAGTGCTCCATATGAAAAGTGTGGACTTGAAGTAAGATTCTCAAGACCACTGCCACAGAACTTCCTCACTTATCTATCTATCTGCTTGATAGATATTCAAATCATGCTGCTTGATGGATATTGTTGAAACTCATAGTTTGTACACAATTGGTTGTTTGTAGTTGACTGAATGGTTGCTACTACTTGATCTCTCCTTGCAGCCACTTGACAGAGACTTTGATATGAACCAGCATGTCAACAATGTCAAATATATCACATGGACTCTTGAGGTATTCCTCTTTAACCAGACCCTTCTCTGACATCCAGGGTATAGGAATGTCCAACTTTGCATTTGGAAATCCAGTGTTCTGCATTCCTGAAGAATATAAAGCTTTAAAAATAGAAGCTCAGTGCTTGGAAGAAGACTTTGTCGCTCTGCATCGCATGGATTTGCAGTTCATATCACATTGTCCACAGAGAGTTCTAGAAGCACAAAGGTTCATGTTGCTCTATATTAGCTTATATATAGTCCATTTTGGCAGCTATGTATCTTTTGCTTGCTGTGTCCTCACAAAATTCAAAAATTTCATTATCTAGGAAATATGTTGTATTTTCTGTGCAGAGCATACCCAATGAATTTAAGGAGAACTATGAAGTAAGCACGATAACGCTTGAATACCGTCGTGAAGTTGGCAAAGGGGATAAGGTGGATTCCCTGGCCAGACTCGAACCTTGTGATGGTAGCAATGATATTTCTACATTGGAGGGTCTATCACAACCACAATTCATACACTTGATCAGAAATCAGGAAGGGGATGAAATCAACAAGGGCCGAACAGTCTGGAGGCCTGTGAATCATCAAGCAGTTCAGCAGGATCCAATTTCGCCTTGAAACTCCTATTGATGCAACTTAAACCTAGAGATAGTTGTCCACCTAGCTTCCTGAAGTGCAGGTGTGGGGCACATTTGAGTTGCACCAAAGAGCAATGGATTTGATTCTTCTTGCAGATTTGCAAAAGTATCACCAGACAAAACATTTTCCCTGCAAAGCTTGTAACAATGTTAAAGTAGAGAATCACTACAGTAGGTCTTGAACTGCATGGTGCTGATAGTACCTTTTGTAAGGTCTGCTATGTTTTGGTGTGGCCAAGGTTCTGTAGCAGCTTTGATTGGCACAAGGCAGGCAGGTGGGCTCATGCAATTCAGCTTTATTTTCTGCTTTGACTACTGTGGAAGATTTTGGACAAAAGGTTGTTAAGGGAGGAACAAAGGGGGTGCATGAATGGGAACACCCCACAGCTAGCATGGACAGCCACAACATCTATTTGCAGAATGTTGGGATGAGGTCCACAACTCAATGTACTCTGGAGTCTGAACTAGACTCTGATTTTGTAAACACTGTTCAACATCTGCAATCTAAGAGATACTCATGATTATTGCTGGCTACTGAAATCTGGTCATAGTTGGTAGCTCATGACATGACTGTAAAGAATATGTAGATTGTGTTTAGATGAAATTCCCTAAGTGATTGATGTGCGCTGGGTTTGATTTGATGATACTTGTGCAAATCTTAGCTAATGCATTTTAAAGTGGGGAAAATGATCAGCTTTTCAAACAAGGAAAACTGTAGAGAGAAAACCGAGTGCTATAGCAAATGTTCTTGTATGTCATAAGTCCAATATATTTGGAACATTGATCAATATATTGAACATTGTAGCTCTTTCAAACATCACAATTTTTCCTATGAAATTTAAACTTGTGAATGGATGTACCAAATTAGGTCAGAACACTTTGGGATATAGACCAAAGAATAGAATAAACTTGTGTCAAAATTGATAATTGTTTTGTGCAATTGTCAATCAATACGTTGTAATAATGTATGACTAGTAGGGTAAACAAGTCAAGGACTACACACTTAGTGTATCAATCACCTCCCTCTCTCTCTCAATAATTGTCATATCCTTGTGGTCCCAAGTTAAGTGTAGAGCATTAGAAGGCACACCCATAGCCCTTTAAACCACACAAAATGGAGTGAAAGAATAATTAGGTGAATTGTTTGACCTATCGCAGTTAGAATATATTTAGATTGTAAATGAACTTAAGATATAAAGTCATGTTTTTAAAGTATTCATGTTGTAATGAACTTTATTGGGAATCACATTGGAAAATATAGATGAGTTCCAATAAAACATTGGACTCATAATAAAGTTTTAAATTAATGTCATTGTTTTTGTCACACAAAATTTACATGCGAAATCAAATAGCATAACATAGTAGTGTCAAAATTTTTAAAAAAATAATATTCCCACATCAAATGACGTGTGTAGAAATAAGATAATTGAAACTCTTTTAATATAAAAAGTTCTTATTTAAAAATTAATTTACAAAAAATTGTTTCATTTTAATCATTGAAAGTTTTTTCATATTCGAAATTTCTAGCTTTCACATGGATTTTTTGATCAATCACATGAATAGTGACATTTATAAGGTGATTTATCAATATTGTTGACCAAAAGCATAAGGGAATACACATTGGATAACATAGTTTGCTAAATGTCACGTTGTGACAATTTTAGCTAAGGTAAAATTTGAATTCTCAAATGGCACTTTTGAGCTACCTAATCATGCATTTACCCAAAGTTTGAGGGGTTCAAAAACTTGAAATAAACTTCATTGAACACATGGTAACCCATTAATGATTATTTTGTCACATATAACTAAATATTCGTATGTTAAAAAATGGATGTTACGTACTCCAACACCAAAATGGATGGGAAAAAAAAAAAAAAACATTTTCAAATTAAAAGTTCAATCCTAAATGTGTGACCTAGATTTAAACTAGTTTACAACTTAAGAATTCATGCATGTGAAAGGGTTCCATGAACAACAAAGGGGAGAACAAAACTGCATCATGTCATAGATTTCTATTCTTGCCAAACCTTCATTTTGTTCATTAACTCTTTCATGTTTACAACTCTCAACTTTGTTTGACATTCTAAGCTTGAAGAAATAACATGACTCTCTCCTCCTTCTTGTAATGTTTGAAGGAAGCAAAACCCTATTCATGAGTCTTGTAAGTTATTCTAGTTCCAATGTTCTTCTATTGTGATATTTTGGTCATTTCAAGTTGTAACTATGTGTGGTCTCAATAGTTTTGAAGTTGTGCTCTTTTGATCATTTCAATAGTCTCAAGTTCTACTTTTGGTTTCAAGTAGTGTTATTTTGGTTATTTCAATGGTTTTGAGTTGAGTTGTGTTTTTTGTGTGGTTCAAAGGCCTTTGAATTGCGATCTTCTAGTCCTTTTGATGGACTTGAGTTGTGCTCTTATAATGGTTTCAATGGTCTTGAATTGTGCTTGAACTTGGTCATGTCAATGGTGTTAATTTGCATGACACCTTATCAACTTACATGATTTCATCATTACCTTTGTCAACATGGCCTACAACCATGAGTGGTTGATACAATTGTAGACAATTAAAGCATGACAATCAAAATAAGTTCATGAACTTATTCTATAATCTTGAACTAGTTTATTGTTGTTTGAGTTGTTAGTGTCCTTGTGGCAATTTTAATAGTTTGTGTCAAATTGAAAAATGTGTTCAAACTTGGTAATGTTCTCATGCAAGCAATCATACATGCAATTTCAACATTATATTATTTGATCCCATTTCTTGACAAATTGTAATATATTGCAAATCAATTTTCATTTAGATTTTTGGGAATGGAGACACATTCTAAGATCTTCCTTCATCATTTTAATATTTGAACCATGGATCTCAAACTTGCAAATGACCTACACATGACACTCTTTACATATTAACAATAACATGCACATCGCAAAAGTACTACAAATGAAAACCACACATAATGATGTGTCATTGATAAGGTATTTTTTTCATGGCCTTTATTTTGTTTTGATGTGTCATAGGTTAAATTCTTGTATGAAATTTGTTCCTATACCAAACGGCGTGCCAAATGATCATAACCAAGTAGCAAACTTGGCTTGTTTTAGAGCTACAATGTTGGCATTAAAATCCATGATTGTGGATTCATTTCAACAATTCATTAACGAATCTTTTTAAGATGTGTTGTTCATGATGTGTATATGCCCTTGGCCTATAAACTAACAACGTTATTGTGGTTGGATCTTCAACAAATGGTGGCACTGATTTTTTGGTGTCTAGACCATGTTGAAACATACTTTGTTGGAGAACTTCTTCCTCTACCAACCCCACTTGATCATTAGTTAACCAAGTCTTTGTGACAAGCCCAAATTGACAAGGAATCAACTAGGATGAACATATTTGAAGGGTGTAGTCACAATAAAAGGAACCAAAACAATTGTTAAGTGGAGTGAAAAACTATAATTCCATTACTTTGAAGAACCATCATTAGTTGTATGTAATGAATTTTTTGTCCATCTTTTGGAATTGTGTTTGTTTATTCATGAAGTTGGAATCCCATGAATTTGAAGTCATTTCATTGTGTTGGAAGAGTCTTTCATGTATAAAAACTCTTGTTGAATAACATTTTTTAGCACATTAAAAAAAATTGAATGTGTTTTTCATTATTCAAACCTTCATTAGATGTTTTCAATTTTATGTAAGCTTTAATATATTTTTAAAAAAAGGCCACATGTGGTGAGCCATTCAAAACTCCTTTTGAATTTTACATGGTGATTTTATATTGGATTTTGATGTTCAAACATCCTTAATGACTAATATAGTTCAAAATTTGTGGTCATAATTAAAAATGAATTATAAGCATTACTAGAAAACATGGTATTATTTGATTGGAAAACTAGACCAAAAACAACTTATTTTGATATTTGGTCACATTTGACCACTTGGTCATATTAGTCAAGTCAATTTGACCACATCTAACTTGATTGGTGGTTTTTCTGATTGACTATAAAATGGTCATTTTGACTAGTTAGATTGGACAAAAAATTGGGTAGCCAAAAAAATAGAAATAAAAATAACCCAAATTTTAAATAATAAAAATGAAATTAATAAATAATAGTAAGTACCTAGCTACCCACCTACACATGACCTATTTACTCACCAAGACCTCCTACCTACCTATCCACAACCCACTTAAGTATTACACATTTACACACATGTACAAGGTATATATACAAATATACATATTCCACATAATATATGTTGGTAAAGAGGATTGAACCTTGGTTTCTTTTGCTCCAAACCAATGTTTTGACCATCAAACCATCACACCATTTTGTAAAACAATATGATACCAAATGCATTTAACATGTTTCCTTGAATTTTAATGAAATTTCTTGTCAACATTTAAACTTCAATAAGTAGGTAAGTAGGTAGCTAGCTAAGTAGATAAATAGGTACACATGCCTACCTACCTATGTTTTTAAATGTACATATTTGATTATGTAAAATATAGGTAGGTATGTAAGTATATATGTAGGTAGGTAGGTAAATATATATAAGTATGTAGGTAGATAAATATGTAGGTAGGTAGATATGTAGATGCTAGGTAGGTACAGGCCATAAGTAAGACATAGGTACATATATGCTAAGTAAATAGGTAAGTAGGTAACTAAATAGGCATAACAAGTAGGTTAGGTACTTAATTAAATTAATATGGCCAATTTAACTAAACATGGTCATTCAATATGGTTGATTTGATTAAGCCATGCGTATCTTGATGGACCATTTAAAAAATTGACCCTTTTGACTAGATGTACGACTTAACACTTGGTCAAAATGGTCAGTGTAGTCAAATAACCAACCAAAAAAACCATGTGTTTTTCATGCCTTCATGCCTTTAGTCAAAACAAACATCCTTTTGGTCAATGTGGACATGTTAGTCAAGTTAAACCTTTGGAAAAACCATGATTTGGAGTAGTGAAGTTTATTTATACAATGTAGGTTTTGATGTTAAATTTTCATATGTTTATTATAATATTGGTCATATGTAATTTCAATATTGATATTTAATTTAAAAAATATGAAAAAATCTTAGATTTAATATTTTAAAACCAATGCAAAAGGCCACGTGTCAAATGAAATCCTTAGAAAGGACTTTGTGCATGGCTTGACTAGCTCCTTTTATTGTGAGTAGACCCATAATTTGTGTGTTTAGTGTGCCCCCATTAGTGAAAGTCAAAATTTGCCTTATGTTTTCTTTGAAAATGATGTTACACTAATGGAACATTTTACGTAGTGTCAAAAGCCATTCATTCATGGATGTGATTTAGTCCTCTTCAACACATTCAAAAAGCTAGATGCCAAGTAGTTCTTGAGGCCATGCAAGCTAAAGGTTTCAATGTATTTCACATTGCACTATGCCAAAAATGCCATTCTATGACTAGTCCTTTTCAGACTAAACTAGTTACCTATGCTATTTGTAGTTAAATCAAACTTGTTGTTTATGCCATTTTTAATTGCTTATGCCACATGTAGTTGTATAAGATTAGTCATATAATGACATTTTTGGTGTAGTGTTGGTCCTTTTATATTTTTTCCTAATTTTAATGTGATTGGTGAGGTAACAACTAATACGCTTTTCTTCCATACTAGGAACACCATGTGGCATGAAGATGAAACATCTTTAGTTTGACTAGATGAACAAAGATCATCAATTGTCACATTTGTTTCCTTTGGAAGCATTGCAACAATTTTTGTTGAATAGATTTAGGAGCTTGCATGTGGTCTTAAGATGAACAATCAACCATTCATGAGGGTGATCACAGTAGCCATTATCTCAACAAGTTGTTTGTAAATGCTCTTGATGGTTATCTAATTTTATGTATAGTTTGAATGCAATTGTGTAGTTGCCCAAACATGCTTTTATGTCACAACCAATTAGAGGCATAATCTATTTGTATGCTTGTAGCATGTTTCAAGTATTTGATCTTGTTTGTGTTCAATAATTTTGTGAAAATGGGTCTAGAACACCCATAAAACAAAACATTGCCTTTGTTAAAATTGCTTGGATTATTTCTTAAATTGTCATAAATCATACCCATAACCAAACATAATCCTTATTTATTTTTAGTTGTATGCATTAGAACATGCCCTCCACATCTCATCACCAAACATAACCACACCTAAGGATGGTAAAGATATTTCTTTCATTGGCTTCTACCCATGCTTGTAACCATATGCTAAAATCACTTTTTGTTCAAATGATGCAAAAAATTTGAACAATTTTTTTTGAAGACTAAGCACTTGGTCATATGGCTTTTTTTGGATGTTAGAGTGGACATGTGATCATTTATAGGGCTTGGTTTACACTAGTTCAATGCTTGGTCCTTGACATGTATTCAATGGAAGGCATGTTTACCCTACCCATATGGGTCTCCATTATTGGGTCACCCAATGACCCAAAATATAATTGTGTTGGCTATAATAGTTAACATCTAGAATGAAATTGAATTGGAATGCCAACAAGGACTTGTAACATGGCAATTGGTATTAATGGTTAGGATTTGTTGATAGTTTGTTCTTAATGGATTAAAAGCCTATGTATCACCAAATATCAATTGGTGCCACAATTTAAGGCTCCCTACTCCAACAACTAGGCTTGCTTGTTGTCGTTGGCAAAAGCTTCACTATTATTGTAAACAAAGAGATGTTTTTTTATAGTAGCAATGGTTTTTCAAGGTGATTAATGTCCATTGTATGAATTTTTGTGAGCCCATGGAGATCAAGATTCTCAAGTTTATTATATGGGGGATAAAATGGGGGGCTCCCCTTTCATCAAAGAGAGAAAAAAAAGGCCTCTCAAGTGTATGTTGCCTCACCTCATTGGTTGTCCATAATTTATATGTTTAATTGTGTTTGTTACCATTTTGTTTAAGTTAATGGTAAGGGTATGAGAGGATATAGGGTAGGTAGTAGTGTTGGATGGTTCTTAGACTATAGTTCTTAAATTTTTGAATACATTAGTTTCAATTCTAGTTAGTTTAAAAAATAAAATAAAAATAGGACCTAGTTTGATTCCAATTTTAAAATTTAAGTTCAATTTGGGGTTAGTTTTTTTTCAATTTAAAAATTTGGTTGGTTTCTTGATAATCTCCTAGTTAGGTTCCAAAATCCAAAAAACCAAAAAGAACTATGCAAAAAAACCCAACTTTTATTCCAAAAAAGAATTCAAATTATTACAAAGGTTTGAAATAATGTCAAATTAATACATCTAGCTTACTTTTAAACTCTAAGTTCAACACTAATAGGTTTCTAATGAATTAAAACTTTTATTTTTATCACCATTTGGTTTCATATTTCATGCAATATATCTATCACCTTGAAATATGGCCTCTTGTCACCTTTGAATTCAGCCCTAAAACATCTCGAGTTCGCCCTAATTTTCCTCACACACCCCCTAGTTGACATTTGTTGATATAGTGGGCATCTCTAGATTTGGGGGGAGGGGGGCTACCAACCATAATAGTGGGAAATCCATTTGAATAATGGGTTAATGTCTCAACATTTTACATAAAAATGCCACCTATTTGAGTGGGAAGTGGTACAAATAATAGTTGCGTGGGAGATGATGGAAACATAACCTTGTTGTGGGTTTGCAACAAAATTAGATTACTCTAACAATATGCTCAATCTAATCATTTTATTTTTAACAAATTTTGTAAGAGGACCAAGGAAGTAAATTGGACCATTTTTTCCACTTGTGGTTTGGTAAGTTAAATTAATCATCCCTTGAGACTTCCCCAATGAATATATTTGAACCAACATTGCAACTTGCCAAAATTAAAACTATTGATTACAAATTTTAACAATTTTTTTCATTAACTTATAAAAGTGTCAAAATTTAACACTAATATTCAACAAAACTTATACATGGTTTAGAGGGTTGGACTTGGTGGTTTTTGGTTCCAATTAGTAAAAATCAAACTAAAAGTAGGTTTGATTTTTGCAACCAATACAAAAATTGGAATTAAAAATTTTATTTTTGAAGAATTGAACTTGGAATTGAATTCTCAATTCCATTTATGTGTTCAACTAGAATTATAACTAGAACCAAGATTTATTTATTTTACTTTTTTGAAAAAAACTTGGAACTAGGGGTTAATTGAAGGTTAATCAATTATTAACCACTTATTCTCATCCAAATTACCTAGAATAAGACCAACTAGGTCTAAAATTTAGAACCAAGGTATGAACCAATATTGGTCTTATACAATATGTGACTTGTGAAATATGTGAAGTTTGGTTACCATTACTTCATCATTCATCAAGTCACTCTAATTTTTGTACCCTTCATGTTGGTAATATTGTTGGAAATCAATCATTTAGGGTTTAACGATGTTTTATAGCAACTATGGACTTTTTTTGCAATATAAACAAAAGTCAATCCCAAGGAGATTAGAATGCTTATTGTGTTCAATTACTCTTTTTTCAATCCCACTCCCTTTATATTAACCCCATGATAATGAACAAGTACAAGATGTGAGGCAAAATTTTGACCTACAATCTAGGAGGAATAGCAATGGAAGAATGATCTCCATAGATTTTTAAATGAAAGATGTCCACAAATTGTAAAAGTTATATCTCATGAATTTATGATTTAGATTCATACTTGATTATGCAATGCTTAGAGGAAAGAGTGAATGTCCTTTTTCATTCAAGTAAATTAAGTGTATGTGCAAAATTTGTGAATTACAATCTACCAACTATGTAAAAAATACTTGTTGTCTAGGAAGAAATATAAATGTTGAAATTGATACATGGCGATGGTAAACTTTTGTTGTGGAAGTAATGATGATTTAGTCCTAGCTTGTGTGGTATGTGAATGTGAGACTTGAAAATAGAACAATGGTGAAAATGATGTGTTACAAGGTGTTTAATGCTTGTATATGATATTGACATGATGTGCAAAGTCGAAAACACCATAATAAATTTGTTGCCAAACCCATCATATACAGTAGGTTAAAGGTAATTAATTAAATTTTATTGTGATCATGTGAGGTGTTAGACATGTTTATAAATTACAAGATCATAGGAATTGTTGTCAAGTTAGGTTTCTTGGTATGTTTCTATTGTTGTATTTGTGTATTAGGAACTAATTGAGAATTCAACTTGCATGGGGGTAATATTAATATACCAAATTACAAGATACAAATTGTATTGGCAATTATTATTGTTTAATCCTAGAATCTCACATATGTCTCAAGTGTAATGGAAACTACATTGGTCATAAAATTTGTTGACATTGCTTGTAATGAAGTGAATTGTTGAAAGGCATTAAAGTAGTCATCCTTGCATGTCCCACCTCACTATGCAAGTGATCCACCTTTGAAAGAGCAATCTTGATTTCCTTTCCAACCTTATTGAATTTTTATAAAAAAAACGATTGTAAAATATGAAAATGAAGTGCAAAATAAATAAATAAAATAAGAAGGTTGAAATATGTGCATATTAAAAAGTTAGGTAATAATGAGGTGGGGAAAAAAAAAGAAAATCACCTAATATGTGAAAATCCTTTTTTGATGCAAGTAGTGTAAAAATTTAACATTTAGTGTCCCCTTGAGTTTAGATCGGTGTTGTTTGGTTCTTGATTTTGAAAGATACCTTTGATTTTTTGGGGGGCGTTTAAAAAAGCATTCAATTTGGTTTTGAGAACATTTTTTGAATTTATGAACCTTCGGTTCTAGATTTTTGCTAAAACAGTTGGAACCTAGTCTAGTTTAAGACTAGGTATGGTTTAATTTACATTTCACCTGAATAAAATTAAAATTGATTTTCAATAATTAGTTTTGTCCAACTATTGCACAATGTTTTAGATAAAAGATTCTATATTAATTGTTATGTATCGACAACTAAAACTAATAACTTAGGCCTAAAAAACAAGGCTTGACGAATGCTTTTTTTAAGGTTTGAAAAAATTATTGTTAAGTAACTCTTATTAGTGCAACAACAAAGGATAAATGATGACCCCTTCTTTGTCCAACTAGAAGCAAAAGTGAAAGCAATTCTTTCATTAGTTGGTGGTAGAGTAAGCCTGGCCATCTATAAATATTGATGCAACAAGAGAAATAATTAAATAATGGAATAATGATAAGAGAAATAATAAGGCAACAAGGGGAGCCAATGTAGGTACTTGCTGCACCCCACTCCCCCAAAATCAAATCACAAGTCGGAATAAAGTCAATTTAATTTGGTTATTTATCATGATTTTCTTTGACAAAAGAAGAGGGGCTATGTTATCATTGCTATTTGGCAAAAAATTGACTAAAAATACGAGATTGGGCTTGATTGGTGCCCTTTAAAAAAGAATGTACTTAAATATGATAGCTTTACAAAAGAACATAGTTTTTCGAGTCTCTCTCTCAAAGGAAAAAAAAAAAAAATCCTGAAATTCATGAGACATGTGTGAGGTAAACTTTGTGGTTTCATCCATTACAATGTACAATATGTGATGTTTATTGTGGCAAATATTACATTAAAATGGCAATTTGACATTAGCTAATGGCACAATTTTCCATTTAGTGTAATATTGCCAACATGTTAATATGCCAATTACTATATAATCTATGCCAATTAATGTGTTATATATGGTTAGTATTAATATTACAATGTGGTAAAGTCGACTCGGCATCACCATTGCATACTTGGCATCTTTCATTTATCTAGTTGTATTGAATATTTTGAATGCTTCCCCTCAAACACCAATGGACATGATTTTGGGGAGTGGATGCTCCAAAACATGAATCTATTCTCATGAAAAATGATGCAACCATGTGAATCATGTTTTGCATGTGCTGACTCCAAATGCTCCATTGTTTCGCATTGTATGTATTCTCATGGGATAACAAAATAATATCTCCAAATTCTGCTTGGATTAGACTTGTAGCCTAGGCGACTTCAATACATGGTAGTGGTTAACAAATTCGTATATTGTTTGATGCAGAAAAAATGTACTAAAATAGCCAAAGGAATCTGCACAATGCATCAATGCATCCGTCTTTATTTGGTTAACTACCACATTGGTTACAAAGAAAACAATCAAATACCCATTTGTTGTTCACCACGATCCATTCATGATGGTTCAGTGGTGGATGTTGTTGTTATTCTACCCTTTCATAAGGGACATCAATTCTTGCACAATTCTTTGCAATAAGAACTCATGAAGAGAGAAATTCACTCTTAAGTTGGGAACTCAAACACACTGAAAAGGGCTTTGAAGTAGAAAAATCACTGCACACAAAGTCTCAGCATACGAAAGAGCTATGGTTGAAAATCTACAAAGCAAACACCCAATCTTTTGTATATTACATTTGACAAAACTGAACTGCTGCATGTGGAAAGGTAAAGAATTTGGTCAGTACTTGTGATCCCAAACCCTGAATTCAGAGTCTGACGTCAGAACCCTAAAAACCCTAAACCATAAACCATTGTGAAACTTAAATTTTTTTATCCAGAAGCCTGTCTTGATTTCTCACTAACAATGTAAATGTCCCAGTTGGCACCTTTCTCTTTGTACATCTATTTTGGCATCGGAAACAAACAATGAACAGAGTTTATACTGATCACAGTCTGTGTTCTGAGGCCTGAATCAAAATATTGAGGTCAGCTCCTTGGGCTCTCAACAAGTAATCCGAGGCACCAAAGCTGAAGAAATGGAAACAATCGTTTCTGGGAAAAATAGAGATGCTGAAGGTAATGGAAATGATGAATTTTCTTCTAGAGATTCAAAAAAAAGGCATCAATGTTTTCACAACTCCACTTTCATGTGACCAGCTGCCAGTTGACCTGTTCCAGAAAAAATAAAATCCCAGTGAGTCAATCTCACTCACAAACAATTTTGATGATGCTCAGATAACTTATGTAGCTATCTGTGTATACATTTGTAACAATATCAAGACAGGATTCTGCATATACTAAGCTAGAGCAACCTGTGAAAGAGAAAAGAGAGAGAGAGAGAGAGAGCAAGTGCAGCTGGAATAAGATATTCAGACATACAGTTGTTAAAGCCGTCCAATAATGATGTTGCACGGCCAGTTTGGGCAAAACCCATCTGAAGTATACTCTGTAATTCTCCATCCCATCCAGTTGAAATCTGGAGGCACAATGTGCATTCAGTCCAATGTGTGCATTTTACATTTCACGGTTTAATAAATTGGTTTACTAAATTGGTTCTTCAAACTATTGATGAATTTCTTTCTACATTAGGATAATAAGAGCTTTAACACTTGCAGAGAGTTTAGAAAAGGCGAAAAGAAAAACCAGATCTAATTATTACCTGAGTTGTGTCGTCCCCGAATGCATCCACACTGGATGCAGAAGGGACCCTTGTAGGTGCACTGAATGTTCTGCGTAAGTGGTGAGCATCAATTGTTCCAAGGGATGAGAAATGTTCTGGATCCGTGGTTATGGGTTGTTGGATTAATGGTGTCTGATGCAGCCAGTAGTTTGAGCTTGGCTCCAGCCCTAGTAATGAAGATGCCCCGGATTGCAACATCTGCAGATTTGGACACTGGCAACACAATAGGCACCCATATTCTTAGCAACCGGTACTAGCCCAAGCCAAAAATGGTGATGAATGATGCTATAAAGTAAGTAAGTGTGTCTTGAAGTGATTTAAGGTACTTTTAGTGGTCTGTTTAATTTCCAGTCTCCTGAAGTCCTGTGCATGAATTTCAAGGCAGAGTAATGTAATTTCATAACGACAATTTGCTATTATAAACCCAGGGGCCAGTTTTGTTTGCAAATAGTGTATTATGGAGATAGTTCTATTTTGCATCTCCTCAGATTTCAGTAGCTACAAGAGAAATGGTGTGAAGCTGTAATACCTCTCTGTTAAGAATAGTATCCAGGTTGTAGTCTAGTGGAGGGTTCACAGAAGCAAGCTTCATAGACAAAAACTGCAACAAAAAAACATAACAAACAAACAAAAGGATTAGCTTTGAGAGACAACTTTTAGTTACTCTTCCCACAGTTCTCAAGTTCCTGAAGGAATAATGAACCCCCATGTGTTGAGTGCTACTGAATATTTTGGAACCCGTTATTGTCTCCAAAGGTCTGATCAACAAAATTCAAACACATTGAATTTGCCATCATGAATCAGAAGGTTTGTTCTGGCATTTTGATAGTTCAACAAAAGTCATTCATACAAAAAAATTGAGGACATGGACTGGGAAACAAATGAAGGGGAGTTGGAAAAAATTAGTGCAAACTAACCTCAACTTGTTGCTGGAGGGATTGCACATAATTAATTATCTCATCCAACATCACCGCCTTACCTGTTACCTGTACACAAGCGGGGTTACTGTTCAGAAAACAAAATGTGAAAGATTCTGAGCTGCTCTTTATTAACCATTGTTCAAAGGATTCACCCATTTTGTGGCAACCCAAAATGGCTTGTAGCAATCAATTGGAGAGTTGATTGAATCACATTGATCTCATCAAGCCTGGAAAACAAAAGGAAAAACAAATGGCACTAGCCTAGCCTAGCCTAATTTTGTCTCAATCCAGATCAATTGGTTGATCCTGTAAGTAAGTAATAAGGAGGGTTTGCTCACCTTAGTGCAACCGGGAACAAGGTCTTGCAAATACTTCATGCGTTCACTTATTTTCTCCCTTCGAACCTAGCCCCCCACAAAAAACAAAACATCCACGAAATGTTATGTTAAGAAGACAAAGAAGACAGTACATAAAATCAATAATCTATGGTCTTAAAACCTATGCAAGCAAGCAAGTGGGTGTGCCATAGCCATTCTTCCTCAAAATGTAAGAGACTAAATGCATAGTCTAATAATTCACTTGGTAAACATTCCTTAAAAATGTGAGACCAAAGAAAAGAACACATTGGGTTCTTAAATGTGAGAGCAAATGGAGACTACAATGAGTCCTTTGAGTGTCTTTCCCCTGTAAATGTTTGAAGTGCCAAAAGAAAACTAGTACAATTGGGGGTCCAAGTAAAAAGAAGCATTGGGAACTCTCACCCTTTCAGCCAGAGAATGGCTATCAGTGGCTTGACCTCTTCGCGCACGCACGTGAACGTAGTCCTGCTTGCAGGACGTGGTGGGTTCACTGCAAGGTGGTTGTTGTTGCAGTACCTTCACTTTGTTCTTCATCGTGGACGGGTGTAGAGTCCCCTGCTGCTGCTTGTTCTTCTTGTTCTTGTTACCAGCGACCCTCGTACTGCCAGGACTCAGAGACTCGTCTCCTGAGTTCTCACTGGAGCTCCGCTCTGATGCCAGTATGTCCTTGAACGTCGCCGACTTGGTGGTGGTGGTGGTCATCGTCATGGTGTCTTCTCTATGAATTTCTACCGCCGCCGCCGCCGCCGCCGCGGCGTGCCGCCTTTCCTTCAACCGCTTGGCTCTTGAATCCTGATCACTTGCAGAATCATCTACCTGCTGCTGCAGCTGCATCAACAGACAATTCTCAAACCAAAAGTACAAAACAAATTTCATGATCCGCTTGAATTTAGCAAGGAAATAGTACCAAGAATGCAGCTTGCACTAGTACAAATCTCAAGTACTCAGCTAGCTAGCTCCAGGTTTGGATTACAGTAGTAAGTACCTTTGATTCTGTAAAGTATGCAGCTATTGTATGGCTCTGATCTTTCACAATCTCGGAATGAAGCTGTTTTTTCCTCTTGTTCCGGGCTGTGTCGTCGCTTGATTCAGCTCTAGTGGTGCAAGTAGCTTGCTCTGACGTGCTGGAGAAATCAGCTTCCTGTGTCGGCCCGGCGTGTCCAGCTGATAATTCTTTCACATCTATCATATCGCTGTCTGTTGCTGCCTCGACAATGCCGGTGGTTTCCAGCTCTTCCAGCTGCTGCTGTTGTTGCAGGGGCGGGATGATTAGTTCCGGCTTCTGCACCGGCGCTGAGTCCTGATGATGATCAGTAGCTGCCACCAGCAGAGGCGCGAGTTGTCGATCCGGGTCTTGCGTGTCTCGTGGTTGATCTGTTTCCGTGTGTGTGTCCTGTTGCATTGGGTCGTTTGCCGTTTCAAGTTTTTGCGACAACGAGCTGCTGGTGCAGGTGGTCTGCAGGTTGATGATCTTGGCAGTACCTGAAGCAGCAGCGCCAGCAGCAGCAACAGCAGCTGGACATGATGATCTCGAAGAGATTTTGCAGCTTTCAGAGTCTGCAAGTTGCGGCGCAGCTGCTCTCGACGGAGCGCTGCAGCTCCCGACGCGCGGCGCATGACGCGACTTGCCACTACTGTGATCGGAAGCTGAAGTCACGAACGGCAAGGGTTGCGGGATCTGCGAGCTGTACTTGCCAACGTTGTTGCTGAAAGATGAGAATTTTGCAGCTCGCTCAGCGAAAGCGGGATCCGAGGAGAATTGTTCCAAGCAATGCGAGGTTGCTAGCCCAACTCCTTGCAGCGCCAGAGCTCCTTTCGTCGGCTCCACGCTGATACCGCATGATGCCTTCTCCAGCGAGCTCCATGGTCTGCGAGGCGCTGTGCTCAAGTTCAGCAGCTTCGAGTCTATGCAGCTGGAGTGCCCAGCCCCCGCCGTTGTTCCTCCTCCTCCTCTCCGACCGCCGGCCGTCCTCACAGCAGAATTGCCGCCACCTAATCGGTTACTGTGTCCTCCCGCTGTAGTAGCGGCAAAACCTTCAATGCCGGAACTAATTCTGAACCTGTTGCAGCTGGAATCCAACAGCTGCTGCCAGTCGCTGCTCATCATTGTGGAACCCAGAATCTCGGAAGACGAACAGCTGCTGGACCCAGCAACAGCGAGTTGCAAACTTACAGCAGCTGGGGGCGGCGACGTCTGCGCCGCAATGTTAGCCAATTGCTGCTGCTGCATATTGTCCAGCGCTTGCCAGCCCGGGAGCGCGGCCGACCCATCAGATTGGTAACTGGAGCAGGCGCTCGTTACAGTGGCATGTGACCCATGAGGTGTATATGGAGAATCCTGACACGAAGAATCCAGCAGAAACTTGTCGGAGAACGACGCCAACGACGAGTTGGCAGCAGCAGCAGTAGGCGACTCAGTCAGCTGCAAAATCGACATCGCCGACGAGGAGTATGTCGACGCCGGAGTGCTAATGCTGCGTTGAAGCTGCTGCTGCAGCGTGGTATATGCAGAAGAAGAAGGCAGCTCTGACGCCACAGCCGCACCCATATACGCCATCATGAAGAATTACTTCCTGCAAGTCTTCACAGATGCTGCAAACCCAAAACCACAACTCCAAACTAGAATGAATGCTACAAAAAGCTCGCCACAAAACTCTCGATTCTCTCTTCAACCAAAGTATCTAGCTAGCTACAATTGAGAAATACTTCTGCAGATCATCATGACAAACCCAAAAACCCCTAGTGCTCTCAGGAACAAGAATATGATCACTACTACAACATCATGAGTACTTCACTTCCTATTATGAAAAAAAACTGCAAATCCATAGAAATTCAGACTTGTAAAACCCAACTCATGTCCAAGCTCTGGAGAGCTTCTTTCTTATTCTTCTTATTCTACTTCTTCTTCTTCTTCTTCACCTCCCCCAGCAGCTTTGCAGAGGCAGCTGTTAAATGAAATATCATACATTATCTACAACCCATGCAACAGATACAGGGCTTGAGATTCTCTGAAGCTCTGAATCTGTTCTCTAAATGGGTATCAGCTCTTCTAGAGCTCCAGAGCTGCAGGCAGCAGCGACAGGAGGAAGAAGATCTAGGGGTTGTTGCAACCCCAGGGAATGGGAATCTCTCTCTCTCTCTCTCCCTCCCTCTTCTCTCTCTCTTTGTCCCTCTCTTCTCTGAGTGTAGAACTTTGCTGTAATCTGTGTGATGATCCTTCCTGCTGCTGCAAGGAGGTAGCAGTAGTAGGTAGGTAGGTAGGTAGGTAGGTACCTAGTACCTACCTACCTTCCTGATTACCTAGTGGTGAACCTACACAGGTGTTAATTGTTAATACCTACCATTTTCTTTTACCATAGTTGTAACTTCTTTGGGCGTTTGTCTTCATTTTTTAACCCGAAACCTGGGCAAAAGCTAAACTGTGGTGAACTACTGGTTTATTTATAGTGAAGAGTCAAAGACCCAAGTGTGGGGGCGGGTATTTGATATTTATTAAAAAATGATAATAATAATAGTGGTTTCAGAAAAATAAAATGGAAGAACTTGCCGAGTGCGGTTATTTGATTTTTTGGGGATCTTTTAAAGAACCGCCCAGGCTTGGGGTTGCAAAACCCATAGTCAGATGGTTTTGAGGAGGGAGGGGGTGTGTGGGGTTGGATGTTTGTTTAGGTGGGAGTATGCCTCAGTTTTGTTAACAAACCCCTGGACAGATTGTCACATAGCAAGTATATGTGTAGGTTCTTTGATAGAAACCGAGACGGGTATATCAAATATAATTGTAGGTCCATCGGGGTTCTTTGACAAATATGCTCTTGTAATAAACATCTGGGTATTTGACAAATACCCAGTTCCTAAAATTGAAGGCAAAACATTTTGATGAAATTGTTTTTAAAAAAAATTGTTATTCAGAAATGAAATGTTAATGGGATTAAAAAACAAAATCCCATTGATCTTGCATCTTGTTACAATAATGTAATCACGGTACACATTCAAAGTATAGAAATCTAGCCCTTCAAGTTGAAATGAATAAATATAACTTCCTCCAAACCTAACCCAAATGAAAACTAACAACTTTGTGAATCATTGATACAGCATTTTGTCAAAACTGGTTTACTTGTGTAGGATTCTAATCCTCTTTATGTTTCAAATTCCATCCCCATAACTTAACTTAGATGCCTTAAACCCTAATAAACCACTAATAACAAAGTTGAATCAACAATTCACACATCGTCACCTTGATTAATAAGGATACATATCCTCGACTGAACATGGATTCATCCATGCCAAGGATAAAAGAGCTCCATTTGGAAAACAAAGACAAATTAGGAAACATGAAAAACACACAAACTTCTTTTGTCGCATAAGATACACAATACAAAAAGAAGACATAATCTTGAGAGACAAGACACATAGAATATTGAAAACCCATACCTCGAACATAGGACCCTGAACACATAGAAGACATTAAACATATGACACATGAAAAACAAAATGTAAGACATAAAACCCATAGAAAATACATACCTAATACATACACATAGACAACACCAAACACAAATGACATATCCAACAAAAGACACTAGGAAAACCTAAGGCACAAGATACCCAAAACACAAAAGAAAACAATATAGAAGACACATGTGACACACATGTGATAAAAGACACACCATAAACATAGAAGATAAACATAAAATACAAAATAGATGGCCAATAGGTCCAAAACACACAAAGATGACAAAATGCACATAGAATACACATAGTGGACCCATGGACTCACCATTCATCACTCTTGTATTTTTCATAGAAAATTGTTGGTCAACCTAAAATCACATGTTGAAAACTTTCCCCAAAACCTTAACACAAAGCTCATTTCATCATTTTTAAGAAGCCACTAGACTGTGTGGGCAAAATAAAATATACAATTTGACATTACACCAAAAACATGGTGTTATGATTGAATATTTTTGCAACTATGTTTTGGTGCAATCACAATAAAAGGAGCCACCTTGAGTGTAACTAGTCAAATTTTCTTGAAAAGTATGCAAATCTCATTTAAATCAAAATATTATTTGAAATGTATGTTACACCCTTTTTAAAATATCAATTTAACATCTAAATAAGTTTGAAAGTAGTCCAATGAATATAAGTTTTTTTAAACATGTTTTAAAGTTGTGACCATTGCCCTTTAACACTACGAAATAGTGTAAAAACATTATCTAAACACTATTGCTTAACATTACCTTAATGTTTGACCAATTTGGTCTTACAACAACTAATTATGTTTATTTAAGAATTATCTAATGGTTGCTTCGAGTTCCTTTCATCATGTTTGGACATGTCTCAAACTTAATCATGCATGTAATATGCCATTAACATATGTCATTTATGCAACTAATGTCATATAATTATATTGTGCATTGACAGTTGGGTTACACATGAAAAGGACTATTTCATTACAAAAACATCCTAAACCTCAACATTGATTGGTTGATTGTTATGATGTGTATAACTTACAAATTATGTCATTTCTATTTGTTTCTTTAGATAGGAGCGTACAAATTAAAATCAATATGGTTTTAAAATTAATAATTTTGATAGTTAAAACATGTTTTGCAATATTTGTTCAAATTGTTTCATATTTTAACCACAAATAAATTACCTAATGGCATAAAAGTTTAATATTATAGAACACCATTTTTGTGCAATTGATATTAGAATCTTCAATTTTTATAAAAATATTGCATTAATAAGGATGGTCATATTATTATTTTTTATTTATTAAGTTCTATATCAAACATTTGGAAGGCAATGAAATGCGGATACAAAAGATGATGTTATTTGATTTAAAAATAAAAACTTTGACATTCTAAATGAAAGACTATCATTCTAGAAATGTCTTGAAGGTTTGCATTCCTTATTGATTTAAATATTTTAATGGGACATTCAAAGTTTGTTCAATTAATTTTTATCAATCATTGTTGTGCTTATTAGTTGATGTACAAACCATACATATCCACCCTTCATTGTTTATCATCTTAGAATGTTCATTTTGCCTTAGGACATAAAACACATGTCATAACTAAGTCATAGTTGGACTATTGTGCTAGATCAACTATGAATGCACCCTTTAACTATATGATTAGTCTTCATAATTAATAATCGTTAGTCATGACTAATAGTTGTAATTAATTTGTTTTATGAATTGGAAAAAAAAAATGGTAGGTTTTAATTTACAAATTGATAAACTAGCTTAGTAGTAGCTTAGAATAACTTAGTAGTAGCCTAAGGTAACGTAGAGTGGCATAGTAATAACCTATAGTGGCTTAGTGTAGCCTACATGAATAGGGCCTAGAGTAGCCTAATTGCTTAAGGATTTTATAATGGTTTAGTAGTAATCAAAAAACTAGTATAGAGTAATTAAAGGTAGCTTAGGTAGCATAGAGTAGCCATGGGAGCAACCATTTTATTATTTTAAAATGGCCTATAGTAGCCTAAAGTAGCCTAGTTACTTTGAAGAGTGTCTAATTAGTTTACTTCCTCAATGGAGCTACTTTGGCCAACTTAGATATAGTTAAGTTGGCTATAGATAATCATGTAGTTAGATATATCTCAAGTGATTACAAATGTAGTTGTTTTCCAATCATAAACCCCACATTTTGGCATTTAGGATAAAGTTGACAAAAAGTAACAACAAAACCCATCATAAAATTATTATGTATTCAATGTTTTTATTTGAATGATCAAAGACAAGATACTTCCTTGCTATTGTGTGTTAATTTTCAAATTTCAAATTGTAAGAATATGTTTTAAGCTTCTTTAAATGTAACTAATTTTGACATTTTTTAAGGTGTAATTTTTGTTTCAACTATGTGTCAAATATGTTCTAGAAAAAAAGAAGTCACAATTTTTCAATGACATATTTGAATATACAATGATCTTTAATTTGGTACATATATATTTCATTAAATTTCTTATTGAAAGAATAAATTTGAACACCATAAAACGATTAATCAATTTGAAATGTACTTGTTACCTACTTTTATCATACTCAAATTTTTCAAATTTTGTATTTAACATACCATTAACTCAATGGAACACATAATGAAATTCAAATAAATTTGGAATTTATTTTCTTGTGTTTATGTCAAAAATTGTTTCATTTAAAAACTCAATTTTGGACAATCAATTTTTTTGGTATATTTTACCATGCCTTCACCCATTACACCATCATATGTGTCATATGGAACAGGACACAAGACATCAATAATCTCCATCTCATTGAATTTCATGATGATTGTTTATCAAGGTCATGAATGAAATGACTACATCTTTGACTGCAATTGTAGTTGTATGTGACACACATAACTACATGATTCCATAGTCATTGGGACCCATCGCTTTTACCATAGCATATATGATTAAAACAACTTGATTAATGATGTGGCCAAATTCCCCAAAAAACATTTCTTTTTTAAAAAGACTTTTAATGTAAAGGTTGAGGAATAGGTCTATTCAAAATTTGTATAGATTGATCCAAATAGACCCATTGTTGAACAATTTTTATAAAACAATAAATAATTACATGCAAAGGTCAATGCCCAAGATACTTTTTCATTTGTAGTAACATACTAGCAAACCTTAGATAAAGAATGCCCAAAGCAAGACTTGTGGAGTGGCTCTAATGTTGTCAAGTTTTTACATGAAACTATAGATTTCAAAGTAGTTACACAACTTAGATACAAATTGGACCCCTCATCCTTCACATATGCAAGAATTTGTTAAATGAAGGAAAGCCTAACAAGGAACACTTACAATTGGAAGCCATAGTTGCACCACTAGTTTTTAGTACCTTTAAACAAGCCAACCATCATGTGTTTGGGCTCCTAGTTGCTTCATAAGAAATTGAAAATGATAATAAATATGCCTTGCACATCCACTAATTAAAAATACATGTGGCCGTAGTAGCTTGCATATAGTTAGAAAAAAATATTTTCACCAATGCAAGCATAACCTCTTCAACAAATATTTTCTTTGATGAAAAGACAATCTTCAAACACAACTTGTACACAAAGCAATGCAACCAAATGGATTCAACAACCTTCATTGATAAAAGAAGCCTTTAATCTCATACAACAAATTATATCTTCAAAGAAAACCTCATGAATCTCATAGTCTATTTTGGATTGATTTGTAAAGGAAAAAACTCTAGAGATCGCACTAGGGAAAACATTGCATATGAGTTCACTCACATTCAAATGGAGCTTTAAGATTATTAGTTGCCACTTTTATATATTTCATAAGTAGAGTGTTATGCTCCATATTTATACATGTTTTTTCATGACATTTATGCCATTTGACTTGTAGTAAACAATGTGAGCTTTTTGGCACCTAGTGGGTGAGTTGAAAATTTCAAGACCGCCTATATCATGATGACAAATGATGCATTGCAAAACTTTGGTTGAATAAGCCTAGTAATTGGTTATTCTTCACCTTGCAAAACATTCACATGGATGATTTTAGTTATAAGGTTTCCATGCAATACCTTGCTTCCTCAAGTTTGACAGAAGCATGTCAAAAACATGAAGACCCTTAACAACAAATAACCTTAGTTTCATGTTCTTCAACTTCATCTTCATGCTCTCATTCTAAGATGTCAATATTATTATTGCTAATAGAAGTTTGACAAAGCATGTTAGAAACATGAAGATCTTTAACAACAAATACTTTAGTTTCAGGCTCTTCAATTTCATCTTTGTGCTTTCACGTTAAGTTATCAATATTATTATTGCTAGTAGAGTATATTTCTGTAGGAGAAAAATCATGTACATCAAAACCCTACAATTTGACAACGAAAATTATGATGAAAGATTGTGGCAAGTTATTAGTTAAGAGTGAGCATGAGACAAAAATTAGGGCATTCAATGAAACTTTTAGCCAACTTGAGAAGGGTGAGAGTGACATAAAAAGCACAAAGCACATGCACAAAAAGGTTTTGTGTTCTTGACAAGCTTTGACACAATAATTAACTAACAACTAAAACCAAAATGCAAGAAATGTGAAACCTCAAAGGACTTGACACCCTCTTCAATTTGCATGGCACTTGTAAGTTTACAAAATCCATAGCTTGCAATGGTCTTCTAGCATCACCAATTGTCACCAACGATATTGAGCTACCACTACTTTGTTGCATTAGTGTGATACCACAACAATGTGATGCTCATTTCCATATCACACCCTCACAAGAAAGGGAACTGACTCTATCATCCATGCCATTTCAAGTCTCAAATCAATCTATTGTCTGCTGAACAAAATGAAACCCAAAATCAGTATGTTGCACTTTGTCAAATAGCCTTTCAAATATTGTATGGTGGGTCGAATATGGTTACCATTATTTTAAATGGAACTATGACAAGTATGAGATGAAAGTAGTTCTCAGAATCTTGAAAGTTCCAGATATGAAACAGGTCCCAGGTTTTGCCAATTTCGCCTCCAACTATTAACCAGTTAAAGACTGGACAAGAGTTTTAGTGCCAAACTTCATACCTGTCAAAAACTCATCAAGACTTCAAGACCCAATTATACTCTCTAGATTGGTTTTAAAAAATAAAGAAATAACAAGTTTCCTCTTGATGCAAAATACCTAACCATGTTACCATAGTTTTTACACCATTTCTCAGGATTTTAAAAATTGAAGCTGCCATGAAATGGCAGAGGCATTATTATACATTAAGTTGCTTGTTTACTTATAGTGAAGATTCAAGAACCTAATTGTTACACTCCCTAGGCTGGTTATTTATTTAATCAAAATTTGATTTTGCAGTCAAAGTTCCATGACCATAACCATGTTAAGTCACCTACGTGGTTCTATTGTTTCTCATGATTTTGTTTCAAGTTGCCATAAAGAGTAGAAGGAGCCATACTAATGATGAGCTGCTTGTTTATTTATGGTTTTTTCACTTTTGTTTTTGTTTTGTGGGTGAGAGAGAGAGAGAGTGTGTGTGTGTGTGTGTTCGCGCAGTTCAGTTGCTGCCCTGACTTTGGTGTCAACTAGTCTGCCCCTGAAATATGAAGTCACTATGGTAGTAGGGTTGAAAATCAAGGGGTGGTGATATCTCAGTTACAATATTGAGCAAAACTCCAAAGTACCCACTATTTTTGGGGGGAGCAAACAGGCAGTAGTAGTTCATTACTATAGCAAACCTATTATGCCACACTGCCAGTTAACTGCAGATGCACAAGCAGGAATTGAGTAATCTTTTAATAGATCCTCAACTGCTACTCCTTGTAATCTTTCAACTATCTACTCTTCTTCACTGTCTCATGAGTTGTGCTTGAATCAATCAATCATTTTAATTGGACTGTCTTGAGGCTTAATATTTGTGTATGTGTGCGTTTTTTTCCCTCCTCCAAACAAACACCCGAGCAATTGATTATTATTGCTCTGACCTTCAGACTCTAATCACTCAACATTGTTTTTTAGGAGCTTCTGGTTTTCTCTACCACTCTGACAAATGATCTTTATGTGTAAGGGAGGGAAGTACATAGCTGGGAAAAGTTTTTGTTGGTACCCAGTTTTCTTTTTCCAACCTACTTGGGCACCAAATCAGACAATCACTACTTATCTGGCACACAAAACTATCGCGACCAGACTCTTCATGTTTTGCATCAACACAATTATTTCTAACCTGAGTGCAATGGTTCAGCCCCAGAAATCCCCGGGCACCCACCACCTTCATACTTGGTGTATTTTAAAGTGACCAAAAACAGGATTTATTGATGATTTGAACTTTGATATGTACAACTACTACAGCTCAAATTCTCAATTCTTGAGGGAACTGATGATAAACCAAATTGGAAGATATGAGATGAGCATTTTTGGTTCTCAAACAGTGGATGGACATGTCATAATTCTGTGGTATGAAGGCTGGAATTTTATATAGCTATCATTTATATATAGTTGGGGGAAGTACTCTAGTTCTGGTAAGGATAGTCCAATGGATTAATACTAAGCTGCAGGGAGATAGTTCATGGGATTAATGGCTAAGCTCAAGTGCTGTTAATTCTAAGTCTTAAAGAAGCAAGAATGGGTTGGTGTTAGTTTCATCAATTGTGATGTAATTACTTGAGTGCTTGTTCTCTTTGGCTCTCTTCAGTTCCATAGCATTGGGTTTATGGGTAGGGTGGTGAACTCCTATCAAGCACGGAGTTCCTGAAATAATCAATCGCCCCTGAGGCAGGAGCCAAGGGCAGTTATTTTGGGGACTCATACGGAGTGTGTTTTACCTCATTTTCCACTTTCTTCAAATTGGGTCTATGTATTTAGTGCATGTTCTTTCCTTTTCTTCTACCCCACCTCTCTAATGTTAGTCTTTTGATCATCATCAGATTCCATTTCGGACCAATACCTTCTTCATTGCCTGACTCCTCCTAAATTTTTCCTCCTCCTCCTCCTCGTTCTTGAAGGTGGCTTTTATTAGGGAAGGCCTCTCTCTCCCCCCCCCCCCCCAACCCCAACACCACCCCCCCCCCCCCCCCCCCCCCCCACACACCCCCCCCCCAACCCCCCCCCTCCTCC
>Ga0116227_10001400_pt1 | contig 53569 bp, 42 predicted proteins | sample S1TSphgellanicum_FD_89693 | JGI IMG/M metagenome (GOLD analysis project Ga0116227, IMG submission 89693) | Host-associated microbial communities from peat moss isolated from Minnesota, USA - S1T2_Fb - Sphagnum magellanicum MG | ecosystem: Host-associated > Plants > Peat moss > Unclassified... | reverse complement strand
GCGCCGCATGAAATCTATGATGCGGTGTCCAACATCGTGCAACAGAAGCTGCTTCAGGTGCAGGGCGTGGGCAATGTCGAGCTGGGCGGCGGCGCCCTGCCCGCCGTGCGCATCGAGGTCGACCCCACGCTGGTCACGCAGGCGGGCATCAGCCTTGAGGATGTGCGCACCGCGCTGCAATCCTCCAGCGCCAACCGCCCGCGCGGGCAAATCGAGGGCATCGACATCAAGGACGGCGGCAGAAGCTGGCAGATCTACGCCGGCCATGCCGCAGTCAAAGCGGTCGATTTCGCGCCGATGATCGTGGGCTGGCACAATGGTGCCCCCATCCGCCTGTCGGATATCGCCAGCGTGCAGGACGGGCCCGAGGACACCCGCACCATGGGTCTGTTCAACGGGCAGAAGTCGGTTTCGATCATCGTCACCCGCCAGCCGGGCGCCAACATCGTGGAAACGGTCGATGCGCTCAAGGCCCAGGTCGGGCCGCTGCAGGAACAGCTGCCCAATGACATCAAGCTCTCGCTGGCGATGGACCGCACCACCACCATCCGCGCATCCTTGCATGAGGTGGAAATCACCCTGCTGATCTCCACCCTGCTGGTGATCATCGTGGTCAGCCTGTTCCTGCAGAGCTGGCGCGCCACGCTGATCCCCGCCAGCGCGGTGATCGTCTCGCTGCTGGGCACGCTGGGGGTGATGTATCTGTCGGGCTTCCTGCTCGACAATCTGTCGCTGATGGCGCTGACCGTGGCCACCGGCTTCGTGGTCGACGATGCCATCGTGGTGGTCGAGAACATCGCCCGCCATGTCGAGGATGGCATGAAGCCCTTCGAGGCGGCGCTGAAAGGCGCGCGCGAGGTGGGCTTTACCGTGCTGTCGATCTCGGTCAGCCTGGTGGCGGTCTTCGTGCCGCTGATCTTCATGCCGGGACTGGTGGGCCGCCTGTTCCGCGAATTCTCGCTGACGATGACGGCGGCGGTGGGCATCAGCCTGATCGCCTCGCTGACGGTGACGCCGATGCTGGCTTCGCATCTGCTGGTGCATCACCATCCCGAGGACGGCAATCCGGAGGACAATGCCCTCTTCCGCGCCACGCGCCGCTTCTTCGACTGGCTGCAGGGCCGCTATGGCAAGGGGCTGGACTGGGCGCTGCATCATCGCGGGCCGGTGCTGCTCAGCCTGCTGGGCGCGGTCATTCTGAACGGCTTCCTGATCAGCGTGGCGCCCAAGGGCTTCTTCCCGCAGCAGGACACCGGCGCGCTCAACGGCGGCTTGCGCGCCGACCAGTCGATCAGCTTCACCGCCATGAAGCAGAAGCTGACCCAGATCGTGACCATCGTGCGTGCCGACCCGGCCATCGACACGGTGGTGGCCTTCAGCGGCGGCAGCCGCGCGGGCGGCGGTTTCCTCTTCGCCACGCTCAAACCGCGCGGCGAGCGCCCCCCCGCCGATGAGGTGATCCAGCGCATGCGCCCCAAGCTGGCCCGCGTGCGCGGCGTCAGCCTGTTCCTCAACCCCGTTCAGGATCTGGGCGTGGGCGGGCGGCAGACCACCGGCTCCTACCAATATGTGCTGCATGCCGACAATCCGGCGCTGCTCGCCGATGCCGGGGCCAAGCTGGTCAATGCGCTGAAAAAGCAGTCCACCATGCTGACCGATGTCGACATCGACCAGCAGGATGGCGGCGCCAGTTCCTATGTCACGGTGGACCGTGCCGCCGCCGCGCGTCTGGGCGTGCCGATGAACACCATCGACAATGTGCTCTATGATGCGTTCGGCCAGCGTCAGGTCGCCTCGATCTATCAGGGGCTCAACCAGTATCACGTGGTGATGGAGGCCAGCGCCAACTTCAACGGCAACCCCGAAGCGCTGAAATACATCTATCTGCCGGGCGGCGCGAGCCTCTCGACCAAGGTGGTGAGCAACAACACCTCGCTGGGCTCCAATGCGGCGACGGGCGCGGCGATCAGCAACGCGGCCAGCACCATGCTGCCGCTCTCCGCCGTGGCGCGCATCAGCTCGACCAGCACCAATGCCTCGGTCAGCCATACCGATGGCGAGCCTTCGGCGACCATCAGCTTCAACCTGCCGCCGGGCATCAGCCTGGGCCAGGCCGCTCAGGCTATTGCCGACACGCAGGCCAGCCTGCATCTGCCCGCCACGGTGCATGGCGATTTCGGCGGCACGGCCAAGGTGTTCCAGCAGTCGACCTCCTCCACCCCGCTGCTGATCGTCGCGGCGATATTCACGATCTATGTCGTGCTGGGCATTCTTTATGAAAGCGCGATCCACCCGTTGACGGTGCTCTCCACCCTGCCCTCGGCGGGGGTGGGCGCGGTGATCTCGCTGATCATCGCGGGGCAGCAGTTCGACCTCATCGCGCTGATCGGCGTGATCCTGCTGATCGGCATCGTGAAGAAGAACGCGATCCTGATCATCGACTTCGCGCTGGATGCCGAGCGTTCGCGCGGGCTCACGCCCTATGACGCGATCCGCGAGGCCTGCCTGCTGCGCTTTCGCCCGATCATGATGACGACCATGGCCGCCGCGCTTGGCGCCGTGCCGCTGGCCATCGGCTTTGGCGACGGCGCGGAGCTGCGCCGCCCGCTGGGCATCGCCATCGTCGGCGGTCTGGTGGCCAGCCAGTTGCTGACGCTGTTCACCACGCCGGTCGTCTATCTCGCGCTCAACCGCTGGCGCCGCCGCAGCCCCTATGAGGCGCTGCTGTCACGCCATGGCGAAAACAGTGCGCCGCATGATACCACCCCGCTCCCCGGTTCTGCCTGAAAGCCCTGATGCCATGAAGCATGCGTCTCTCATCCTCGCCTCCATCAGCCTGCTCGGCGTGACCGGCTGCTCGATGGCGCCGGCCTATCATGTGCCCACCACGCCTCAGGCCCAGAGCTTCAAGGCCGAGCCGGGCTGGCAGGTGGCCACCCCCGCCGACGATGTCGCCAAGGGCCAGTGGTGGAAGCTGTTCCATGACCCGGTGCTCGACGCGCTGGTGGAGAAGGTGGCGATCACCAACCAGAACGTGGTCTATTACCGCGCCGCATGGGAGCAGGCGCGCGCGCTGGTGCAGCAGAACCGCGCCTCCTTCTTCCCCAGCATCAGCAGCAGCGCCAGCACCACGCGCAGCGGCTCCTTCGCGGGCGGCACGGGCGGCAATGTGACCAGCGGCGCCACCACCGCCGTGCGTGTGTCCTCCAGCTACAGCGCCGCCGTTTCGGGCACATGGACGCCCGATCTGTGGGGTCAGGTCGGCAATACGGTGCAGCAGTCCAAAGCGCAGGCGCAGGCCAGCGAGGCCAATCTGGCCAATGCCACGCTGTCGGCTCAGGGCGATCTGGCCACCAGCTATATGAGCCTGCGCGGGCTCGACGCGCAGATCGCGCTGCTTGACGACACGATCAAGGGTTACGAACGCTCTCTGACGATCACCAAGAACAAATATGGCGCGGGCACGGTCAGCAATGCCGATGTCTATACGGCGCAGACCACGCTCAACAATGCGCAGGCCAACCGCCGCGATCTGGACCGCCAGCGCGCGACCTATGAAAACGCCATCGCCGTGCTGATCGGCGAGAACCCCTCCTCCTTCAAGCTGGCCGCCGCGCCATGGTCGCCGAGTGTGCCCGAGGTGCCCTCGGCTCTGCCCGGTGACATTCTGCAGCGCCTGCCCACCATCGCCTCGGCCGAGCGCGCGGTGGCGGCAGCAAACGCCAACATCGGCATCCAGAAGGCCGCCTTCTTCCCCACCATCACCCTGACCGGTCAGGCGCAGACCAGCGGCACGGAATTGTCGAACCTGTTCACTGCGGCTTCCTCGCTGTGGTCGACGGGGGCCTCGGCGGCGCTGACCCTGCTCGATTTCGGGGCGCGGGCGGCCAAGGTGAAGGGGGCGCGTGCCGCCTATGACGCGACCGTCGCCACCTATCGCCAGGCCGTGCTGACCGCCTTCCAGGGCGTGGAGAACAATCTGGCGGCGAAAAACTCCTATGCCGAACAGCAGGGGCAGTATGAGGCCGCTGCCGAAGCCGCCGGCAAGGCCGAGGCGATCACCCGCAACCAATATCTGTCCGGGACGGTGGATTACACCACGGTGACCAGCGCTCAGGCCACGGCATACAATGCGCGGGTCAACCAGATCCAGAACACGGTGAACCGCCAGAACACCGCCATCGCGCTGATCCAGTCGGTGGGCGGCCACTGGTAAAAGACTTGGGAGGCGGGATTCTCACCGAAATGGTGGCGATCCCGCTTTTGCAAGGGGGTGGAGGCGCTCAATCCTCCGCAACTCTCTCCGATCCCGAATCGATGCCGCTTCGCAAGGCAGGCTTTGCTGTGTCATTTTCCATGGCAGACGCATCGCCTCTGTGATCCGCAAGCCGGCATGAGGGCCGGTTTGACGGATCGCACAGGCCCCATTGCAGATGATCTTCGCCGCCGGACATGTCCGAAGCGCAGCAGGTTCAAAGCGCCTCTCCGGCGGCACCAGTGTTAAAGGCATGACGCCCGCCGCGTGACCGTTGCGCAGGGCCTTGATCGATCCGCGAAGCATCGAGAGCATTCACGCGTTTCCAGCAGACAGGTGCCATTTGGGGAGTTGAACCCGATGTCCAGCCGCAGTCAGGGTACGAAAAACCGCCACGCAAGCCGCAAACACCGATCCGGGCGCAAGCATGGCGCGCCCGATGCCAAGGCGCCCGTGCTGAGCCGCAGCGGCAACGGCCATGCCGCCCCCACCCCCGCGCAATTCGGCGCCCGCGCGCCGATGGCGGGCAAGGCTGCCGCGCCCGATGTTCCCTCCCTGTCGCTGCGCGGGCGTTTTCTGGCGCCGGAGATGCGGCAAGCCCAGCTCTCGCGCGCCAAACCCGCCGCGCGCCGGGAGGACAGGCCTTCGGCCAAACCGAAGCAACCCTGCAAGATCGTCAGCGCGATTGTGCGTCCGACATCGGCCTTGGGCGCGGCGCCATCCTCCAGCTTTCGGATGGCGAGGCGCGGCCCGCCTGTGCTTGAGGGGGCCAATGATGAGGTGGTCGGCATCAGGGCCAGCCTGCCTGAGGCCATCGACTATTCGGTAACCGCCATGGCGGAGGTGGCAGCGCCGGGGGCCAAGGCCGAGTTGCCCGCTTCACCTCTTCCCGAAGCCCATCTCCACACGGCCAGCGCGCCTGCCCTGCCGCTGCCCCGGCATGCCGAGCCTCTGGCCGAACCTCAGCCGGTCAAGGCGCGTCCGGACACCAGCGATCCGCGCAGCCCCCTGCCCCGCCATCTGGCGCCCGCCAGGCCTTCCGAAGGGCTGTGGGGCGCGATGGGGCACTGGCTGCGCAGCGCGGGGCAGATGCTGGCCTCCGGCTTTATGGTCAAGAAGACGCGGCCACGCACGCCTTCGCCCGCGACCCTGCGCGAGGCGATCGAACTGACGCAATTGCGTGCGGAAAACCGCCGCCTGCGCATGCAACTGGGCGATATGATGCAGGCGTCTGACGCCCGAATGCTGGATCAGGTGCCGGGCTAGACCAGACCGAAACCCTCAGGCGCCGGTCAGATGAGCGACCAGCGCCTTGACCTTCTTCTGGCGCCATTGCGGCAGAGGCGCCACCAGCCAATAGGCCCGGCGCGACACCTCGGCCTCGCCCAATGCGGCGATGCGGCCCAGATCGTGCCAGCCCTGCGCCAAAGTCTGTGGCACGCGCGCGCGCCCCATCCCCGCCGCCGCCGCCGCAATCGCCTGCCCGGCATCGCCGACATGGAGCAGCGGCTCATCGCCAGCCTCGCCGCTGGGGTTGGGGTCGCCCGGCCAGGCGATCCACTCGCCCTTGCCCACCGACACCACCTTGGCCTCGCCCAGCACCACGCCTTCCAGATCGCCTGGCCCCTCGGCCAGACGGACCGCGAGATCGAGGTTCGCCTCGGTGAAATCGGTCGAATCGCCATCGACCAGCATCACCCGCACCTCGGGATTGGCGGCGCGGAAGGCGGCCAGACGCGGCGCCAGCCAGGCGGCGAAGAAATCGCGCGGGGCGGCAATCGTGTAGACATGCGCCGACTGGCCCGCCTGCATCGCCTGCACCGCATCCTCGAACTGCAGGAAGCCCGCGCGCAGCGGCTCAAGGCCCGCCTGCGCTTCATCGGTCAGCTCCAGCCCCTTCGCCGTGCGGCGGAACAGCACCACGCCCAGCAGATCCTCCAGCGCGCGAATCTGCTGGCCGACCGCCGCCGGGGTCACCGCCAATTCGTCCGCCGCGCGGGTGAAGGAGAGATGGCGCGCGGCCGCATCGAACACGCGCAGGGCATTGAGGGGCAGGTGAGTACGCTTCATGGCCTGTGGTTGAACCGGCAGGCCTCGCGCGTCAAGCAACTGTGGCTTTACCCCGCAGTAGCAGGCGCCGCGAGCGGGAAATGCGGGATCGCCACCCGCATCTCTTCCTCATCATGCTGGTGGCGGAAGGTGTAATAGCCTTCCATGCTGCCGTTCGGCGTGGCCAGTGGGCAACCCGAGACGTAATCATGGCTCTGCCCCGGCGACAGCACAGGGGTTTCGCCCACCACGCCCTCACCATCGACAAAGCTGACCGAGCCACGCCCATCGGTGATGCGCCAGTGGCGAGTCAGCAGTTGCAGCGTATGCTCCGAGTCGTTTTCGATGCGGATGTGATAGACCCAGAACCACTTCCCAGCCTCAATACGCGACTGTTCCGGAAGGAAATTCACCGCGACTCGCACGGTGACCCCATCGGTGGTCGCTGCATGCTGGAAAAGCTCTTTCATGGCACCATTGTTAGCGGGATCTGATGCCGCAAACAACCAGCTTGGCACCAATCTTATCCCCTTTGTCCCGTGGCTTGCGACAAAACGGGGCGCAGGTGGCATGGATCGACACAAAAGAGTTATTGCGATTCATTCTTAATAGCTTTAGCTTGATGCCCCTGATGAGGCCTTTCGCCAGTGGAGCCAAGCACCCATGGACATCAACGAACCCAACAGCATGACCCATATGCTCCCCCACCCCGCCCCCAGCGACCAGACCACCCGCATGCTGCTGATCGCCGCCCGGCGCATGGCCGTCCACGGGCTCTACGACGCCTCCGCCGCCATGCTGATGGTGCAGGCCTTCGGAATCCACTTCCGCAAGCCCCTCGTGCTGCTGCGCGCGTTTCTGATGGAAACATCCGCCGCCGCATCGGGCGATATCCGCATCGCCCCCTGCTGCCTGCCGCGCATGACATTGCAGGAAGGGTCGATGATGGCCGCCATCGCGCATGCCGCCTCGCGCCCGGATGTCGCGGCGAGCCATCTGACGCATCTGACCGGGCAGGATGTGCCTTGCGGGCTGGTGACCACGGCTCAAGCCTTGTCCGTGTCGCTGTCGGAGTGCGGGAGGCCGGTGGTTCTGGATTAAGAAGGGGAAGTAGAAGATGCGAGCGGGTTACCCCCTCGCGCTCCCATGACGTCTTCCGACGCATGGGCAGTGGCGCCGCGTCGTTGCGCACCGCCTCTCCACCGGCACAACGAAAAGGCGCCGCAGGCAGTCAAGCCCCGGCGCCTTGCCATCGTTTCAAGCCTGCGGCGCCGCGACCTTGCTCTTTGGCCGAACCCGAAGCGCACCGTAGACATTCATGGGAGCGCGAGGGTGTAACACCCTCGCATTCACCTTTTCCTCCTTACAACCCAACCGAATCCAGCGCCTGATCCAGATCCTCGATCAGATCCTGCACGTCCTCCAGACCGACGCTGATGCGCAGCAGCCCCTCGCTCACGCCCATCGCCGCGCGGATCTCGGGCGAGATGCTGGAGTGGGTGGTCGAGGCGGGGTGAGTCATCAGCGTCTTGGCGTCACCGATGTTGTTCGAAATATCGATCAGCTTCAGCGCGTTGAGCACGCCCATCGCCTGCTCGCGTCCGCCGTCGATTTCAAACGAGAACACCGAACCGGCAAGCTTCATCTGCTGCTTGACCAGATCGTGCTGCGGATGGCTGGGCAGGCCGGGGTGGAGCAAACGGGGCACGCGCTTTTCCAGCGCCTTGGCCACGGTCAGCGCCGCCTGGGCCTGAGCATTGGCGCGCAGATCCAGCGTTTCCAGACCTTTCAGCACCACCCATGCGTTGAAGGGCGACAGGATCGGCCCGGTGTTGCGCTGATAGGGCAGCAGATATTTGTTGATCCAATCGTGGCTGGCGCAGACGGCACCGGCCAGCACGCGGCCCTGCCCGTCCATCAGCTTGGTGGCGGAGTAGGCGACCACATCCGCGCCGAAATCCATCGGGCGCTGTAGCGCGCTGGAGGCAAAGGCATTGTCCACCGCCACCTCGATACCATGCTCATGCGCCAGATCGCTGACGGCGCGGATATCGATGATGTCCATCGTCGGGTTGGCGGGGGTCTCGAAGAAGAACAGCCGCGTGTTGGGGCGGATGGCATCCTTCCACGCGTCAAGGTCGCGGCCATCGACCAGCGTGGTCTCGATGCCGAAGCGGGGCAGCAGGTTCTGGGTGATCCACAAGGTGGGGCCAAAGGCGGCGCGGCCCATCACGAGGTGATCGCCCGCCGACAGGCGCGAGAGCAGCACGCTGCTCATGGCGGACATGCCGCTGGCCTGCACGCGGCAGGTTTCGCTGCCTTCCATCAGGGCGATGCGCTCTTCCAGCATCATCACCGTGGGGTTCTGGGTGCGGGCATAGGTCATGCCCGGCTCCTGCCCGGCAAAGCGCGCGGCAGGCGTCTCGGCATCCTCGTAGCAATAGCCCGAGTTGACGAAGAGCGCCTCGCTGGTTTCGCCCATCTCGCTGCGCCAGGTGCCGCCGCGCACGGCGCGGGTGGCCTGACGCCAGGTGGAGGTGAGCGAGCGGTCCTGTCCAGTCTTGTGCTTCATGGCCCGCGCTTTAAGCCCGCGCGCATGGCTCCGCAAGGGCGGCCAAAGAATGCATGAAAGATCATAAGGGTACGTTCAGCCGGTGTGTCAGGGCGATGGACCGGATGGACAGCACGCGGCAGCAACCATATGCCTAGGGAATATGACGCGACTGCCGATCCCTGCCCCGGTCATCACGCGCGACCCTTTGTGGTGGCAAGTGGGCCTCGCCGGACTGTTTGCCGTCTTGGTGTTCTGGCATCTGGGCATCCCCTCGGAAATCTATTTCGACGAGGTGCATTATGTGGCCGCCGCAAGGGCGATGCTGCAGGGCACTCTGGCCAACCCGGAGCATCCGCTTTTCGCCAAGACGCTGATGGCCTGGTCGATCGCCCGCTTTGGCGACACGCCTTTTGCCTGGCGCCTGCCCAGTGCCTGTATGGGCGTGCTGGGGCTGTTCGCTTTCGGGCGGATGATGTGGTGGGCCAGCGGCCAGCGCTTTGCCGCCATCGCCGGGATGATCCTGCTGGGCAGCGATTTCGCATGGCTGATCCAGAGCCGCATTGCCATGCTGGATATGGTGATGGCGGGCATGGCGATGCTTGCGCTGTGGATGCTGGCCGCTGCCACCGCTTTGCCCCGCGCGGTGCCGCCGATTGCGCGACGCTGGCGGCTGGGGGTGGCGGGGATGGCGCTGGGCTTTGCGCTGGGCGCGAAATGGAGCGTGCTGCCGCTGGCCGCGCTGATCGTGGGCGTGCTGATCGCCACAAGGCTGCTGGCCAGCGTGCGCAATTGGACCGGGGGCACGATGGTCGCCCCCACCCCGGGCGTGCCGACGCGCGAGCTGGCGGGCTGGCTGGTGGTGCTGCCATTGCTGACCTACATCCTGACCTGGGTGCCGGGCATGCTGCTGGACAAGGGCGCGGTGCCGGTCTTCGGGCTGATCGACTGGCATCTGTCGATGGCGCATCTGCAATCGAGCATCGTCAAGCATCACCCCTATCAGTCGGTGTGGTGGCAATGGGTGATCGACCAGCGGGCGATCTGGTATCTCTATGAGAAGGTCGATGGCGCCCAGCGCGGGGTGATGCTGATCGGCAACCCCTTCACCATGCTGGCGGGGCTGCCCGCTTTGGTGTGGTGCGCCTATGCAGGGCTGGCGCGGCGCGATGCGGCGGGGCGGACGGCGCCTTTGCTGGCGGTGGCGGGCTATGGCGCCACATTGGGCCTTTGGCTGGTGGCCGACAAGCCGGTGCAGTTCTATTACCATTATCTGCTGCCCGGCACCTTTCTGGTGGCGGCGCTGGCGCTGATGCTGGACGGGCTGTGGCGATCGGGGCGCGATGGGCGGATTGCCGCCATCGGCGCGCTGGTGTTGGCGGTGGGCACCTGCCTGTGGTTCTGGCCGATTTTGACCGCGCAGCCGCTCAAGGATGCGATGGGCTTCCAGCACTGGATGTGGCTGGACAGCTGGCGCTGACAGGCTGAGCGTTCGAACGGGCGCTGCACCGGCCCTGCGGGAGCCTCACCTCAACGCAGGACCGGCACAGGCCCCCGACAAACCCGCCCGAACCGCCTCAGCGGTCCGGATCGCGGGTTTGATCGCGAGAGGGCGTGTCGCGCGGCATGCTGTCAGCCACGCGTGCGCGGTTCTCTTCACGGCGCGCTTCATCATCGCGCGGCGCGCGCTCGGCGCGCAGCATGCGGGCTTCATAGGCACGGAAGCGGGCACGGTCCTCGCGGTCCGGATAGAGCACCCAGGGGCGCGCCTGCGCCACCTGCGAATCGCGCTCGACCGGGGCGACACTGCGCCTGTCCTGGCCCTTCATGCCCGCCGTGGCAGCGCCACCGGCCAAACTTGCAAGGACGGCAAGCGCCATGATGCTTCGTGAGCGATGCATCGGCATACCTCCTTGGTTCAGGAGTCTCCTCTGTCAGGCGAGTCATTCACCTGTCAGGGGACGTATGCCTCAGGCTGCTTGAACGCAGGGTGATGGGCGTTGTTAGGCCCCGTTCAGATTGAACAGGGCCAACGAAAGGGCAGGATCAGTTGCCGTACTTGCCCGAGACGAACTTCGAGCTGAGCGCGAAATTCCACACCGAAGCCAGCAAGACACCCGCCAGCGCAGCAATGATGTCATTGATATGCATGCGCTTGAGCGCCGCTGCCACGCCAACGTTGGTCAGCATCCCCAGCGAGCAGGCCAGCGCAAACTGGAACCAGCCCCGCAAGATGGCACCCACGCCGCGCAACCTTTTGTCGGCATAGGTCAGCCAGTTGTTCAGCACGAAGTTGAACGTCATCGAGACCAGCACAGCGATAACATCAGCGATGATGAAGTTGCGCGCACCGGCATCCCAGTGACCGTATTTGAACGGTTCGCCCAAAATGCCCGTTAGGACCAGCCACAGCGTGGCCAACTGCACAATCGCACCCAGCGCGCCAACCGTGCCGAACAGCGCGAAGCGGGTGGGGATGATGTGGCCCAGCCACTTGTCGTAAAGGCCGACGAGGAATTCGAACACGACGGTGCGATCCAGTTTGCTTTCGCCCTCTGCGCGAGCTGCGAAGTTGAGGGGGAACTCCTTGACGCGCAAGGGTGCGTCAACCGTGGCAAGGATATCGAGCAGGATCTTGAAGCCCACGCCCGAAAGATTGCCGGCATCCGCCCGCAAGGTCTCGCCGCGCAGCATGAAATAGCCGCTCATCGGATCGGACAGTTCAACACCCGTGACGCGGCGCGCCAGCGCATTGGCAAAGCCCGACGCCTTGACGCGATCCGGACGGCCCCATGCTTCGGTGCTGGCACCTTCGGCGAAGCGGCTGGCATAGGCCACGTCATACTCGCCGCTTTCGATGGCGGCCAGCATCTGGGGCAGCAGATTGGGATCATGCTGATGGTCGGCATCCATCACCGCCACCACAGGCGCGGCGGTGGAGCACATGCCCTCGATCGCGGCGCTGGCAAGGCCGCGCCGACCGATGCGCTGGATCACGCGGATGCGCGGATCTTCCTGATTGATGGCGCGCGCTTCATCGGCGGTACCGTCAGGGCTGTTGTCATCGACGAAGATCGCTTCCCAGCCGATATCGCTCAGCGCCGCGTCGAGGCGCGCGACCAGCTTGCGCAGGTTCTTGCGCTCGTTCAGCGTGGGCAGAACGACGGCGAGGCGCAAGCGCCCCGCGCCATGAGGGGCGCCAGCAAGGGGGGGCTGAGGCAAGGAAGGATCGGTTTCGGTCATAATATAGGGATTGGCCTGTGCCTGATCGAGGGGTGGGACGTCAACTGCCCTGATTGAAACGTCCCACTCTCGGCCAATTTGTCCCCGTCTGGTTGGGGTTCTTACCCCTTACAGGCGGGCCAGAACCGCGTCGCCGATCTCCGAGGTGGAGGCCGTGCCGCCCAGATCGCCGCCACGGATGCCATCGGCCAGCGTTTTGGCCACGGCAGCCTCGACGCGGTCAGCCGCTTCGGCCAGCCCCAGCGAGTGACGCAGCAGCATCGCCAGCGACAGGATGGTTGCCATCGGATTGGCCTTGTTCTGGCCGGCGATGTCGGGCGCGCTGCCATGGATCGGCTCATACATGCCCAGCGTGCCATACTGCGTCTGGCGCTCGCCCAGCGAGGCCGAGGCCAGCAGGCCGATCGAACCCACGCACATGCTGGCCTGATCCGACAGAATGTCGCCGAACAGATTGCCGGTGACCACCACATCGAACTGGCCGGGGCTCTTCACCAGCTGCATGGCGGCATTGTCGACATACATATGGGTCAGCTCGACATCGGGATAGTCCGCCGAAACCTCGATCACCACGTCGCGCCACAGCTGGCTGGTTTCCAGCACATTGGCCTTGTCGACGCTGCACAGTTTGCCCTTGCGACCCTGCGCGGCGCGGAAAGCGGTGTGAGCGATGCGGCGCACCTCGTCTTCGGCATAGGACATCATGTCCCAGCCCTGACGGCGGCCATCCTCAAGCGTGCGGGTACCCTTGTCGCCGAAATAGACGTCGCCGTTCAGCTCGCGCACGATCAGCAGGTCGATCTCGCGCGCCACTTCGGGGCGCAGCGCCGAGAAGCCTTCCATGCCCGCAAACAGCGTGGCCGGACGCAGATTGGCGAACAAAGTCAGTTCCTTGCGCAGGCCCAGAATGGCCTGCTCGGGACGCAGCGCGCGCTCCAGATGGTCGCAGGAGAAATCACCCACCGCGCCGAACAGGATGCCATCCGCGCGGCGCGCGATCTCCAGTGTGGTCTCGGGCAGCGGATGGCCCTGATTGCGATAGGCAACACCGCCCACATCGCCAAACTCAAGCTCGATCCCGGGAAGAGCCAGTGCCTCGAGCACGCGCAGAGCCTGCTGAGTGACTTCGGGGCCGATGCCGTCACCGGCAAAAACCGCAATCTTCATAGCGGAACCATCCTTTTCACGTATCAATCTTGCTCAGCCGCTCGCGCAGCCTTTCGCGCGCCCCCATAACATCGTGGCGATGATCGGCAAGCACATAGCGCGCCAGAGCCTCGCCGATGCGGTCGAAAGCGTCGATCACCGCGCTCCATTCCGCCCCGCCCGCCAGCAGCCGCTGCCCGTCCATGCCAGCGCCGAACCTTGCGCCATAGCCCATCTCGCGCAGCACCAGCGCCTCGTAAGCAATCAGCCCCGGCGCCCAGCCCCGCGCCGAGGGCGCCGAGCAAATGGCATCGAGCAAAGCCTCAAGCGCATCATAAAGCGCGGGATAGGGCTGGCGTTCGGGCAAGGCACTGGCGGTCAGCACGCAGATCCAGCCGATGGCGGCAGCAGGAAGCGGCTCGGCCAGAAATGGGGCGCGGCTTTGCATGAGTTCGATCCGCGCGCCGGGCATCTGGCCCTCGATCCTTGCGCGCAGCTCGCAATCGAGCCCGTTGCCGGGGATCAGCACCGGGCGCAGTGCCCTACCCCGCCCGCCCGAGACATAGGCAGCCGTCAGGCCATGGTGCGGCGTCATCAGGCGCGCAATTACGCCAATCTCGCCATGCGGGCGGGCGGCGCAAAGGATGGCGGGGGTGCGGATTTGCATGATTTCCGGCTTAGGGGAGGAAAAGAGACAATGCGAGGGGGTTCCCCCCTCGCGCTCCCATGACGTCTTCCGACGATAAGGCAGTGGCGCCGAAGCCTCGCGCCCCGCCTCTCCACCTGCGCAAGGGTAAGCGCCGCAGGCAGGTCATCCTTTAGCCGATAGGCTATGCCGGGATATTAAAGCCTGCGGCGCGGCAATCTGGGCGCAAGGCAGAACCCTATGCGCAACGCAGACAGTAAAGGGAGCGCGAGGGCGATGGTCCTCGCATTCTTCTTTTCTTCCTACCCTTTTCCCCATTCCCCGCCTATCGCCCCCACAGATGACCACCGCCTCCCCTTTCCGGACCGAACTGCGCGAAACACTGAAACTGGCCCTGCCCTTGGCGGCGGCCAATGTGTTGCAGATGGCGGTGTATGCCATTGACGTGATTTTCGTCGCCCGCCTGGGGCAGAGCCAGCTTGCCACCTCATCCCTCGCCGTCAGCCTGTTCGGCCTGCTGGCATGGAGCTTCTCCGGCCTGACCGGTGCCGTCGCCCCGATCATGGCCGCCGAACTGGGCCGTAAAAGGCATGCGGTGCGCGAGATCAGGCGCTCGGTGCGCATGGCGTTATGGCTGGCGGTGGGCTGCGGTTTGCTGGGCATGGGCATCTGCATGGCCAGCACCGGCTTCTTCCGCCTGACGGGGCAAAGCCCGCATCTGGCAGCGCAGGCGGGCAGCTTTATGGGCATTCTGAAATGGGCGATGATCCCGCTGATTGCCGCCAATGTGCTGCGGACCTTTGTGTCCACGCTGGGGCGCCCGGTGTTCGCCACGGCGATCACCGGTCTGGCCATCGGGGTGAATGCGGCGGGCAATTACGCGCTGGTGTTCGGTCATTGGGGAGCGCCCGCGCTGGGGCTCAGCGGATCGGGCATCGCCAGCGTCATCACCGCCTGCGCCACGCTGCTGGCCTATGCGCTGGTGATCCTGAGCGACCGCCGCCTGCGCCGTTACCGCATTCTGGGCCGCTGGTGGCGTACGGAAACCACACGCCTGCTGGAAATCCTCAAGCTGGGCCTGCCGATCTTCTCCACCGTGCTGGCCGAGGCCGGTCTGTTCGGCGGCGCGGCCTTCCTGATGGGCCGCATCGGCGAACTGGAGCTGGCGGCCCATGCCGTGGCGCTTCAGGTGGCGGCCATCACCTTTCAGCTGCCGATGGGTCTGGGACAGGCCGCGACGATCCGCGTCGGTTATCACTATGGCGCGCGCGATGTGGCGGCGATGGGCCGCGCGGGCTGGGCCGCGATTGTGGTGGGGCTGGGCGTTGCCTGCATCAGTTCCAGCGCGATGCTGGGGATGCCTGTCACCATTCTGTCAGCCTATGTCGATACCAAGGATGTGGCCAATGCAGCCTTGGTGGCCTTGGCGGTGCGGTACCTGTCGGTGGCGGCGGCGTTTCAGTTGGTCGATGCGGCGCAGGCGGTGGCTCAGGGCGCCTTGCGCGGTTTGCAGGACACGCGCTGGCCGATGACGATCGCACTGCTGGGCTATTGGCTGCCGGGTTTTGGCACGGCGGTGGTGCTGGGGTTTTTCACGCCTCTGCGGGGCATGGGCGTGTGGATTGGCCTTGCCATCGGACTGGCGGTGGTGGCCACGCTGCTGCTGATCCGCTGGAGTCGCCGCGAGACATTGCGGCTGACGGTGGCGCGTTGAAGCATTTGGCCCTGCCTTTGTTTCGGGCCGCCTAAAAATTGCATCACCCGCCCTTGACGACCCCCGAGCAGGGACCCATATCCCGCCCATTGGCACTCTCCATACGGGAGTGCTAACGCAAAGTTCATTCACTTGAGAGAGGTATCTCATGTCCTTCCGTCCCCTGCACGACCGCGTGCTGGTCCGTCGCGTTGAAGCCGAAGAGAAGACCGCCGGCGGCATCATCATCCCCGACAGCGCCAAGGAAAAGCCCGCCGAGGGTATCGTGGTTTCGGTCGGTTCGGGCGCTCGCGCCGAGAACGGCACGATCACGCCTCTCGACGTCAAGGCTGGCGACCGCGTGCTGTTCGGCAAGTGGTCGGGCACCGAGATCAAGGTCGCGGGCGAAGACCTGCTGATCATGAAGGAAAGCGACATTCTGGGCGTGATCGGCTGATTTCAGCCTCCCCGGAATCTCCCCTTATTTCTGATTTTCAAAGGAATTCATAATGGCTGCCAAGGACGTCAAGTTCGGCCGCGACGCGCGCGAACGTATCCTCAAGGGCGTTGACACCCTTGCCGACGCTGTGAAGGTGACCCTGGGCCCCAAGGGCCGCAATGTCGTCATCGAAAAGAGCTTCGGCGCCCCCCGCATCACCAAGGACGGTGTGAGCGTCGCCAAGGAAATCGAACTGAAGGACAAGTTCGAGAACCTGGGCGCCCAGATGCTGCGCGAAGTCGCTTCGAAGTCGAACGACAAGGCCGGTGACGGCACCACCACCGCCACCGTGCTGGCCCAGGCCATCGTGCGCGAAGGCCTGAAGTCGGTCGCCGCCGGCATCAACCCCATGGACCTGAAGCGCGGCATCGATCTGGCTGCTGCTGCTGTCGTCAAGGATCTGGCCGCCCGCTCGAAGCCCGTTTCGGGTTCGGCTCAGGTTGCCCAGGTCGGCATCATCTCGGCCAATGGCGACGTGGAAGTCGGCGAGAAGATCGCCGAAGCCATGGAGAAGGTCGGCAAGGAAGGCGTCATCACCGTTGAAGAGGCCAAGGGTCTCGAATTCGAGCTGGACGTCGTCGAAGGCATGCAGTTCGACCGCGGCTACCTGTCGCCCTACTTCGTGACCAACCCCGACAAGATGACTGTCGAGCTGGAAAACCCCTACATCCTGATCCACGAGAAGAAGCTCTCGTCGCTGCAGTCGCTGCTTCCCATTCTGGAAGCCGTGGTTCAGTCGGGTCGCCCCCTGCTGATCATCGCCGAGGACATCGAGGGTGAGGCTCTGGCCACGCTGGTCGTCAACAAGCTGCGTGGCGGCCTGAAGATCGCCGCCGTCAAGGCTCCCGGCTTCGGCGACCGTCGCAAGGCCATGCTGGGCGACATCGCCACGCTGACCGCCGGCGAGATGATCTCGGAAGATCTGGGCATCAAGCTCGAGACCGTTACCCTGACCATGCTGGGCCAGGCCAAGAAGGTCACGATCGACAAGGACAACACCACCATCGTCGATGGCAACGGTGCTGCCGAGGACATCAAGGGCCGCGTCGAGCAGATCAAGGCGCAGATCGAGGTCACGACCTCGGACTACGACCGCGAGAAGCTGCAGGAGCGTCTGGCCAAGCTGGCTGGTGGCGTTGCCGTCATCAAGGTCGGCGGTTCGACTGAAGTGGAAGTCAAGGAGCGCAAGGATCGCGTTGACGATGCCCTGCACGCCACCCGCGCTGCCGTTGAAGAAGGCATCGTTCCCGGCGGCGGCGTGGCTCTGCTGTATGCCACCCGCGCTCTGGACGGCCTGAAGGGCGCCAACGAAGACCAGACCCGCGGCGTGGACATCGTCCGCAAGGCGATCTCGGCCCCGATCAAGCAGATCGCCGAGAACGCTGGCGTCGACGGCGTGCTGGTTGCCGGCAAGCTGCTGGACCAGGCCGACGAGACGCTGGGCTTCAACGCCGCGACCGACGTCTACGAAGACCTGCTGGCCGCTGGCGTGATCGACCCCACCAAGGTTGTGCGTACCGCTCTGCAGAACGCTGCCTCGGTGGCCGGCCTGCTGATCACGACCGAAGCCGGTATCGTCGAGAAGCCCGATGACAAGCCCGCCATGCCCGCAATGCCGGGCGGCGGCATGGGTGGCATGGACTTCTAAGTCCAAGTCAGCCTGTCTGAAAAGCAAAACCCGGGGAGAGCAATCTCCTCGGGTTTTGTTTTGTTTGAAGAAGAGACAATGCGAGGGGGAGCGTCTTTGTTGGTCGCATTCCTCAAGAGGAATGCTCCGGGCCCTCGCGCTCCCATTCCTTATCAGTGTAAGTGCCTCGGTTCGGCCTTGCGCAACGTCGCAGCGCCGCAGGCAAGGAGACTTGGCAAAAAATACCGTGCTATGAAACATTCCTGCCTGCGGTGCATTAGACTGCGCAGGTGGATAGACCGGGCACTCCGATCGGGTGCCACTGCCCCGGCGTCGGTAGACGTTCCGGGAGCGCGAGGGTGTAACACCCTCGCATTTTCTCTTAACTTCTATTTGGTTCCCCCCTTCATCGCACCCTTCGCGCGCCTTATCGCGTGACTCTATATCAACCCCGGCAGTTAGGTTAACCCGATTGCAGGGTCATCGGTGGCATAAGCAGAATCATGCACAGTCTTCATTATCGTCTGATGGGTATGGCACTGCTTGCCGGAGCGCTCGTTGCGCCGCCCGCCGCTGCCGACGATCTTGAGCAGGCCTTCGACAAGGTTTTCCAGATCAAGCCTGCTCCGAACGGTGGTTTGCCGCCTGGCACGGTGCTGCCCGGCGGCGTTCTGCCTGCTCCGGCGGCGCCCGGCGGCGTCGTGCCCTATGGCAACGGTTTCGAGGCGCGACTGGCCAGCGTGGCCAATGCCGCCCATGGCCGCATTGGCGTGGCGGCGGTCGATCTGTCGAACGGCAAGGGCATTTCGGTGATGGGCGACCAGCCCTTCCCCATGGCCAGCACGGTCAAGGTCGCCATTGTCGCGACCTTCCTCGACGGTGTGGATCAGGGCAAATTCAGCCTTAACGACCGTTTCCCGATCATGATGCCGCTGCCCTCGCGCCCCGGTTCGGGCCCCGCGCCTCAGCGTGGCGGCGCGGTCTATTCGGCCACGCAGTTGATCGACATGACGATCATCCATTCGAACAACCACGCCACCGACGCGCTGCTGGCGGCGATTGGCGGCCCTCGCGCGGTCGATCGCTGGCTGCACAAGGCGGGCATCAGCGGCATGCGGATCGACCGCGACATCGCCACGCTGGTGCGCGATGACGGTCTGGTCAATCCGGCCACCACCATCGATCTGCGCGACAGCTCCACGCCTCAGGCCATGGCGACGCTGCTCGCCGGGCTCTATCAGGGCCAGTGGCTGAGCGCGGGCAGCCGCGCCGTGCTGCTCTCGGCGATGAGCCGCTGCGCGACGGGCACGCATCGCATTCGCGGACTGCTGCCCAACGATGCGATTGTCGGCCATAAAACGGGCACGCTGAACAACACCTCCAGCGACGTGGGCATCATCCGCACCTCGGATGGGCGCAACATCGCCATCGCCATCTATGTGACGGGTCAGGGCAGCAAGCCGGGCCGTGATTCGCGCATCGCCTCGATCGCGCGCGCGGTTTACGAAGGCTATCAGCCGCAACTGACCGCGATGCGTGACGGCGGCACGCACACTAGCGCCATCGCGCGGTAACCTTAACGATCTTTTTATGTCGAAAGGGCGCCGGTGGTTACCATCGGCGCCCTTTTGCGTTGTGCGGCCCATGCCTGGATATGACACCAGATCTGGAAACAGCCCGCCTGCTGCTCAGGCCTGTCGTGGCCGAGGATGCTCCGGCGGTGCAGGAGCAGTTCCCCGACTGGCGGATCGTGGAATTTCTCAACCCGCTGATCCCCTGGCCCTACCCGGCGGACGGCGCCGAAACCTTCATCCGCAATCTAGTCTTGCCCCGCCAGGCCAGCGACGTGGCCTGGCACTGGTCGATCCGCCTGAAAAGTGCACCCGACAGGCTGGTGGGCATCATTTCGCTTCAGGATGGCGAGCAGGACAACCGCGGCTTCTGGCTTAACCCTGATCTCTGGGGCCAGGGCTTGATGAGCGAGGCCTGCGACATTGTCACCGCCTTCTGGTTCGAGGTGCTGGGCAGGCCTGCGCTGCGCGTCCCCAAGGCGGTGGGCAACATCGCCTCGCGCCGGATTTCGGAAAAGACCGGGATGCGGGTGATCTGGCGGGGCGAGCGTGATTTCGTCTCAGGCCGTCATCCGACCGAAATCTGGGAAATCACGCGGGAGGAATGGCAGGCCCGACGCGGCGCCTGACGCGCGCCGACAGAAGACAAAGATAGGCAGCAGGCAAAAGAAAAGGCGCGTGGATTTCTCCACGCGCCCAATCTCTTCTAATCTTTCGCGCAGAGGCGCGGAAAAGATTAGTTGCTCGAGGCAGCCGAGGTGGCGTCCACCGAAGCAGCCGAGTCAGCCGAAACGGCGGTGTCGACGACGGTGTCAACCGACTCAGCCGAGGTGGCGGGCTCGGCGGTCTTGCCGCAAGCCGACAGGGTCAGAGCGGCGCCAGCGACGGCAGCGGCGAGAATGATCTTGCGCATGATGTATTCCTTGAACAGCGAGTGGACCACGCGCGACACCCTCCACTGGGGGTGGAGCGCCGTGCGGAAAGCCTACCGCAGGAGTAGACTTCGCCAGCCAGATAATCACCTTGAGCGAGCGATGCAAGCGCTAGTCGCGTCAAGAGATGACAACTCGTCGCGCTGCAGCATGATAATTTAACCACAGACAAGGTTGCACGGCCACCTTGAAGGCGGCTTTTCGCGGGGCCCGACAGGGGGTATGACGGGCGCGATATGAACCTTCCAGAAACAGCATCCGCCCCCCTGCCCCTGATGGACAGCGCCTCCGAAAACGCACCGGAAAGCTGCGCGCAGACCGATAATCGGCGCTGTCATCTCTATCTGGTGGACGGGTCGGCCTATATCTTCCGCGCCTATCATCGCCTGCCCCCGCTCACCAATCCGGTGGGGACGCCGGTGGGGGCCGTTTATGGCTATACCACCATGCTGTGGAAACTGGCCGAAGACCTGCACAAAGCCGACGGACCCACGCATTTGGCGGTGATTCTGGACAAGGGCAGCAAGAGTTTCCGCAACGATATCTACCCCGACTATAAGGCGAACCGCCCGCCGCCGCCCGAGGATCTGGTCCCCCAGTTCCCACTGATTCGCGAGGCGACGCGCGCCTTCTCGCTGCCCTGCATTGAGGAGGCCGGACTGGAAGCGGACGATCTGATCGCCTCCTATGCGCGGGCCGCTGCGGCGCAGGGTTGGGACGTGACGATCGTGTCTTCCGACAAGGATCTGATGCAGTTGGTGGGCGACCATGAAAGTGGTGCGCGCATCGACATGCTCGACACGATGAAAAACCTGCGAATTTTCCTGCCCGAGGTCGCGGAAAAATTCGGTGTAACGCCCGACAGGGTCGGTGACGTGTTGGCGCTGATGGGCGATTCGGTGGATAACGTGCCCGGTATTCGCGGCATTGGCCCCAAAACGGCGACGAAATTGATCGTCGAGCATGGCGATCTCGAATCAGCTTTGGCCGCCGCGCCGACGATGAAGGCCAGCAAATTGCGCGACAGCCTGATCGAGCAGGCCGAGATGGCCCGCCTGTCGCGTGTGCTGGTGGCGCTGAAGGAGGATTGCGACCTTCCCCTACCGCTCGAAGCTTTCCAGCTTGGCGCGATTCCGCCCGAGCCTCTGGCCGCTTTCCTTGGCGAGCATGGCTTTTCCAGCCTGTTGAAGCGCCTCGATGGCGGACGCGGCAGCCCGGAACGCGCCACGCAACTCAATCCGGCCAAGGCGGCGAAGGCTTCGGCGGCGGCTGCGCCGGTCGCTGGTCCTCAGGCGCCCGCCGCTTTGCCCGCCATCAATGTGGAGGGCTATGATTGCGTCACCACATTGGAGGCTTTGGACAACTGGATCACCAAGGCTTTCGACGCCCGCGTGGTGGCTTTCGATACGGAAACCAGCGCTCTGGATGCGATTGGTGCCGATCTGGTTGGTGTCAGCCTGTCGATTGGTGCCGGTCAGGCTTGCTATATTCCGCTGGGCCATGGCGGGACTGATATGTTCGCCGAAAAGCCCGAGCAGATCGACCGCGATGTGGCTCTGGCACGTCTGAAGCCGCTGCTGGAAAGCGATGCGATGCTGAAAGTGGGCCAGAACGCGAAGTATGACCTCAACGTGCTGGCGCGCTTCGGCATCACCGTGGCGCCGCTCGACGACACGATGGTCATCAGCTTCGATATGGACGCCGGGCGCAGCGAGGACGGCATCGGCGGCGGCCACGGCATGGACGAATTGGCGCGCCGCCATCTCGACCATACCTGCATCTCCTTCAAGGAGGTCTGCGGCACCGGCAAGAAGGCGATCAGCTTTGCCGAAGTGCCCTTGGCCCGCGCCACGCAATATGCCGCCGAAGACGCCGAGGTGACCTGGCGCCTGCATCGCCTGCTCAAGCCCCGCCTCTCGCATGAATCGGCCACGCGCATCTATGAGCGTGTTGATCGCCCGCTGATCCCGGTGGTCGCGGGCATGGAGCGGCGCGGCATTCGCGTCGATCGCGAGAAGCTGGCGGGCCTGTCCTCGCAATTCGCCGAGGCCATCGGCGCGCTGGAGGGCGAAGTGCATGAACTCGCCGGCCAGCCCTTCACCATCGGCAGCCCCAAGCAATTGGGCGAGATCCTCTTCGACAAGATGGGGCTGAAGGGCGGCAAGAAGGGCAAGACCGGGCAATATTCCACCGACCTCTCGGTGCTGGAAAAGCTGGAGGCCGAAGGCGTGCCCATCGCGCGCAAGGTGCTGGAATGGCGCCAGCTTTCCAAGCTGCGCTCGACCTACACAGAGGCGCTGCAGGCCGCGATCAGCCCGGTGACGGGGCGCGTCCACACTTCCTATTCGCTGGTGGGCGCGCAGACCGGGCGCCTGTCCTCCACCGAGCCGAACCTGCAGAACATCCCGATCCGCACCGAGATCGGGCGCCAGATCCGCGACTGTTTCGTTGCCGATCCCGGCCATGTGATTCTCTCGGCGGACTACAGCCAGATCGAACTGCGTCTGGCCGCCCATATGGCCGATGTGCCCGAGTTGAAGGCGGCCTTCGCGGCAGGCGCGGACATTCACGCCGCCACCGCGCAGGAGCTGTTCGGCCATGTCGACCGCGAGACGCGCGGGCGCGCCAAGACGATCAACTTCGCCATCCTCTATGGCATCAGCCGCTGGGGCCTCGCGCCGCGTCTGGGCGTCACGCCCGAGGAGGCGCAGGCCATGATCGACACCTATTTCCAGCGCTTCCCCGGCATCCAGCGCTATATCCACGACACGCTCTCCAGCGTGCGCGAGAAGGGCTATTCGGAGACGCTGTTCGGGCGCAAATGCTGGTTCCCCCGCATCGGCTCGAAGAATCAGGCCGAACGTCAGGGCAGCGAGCGCGCCGCGATCAACGCGCCGATTCAGGGCACCTGCGCCGACATCATCAAGCGCGCCATGGCCCAGATGGAGCCCGCTCTGGCCGAAGCAGGCCTGCCGGGTGTGAAAATGCTGCTGCAGGTCCACGACGAACTCGTCTTCGAAGTGCCCGAAGGCGACGTCGAAGCCGCCAGCGCAGTGATTCGCCGCGTGATGGAGCAGGCCGCTCTGCCCTCGGTCAGCATCGGCGTGCCGCTGGGCGTGGAAATCGGCAAGGGAGCAAGCTGGGGCGCCGCGCACTGATGATGCTTCATCCGCGTTTCAGGCGCGGCGCGGCAGGGGCGCATCCATGACGCCCCATATCGCGCTGCAGGCCCTGAAGCCGATCGCCCTGGCCTCCAGCGCGCTCGATCCCGACCAACTGCCCAGCTCCAACGAGCTGATGCATTGGTCGGGGCGCCTGACGCATGCCACCGTGGCGGCGGGCAGTGCCATTCTGGTGGCTCTGGCGTTGCATGCGGTGATCTTCGCGGCATTGCGGCGCTTGGGGCGGCGCACTCAGCATCATACCGAAGCCGAGGTCGCCAGCGGCTTCAACCAGTCGGTGCGCTGGTCCTTTGTGGCGGTGGGCCTGTCGATCGCGGCGGACGCCGATCGCATGGTGGCCCATGTCTGGCTGGCGCTGGCGGGTTTCGTGGTGCCCGCGCTGACCGGCTGGGTGATCTACGCCGGGGTCAAAACCGGCGCGGAGCTGCTGAGCGAGCGCATCCTCGCCCATGATGACGAGCTGACCGCGCGCAGCCGCACCACGCGGATCACGCTGCTGGCGCGCTCGGCGGGCTTTGTGATCATTTTCGTCACCATCGCGATGATTCTGCTGGGCTTTCCCGCCGTGCGCCATGTCGGTGCCACGCTGATCGCCTCGGCGGGCCTGATCGGTATCGCCATGGGCGCCGCCGCCCAGCCCGCGCTGAAATCGCTGGTGGCGGGCATCCAGATCGCGCTGACCCAGCCCATGCGCATCGGCGATTATGTGGTGGTGGATGGCGAGAATGGCCGCGTCGAGGACATTCGCCTGAGCTACGTCGTGGTGCGCACCGGTGACGAGCGACGGCTGATCATCCCCACGGCGAAGTTTCTCGACACCAGCTTCCAGAACTGGACGCGCGTGGGCGGCATCACCGGATCGGTGGTTTTGCCAATCCGCCCCGGTTTTGCTGTTGAGCCGATGCGCGCGGCCTATCTGACGATGCTGGACCGGCATGCGGCATGGGACCGGCGCACCGGGCAGTTGCAGATCGCCGAGGCCAAAGTCGGCTTTGTCGAGATCAAGCTGGTGATGAGTGCCGCCGATCCTGCCGCGCTGGGCGATCTGCGGCTGGCGATGCGTGAGGGCATGCTGGAATGGCTGCGGCTGCACCAGCCCGACTCGCTTTGCATGAGCACCTGATTCCGGTTCGCGCACCCCGTTGGGCGATGTGATCGCGGATCACAGCTCTGTGTTGCTGTGCGCAGGCAACGAGCCAAGCTGGTTTTCCATGAGCATCATCAGTGCCTTGCACGGAGCGTTCCACCAGCCACGCATGGTAACGCAACCAGAAAAAAGGCCCAGCTGAAACAGCCAGGCCGGGAAAGTTTGGGAGAGGATGCCTGAAAGGCCTGTTCTCTATGCTCCAGAACCGCCTTTTGTGCAAGTGCGAAAAACTACGTGCTCGATACGAATTTGTGATCGGTGGCGGAATTTAGCGCATTTTTGCGACGAATTGAGGCGTAGGGGCAAGATGAGCGGTACAATCCCGCTCCCCCTCGCCCACCATGCTGCAATGCAATAGAATGGAGGATCAGAGTGATAGCGCCATCGCTTTGGCATGATGGCTGCGTCACCATGGTCCGCCGGTCGTGAGGACCGCGGCATGGCGGTTCCGCATCAGAGCCGCGCGGCCATGCTTCTCTCCCCATCTGGAGCATGCCTGGCAAGCGGGCAAAAAAAGGCCCAGCTGAAACCAGCCGGGCCATGGAAGTTTTGGGAGAGGATGCCTGAAAGGCCCGTTCTCTATGACCCTCAGCGGCACTTTCCGCAATTGCAAATTTCTCACGAACCATTGAGATTGGTTGATTTTTTTGGAAATCAACTCATGCATATGTTTTTCAATGATATTAATTCGTTAAGATTTTCCAAAGAAATTTAGAAATCGAACAATTTGGATCATTATGTGATTTCAGAAATCCATATTGGGAATTTTCGAATCAAAATCGCTTTCCGTTATACAGATCGCTCTGAAAATCAGCCGATTTTATCCAAAAACGCAAATATGCGATTTTTTAAAACCTGAATGGTTCAATTAGCCAGCAGCAGGGTCGGCCCAGCGCTGTCTTCAAGGAAATAGCGCGTCACCCCGCCCAGTAGAAACTCCCGCAAGCGGCTGTGGCCATAGGCGCCCATCACCAGCAGATCGGCCTGAAGTTCCGCCAGCGCCGCATCCAGCGTGATCGCCACCGAACCGCCACGGTCGATCTCGGCGATCTCCGCCTTCACTCCATGGCGCGCCAGATATTTCACCGCATCGCAAATCGGGAAACCGCCGCTCTTCTCGGCCACGGTCAGCACATGCACCCGCTCGGCCTGCACCAGCAGCGGCACCGCCAGCCGCAGCGCGGAGGCCGCCTCATCGCCGCCATCCCACGCCACACAGACCACCGAGGGCGGCAGCAACACCCCCGCCCCATCGCGGGGCAGCACCAGCACCGGCGTTGCCCCGCGCAGCACCACCTCGCTCACGAAAGGCTGCCCGCGCGAGAGGACCACCACATCGTTCAGACGCGCGGCTTCGGCGATGGCATCGGCGGGTTCATCCTCGGCGCGCAGGATGTCATAGGGCACATCCTCGTTCAGCAGCCGCTTGTTGAGCGTCTCGGCAAAGGTATCGTCGCTATCGACCGCCTCGCGCACGATATCGGCGGCCAGATAGCCGCTGCCCATGGCGTCGGTCGCCAGATAGCGCGCCACGGGTGTGTCGATCAGCACGGTAAGATGACCGCTGTTGGCGCGGGCCAGCGAGAGGGCCGCCTGAAGCCGGTTTTCGCTGGCGGGGCTGCGGTCGGCAAGAACAAGGATCGAGCGCATCGTGCTTCTCCGGCGGGGCAGCAGGACACGCCGCCCTCACTCGGTAAAATGCCTCAAAGCCGATGCGGTGCCATGATTCAGGTCAAAAGCGCGCCAGATACGAAAAGGGCGCGCCCTTGCAGGCGCGCCCTTCTCAAACTCGAGAAAAGGTGGATCAGGCCACCACTTCCGCCGAAACGCCGACAGCGTCCTTCAGGGCGTCAGCCAGATCGGTGCGCTCCCAGGGGAAGAAATCGCCCTGGGCTTCGCGGCCGAAGTGGCCATAGGCCGCGCTCGACTGATAGATCGGCTTGTTCAGGCCCAGACCGGTGCGGATGCCACGCGGCGTCAGGCCGCCCAGCGAAGCCTCGGCCACCTTGGCGATGGCGGCTTCCAGAGCCGCATCGTCCACCGTGCCGGTGCCATGGCTGTCGACATAGAGCGAGAGCGGACGCGACACGCCGATGGCATAGGCCAGCTGGATGGTCACGCGCTTGGCAAGGCCGGCGGCAACGACATTCTTGGCCAGATAGCGGGCAACGTAAGCTGCCGAACGGTCAACCTTCGTCGGGTCCTTGCCCGAGAAAGCGCCGCCGCCATGCGGAGCCGCGCCGCCGTAGGTGTCGACGATGATCTTGCGGCCGGTGACGCCAGCGTCGCCATCGGGGCCGCCGATCTCGAAGCTGCCGGTGGGGTTGATGTGCCAGACGGTGGCGTCGGTCACAAAGCCCTCGGGCAGCAGACCGGTGACGGTCTTCTTGACATAGGCCTGTAGCTCGGCGCCCTTGTCGCCTTCGTCATAACCCGGCGCGTGCTGGGTCGAAACGACGATGGCGGTGGCGGCCACGGGCTTGCCGTCGACGAAGCGCAGCGTGACCTGGCTCTTGGCGTCGGGCTCCAGGAAGGGAGCGGCGCCCGAGTGACGATCATCGGCCAGCGCCTGAAGGATCTTGTGGCTGTAATACAGCGTCGCGGGCATCAGATCGGGGGTCTCGTCACAGGCGAAACCGAACATGATACCCTGGTCGCCCGCGCCTTCATCCTTGTTCGCGCCCGCGTCCACGCCCTGGGCGATATGCGCCGACTGGCCGTGCAGGCGATTGATGAACTCGAAGGTCTCCCAGTGGAAGCCGTCCTGCTGATAGCCGATGCGCTTGACCGTCTCGCGGACGGTCTTCTCGATCTCTTCCTGAGCGCCAGCGGCCCAGGCGCCATTCTCATAGACACCCTTGCAGCGGATTTCGCCCGCCAGCACCACCAGCTGGGTGGTGGTCAGCGTTTCGCAGGCGATGCGCGCTTCGGGGTCTTTCGACAGGAACAGGTCGACGATGGCGTCGCTGATCTGGTCGGCAACCTTGTCGGGATGCCCTTCGGAGACGCTTTCGGAAGTGAAGAGATAGTCGCTGCGCATAACCGTCCTGCGATATAAAGGAAGCTTTATGTCCCCTTCCTACGCTTCCTTGCGCCGCAACACAAGAGCGCTGCCGCCAAGAAGAAGCACAGCCCAGACAAGCGGAAGTGTGTTGCCCATCCGCGCGAACAGCGTTGCGGCATGCGCGGGGGGCACGAAACCGTCGAAACGGGCGCCCGTCCCGCGCGGCGCGGCATGGCGGATCAGGCCATCGGCATCGACCACCGCGCTCACCCCATTGGTGGTGGAACGCAGCACCGGCAGACCCTCCTCAATCGCCCGCATCCGGGCCTGAGCGAGGTGCTGGGGCGGGCCCCAGTCACCGAACCAGCCGTCGTTGGAAGGGTTCACGATGTAGTCGGGCCGATGGTCGCGATCGACCACCTGACCCGAGAAAATGATCTCATAGCAGATCTGCATCCCCGCTCTGCCAAGGTCGGCCAGATCGACCGTGCGCGGGCCGGGACCAGCACGAAAGTCTATCTCTCCGGGGACCAGCCGGGCCAGACCCAGCGGCTTCAAGATCTCGCGCATCGGCAGATATTCGCCATAGGGCACCAGATGCGCCTTGGCATAGCTGCCGATGATGCGCCCCTGCCCATCGAGCGCGGTGATGACATTCTGCCCGCTCACCGCCTCCTTGCCCTTGATATCAAGATCGACCGAGCCGGTCAGCAGCACGCTCCGGGCGCCCGCCACCCTGCCCAGCCGCTGGCGGGCCAGATCAGGATCGCCATAGGCCGTGCTTTCGTAAAACCAGACCGGATAGCCATCGCGCATAAAGTCCGGCACGCCCGATTCCGGCCAGAGCAGAATGCGCCGGTCTCTGCCATGCACAGGCAGCGACAGGCGCGCCGTCTGCTGAAACTGGGCCTCGAAATTGGCGGGATCGTTGAGGACCTCCTGCGTGATGTTGGGCTGCACCAGCGTATAGGCGACATGCCCCTCGGCCAGATGCGACGGCGCGGGCCAGAGCAGCGCCCCGCCCGTCAGCACGGCAGGCACGGCGACCAGCACGGCAGCCTGAGGCCGTCTGGCGGGCCAGACCATCACCCCCACGGCGATCGCCGCCGCCAGCCCCGCCGCAAGGCCCGAGAGCGCATAGGTGCCCAGCCATGGCAGCAGCATCGCCAGCCCGACATGGCTGTCATCACCCATCAAGGCCACGCCCAGCGGGTTCCACGCAAAGCCGGTGAACAGCCACGAACGCAACCACTCGCTGACGACCCACGCCCCCGCAAAGCCCGGCACCAGCGCCAGCGGAGCGCGTCGCACAAACCACGAAGCCCCCGCCGCCAGCGCCGGAAACACCGCCAGATAGAGCGAGAGCAGCACCACCGCGATACCGCCCAGCCAGCCGGGCATCTTGGCCTGATAGGTGAAGGCGGCGGCAATCCAGCTGTTACCGACGGAAAAATGCCCCACACCCCACAGCCAGCCGATCAGCGCCGCGCGATGCCAGGATGGCGCACGCGCCACCAGCCAGACCAGCGCCGCGACCCCCAGCAACATCGCGGGCCACAGCCCCAGAGGACGGAAGCCAAGCGCGGCCATCGCGCCCAGAGCGATGATCAGCGCGGCGCGCCAGCTCGCGTGGAGCAGGGCCTGGAGTTTGGTTTGGACGGGGGAGGTTTCAGCCATGATGCGAGGACTTAGAGCATCACGCGAACAAGTGGGAACCGGTTTTTCGCTCGTCACGATGCGGTGGCACAAACCGGCGCCACAAAAAACCGAAGCGGCTGATCCGACAATCGGACCAACCGCTCCAGTGTGTCAGCCACCCTGCCCTGCAAGGGCCGGGAGAAAGGATCAGCCGATCTGCTCGGCCTCGGCAGCCTGAGCGGCCTCGGCGGCCTTTTCCGCGGCCGTCTTGCGGCGGGCGCGGGGACGCTTGGGGGCCGGTTCAGCCTCGGCAGCCGGAGCGGCGGGTGCCGCCTCGGCAACAGGCGCCGGAGCGGCGACCGGTGCCTCGACAGCGGCCTCGCTCTTGCGGCCCGCCGAGATCGAGGGCGGCAGCGAGGAAGCGTCGAAGGAGGCCGGCGTCACCGCTTCGGCGGCAGGTGCTTCACCCTCGGCGCGCGGCTCGGCCTTGCGGGGGCGACGCTCTTCGCGGCCCTCGCGACGCGGACGGACGCCGCGGTTGGCACGGGTTTCGCGCAGGAAGGGGTTTTCGGCGGGCTCATAGACCACCGGCTCACCGGCGGGCTGAGCATCGGTCGATTCCTCGGCAGCAGGCGCGGCGGCCTGTTCGCGGGGCTCATGCTCGCGGTTGTCGCGCTGGCGGCCATCGCGCTCACGGTATTCGCGTGGCTCGCGCTGGGGCTGCTCGTCGCGGCGGCGATGCTCGCCCCGTGGCTGATCGGAACGCGGCTGGTCAGAGCGCTGTTGATCCGGGCGCTGCTGATCCGAACGCGGCTCGCTGCGCGGCTCTTCACGCTCGCGGCGGGTGTAGACCGGCTGATCGAAGGTGGGGAAATCGCTCTCCACCGAGAAATCGGCGGGGTCTTCGCCCTCGTCGCGGAACGGCTCGCCATTGTCCTGCCAGCGGTCCTCGCGGCGGGCGCGGGCCTCTTCCTGGCGCAGACGGGTGTCGGCGATCACGCGGAAATAGTGGTCGGCGAACTGCAGATAGTACTCTGCCGTGACCCGGTCGCCATTGAGATGGGCGTCATGGGCCAGCTTGCGGTACTTCTCCAACAGCTGGGGCGCATTGCCGCGCGCGCGACTGTCAATGCGGTTGAGCTGCTGCCCACCGCCATTGCCTTGCGGGCGACCATTGCCACCGCCATTGCCGTTGCCATTACCGCGGCTGCGCCGACGGTTGTTGTTGTTGTTACCACGATTGTTGTTCAAGGGATCGGTCTTCCTTAAACCGGACTGCCACGCGGCCATAAAGCGCCGCCGGATCAGCCATCCGTCCTATACTTCGGCCCTTCCCCCGGGGCCTGTGTTTGACGTGAGCCTGTAAAGCCCTGCGCCCGATCGGTTCGTTCAAGCCCGAACCGCATCTGGCCCGCCTGCATATGCCAAGACCTTTGAGCGGATTGCCCGGCCCCGACATGGATGCTGGAGTTCGGCCTGCCAGAGGGGAAGCATTCATCCCTCGGCGTGCCTTGGGTTCATTTAGGGATCATAGGGCCAAATGCCAAGCGGAATCTTAATGCGACGAAGGTGCAGAGGAAGAAATTTCCAGCACGCGGGGCCGACCGCCCAGATCGCGATGCAAGCTTGCACTCAGGCCCTGAGCTTGCGCCAGCGCCGAGACCGCTTCGGCCTGCGTATGGCCAATCTCGATCAGGGCCACGCCGCCCGGTGCCAGCAAGGCGGGCAGAGCGGGGAGGAGGATGCGGTAATCGTCCAGCCCCTCGGCCCCGGCGAAAAGCGCGGAGGCCGGTTCATGGTCGCGCACCGAAGGGGCAAGCGGTGCTTCCTGTTCGACATAGGGCGGGTTGGCGAGGATCAGGTCGAACTCGCCCAGCCCCGCGGTCCAACGGGCTTGCGTCCAGTCGCCGGGGCGCAGATCGGCGCGGGCGGCGAGGTTCAGTGTCTGAGCATTGGCACGCGCCACGGTCAAAGCGCCGGGCGAGCGTTCGATGCCAATGCCTTGCGCTTGCGGAAGGTTGTGCAGCACCGCCAGCAGCAGCGCGCCCGAGCCCAGCCCCAGATCGAGGACACGTTTGGCATCAGGCCGGGCGGCCAGAGCAGCCTCCACCAGCACCTCGCTGTCGCCGCGCGGGATCAGCACATCGGGGGAGACAGCGAACTCCAGCCCGAAAAATTCTTGTGAGCCGGTGATATAGGCAACCGGCTCGTGGCGCAGGCGGCGTTCGATCAAGGCGGCGAAACGATCCGGCACCGCATCGCGCCCATGGCTGAGCAGCATCACCGAACGGCTTACCCCCAGCGCATGGGCCATCAGCACCTCAGCGTCGAGGCGGGCCGTGTCGCTGGTATCCGCCAGACGCGCTGCCGCCTCGCGCAGCGCCTGCGTAACCGTGTCACTCACCGATGGCGGCCAGACGCTTGGCCTGATCCTCGGCGATCAGCGCATCGACCAGTTCGGTGAGGCCCGGCCCTTCCAGCACCTCGGGCAGGCGATGCAGGGTCAGGTTGATGCGGTGATCCGTCACGCGGCCCTGCGGGAAATTATAGGTGCGAATGCGCTCGGAACGATCGCCGCTGCCGACCATCGCCTTGCGCGCCTCGGCCTCGGCGCCCTGCGCCTCGGCGCGGCGCTGGTCATAGATGCGCGTGCGCAGCACCTGCATCGCCTTGGCCTTGTTCTTGTGCTGGCTGCGCTCGTCCTGACAGATCACCACGATGCCGGTGGGCAGATGCGTCAGGCGCACCGCCGAATCGGTGGTGTTGACGTGCTGGCCGCCCGCGCCTGAAGCGCGGTAGATATCGATCTTGATGTCCTTGTCATCGAGCTGGACATCGACCTCATCGGGCTCGGGCAGCACGGCGACGGTGGCGGCGCTGGTGTGGATGCGCCCGCCCGATTCCGTGACCGGCACGCGCTGCACGCGGTGCACGCCGCTTTCGAACTTCAGCTTGGCGAAGACCCCCTGCCCCGCGATGTTGGCGACCACTTCCTTAAAGCCGCCCAGTTCGTTGGCGTTGACCGAGATCATCTCGACCCGCCAGCCCAGCTCCCCGGCAAAGCGCTCATACATGCGGTAGAGATCGGCGGCGAAGAGCGCGGCCTCGTCGCCGCCCGTGCCCGCGCGGATTTCCAGCATCGCCGGGCGGCTGTCCGCCACATCGCGCGGCAGCATGGCGATGGAGAGGGCGCGTTCGGCCTCGGGCAGATCCTCGCGCAGGCGGGCGAGTTCTTCCTCGGCCAGCGCGCGCATTTCGGGGTCGTCCTGCATCGCCGAGAGATCGGCCTGCTCGACGCGCATGGCCGAGACGGCGGCGGCGGCGCGGGCCACCGGCTCCAGTTCGGCATAGTCGCGGCTGGCGGCGACGAACTCGCCGCCCTCCAGCGTGCCCGAGGCGAGCCGCGCCTCAAGCTGGGCAAAACGCGCCCCGATTTGCGCAAGACGGGCGTCGGAGATGGTCATTTAGGCGATCAGGGCCTCGATACGCGCCACGTCGCCATCGACATTGCGCAGGCGGGTGGTCAGGCCCTCATCGCCCCAGCCCAGCGCCAGAATGGCGCGGGTGTTGGACTTCACCGCCTTGTCGAAACGCTTGCGCGGGCTGCCGCTGGCGATCAGTTCGGCAGAAAGGCCGCCACGGCGCAGCGCCGCGACATGGCCCATGCCCACGGTCAGCGCGCGATCATCCTCGACCACCACGGTAACCTCGGTGCGGTCCTCGACCACCTGCCCGGCATCGGCGACCAGCATGGCAAGGCGCTCGATGCCCGCCGCCCAGCCGACCGCCGGGGTCGGCGCGCCGCCCAGCGATTCCATCAGGCCGTCATAACGCCCGCCGCCCAGCACGGTGCCCTGAGCGCCCAGCCGGTCGGTGACGAATTCAAACGCCGTGTGACGATAGTAATCCAGCCCGCGCACCAGCGACTGCGCACGCACCCAAGACACGCCCGCCGCATCAAGGCCCGCAGTAACCTTGCCGAAAAAGTCCTGAGCCTCAGCCGACAGATAATCGTCGATCTTGGGCGCATCGGCGGTGAAGGGCTTGTCGCGCGGGTCCTTGGAATCGAGGATGCGCAGCGGGTTGCGCTCCAGACGGTCCTGCGAATCCTCGCTCAGCGCATCCTTATGGGCGCGGAAGTAGTCGATCAGCGCCGCGCGCCAGGCCTCGCGGCTTTCGCCATCGCCCAGCGTGTTGAGCTGCAAGGTCACGCCATCGGCAATGCCCAGTTCCTTGAGCAGCTGATCGGCCATCACCAGCAATTCGACGTCGGCGGTCGGTTCCGCCGCGCCGATCACCTCGGCATCGAGCTGGTGAAACTGGCGATAGCGGCCCTTTTGCGGGCGCTCGTAACGGAACAGGGGGCCGTGCGTGGCCAGCTTGACTGGCGCATACTGCTGCCAGCCATTGGTGATATAGCCCCGCGCCAGACCGGCGGTGAATTCGGGGCGCAGGGTCAGCGATTCCCCGCCGCGATCCTCGAAGGAGTACATTTCCTTCGACACCACATCGGTCGTCTCGCCGAGGCTCCGCGAAAACACCGTGGTCTTTTCGAAGACCGGCATCTCCACCCGGCGGAAGCGGTACAGGCGGCGGATGCGCTCGAATGTCTCCACCACATGGGCGAAGGCCTCGGCATCGGCGCCGAAAATGTCCTGCGTGCCGCGGATGGCCTGCGGAGTCTCGATACGGGCGGGCTTTTCACTCTTGCTCATGGCCACGCCCGATAGCGTCCCGCGCGCGCGGCGTGAAGCACCTGTTTGCACCCATCCACCGACAGTTCCACCTACACAGATGTCAGCTAAGATAACAAAACCGCGCAATTCGCCATTTGCCCCACAGAAGATTGTTGCGAGGGCGCGCAGATCGCGCCAGATAAACGCCCCATGAACAAGCTCCGCAACGCCGCGCGTCTCGCGCTGACCCTCACCCTGACAGCCAGCACGCTGGCCGTTGCCCTCCCCGCCCTCGCGCAGAGCCCGCAGAGCCTCCCGCGCTCCGCCCCCACGGCGGTGCCGCTGCCTCACAGCGTGCCCGATGCGGTGGACACGCCCTATGTCGGCACCATCACGCTGGACATCGATGCCAGCGACACGGTGCGCGCGGCCTATCGCGTGACGGAAACCATCCCGGTTGCCGCCGGCACCAAGGACCTGATCCTGCAGCTGCCGCAGTGGATTCCGGGCCATCACTCGCCGGGCGGCACGATGGACCAGCTGGTCGGCGTGCAGTTCTTCGCCAATGGCAAGCTGCTGACCTGGCATCGCGATCCGGTCGAGGTCTTCGCTTTTCACGTCGATGTGCCCGAGGGCACGCAGAGCGTCGTCGCCAGGTTCATCAACACCTCGCCGCTGCAGTCGAGCGAAGGCCGCGTGACCGTCACGCCCGATATGCTCAACCTGCAGTGGGACCGCATGAGCCTGTACCCTGCCGGCCATTACACGCGCCAGATCAAGGTCAAGCCGACCGTCAAGTTCCCAACCGGCTGGGGCGTGGCCACCGCGCTGGACGGCAAGACCCAGACCGGCGACACCGTCAGCTGGAACGAGGTGACATATGACACGCTGGTCGATTCGCCCGTGTTCGCCGGCATCAACTTCAAGCGATTCGATCTGGGCAAGGAGGTCGCGCTGGATGTCGTGGCCGACCGTCCCGAGAATCTGAATGTGAAGCCCGAGAATATGGCCGCCTACAAGGCCCTCGTGGACGAAGCCTTCCTCGCTTACGGCGCGCATCACTTCGACCATTACGACATTCTGCTCGCCCTCTCCGACAAGCTGGGTGGTATCGGTCTGGAGCATCACCGTTCGTCCGAGAACTCGATGCAGCCCAAGGCGCTGACCGACTGGAAGGACCTCGACTGGGCCCGCAACGTCATCCCGCATGAAATCAGCCATAGCTGGGACGGCAAGTTCCGCCGCTCGGCCAAGCTGTGGACGCCCGACTATCGCCAGCCGATGCAGGACAATCTGCTGTGGGTCTATGAAGGCCAGAACCAGTTCTGGGGCCTGATTCTGGCCGCGCGCTCGGGCGTGCAGAGCAAGGAAAGCGTGCTGGGCGAATTCGCCGCTTACGCGGGCAACTTCACCTATGAGGCAGGCCGCGAATGGCGCAGCGTGGAAGACACCACGCATGATCCCATCATCGCCAACCGCCGTCCCAAGCCCTTCGCCACGATGGACCGCAACGAGGATTATTACACCGAGGGCGCGCTGGTCTGGCTGGAAGCCGACCAGATCATCCGTGAAGGCACCGCGGGCAAGAAGGGCCTCGATGATTTCGCCAAGGTGTTCTTCGGCATCAACAATGGCGACTGGGGCGAAGTGCCCTATGAGTTCGAGGATGTGGTCAAGGCGCTCAACACCGTCTACCCGCATGACTGGACCAGCTTCCTCAAGACCCGCTTCCAGACGCCGGGCCAGCCCGTGCCGCTGACGGGCATCGAGAAGGGCGGCTACAAGCTCGTCTGGAAGGAAGAGCCCAACCCCTATGAAAAGGGCCGCATCGGCATGTCGAAGGGCGGCGTCAGCCTGTCCTATTCGCTGGGCGTGGGCATCGACAAGGAAGGCAAGGTCACCAGCACCGTCTGGGGCAGCCCGGCCTTCAACGCTGGCCTGGTCAATGGCGCCAAGATCGTGGGCATCAACGGCCGCAGCTATGACGCCGACGATATGAAGGCCGCCGTCACCGCCGCCAAGACGAGCAACCAGCCGATTTCGCTGGTGGTTCAGCGCGGCGACCGGGTGCAGACCATCGCCATCGATTACCATGGCGGCCTGCGTTACCCCTGGCTGGAAAAGACCGGCAAGGGCGAGACCGGCCTCGACCTGCTGCTGGCTCCGCGTCGCCCGGGCGCGAAGTAAGCGCATGGGGGCCAAGCTGCCCCCGCAGGCGTGGGGATCGAACTGGTTTCTGCCCCCACGCTTCATGCTGTTCCTGGCCAGCTTCGCGCTGGCCGGGGCAGTTTTTCTGCCTTTGGCCCAGCGCTGGAGCCAGGCGCTGCTGGGCGGCTTCGATGTCGGCGTGCTGGTGTTCAGCCTGTCGCTCTGGCCGCTGACCCGCGATCATACCCCCGGCCAGATGCGGCGCCACGCGCGTGACAATGATGCGCGGCGGCTGGGCGTGCTGGTCATCACCAGCCTGTTGATGGTGGTGATGGTGACCGGCGTGGCGATCGAACTGCCCGATGCGCGACGCGAATCGGGGACGGGACATATGCTCTCGATGCTGCTGGTGCTGGGCTCGCTGGTGGTGGCCTGGGTCTTTTCCAATCTGATCTGCGCGCTGCATTACGCGCATCTCTTCTATGGCGACGGCACCGAGGGCGGGCTGAAATTCCCCTCCGACAAGGAGGGTTACTGCCCCAATTTCTGGGATTTCGCCTATTTTTCGCTGACGATGGGCATGGCTTTTGCCACTTCGGATGTGGCCATTAGCGATTCCTCGATCCGTCGCTTTGCCACGCTGCATGGCGCGGCGGCGTTCTTCTACAATCTGATCGTGCTGGCTTTCACCATCAATGTGACCGCCGGAGGTTAATCCTGCGCAAGCCTGATCGCGCGGCGTCGGGCCGCAAAAATGTGCCTCGCACATTTTTCAAAATGACACCTCGACCCAAGGGCCCCGTTGCAATGCAGCAAAGCCGCGTCTAGGGCTGGCCTTACGTAAGTTTCCTGCGCGGCGGGCTGCGGCCTTATGCGCTTTGCAAAGACGATGGGTGCCATGGACATTTCCAAGATTTCGGTGGGCAAGAATCCGCCTGACAACCTGAACGTCATCATCGAAGTGCCCACCGGCGGCGAACCGGTGAAGTATGAATTCGACAAGGAATCGGGCGCGCTGTTCGTCGACCGCATCCTGCACACGCCGATGCGCTACCCCGCCAACTATGGCTTCGTGCCGCACACGCTTTCGCCCGATGGCGATCCGCTCGATGCGCTGGTGGTGGCCCGCTCGCCCTTCGTGCCCGGTTCGGTGATCCGCGCGCGCCCCATCGCCGTGCTGAATCTGGAAGACGAGGCCGGCGGCGACGAAAAGCTGCTCTGCGTCCCCGACGACAAGACCTTCCCCTACTATGCCAATGTGCAGGAGAAGGAAGATCTGCCCGACATCATCTCGCAGCAGGTCGAGCACTTCTTCACCCATTACAAGGATCTGGAGAAGGAAAAGTGGGTGCGCGTCGGCACCTGGGGCACCGCCGCCGATGCCCGCCGCATCGTGATGGAAGCCATCGCGCGCTATCAGGCCAAGTAAGCCTTACGGCTGAAGGCTGACAGAAAAGGCGGCTCCGCAAGGGGCCGCCTTTTTGCTGTGAGGCCATGTGATAGAGCCGTCAGCTGGCGGCGCTGGCGATCTGGGGCACCGGCGTATCCACCGTCGCCGAGGGCGCGACAGGAACCCGGGTCACCGGCCTCGCGGGCGTCGCCGGAACCCTGACCGGAACCGCCGCCACAGCGGTGGCAGGCACCGCAGGAACCACGGCGGGCAGCGGAGCCGCTGGTGCCGGGGGCGCAGCAGGCGCCGTGACGACCGCCGGGATGACAGGCGCCATCGGCTCGGGCTTGTTGATGAAGGCGGGTTGCGGCGTGCCCTCCTTCACGATCTGGAAGGCGAAGGGATAGCGGTCGCCATTCCAGTTCACCACCATATCGATGCGCTGCGTGGTCGTGGGGGCCTTCAGCTTTTCGATCACGATGCGGCCCGCATAACCGTTGCCCGGGTCCACCGTTGTCATCTGCACGGTGCTGTCGCCCAGCACGGCGCGGGTCTGGTCCAGCCGGTTCTGGACACTGGCGATGGCCACGCTCGACCCGGCAATCGCCGCCACCGCTTCCACCTGCCCCAGCGCGCTCGGCGTGCTGACCACGCTGCGATAGGTGCCGTACCGTGTACGGGTGGTGGCGTGATAGTGATCTTGCTGGCTGGCGGCCAGACCCGCCGCAACACCGCCCACGGCGGCAATCGCGATCTGGGTCCACAGGGCGCGGGTCTTGGCCTTGCGGACCAGCTGATCCTTGGAGAACACCGCCAGATGCTGTGGCCCGGCGTTGATATCCATATTGGCGATGTCGAAATCGGCGGGGCTGCTCCCCGTGTTCAGAACCGCTACGGTGAAGGCATAGCTGCCGTGGTCCATCTCCAGCGGGGTGATTTGCACGCCGCCATGGGGACCGCGCAGATCGAGCGTCGGCACGCCCTGACGGAAGCGAAGCGTCTCATCGCCGACCTGAACCGGCTGCAGGATCGTCTTGGCGCTCGCCTGAGCGGAACCGAAGACGGCCAGCATGGTGGCCGCCGCATACGTCAATCTCTTCATCTTGCCCCCGCTTGCGAAAGGTCTCGCGCGAGCTTCGCGTTAGATCAGGCAAAGATGAGCAAAAGAATAAATTGGCGGATTTTACATCGCAAAGCAGAATTACGGCGCGGTGAAAGAAAGACCTGCCATATCACCCCGGCGCGCAGGGCTGGATGCCGCCTCCCGCGCCGCTTCGGCCAGAATTGCCCCCGCCAGCGCCAGCGCGACCAGCGCATAACGCCCGTGGAACGCCACATTGAGCAGCGCGACGTCCGCCAGCGGCTGAGGCAAATCGCTCCAAGCCGGGATCACCAGCGCCAGCCAGCAGCCCAGCACCAGCGGCAGACCCCAGCGCCTTGGCGCCGCCAGTTCGCGAGCCAGAGCGGCAAAGATCGCGGGAAAGATCATGGCATAGTGATAGCCCCAGGCATTGGGCGCCGCCACCAACGTCACGCAAAGCAGCAGGTTCAGACTGTCGAGCGGGCGTTTGCCCCGCGTCACCACGCCATGCAGAAAAGCAGCCAGCAGGCCCAGCGCCAGCAACAGGCGCGAGGCCAGTTGCACGCCCTCGCCAATCGGCACGAAATGCTGCACCGGCCTGCCGCCTCCGGCCTGAACATGCGCGGCCATCCCCGCCAGCGAATGGGCGACGCCCGGCATCGTATAGCCCTGAGCATGCGGCAGAACCTGCAGGACATATTGCGCATAAAGCGAAGGGCTGGCCCAGATCAGCCCGAGCAGGGCGATCAGCCCCGCCGCCGCGATGGTCGCCGCCGCGCTGCGCCATCGCTCCCGCGTGAGGAACAGCACCGGCACCAGACCGGGGTAGATCTTCAGCCAGAAACCCAGCGCGATGCTGAGCCCCGCCAGCCCCGGGCGGTTCCGCCCGGCAAACCAGATGCCCGCCACCGCCGAGGTCATCAGCAGAATGTTGACCTGCCCCGCCGCCAGCGAGGTGCCGATCGGCGCGATGGCCAGCGCCGCCAGCAACGCCACCACCCCCGCCCGGCGCGGCACCGCGACCATCCGCAGCAGCAGCCACGAGGCCGCGCCCAGCCCGGCCAGACACACCAGCAGATGGATCGTGAATGCCGTATCGATGGTCAGGCGCGACAGCAGATGGAAATAGATCAGCGCGGGCGGCGGATAGACGAAGCCGCTGACATATTCGGCATCGTGGCAGATATCATAGGGCGCCGTCAGATCGCCCGCACCGCACAGATAGGTACGAAAATCCGGGGTCAGCGCCGCCCGCCCCGCCCCATGGCGCAGCACGGCGATCACCTCGGCGCCATGATGCAGCAGCAGCAAAGCGCTCACCGCCATCAGCGCGAACGGCAGCCACCGCGCAAGCCGCGCTGAAAAAATGCTTGTCGACATAGAACCGCCCCCCACGCGGACACTCAATCGCGAGGGGGCCAGTCATGCTTCAACTATTCGGAAAGATAAACGGCGGATTGCTTAGATATAGCCAGCCGATGAAGACTATAAAGGCTTAATCCCCTGCCACCACCATGCCATCCACCCGCAAGGTGGGCACATTGATGACGCGCCAGTCTTCCAGATCGTCAGCCGGAGTCAGCGCGGCATACATGTCGATCAGATTGCCCGCGATGGTGAAGCCCGCCACCGGCTCGCCCAATTCACCATTGACGATGCGGCGGCCCGCGGCGCCCCGGCTGTAATCGCCCGTCACCGGGTTCACGCCGTGCCCGATCATGTCGGTGATGTAGATGCCCTCGGTGATGTCTTCCATCAACGCCGCCGGGCTGACCGTGCCCGCGTTCATGAACAGATTGCTGGCGCCCACGCCCGGCGCGCCGCTCACGCCGCGCGCGGCATGGCCCGTGGGCGGCAGACCTAGCTGCCGCCCGGTGGCGCTGTCCACCAGCCAGCCGGTCAGCACGCCATCGGCGATCAGGTCGCGCGGAGCGGTGGGCAGGCCCTCCCCATCGAAGGGGCGCGCGCGCAGGCCGCGCCGCCAGTGCGGATCGTCATTGATGGTGATCGCGCTGTCGAACAGGCGCTGCCCCAGCCGGTCGAGCAGAAAGCTGGAGCGCCGCGCCACCGAGGAGCCCGACATGGCGCCCAGCAAGGGGCCGATCAGCGATCCGGCCACGCGCGGGTCGAAGATGATCGGCAGCGGGCCGCTCTTCACCCGCGCCGGATTGAGCCGCTCCACCGCGCGCTCGCCCGCCTGGCGGCCAATCTCGGCGGGGGAAAGCAGGTCGCTGCTGTGGCGCGCGCTGCGCCAGGCATGGTCGCGCTGCATCGTGGCGCCCTCGCCCGCCAGCGCCCCGGCGCTCAGCGAGCGGGTGGTGCCCGCATAGGCCCCGGAAAAGCCATGGCTGGTGGCCAGCGCCACCACCGCCTCACCCGCGCTGGCGCTGGCGCCCTCGCTGTTGGTGACGCCGGGGTGGGCGCGCAGGGCCTCCTCCATCTCCAGCGCCAGGGCGCGCAGGTCGCGCGGGCTGAGCGCCGCCGGATCGACCAGATCGAGATCGGGCAGAGCGCCGGTCAGCAGGCGATCCTGCGGGGCCAGCCCGGCATAGGGGTCTTCCGGCGCGGCGCGGGCCATGGAGACGGCGCGGTCGGCCAGTTCATCGAGCGCGGCATCGCTCAGATCGGAGGAGCCGATGGTGGCCGAGCGCTGGCCGATGAACACCCGCAGCCCGATATGCTCGTTTTCCGAACGCTCGACATCTTCCAGCTGGCCGAGGCGCACTGTCACGCTTTCGGAGGCGTCGCTGACATAGACCGCATCGCAGGCATCGGCCCCGGCGCGGCGCGCCCGCGCGATCAGGGCGGAGGCGCGTTCCTGCGCATCGGTGGTGCTCAGCATGATGGTCGTGTCCTTGGATCGGGCGGAAAGGCGCGCCCTTTGTCGCGCAGCCTCCTAGCGAGGGATCGGGGATCGGGCAATCGCGGGAAGGGCAGGAACCCTCGCCCCGAAGCGCGGCGAAAACATCACGCTTGCGGCGATCCATGCACGAAACCTGCCAGAATGCATGCGATGGCTTGCCCCGCGCGCATGCCGCGCCTAAATCACCGTTCTGATGACTGAAACCATCGCCCCCTCGGCCCTCGCCTCCGGCACGCTCAACCCCAGCTTCAGCGGGTTGGAAGTCGTGTCCATCGCCAAGAGTTACGACAAGCGCGCGGTGCTCACCGACATCTCGCTCTCCGTCGCCAAGGGTGAGGTGCTGGGCCTGCTGGGCCCGAACGGTGCGGGCAAGACCACCTGCTTCTATTCGATCATGGGTCTGGTGAAGCCGGATTCGGGGCGCATCCTGCTCGATGGCGTGGATATCACCCGCCTGCCGATGTACCGCCGCGCGGTGCTGGGGCTGGGCTATCTGCCTCAGGAAACCTCGATCTTCCGCGGCCTGACGGTGGAGCAGAACATCGGCTCGGTCCTCGAACTGGTCGAGCCCGATCCCGAAATCCGCGCCCGCGAGTTGGAGCGCCTGCTCGACGAATTCGGCCTCACCCGCCTGCGCTCCAGCCCCGCCATGGCCCTGTCGGGCGGTGAGCGCCGCCGCTGCGAGATCGCCCGCGCGCTGGCCGCCAGCCCCTCGATCATGCTGCTGGACGAGCCTTTCGCGGGCATCGATCCGCTCTCGATCGGCGACATCCGCCATCTGGTGAAGGATCTGAAGGGCCGCGGCATCGGCGTGCTGATCACCGACCACAATGTGCGCGAAACGCTGGATATCTGCGACCGCGCCACCATCATCTACGGCGGCCAGGTGCTCTTCGCGGGCAGCCCAGAGGCGCTGGTGGCCGATGAAAATGTGCGCCGCCTCTATCTGGGCGAGAACTTTTCACTGTGATGGCAGCGGGGGCTGATCTCTGATGTCGGCTCGGGGGGGCTAGGGCATGGCGATGGGGCCGCGGCTGGATCTGCGGCAATCCCAGTCGCTGGTGATGACGCCGCAGTTGCAGCAGGCGATCAAGCTGCTGGCGCTCTCCAATCTGGAAATCGAGACCTTTATCGGGGATGCGCTGGACGCCAATCCCCTGCTGGAGATCGGCGCGCATGCCGCCGACACCCCCGGCGAGGCGCAGGAAGAACGCCGCACCACGCTGGAAAGCTCACCCATCGACCAGCTGATCGGCGAGGGCCGCGCCAGCGAGGATCGGCCGCTCGACATCGATGCGGGGGCGCTGGATGTGGACCGCGACACCGGCGATTCGGGCTTCGACACGCCCTCCCCTGCGCCTGAGGCCGCTTCGGAAGGCCCCTATGATGGTGAGGCGATCATCGCCTCGGGCGGCGAAGGCCCCTCCATCGACGATCATGGCGGCGGCGGCGCAACACTGGCCCAACACCTCCACGCCCAGATCGGCGCCGAACTGGGGCTGGCAGGCGAAGAGGCCACTCGCACCGGCTTTATCGCCCGCTTCCTGATCGACCAGCTCGATGAGGCCGGTTACCTGCCCATTGCCCTGCCCGAACTGGCCGAGGATCTGAGCGTGCCGCTCTCCGAGGTGGAGGCCGCCCTCACCCTGGTGCAGGCGCTGGACCCCACGGGCGTCGGCGCGCGCAGCCTGTCGGAATGCATCGCGCTGCAGGCCCGCGAGGCGGACCGCTACGACCCGGCCATGGCGCGCCTGATCGACAATCTCGACCTTGTGGCGCGCGGCGAATTTCCGCGCCTCAAACGCATGTGCGGCGTCGATGACGAAGACCTTGCCGACATGCTGCGCGAATTGCGCGACTACGACCCCAAGCCCGGACTGCGCTATGGCGGTGGCGGCGGCGAACCGGTGGTGCCCGACATCCTCATCACCCCGCGCCCCGATGGCGGCTGGATGGTGGCGATCAATCAGGCGACCCTGCCCCGGCTGATGGTCAACCGCAGCTATTACGTCGAGATGCGGCGCGGCTGCGACGATAAGGCAGGCAAGGGCTGGCTCTCGGAAAAGCTGGCCGATGCCAATTGGCTGATCAAGGCGCTGGACCAGCGGCAGAAGACCATCCTGAAAGTCGCCAGCGAAATCGTGAAGCAGCAGGACGGCTTCTTCCGCAACGGCGTCAGCCATTTGAAGCCTCTCACCCTGCGCGCCGTAGCCGAGGCGGTGTCACTGCACGAATCGACCGTCAGCCGGGTGACGTCGAACAAATATCTCAACTTCGCGCGCGGCACCTTCGAGCTGAAGTATTTCTTCACCTCGGGCGTGGCCTCCTCCGATGGCGAGGGCGCGGTCTCCGCCGAGGCGGTGAAGGCGGCGATCAAGCAGTTGATCGATGCCGAAGACCCCAAGAAGATTCTCTCCGACGACACGCTGGTCGATCTGCTGAAAACCCGTGGCTTCGATCTGGCCCGCCGCACCGTGGCCAAATATCGCGAGGCCATCGGACTGGGCTCCTCCGTCCAGCGGCGGCGACAAAAGACTTTGGCCGGAAAGCGTTAAACCTCCACGCTTCCGCCAAAGTACCTAAGCCGAAATGGCTAGCCGCTTATAGGAAAAACTCACTTTCACGCGCCGCGATTCGTGATACGTTATGACTTATCATAAGAGGCCCCGACAGATGGGCCAGATAGGAGCGGTGCAATGACTTATGTGTCGTCACACGCCAACCCCCGCCAGCGTATGGCCGTTCTGGCCAGCGTCGGGCTTATCCATGCGATCGGCATTTATGCGCTGGTCAATGGATTGGGCGGGGCCATCGTCACCATGATTACGCGGGCCAATCCACAGGCCCGCAACATCGAGGTGCAGATGCCGCTGCCCCAGACCATCCCCACACCCAAACCGGCGCTGGAGATCCCGCAATCCAATCCCTTCATCCCGCTGCCGCTCGAACCGCTGGCCCGCCCCAGCGACTCCATGCCGCAACTGGCGCCCAGCCCCTCGACCACCATCGGCGACAGCATCAAGCCCCAGCCCGTAGAAACCGCCACCCCCGCTCCGCCGGTGCATCGCCTCGATCCCGTCGCGGCCAAGCCGCTCGGCCAGATGGGCAGTTGGGCCAGCCCAGAGGACTACCCCTCACTCGACCTCAACGCCGAGCATGAGGGCATCACCCGCTTCAGCCTGACCATCGGCGCCGATGGCCGCGTCAGCAGTTGCACCGTCACCGGCTCCAGCGGCTGGGCGGGGCTGGATAACGCCACCTGTAAACTCATCACCCGCCGCGCGCGGTTCAGCCCGGCGCTGGATGAAAGCGGGCAGCCGACAGCGGGTGGGTTCGCCAGCGCGGTGCGGTGGGTGTTGCCGCATTGAAGGTTTAGGGAAGAAGGTGCGAGGGGGTTACCCCCTCGCGCTCCCATGAATGTCTGCGTTGCGTAATGGGTTCGGCGATACAGCCAAGTCGCAGCGTCGGAGGCAGGAAGCGATGGCGCAGTGCTAACGATTCCCTGCCTGCGGCGCCTCAGGTGGAGAGCCCGGGCGCTCGGCTTCGGCGCCACTGCCGTTGCGTCGGGAGACATTATGGGGTGCAGGGGTGTAACACCCCTGCGTCTTCCTTTTCTTAATCCTTCCCGCCTAGACCGCAGAACCGATGTTCATCCCCGCCCCCAAACTGACCCAAGTCTTTGCCAGCCGCTGGAAGGCGCTGCTGTGGGCGGTGAGCATTCTGGCCACGGCCTATTTCTTCATTCCGAAACAGGGCGAGGATGACGCGCAGCAGGATGCGCAAGCGGCCTCCATGGCAAGGCAGATCCTGCCTGCCGACACGCCCGAGCCCGCCACCACGCAGAGCTCGCCATGGGCGCTGCCGGACAGTTCCAGCAGCGCCGGGCATTGATGGCTCAGCGCGTGGGGACGGGCGTGTCCCCGCTGTAATCGTAGAAGCCGCGGCCAGTTTTGCGGCCCAGCCAGCCTGCCTCGACATATTTCACCAGCAGGGGCGCGGGGCGGTATTTGCTGTCGCCGGTGCCCTTGAGGAACACGTCCATGATCGCCAGCACGGTGTCGAGGCCGATGAAATCCGCCAATTCCAGCGGGCCCATCGGGTGGTTGGCGCCCAGTTTCAGGCCCTTGTCGATGTCGGGGATGCTGGCGGTTCCGGCGCCGAGCAGGAAGATCGCCTCATTGATCATGGGGATCAGGATGCGGTTGACCACAAAGCCGGGTTCATCCTGAGAGAGCACGACCTGCTTGCCCATCGCCTCGCCCAGCGCCTTGGCGCGGGCGGTGGTCTCGGCGCTGGTGGCCAGGCCGGGGATCACCTCGACCAGTTGCATCACCGGCACGGGGTTGAAGAAATGCAGCCCGATAAAGCGCGCCGCGTCGGGCGAGGCCTTGGCCATGCGCGTGATCGAGATCGAGGAGGTGTTGGTGGCGAGAATGGCGTCGCTCGCCAGATGCTGCCCGGCATTCTCGAAGATTTTCAGCTTGATCTCTTCACGCTCGGTGGCGGCTTCGATCACGAAGGCGGCCTCCGACAGAAGCGCCAGATCACCGATGGGCGTGATGCGGTCGACCACGGCAGCAGCCTCGCCCACCGCGATCTTCTCCTTGGCGACCAGCCGGTCGAGCGATTTGGCGATGGTCCCCTTGCCCTTCTCCGCCAGATCCAGCGCGGTGTCGGACAGCAGCACTTTATACCCCGCCTGCGCCGCGCTCTGCGCGATGCCGCGCCCCATCTGCCCGGCACCGATCACTGCTATGGTCTGCATCGTTCAATCCTGATTGACGCCGGAATCGCTCCGGCTGGCACCGGGCACCCATAGCACATCGCCCTGCGCCCGCGCATTGATTGCGCGCGCCAGAACGAAGAGATAATCGGACAAACGATTGATATAGGCCAAGGCTTGCGGATTGATGGGAGCTTCCGCGCTCAGCGCCACCATCGCCCTTTCGGCGCGGCGCGCGGCGGCGCGGGCGACATGAACCCTTCCGGCACCTTCATCCCCGCCGGGCAGGATAAAGCTGGTGAGCGGGGGCAGCTTTTCATTCAGGGCATCCATGGCGCGTTCCAGCCAGTCGGTCTGGGCGGCCACCATGCGCAGCACCATGGGAGATGGCGTGAAGTCGTCCCCCGGTGTCGCCAGATCGGCGCCCAGATCGAAGAGGTCGTTCTGGATGCGATGCAGGGCGGCGTGATGATCCATCACCACCGCGCAGACGGCGAGGCCGATGGCACTATTGGCCTCATCCACCGCGCCGATGGCCTCCATGCGCGCATCATGCTTGGCCACGCGCGAGCCATCGACCAGCCCGGTGGTGCCATCATCTCCGGTCCGGGTATAAATCTTGTTCAGCTTGACCAAGGTGCGCTCCTCTATCGGCTGGCGGCCAGCAGGATCACCACCACCAGCACGGCCAGCCCCTGATACTTCACGCGGGCGAACATCATTTCATTCTGCCGCAGTTGAGACGGGGTCGGGCCTTCGCCAAACTCGCCGCGATCCACGGAATCGCGCGAAGCCTGCAGAAAAGCCACCACGCCGCGCACCAGCGAAAACACGACATAGCCCATCAGCACGACGATGATCGGCACCAGAAACCATTTCGGCATGACCTTCTCCTCTCCCCTTATGGCCGGGGTTCGTAGGATGCTACGCCCGTGGAGAGCGAAAGGCCAGCGGGCAGGCGGCCCTCTCGCAGGGCCAGAGCCAACGCCGGGCCACCCTCTCCTGCAAGGCGCCTGTCTGCCAGCGAGGGGGCGTCACGCCGCTTGGCCAGCTTGCGGCCATCGGGTTCGACCAGCAGGGCGTGATGGTGCCAGCGCGGCACGGGCAGTTCCAGCAGAGCCTGCAGCAGCCGATGCACATGGCTGGCCATGAAGAGATCGGCCCCGCGTGTGACCAGCGTAATGCCATCCGCCGCATCGTCCAGCGTGGCGGCGAGGTGATAGGAAGCAGGGGCTTCTTTCCGCAGCAGCACGACATCGCCGAACAGCGCGGGCCGCGCCTGCTGAGGCCCTGCGATGTCATCTTCCCACATCAGCGGCCCGGTCAGAGCGACAGCGCGCGCCATATCCAGCCGCCACGCCGCGCCTTGCGGATCGACATCACGCCCGCGGCAGGTGCCCGGATAGACCAGCCCATCCGGCCCCTGCTGCGTGGCCTCCGCCGCGACCTGCGCGCGGGTGCATTGGCAGGGGTAAAGCAACCCCATCGCTTTCAGCTTTTCGCCCGCCGCCTGATAGGTGGCGAGGCGATCCGACTGCCTCACCACCGGCCCATCCCAAGCCAGCCCCAGCCAGCGCAGATCCTCCAGCGCCTGATCGGCCAGAGCGTTGCGGCTGCGGGTGCCGTCGATGTCCTCGATGCGCAGCAGAAATTCCCCGCCGCGCTCCCGCGCCAGATCATGCGCCACAAGCGCCGCATAGGCATGGCCCAGATGCAGCGGGCCATTGGGGCTGGGCGCGAAACGAGTACGGATCATCTCGCCTCCTTCCTGTGGATTACGTCGCTTGGCAACCGCTGCCTGTCGATTGTCGGGCGCGGGAAGGGGTTGACCTGAGCGCCCTGGAGGTGTTCATTCCCATCCATGACCTGTCGTCAAACCGTCACGACCAACTGTCACAAGAGGCCATGCTCAAGGCGGAGCTGATAGAGCGCGCGGCCCGGTTCCGCAGCGCGGGGGATGATCCCTCCCGGCATTTGCACGATTGCCCTGCACTTGTCTTGAACGCTGATTTTACACCGCTTTCTTACTATCCCCTCAGTATCTGGCCATGGCAGACGGCGATAAAAGCGGTCTTTCTCGAACGCGTGGACATCATCGCGCATTACCAGCGCGAAATTCACTCCCCCAGTTTCCAGATGCAGCTGCCCTCCGTCATCGCGCTGAGGCAATATGTAAAACCCTCTGAATTTCCTGCCTTTACCCGGTTCAACGTCTTCCTTCGCGACCGGTTCTCCTGCCAATATTGCGGCAGCCCCAACAACCTTACCTTCGATCATGTGAACCCACGGCGCCTCGGCGGGCGGACCAGTTGGGAAAATATCGTGGCCGCATGCTCCCCCTGCAATCTGCGCAAGGGCGGCCGGACACCCAAGCAGGCGCATATGCCGCTGCTGATCCCGCCCATCCGCCCCACAAGCTGGCAATTGCAGGAGCGGGGCCGCGCTTTCCCGCCGAACTATCTGCATGAGACATGGCGGGACTGGCTCTATTGGGATGTGGAGCTGGAGGCTTAAGGTTTTCAGGGAATTTGGAAGAAGGATAGATGCGAGGGCCATCGCCCTCGCGCTCCCTTTACTGTCTGCGTTGCGCGCCGGGTTCAGCCATGCGCCCAGTTTGCCGCGCCGCAGGCTTTAAACCGCGAGCACAACCTTTCGTTCAAAGGGATAGCTGCCTGCGGCGCCTTATGCTGCGCAGGTGGAGAGCCGAAGCGCACCGATGCGGCACCCTTGCCCGCGCGTCGGAAGACGTTCCGGGAGCGCGAGGGGGTAACCCCCCCTCGCATCTTACTTTTCCTCTTTCCCCAACCTCTTCAACTCATAGAGAATATCCAGAGCATCCCGGGGCGACAGGGCATCGACATCCAGCCCATCCAGCCTGTCCCGCAACGCATCGACCGCTTCCGCCTCCGGCTCTGCCATCATGGAGAAGAGCGGCAAATCACCCAGCCCGGCCGCAATCCCGCCCGTCTGCTGGCGGGCTTTTTCCAGCTTGGTCAACACCGCCTTGGCGCGGGACACCACCGGCGCGGGCACACCTGCCAGACGCGCCACGGCCAGACCGTAGGAGCTTTCCGCCGGGCCACCGGTCACCTCATGCAGCAGCACCAGATCCCCCTTCCACTCCCGCGCGCGGACGTGGTGGAGGGTCAAGGCCTCACAGCTTTCGGCCAAGCGGGCCAGCTCGTGATAGTGGGTGGCGAAGAGGCAGCGGCAGCGGTTGGCCCCATGCACGGCTTCCGCCACGGCCCATGCCAGCGCAAGGCCGTCGTAGGTGGAGGTGCCGCGCCCCACTTCGTCAAGGATCACGAAGCTGGCGGGGGTGGCCTGCTGCAAGATGGCTGCGGTTTCGACCATTTCCACCATGAAGGTTGACCGCCCGCGCGCCAGATTGTCAGAAGCGCCGACGCGGCTGAACAGGCGGTCGACCAGACCGATGCGGGCGCGCTGGGCGGGCACATAGCCGCCCGATTGCGCCAGCAACACAATCAGCGCGTTCTGGCGCAGGAAGGTCGATTTACCACCCATGTTCGGGCCGCCGACAAGCCAGAGCCGATCACGGGGAGAAAGCGCGCAATCATTGGCGACGAAGCGCTCGCCCTTGGTCTTCAGCGCGGCCTCCACCACCGGGTGACGCCCGCCCTCGATCTCCAGCATGGTGTCGGCGGCGATGGTGGGGCGGCACCAGCCGTCCTCGGCGGCGCGGGTGGCCTGGGAACCGGCCACATCCAGACGCGCCAGCGCCATGGCGGTGCCCGCGATGGCGTTGCGCGCGGCGACGGCGGCGGCGATCAGCTCCTCGAAATGAGCTTCTTCCTCCACCAGAGCATGGCCGCCCGCCTCGGCGATACGGCTGGCTTCCTCGTGCAGGGCCAGAGCGTTGAAGCGCATCGCACCGGCCATGGTCTGGCGGTGGGTGAAGGGCGAGTCCGGCGCCATCAGCGCGTCGGCGCGACCGGCGGGGACTTCGATAAAATAGCCCAGCACGCCATTGTGCTTGATCTTCAGGGCGGCGATGCCGGTTTCGTCGCGGTATTTGGCCTCCAGCGCGGCGATGGCGGCGCGGCCATCGCGCGAGATGGTGCGCAAATGGTCGAGATCGGCGTCATAGCCCTGAGCAATATAGCCGCCCTGCCCGCGCTCGGTGGGCGGGGTTGCGACCAGCGCGCGGGCCAGCAGATCGACCAGCGCGCCATGGCCCACCAGTTGCGGCAACAGCGCATCGGCCAGAACGGGACGGAAGGTCTGCCCCGCCAAATGCTCGGCAAGCTGCGCCGCGCCCGAGAGGCCATCGCGCAACTGCCCCAGATCGCGCGGGGAACCACGCCCCGCCACCACGCGGCCCAGCGCGCGGCCCACATCGGGCAGAGCGCGCAGGATGCGGCGCAGATCCTCGCGCAGCAGGGCGTCCTCCACCAGCCAGCCGACAAGATCCAGGCGCGCTTCGATCTCCGCTGCCTCAGTCAGCGGCGCGGAGAGGTCTTCGGCCAGCAGGCGTGCGCCCGCACCGGTGACGCAGCGGTCCACCGCCTCGACCAGACTGCCCTTGCGGCCACCCTGCGCGGAAGAGAGAATTTCCAGACTGGCGCGCGTCGCCTCATCCATCGCCAGATGCGCCTCGCCCACGCGGGCGACAGGTGGCAGCAGCAGCGGCAGCTTGCCGCGCCCGACATGGTCGAGATAGGCGATCAGCCCGCAGGCCGCCGACAGCATCGCGCGGGAGAATTGCCCAAACCCGTCCAGAGTCGCCACCCCATGCACACCGCACAGGCGCTGCTCGCCGCCATCGCTGGAGAACTCATGCGGTTCGCGCAGGATGGTTTCGAACGGGGCCAAAGCCCAGCCATCAGGCGCCACCAGCTCGGTCGCGCCCAGCCTTGCCAGCGCCGCGCCCATGCGTTCGGGGGTGCATTCCTCCAGCTCCATGCGGCCGGTCGAGATATCGCAGGCGGCGATACCGATGGAGCCCCTCACCTCGCAGACGGCGGCCAGCACATTGGCGCGGCGCGGCTCCAGCAGAGCTTCCTCGGTCAGTGTGCCGGCGGTGACGAAACGCACGATATCGCGCATCACCAACGCCTTGGAACCACCGCGCTTTTTCGCCTGCTCGGGCGTTTCCACCTGCTCGGCGATCGCCACCCGGCAGCCGCCCTTGATCAGCCGCGCCAGATAGCCTTCCGCCGCATGCACCGGCACACCGCACATCGGGATCGGCGCCCCGTCATGCGCGCCCCGCGTCGTCAGCGCGATGTCGAGAATCTGCGAGGCCAATTTGGCATCGTCAAAGAACAGTTCGAAAAAATCGCCCATCCGGTAAAACAGCAGGGAATCGCCCGCCTGTGCCTTCAGGGTGAGATATTGGGCCATCATGGGTGTGGGTGCGTCGGTCATCGGCGCAAGGGTTAGCGCGTTAAACGCAATCGGCAAATACCAGCCATTCACGCTTTCCCCTATCCGATGGCGACCATCTTGGTTAGGGCTGACCGGGACAGAGGAGAAGTATTGGTGTCCGACGAAAGCAATGTCCGTTTCACCGAGCGCGAGGCGCTGTTCTACCACAGCACCGGCCGCGCGGGCAAAATCGAGATCATCGCCTCCAAGCCGATGGCCACGCAGCGCGACCTGAGCCTGGCCTATTCGCCGGGTGTGGCGGTGCCTGTAGAGGCCATCGCTTCTGATGCCTCTTGCGCATACGATTACACGGCCAAGGGCAACCTGGTGGCGGTCATTTCCAACGGCACCGCCATCCTTGGCCTGGGCAATCTGGGCGCGCTGGCATCCAAGCCGGTGATGGAAGGAAAATCTGTTCTTTTCAAACGCTTTGCTGACGTCGATTCAATCGATATCGAGCTGAACAGCGAAGATCCCGATGCGCTGATCGAAGCCATCGCCATGATGGAACCCACCTTCGGCGGCATCAACCTTGAGGATATCAAGGCGCCCGAATGTTTTGTGATCGAGCAGACTCTTCGTGAGCGCATGAACATCCCGGTGATGCATGACGACCAGCATGGCACCGCGATCATCGCCGCCGCCGGCATCATCAACGCCTGCCTGCTCACCAACCGCAAGCTGTCGGACATCAAGGTTGTGGTGAATGGCGCGGGCGCCTCGGCGCTGGCCTGCACGGCGCTCATCAAGTCGCTGGGCGTGCCGCATGACAATGTGATCGTCTGCGACCGCACCGGCGTCATCTATCGCGGCCGCGACAAGCTGGACCAGTGGAAGAGCGCGCATGCCGTCGACACCCCGCATCGCACGCTGGAAGAGTCGCTGGTAGGCGCCGACGTGTTCCTGGGCCTTTCGGCCAAGGGCGCGCTGCCCAAGTCCTATCTGATGACCATGGCCGCCGAGCCGATCATCTTCGCCATGGCCAACCCCGACCCCGAGATCACCCCGCCCGAGGCCAAGGAAGTCCGCCCCGACGCCATCGTCGCCACGGGCCGTTCGGACTATCCGAACCAGGTCAACAATGTGCTGGGCTTCCCCTTCATCTTCCGCGGCGCGCTCGATGTGCGGGCCACCGCGATCAATGAGGAGATGAAGGTCGCCGCCGCCCATGCCATCGCCGAACTGGCGCGCATGCAGGTGCCCGAGGAAGTGGCCGTCGCCTATGGCACCAACCACAGCTTCGGGCGCGACTACATCATCCCCGCCCCCTTCGATCCGCGCCTGATGGAGGTGGTGCCCGCCGCCGTCGCCAAGGCCGCGATGGACACCGGCGTGGCCCAGAAGCCGATCGAGGATTTCGACGCCTATCGCCTGCAGTTGAAGTCGCGCCTCAACCCCACGACCTCGGTGCTCACGCAGGTCTATGCGCAGGTGAAGCAGAACCCCAAGCGGGTGATCTTCGCCGAGGCCGAGGATGAGGTGATCCTGCGCGCCGCGATCCAGTTCCGCGATTTCGGCTATGGCACCCCCGTGCTGGTGGGCCGCAGCGACATCGTGAAGGACAAGCTGAAAGAGCTGGGCGTGGACCATCCCGACGCTTTCGAGATCCACAATGCCGCCGATTCGCCGCATGTCGATGCCATGGGCACGCTGCTGTACGAGCGCCTGCAGCGCCGTGGCTATCTGGAGCGCGATGTGAAGCGCATGGTCAACCATGACCGTAACGCCTTTGCCGCCGCGCTGCTCAAGCTGGGCGTGGGCGATGCCATGGTGACCGGCATCACCCGCCCCTATGCCCAGACCATGCGCGACGTGCGCCATGTGCTGGACGCTGCGCCGGGCCGCCTGCCCTTCGGCATCCATGTGCTGGTGACCAAGGACAAGACCGTCTTTCTGGCCGACACCACCTGCCATGAGCGCCCGTCTTCGGAAGAGCTGGCGGTCATCGCCAAGGAAACCGCCGGTTTCGCGCGCCGCCTCGGCCATGAGCCGCGCGTCGCCTTCGTCTCCTATTCCACCTTCGGCAATCCGACCGGCAAGTGGCTGGAGCCGATTCGCGGCGCCATCGGCATCCTCGATCAGGAGAAGCAGAGCTTCGAATATGAGGGCGAGATGGC
>Ga0116227_10001399_pt1 | contig 53585 bp, 52 predicted proteins | sample S1TSphgellanicum_FD_89693 | JGI IMG/M metagenome (GOLD analysis project Ga0116227, IMG submission 89693) | Host-associated microbial communities from peat moss isolated from Minnesota, USA - S1T2_Fb - Sphagnum magellanicum MG | ecosystem: Host-associated > Plants > Peat moss > Unclassified... | reverse complement strand
GGTAAGAACCACCTTTCTAATAACCCGCTAATGGTGGTTGGTTCCAGTGTTGGTTCCGGTTCTTTGAATTTTTTTCCCCATAATCAAAGAATCACCGATTTCGATTATTTCAAAAGAGAAACCAGAGGTTTTACGAAAGAACCGGTAAAAAAGTGCACTGGTTCTTAGACTTTCTTTTTTTTTCCTGAAAATTTGGGAACCGTGGTTATATAGCCACACCGGTTGTTTGAAAATTTTAAAAAGCTTCAGTGCCGTGCTGTGCCTTGCAGGCACGGGTTACCACTAGTATTATATATATATATATATATTGGACCAATTGTACAAAATCCTAAACTAGCCAGAAAATTATTCATATGCAGAATTCCATACAAGGGACCCATTTTGTAAAACCAACAACAATGTGAACTAAGAAAAATATCCACTAGTTCTTTATGTACTACAATAGCACACATTCTGACTGCCTAATTGTTCAAATGATGAACAAAAGAGTTGCAAAATTTGAAGACAATTTGCTTGATAAAAAAGGTCGCCAAAGTTCCAGCCTTTTTTGTATTGGCAATTTTTTGTTAAATAGCATTTAAAAATTTGGCCCTTTCTCTTTGAGTCTTCTGTTAAAGGATTTCCTGAGGAAAATAAAAATTAATCTCTTAAATTTCACCTTGTTATTCTATGAAGGGGCAATTAAAGCAGTTGCACTAGCTGCTCTTGTCATATTATTATTTCCCTTATCACTCTTCCATTGTCCAACTATATCCCCTTGTTGTCTCAATATTTGCGGATGATTGAGCTTACTCTCCTCACATATTAGAGTTATCAGTAAAGTAAGGAAAACGCATCATTAGAACCCTGAGTTTGGTCATACAGGGGATGAGATTTTATTAAAACCTGCAAAAGTGTGAGGGGGGCAGGGGGACACTCTGAAAACCATCAATTCTGGTGATAAACTGAGTTTCATCATGTCCTTCCTTTTTCCTGAGCACCTCCACTGCTGCTGCTTCATGTATTTTCACTGCTCCTACCTCTACAACGATCATAATTACTTTCGAACCTTGTGCATTAAATGCTGAGTTTCAATATTTCATACTGAGATTCAATGGAATTTCCATACTTTGCGGACACCACTGAAAGAGGGGATAGAGGGTGAAAGGAGGCTCAAACACAGGGGGGAAGACAGGTTGACTTTACGTGTAACTCTAGTCTCTCCTAAGGATTTCTTTCACTTTTAACCCTGTCACCAACATGGTTGTGCCCAATTTAGAAACTTCTTCATAGCTCTCCTAATGTGTTTTAACACTGAAACACTTTAGTCACTTTTTTGGGAGTTCACTTGGAGTACAGTTGGTCAGACTCTGAGAGATTCTTAAGTGTACTCATCGACCGATCAGACAAGTAAATCAGCCAATCATAAGTGAATTAGCCATAATAAGTGTTGTTCACCTACCCTCTCTCTTGGAATACAATTGTTGCAAACCTTTTTGCTGAATCTTGATAGAGGACCATCCTTCCTTCACCTAATTAGCTTGTTGTTGGCTTTGGGCATATATTATACTGCCCCTGTCCCAGGGCCCACACACCGCACCCTTTCAGAGGTTTGCTGCATGCATTATTTTCATAGCACCCCCATATTGATGTGGAATCAACATAGCATTTGGAGCCTATGACCACACTGCACTTAGCACAAAAGAAAAAATTGAAGTTTAAAAAATGATTTTTAATTTTAAAAAAATTTAAACCATTTTTGTCTTGTGAGATAAGAAGGAATAATTATGATTAGAATTTAGGTATGTTATTATCTAAATCCCCTAATCGGTCACCGCAACAAGGTTGGCAGCTTGGGAATAAGTGAGAGTAGGAAAATAAATGACTCCTTAGGACAAAAAAATTAAGCCTTTTTTGGGCCTTTTTTTGGCACCCCCAATCGATCGGTGAGTCTCATCGGTGCTCAAGAAATTCTCAGCCTTGGGAAGAACAACAACCGATTTGGTCACCGAAATATTCGGACTTGTTGTCTTGCACTTGGCTCTGAAGCTGTTGGAATGATCTGAAAAATAATACTCTCACTTGAAAGAGGAAGGAAAGGAAGGAAGGAAGCAGAAAGAATGATTCAGAATGATTGTTGAGATACAAGACAAAAAAAAACCAACAAATTCCTACTTCCACTTCCACTTCCAAGCAAGAGCTCCAAAAGGCTTTTCCCACCCTGAAAACCTACTACACACCTGATACTACTGTCATCAGATTTTATTGCAGGCTCTTCTCTTGGGACAATTAGTTTGTCAATCTTATGTACCAAAGAACCACCCCTTCCTTCTTCCCCCAGGCACATTCTCCAGAAATGATTTTCTTTTCTTTTCTTTTCCCTCTCTCTGAGTGAGTGAAGGTGTTCTTCTCAGAGCAATTCCACCTGCTGTCAGAATGTGACCCCTGCACATTAAAATTGGATGAAGAAAAGTCAAAACATGCGGGTTTGGCTCAGCAACATAGTTTTTGGCCCAGCATCTTCCCAACAACAGTTTTGCTGAGTCTGGTATAGGCGCTTTTTACCACACTGAAGCTTAATAAATAAACATGATCTCACTCACTACTACTGCTCCTTGTTCCAATGATTGGTCCAGGTGGTTTGCTATCAGTAGTCCCTCACCTATTTGTAATCCCAATTTTAGTTTTCTGATTAGGGTTGGAAAAAAAAAAAGTAAATAACTAAACTTGGATGTGAGAGATAGTTTTTTCAGAGTCAGATACTGAGCACCACTTGGAGATGCCTCAACCTACTAGGCCCCCATTCTAGCACCATGCATCCCTATGAGGCCAGGTCCAGAAGGTAGGTAGGTACTTGCCAAATATTTAATAAAAACACCTGCCAATATTTTTGGTCACCATCCTTCTGGCTTTTCTGCTTCCCAGGCTTATTTGGAGTCTAGTTCAAATTTACTTCAGCATTAGACCCTTATAACTAACCTAGGTAGTGAAACCATGTACATTTATTTCCAACTTGTATTTTTAACCCTAGTATGCAGAAAAGGGCTATAGGATTAGTGTAAGTTATTTGGAGTTGAGATTTTTTTATGGATCTAGTATTTGGCTTGCTACTCAAAGTATAAATTATTATGTGCTTTTGGGTATTGAAATATCAGACATAAAATCAAGTATTTGGCATTTATATTAATAAATATATATTTTAAATGAAACATATGTTGTGAAGGTATTCAAATTTGACCCCCAAAAAAATAATTTCACAATATGACCATGCATGATGCACCCATGATGACTAGAGCAAACTACTTCTCTATACAACCCTCCATTTGTGGTTGGAAAGGTTTTCTGATGAGAGCAATCATCAGTTTGGAACTAACAAAGGCTTTGTCTGCAATTATAAAGCCAATGCAAGATAATTCTTAATAATAAGATAATTCTTGGCCTAAACCCTAAATACCCTTGTGTTTAGATTCATTATAGAGTATAGTAGCTTAAGGGATTTTGGCCCCTACTAGGTAACAAACAATAGGTCTATTTTTATATGGCGATTTTTGAAAGATGATATTTTGGCTTGTGTTGAAACTTGAGATTAGTTATAATAGAGTTACAATAATATTTTGGAGGATTTTGGTTTCTTTTAGAGGATTTTTTGAAAGTTACATTTTTGCTATGGTGAAATATTTGAGTCTCCATAATTCGTCTTTTGCCTTAAGATACTTTTCAATGTAAACTAGTGTGGCCTATGCCATTGGCCCAAGTGTTACCACTTCCTCAACTGATTTTCCCTTCCAAAGCCTGGTTTTTTGGAATTTATTTGAATTTTCAGTGGCAGAAATCACTTTTTAAATCAATATCTCCCACATTCTGAATCCAAATCTTACCAAATAAATTTCATTAAATCCTGCTCATCAAGATCTTTTCCAAGAACACCAAAAGCACATTCCAATTCCTCCCAAATTCTCAGCTACGATTTAATTTAATTTAATTTTCAGTGAAGAAATCATTCAATATTCAAGAACTTCTTCTACACTGCAAGTCCAAACACCATGAAACCAAGCTGATGCACCCCTCCCTCCTCCTGGAGAGCTTTACAAAGAGACCAAGAACGTGATCTGAAGCATCCCAGTTCGGTGGACCTAATAATCGGTACAAAACAAGACAAAACAAAACAAACTACCTTGCTTCATAGATAGATATGGCAGGGCACAGTGTGACACACCCTTCCTTTGTTACAAAATGTGAGATTTTCTCAGCTTCTGAACCCCTGATTACACACAATCTCATGCAGTTGACTTGAAATCCCTTATTCCTAGGATTATTAGATTTGCTTCAAAGTAGTCTGAAATCATGGGGTAGTAGTTGGGAGTTGTGGACATGTTGGGCACAAGGGCTGAAGGGGATCATTATTAGCCCTAGCTTAGGGTAAAAGAACCACTACAAATTTTTGCTAGTGCAAGTTAATAATGGCTCACCCTCACTCAAAAATCTCTTTGCCTTAAAGAACAAGAGCAAGAGGATGGGCACCTTACATGCCAAGGCTCCTCCTCACTCAAAATCTTAAATGATTTTTTATCTCTTTCAATCCTAAAGTTATATTTCCAATGGATCCTATTTGCACTCAAATGAATCAAAGCTTTTTTTCATATTTTTTAAATAAAACATTCTCTGAATATCAATGATAAAAAAAATAATATAATTTTTTGGGAAAAGGACTTCCCCTATCCAACAAAAACATCATAAGCAATAGACAAAATAATATTAATAATAATGATAATGATAATAAAATGATTGGCTCTGAAATTTTGGCTGCCATGGTTTATCATGAATTTGGTCGGGCCTACATTATTGGCCAACAATGTCTTCTTATGCTAAGTACTTATGTTCATTGTCCATTTTTTTTTCTCCCTTACTCCCACTTGCATGGGTGTTGGCCCAAACCTATCCTATAGTGAACCCAAAGCTCACCATGGGGTCCCAAGGCATTATGAACTAGGTAAGTGGCTAAAGCACTCAAGTTACCGAACAAAACCATCCCTTGTGAGAATCAAGATGCCTTCTTTTTTGTCCATGTAAAGCATATTTTTGAAATCTTCGTTCAAGTAGCAAAGGGTTATGGAATCATTGGGCCAAAGAGACCTTGTGCTAACTAGTAGGTTACTAATGAAATGGAGGTTGAAGGTTGTGTTGGAACTCATAATTTGGCAACCAAGCAAAGTGTCGAGGTTCTCACAAGGGATACTTGTGATTTTGATGAATCATTGCCCAAGCAATTAAATGTAAATTCTTTAAAAGTCAATCATTTTAAGATATATACAACAAGCACTCAACATATGTAACTAGTTAAATGTGACATGGTTTGCAACATGTTTTGCTAATTGGATTTTTTAAATCAGACACCTTGACTTGTAATGCCCCATCCCCAATTAACCATCCCTTGGTTAATCAAACCCACTACTTCCCAAGCTCAACGCATCGTCATATCTTAACCATATGGCCTCCCCCAGACCTTTGTTTTCCTACTTGCCCCCCACCCCACTTACCACCTCACAAAACTTTTCCCAAAAAAACCCCATTCCCTTTTATGAAAAAACAAGGGATGAACTCTAAAGTTGATGGAATAGTATCCTCAATTGTTGAAAGTCGAAGATAACACTGCTTTAGACAATTGGTGGTGATGGGAAAGGGAAATTGTGAGTGTTGCGACTATTTTTCTTTTGTGTTTGTTTATTTGCAAGTTATGAACACCGTGGGCTTTAATAGACAAGACATAGTTGTAACAACAAATTTAAAGGTTGATGACCAGGGAAATGATGATAAGCTTGAAAGATTTCGAGGATAGTCATTCTGGCTTTTCATTGTGTTATATGTGGGTGTTTTTGTGTGTAATATTTCTTTGTTTCATAAAAGAGTACCTTTAATACTAAGAGTTCCAAAGAAATATTTGTGTTTGCTAAGTTTGGAATCTACTATTAGTTTTTAGTGGAGGGACTAGGTTTTTTTTTGTCAAACTCATGAGTCAATTTCTGTGCAATCAATGTTTGCGTGTGAAAATCTCAAAATTGTGTCATTTTTGAAATTGATGATCCCATTGTTAATCATGTTCAAGGGGGTTGTGAAATAAAGGTTTATGTTTTTTTATGCTTCTTTGGGAGAAAAAGTGTTCAATATGGGATTACAATAGTTTGTTACCAATGAAAAAAAATATGAATGACCAATTAAGCTCAAGAGAGTGAGATTGGAGTGATCTAGACCCCTAGAAACCTTTAATGTCTACAAATCTTTAATATTTGATTCTTTAATGTCTGCAAACCTTTAATATTTGATTCTTTGTGTAGAAAATAGGTTCTTGGATTATTTTTTGTTCATGATATCCAAGTTATTAGTAGAGATTTAATACATTTGAATGTCTGCAAATCTTCTTCTTGAGTTGAATTGACTTAGAAGGTTTGTGGGTGTGCCCTTGTTTTTCATTACATCCCCTCCTCCCCAAGGAAAGCCCATCCCCCAAACAATGTATGCTTCCCCACAAGGAAATATCTAACCCTAGGCAATGTGAATCCTCCCCACCAACAAAAAATGTTGCCTAGAGGAACTTCTCCACTTCTTGAAGCATGTCTCCTTCCCCTCCCTTGAAACTTCCATCTATTATCCAAGGCAAACTTGCTATCCTCACCAAACAAGCATTTATGCTCCATGGGATTTCCTACATACAACACAATAGTTATTTTAGCTTGCACTATTTTCAAGGATGAAATTTTCATCCAAGATCTTCCAAGAGAGGTTTCGTCTTATGTTCATGTGTGTACATTGCAACATGTCAAATTGCAAAGATTATGAATCTCCAAATCATGCATGATGTTGGTTTAATCAATTGTATGTATTTTGGGGAGGATTGGATAGATGTACAATGGTCATATTGACCCTTTCCAACCTAGGTTGTTAAACTAGCATGAATTGTAATATGAAACATATGTAACAAAAGTAGCTATTGTATTTCACATAACATACACAACATGTGATCAAAGTTAGGTCTAGATGAATGAATATAGTATGGCAAATATATGATCATACATTAATTGGTTTGTAGTTGGGTGCAAATGTTACATAGGATTTGGTGCATAAACCTCATTAAATGTACTATATGTGTGAAATGACATGTATGCATTTGTAGCACTAAATGTGTGTTAGACTTGAGTAAAATGTTAGGTGATGGGTGGTAGGATAATCTAGAGCTCCATGCATGAAGAAATTATGGTCCACTATACAAGACAAAAAATATTATATATATTTTTTATTATTTGAACAAATAATTATGTAGTGAAATCATCCACATATGATCCATTATAATGAAAATGTAGGGGTCCACAACAACTATACAACCCTACACAACCTTGTACAAGGCGTGGGTGAATAGGAATAGTTGGATGGAATGCTCTAATGGTTTAAAATGCATATTCTAGTAGTGTGGATATTCTTGCACATTTTAAATGGTTCCCCAAGGTTGTTTGTTTCCTAAAGACGATGTACATATAAACCTCATTAAATGTTCCAAGTGTTTGGCATCCCTTTGCACTTGATGCATTCAATGTGGACTCCATGACAATTGTAACAGCTGACCAAGGCTTGCAATTTTTTATGGCCTTTGCCCCCTTAGACAATGTGTGCAACCAATGTTTGATTAAACTTGAATTGGGGTCCCCACAATTTATCACATCCTAAGCATTTGTATTTGGATTGTTTATTGTAACAACATCCATGTGTTATGGTACATTTTCTTGCCTCGCTCCTTTCCCCACTCCTAGTGCCAAAAAAATGTCTAGCTTGGGGGCTAGTGCAAAGTTGATGCATTGTGAACTTGCCTCAATTGCTATTGTTGTCGCACATGGCTAAAAAATGCCTCACAAAATCAACTTGCATTTAAGTGTGAATATGATTTGCAGCAAATTAAAAATAATTACAAGGAAAATGCAAGAGATTTTAACAACAAAGATGATGAAGAACACTACACATGGAAATCAAACCAAATGTAATCAAGTAATGCAAAATGAAATTTCACACATGAAACTCACACCTAAGTGTGAACGTGATCAACATCAAATTAAAACTAATTGCAAGGAATTTGTTTATGTATGCAAGAGAAGATGGAACAATTCAAATGGAAATCAAATGTTCCAACATCAAAGATGATAATAAGCATGCAAATGCAAATGAAGTATTGTTGTGTATACAATGCAACAACTTCCTCTCAAGCACACGATGGGAAATCACCCTTTAAGATAACAAACTCTATCAAGAAATGAAAAGGCATGCCTCCGAAGTTATGATGATACCTCAAGAAGAACACTACACAAATCAAGTCACTAAGCAACATTTGAAATATCAAATCGACCCATTTTGAAATCATAGTTGTCAATGTTAAAACCTCAAACCAAACGGGTGATGATAGCAATTTGGACAATTAATGAAATGTTGTATTCATTATTAGACTAGTGCACCATTGAAATGGTGATCAATTGATTATAGATCATTGTGGATATCATGGGTAGCTATAAGGAAACTATTGACGATTGAAATTTGTATACCAATGATGGTCAATGCATGTCCTAAACCCTAAACCCTAAAGAATAGGTCTGTAGAAAGTTACTCTAAATGTAAATTTAATTTAATAATTTGTTCCACATTCCTTGTCTCTTAAGAACAGTTAATGTCCAAGGAATAATAACTTCTAGCAAATCTAGTTATTAGTTTGAGGAAGGTTAAATAGTCCTAGGGAATAATGATATCTCTTAGGTGGGGAGAATAAGTTTGCCTAGGGAATTGAGGGAAATCCATGGAAATAGTGGCATCTTTTGGCAAGGAGAGTAAGTTGCCCTAGGGAATGGACAAATTTCTTGGGTCAACAATTTTTCGTTGGTGGGGAAGATTTAGGTTGCTTGGTGTTGAATCTTTCATTAGGAGGAAGTAGAAATTGATGGGGGCATGGCCTTTGCTTGGGGAGGGTTTCTTGAAAAGTTTTGAAAGGCAAGAAACAAGGTGGGGGGCAAGTGGGAAAAAAAGGTTTGGAAGAGGTGGGGGGGGGAGGGGCACAGGGGTTAGGTTCTGGTAAGGTGTTGAGGTTGGGGAAGTAACGGGTTTGGTTAATTATGGGGGGTTAACTAAAGATGGGGTGCAATAAGTTGGGGCATCAAAATTTGAAAACTTGGTTGTTAGAGCAAATTGCAAATCATGCCACATTTAACTCATTGTGTTTATTAATATATATTAGTTCTAATTTTAACCTTTGAAGATTTTTTTCATAAACATAATGTGGTAAGGTCTATTACGAATCACATTTCATGCAATAATGTATCATAATTATCCCTTTTCATTCTAATTTCATATACATTACATTCATGTCCTTCAATTTTCCTTAAAAAAACATCATATTTGAAAATGTGTTCCCTATAAAAAGATTTGTAGCACCTCACCTTATTGTGATATTATGATATACTTATTGTTTAAAGTTTCAATCCTTTGAGAATGAGGTTTGGGTATCCAGCCAAGTTCCCACCTCTCAATTTCTCTTTTACAATAAGGTAAAAGGAAGCAAATCTCCAATTCAAATCATCAAGAAGTGCAACAATACCAATGTCACCATTGTATGAATGAATGTATTCAGTCATTATATGAATACATAGGTCAAACTAACTACAAACCAAACACATATTTAGATTTTGGAAATAGGCTCTTTTTTAATATCTAGTGCTAGCTAATAAAATAACATACATGAGGGCCATGCCATAATATTTCCATTATTTTATTTGGATTTTTATTATAATTAAAATTGAAATGACCTAATTTAATACATATAGAAATGTATTCCACTTATTAAAAAACACTGAAATTGCAACTAAACTAATAATTACATAAGAAGGAAATAGAATTAGATACATATCAAAGTAGATAGAATATATATTTGAAACAAATGAAACATTAAATCATTTCTCTTTTCTCACCTAACTCTAAAGCTTCAAATTTTAGCTTTTAAAGTTATTTTTAATTATCAGATATTTTCAATAGGTGTATTAAAAGATCACCTATTTCTCACCATAAGGTCCAACCTACTTTTAATGTTTAAGTGTTATAGACCCAAGTGATTTCAAAGTCTTGTCTAAGGGTTTATTTTTAAGGAAATTTTTTCTTCACTTGTTTAATTCTTTTGGAAAATTGCAAAGAAAGTGTTTTTTTGGTTTTCTTGTCACCATTTTTATTTTTTTAATTACACAAAAATTCCAGTTCATTTTTAGCTTTTGAATTTTTTGTTTTTGTTTTTGGTGAACTCCTATATATATATATCATATTTCACTCCTTTCATGGCAAAGAAATTGTGTACAAAATGTTAAACAACATTATTCAATCTTCCACAAATTAGACACACAATGGGTTTTGTGCTAAGTGTTTCTTATTTGTATGTAATGATAACGACATTGATGAGCATATTCATAATTAGGGTACCCCTTTTTGGACCCAAAATTCAAAGATTTTGTTTTTGCTATCTTCTAAATATAGAATCTAAATGGAATAAATTTAAGTGAAAAATATTGGATGATTCAAAGTATGATAATTTGCATGGTGGTGGTGATTTTTCACATGCATATGTAATTATGCATAAATATTTTGGTAAGAAATTTAAAATGTAAAAATGAATACATAAGTTTTTATGTACAACTTAACAATTTTTTTTACATGAATTTTTTAAAAACATTTTTTCGACATTTGGGGCCACAAATTCTAAGCCTATTGAATACAAAAATTCAAACAAATTGTAAAAAAAAAGGAATCATTTTCCTTGTTGCCTTTTTAGAATGGATTTTATAACCTTCAAAATTCTTATATTGTATATTATTGAATCAAATGCATTATATAAACATTGCCAAACATAGATGTATACATTACTTATACATGAAAGAAAATTGAAATCAATTGCATTGTTTAATACATTCCTTTTAATTCCTTTAAGATGAAAATTACAATTAAAAGAAGGATCCAAATTATTCAAAAGGACTTAAACAAACATCTATATAATATCCTTGAAGGGGACACTAGTAAAAATAAATTAAAAAATTAGATGAGTAAAAATATAGGGTGCAATATATTAGTTGTTGGGTAAAAAGTTATAAGTTAATTAGTTTAAAAATAGGGTAAATTTTATTCAAATAATCAATTTAATTATAATACATGGTATGTAATCATTTGAAATAATGGATTATAATTAATATAAGGTGGCTTTAATATGTATATATTAGAAAATTAGATAATAATTGGGTGATAAAAATTAGGTTGAAAAATTATTTAATACCCTCTCTCAAAATGGTTATTTGACTCATGTAAATCCCAAACTTTACATTAAGTGTCCCTTTCCCCGTCCACAAGATTATATCCAATATATTTTTGAATTTTTTTTTATTAGATTAACATGACATTATTCTAGTTATGGTCATATACGAATCCACTATAACCATGAAATAATAAATGTAATAAAAATTCAAAATAGTCCTTTGTGAATTTTTTTTTGTTAGACTGTCCTTTTGGGTACCATGATTGTGAATACTCCTTATCACTAAAGTTATTTGTAAAGTCTATGTGTTAGGGGGTGAAAACACACACTTTTTGCAAGTTAGGGAACAAAACTAATAACTAAAGGCAAGATTTTAACAAAAGAAAATAACTAGGGCCCAAATTAAATTTTCCATCAAAATTGGTGATAAAATTAATTTGTTCTCATTTTTTTTTTGAAATGCCCACACGATTTTTTTTCCCCAATTGAGTATTTGCCTAAGGTGTGTGATGAACCAACAAAATGCGAGAGCTTGTAGTCAATTTTTAAATTTTTGTCTAGTTGAATTGTTTGCATGATGGAATGCAACAAACCAAGTTTGCATGAATGTTTGTAAAAGTTACAATGCCATGAACCAAGAGAACATGAAAGGCTTTGGAGGTTTTTCAACAAAAATCAATTGTGGCCATGGTTTTAGAATCGTACTACATTATTGTGAATTTGCATTATAGTGTGAAGGTGAGGTAACTTTGCAAAACTAGGGTATTTCTACAAACTTCATTTCAATTTTGGTTTAGGTTGTTTTTACAAATTTTGACATATAATTACCTTAATTGGGTTCTAAAAATTATTCAACATATTTATATCTTTCATTTCAATTCTAGTTTACACTTTTTTTTCAATTTTCACACCTGATTACCCTAATTAGGGTATGTAAACTTTTTAGTTTACTTGCAATGTTCATTTTAGAATCGGCTCAATTATTTTTCTCAGATTTGACATCTGATTACCCTAATTAAGGTTTTAAACTTTTTAATATACTTGCATTTTGTTGGATATTCATTTTAGGTTTTCCATTTGGGAATTTTTTCAATGTTCAAGTTTGATCACCCTAATTAAAGTAACTTGGTCATTAAACCTCAAAAAACCGTAAATTAAGGTATGCCCATGTATAATGCAACATGAAAAATCTTAATTCATTTATGTAAATTGTATTTAGGGTTTATAAACCTTGATTGAAAACCATAAACCTTAATGCAATTATGTAAACCATAGGTCACTTCTATAAAACCCTAATTGACAACCTTATACCTTGGACCACTTTTGTAAACCTTAATTGATTCATGTCAACCTTAATTTGCAAACCCTACGACACCTCTTTACAATATATTTAGGGTTTTTCAACCTTAATTCAAATATGACTTGAACTAGTTTGTGATTGAATTTACATTTTTAAAATTTGATTTGACCCTAGGCCATTTTTTTTGGTAAACTTACAGTTTGTACTAATCTAATGACATATTTCAATTTCAAATCATCTTTGGGTATGATTGAAGGTGAAAAATCCCATTTGCATTTTAGCTTGCTAAATTTGAAAAACAAATCTGACTAGTTTCATAGTTTTTGATAGTTTTGTGATTTGGACTTGAAAATCTTATTTGGGGTCTATTTTGGAAAATATCATGATTTTCAGCCTTCTATAATGTTTGGCAATTATTTCAAGTGGAAATTTCCACCTACATCGTAGTTCTCCAAATTAAAAAAAAAATCCAACAAGCTTGGAAGTTTTTGGCAATTTTGTGACTTAGACTTGAAAACCCTAGTTAGGGTCTATTTTGGACAAATATCACGATATTCAGCCTTCTATAATGTTTGACAATGATTTTTGGTGGAAATTTCCATTTACATTTCAATTTGGCAAATTTCCAAAAACAATCTAGCAAAGTTGGTAGACTGTCCACATAAATGAATAGTCCATGGTGGTCAAGAACCATCGTGTTATACATGGAATACATTTTCTTGCACCCATTGAACCATGACCTATGATCAAGGTTGTGCTTACAAATCTCGATGGGAATCCCATCAATAAATCTGATACAACCTTGAAACTTCAAGATGTGTTGCATAGGGGTAGCTTGGTTTTTAATAGTAGGCCATATAATCTTGTCACTTATGGCTTCCTAAATGCAAGATGCAATAAAAAGTTCATCATCACATATTGCATTCTTGTTTTAGTTCCACATGCATCGTACATGACAACATTGTCGTGTTTCAAAAACATGATGAATTGTAGTAAACGTTGCTTTGCGTTCAACTTAGTTGGTCACATTGTCATAATGTGAACTTCATCGATGAATCTTGCATGGGCTTGGATGGTAGGGATCATTAATGTAACTAGCTCATCAAACTCTAACTTAGAATCTTGAATAAACCTAAAATTGTTTGCAATGTGTCAAGCACATTTCAAACCTTCATATCCTAATTGACCAATTGCCCAACACTAAATTCTAGTTCATTTGCATTGAATAGTGCCAATATCTTATCACCTGCAACTACACATGTAAACACAATCCAATGTTGCTTACATATCCTTTGAAACATTTCTTCATCACTATTTGATGAAAAAATATCAAAATAACCCATGTTTAAAAAGGCTTGTCTCGTAGAGGAAGCCATGGAACACAAGATGAAATCCTAGAAAAACCTCCAAAAAGACTCTACAACAAGCCTTAAAAAGATTTCTTTTTTAAAAATCACAAACAATTGAGAAAACCTAGCAATAAAAAATTAAGATCGAAATTTCAAAAATAGAAAAATAATCAAGAAAAGAAAAGAAACCCATGTGAAAAATAAAAAGAAAATGAATTAAATACTTGAAAAATAAATGATAAACCCTAGAAAAGGTAAGAAGAAACAAGAAACCCTAAGCATTAAAAAAATAAATCAATAATCCACAAGTATAAAACATTAACAAAACTCCTAATTGAAATCTCAAAAAGCTACTACAAGTGAAAAATGGCAAAATAAGAATACCTTTAAGCAAAAAACAAGAAAGTTAAAAAAGTTCAAGCGAGTGAAGAAAAGCAAAATGAACTCACAAAATAAAAAATTGAGAAAGAAATGAGAAGTGGAGGAGCTCACTTATATAATTTAATGTAGAAGAAACCCTAAAACCCATCTCATGTAATTCACAGTGCAAACCTTAAAAAAATGCTTTGTAGTGAAAGCCCAAAAACATCCCTCAAATGGTGCCCTCATAAAGTTTTCTTGGGTCAAATTATGTTACTTAACCCTCTCTATTTTCATCACTTGTCCCCAATTTTTGTGATTTCATCCCCTAACTTTTGAACTTTACAAATCACCAATAATAGGGGATGAAACTCAAACAAGGGAAGGGTTTAGGGTTTTGGGTTTAGCCTTAGTTATCCCACTCATGGAGAAGCTCGAGACTTCCATTCTAAGGAACATAATCAAGTCGCATCCTTAAGTAAACTCAAGATGTCAAAAGGCAACCATCTTATGAACTATTATTTAAAAATTTAATTAAAAAAAAAAAATTTAGCCTATGGTCAATTTTGTCATTAAAAAATCCAAAAAAACGTTAAGTGAAAATTTCTAAAATGTCCACATGGAATTTCATATGATTTTAGGGTGAAATGGATTGCCTTGGTGATTATTTGGATGTCATCCTTGGTCCTCTAGATGCATCAACATTGTGATAATTGCTTGTTCTTTTGGGTTGATGGGCAACTTGGACTATATGTGTGTTTAATGAGGAATAGATGGGACATCCCTACTCTAGAAAAGTGTGAACTAATAGGCATGGATGTGCAACATCTGTACATGCATTCAATGCCACCATCTATCACATACATCCAACATATGAGAAATTGCGAGAAAATTCAAAATCTGCATGAATGAAAATTTAAATATTTTCATTATGCAAAAAAGACATGAATTTTTTTTTAAAAATGGTTTTTATAGTGAGAAATTTGACCCTAGAATATGGTAATTTATCTTTGAATCCTAATTAAAAGGGTAATAAAGACTAATAGTTACCCTTTCATAGATGGGGCCTTTAAGGAAGAGGTTAAATAATCTAAGGGTCCAAAATGCAGTACAAAAGGTATAATTGGTATGCTGCCATTTTCTTTTTTCATTGTCTGCCCTTGGCCAATTTCTTTAGTTTCCAAAAAAATATGGGGCATGCCCTAACAATTTGGGCCTATGATTATTATGCATGTTTTGGGCATGTAATGGACTTTGGGAAACATAACATAACATTGGGCCTATAATCATGCACATTTTTGGCATGTTATAATGGACATTTGGAAGCATATGTTATGCTTCCTAGTGTGTATTACACACCCCAAAAACCATGCATAAAAATCATAGGCCCACATGTGTATGATTCGTTGCTATGATTCCACACCCCAAAAACATGTATAATAATCATAGGCCCAAATATGTACGATTCCTTGCTATGATTCCACACCCCAAAAACAATGCATAATAATCATAGGCCCAAATGTATATGATTCCTTGCTATATGATTCCGGTGTGGAATGAACACCACCTGAGTTACCAAGTTTCCACCTTTGTAACCTATCCTCTAAACCCTCCTACTTCACCCTTCATACTACCTAAGTCACTACCTATGTTTTAGGGGGTTAAGTACTCATAGGTAAGTAGGTAGCAAATGTAAGTGGTTACTATGTATGTAGGTAGGAAACTTGGTAAGCCACTTGGGTATCTATCTACTAAGTTGGTAGATGTAGGGAAGGCAAGTTGCAACAACATTTATGTACACAAAAGAAAAAAAGACTGGGTCAATGAATTGCATGAGAAAAATTCAGTGGCCTTCATGGTGTGCAAAGAGAGCTAAATTATTGTACTGGGTTGTTGTTAATGAGAGTGGATCTGTTGAAGAACTAGACCTACAAGTATGTATGTGCATGTGGTAGGTACCATTCCTCTGTTGTATACAATTAAAACCCTATGCAACCAACCCATTAGGGGTCCTCTTTCCATTAAGGCTTCTGTGACGACAGTTATACACAATGTGTTGTGATCACAACAGACTAGTAGTAGTAGTAGTAGTAGTGGAAAGCCACTGACATAAGGCCTTTGTTTCTTTCTTGCTTGCTTGCTTGCTTGCTTGCTTGCTTGCTGCAAGGACAAGTCACTTTCCACTGAAGAGCTGCAACTGTGTGGTGAAAAGATAGAATTAATAATCATGTTCGGAACTTTAGAAACACATATTCTCATTGAGAAGCAAAAAAAGGACAGATGTGATTACGGTATGGTGAGTCACAGTTTGACACACATTAACTCTCTCACAGCTCTTGCTATTGATCAATGCTTTAACGGTAGATTTGTGAGATGACTCTGAACACAACTAGTTCTTGAAAAAACTTAATGAAAGCTGTTGCAATCACAACCACCTAATGGAAAGATGTCCTAATGCATACATAACGGCTGCTTGGTAATACTTTGGCAATAATTTATCATCAGCTTCGAGTTGAAAGGCTTATTATTACCATTTAGCACACTGTATATAAATTGTTTGCAAAAAATTGAGAGATGGAGAGATGGCATCTAGGCTTTTCTGGTGTCTGGACTCTGAGTCTTTCTCAGATGGTCCTATAGGATCATAACTGGGCTGGGTTGGGCTGGCCTCAACTACTACTAAGTTCCAGCAAATCGGATCAAAGTTGGTCACTGAACTCTCTCACCCCGTAGTATAGTGTATATAGTATGAGGATGAGGATCGCTTGTAGCTTCTTGCGAATTCCTCATTGCTGCCTGAGCTCCCCTTGCTCAACGTATCATTTCTTTTTACTTGCAGCAATCTGCAAGAACTTTGCACTAGTTCCAAGAGGAAAAAAGAAGATATTCATTCATAAAAAATCTCACTTCGGATCAGATAATCCCACCACCAGTCTACCCATTCTTTTGTATCCAACTTTGAGTTTCCAGTTTGAGAGAGTCAGTCAATAATTCACATGCCAGGTTCTCTTTCTCTCTCCCTCTCTCTCTCTCTCTCTCTCTCTCTTTACCTGACACCAGAATTCCTTTTGTTTGGCTCTTGGGTTTTAGGGTTTTAGCTCCCACCCTATTATTGGTTTTACCACCCATTGCAATCTCACAACTAATTAACAAGGGGTGTGTCACACTGGGGGCCTTGGCCATTTTACATTTAAAAATTACCTTAAGGCAAAAGAAGAATTATGGAAACTCAAATATTTCACCATAGCAAAAATATACCTAATCTTCCCCCAAAAAAAAAAATCCTCTCAAAGAAATCAAAAATCCTTCAAGACATTATAAATCTATAACTAATCTCTCAAGTTTCATACTAGGGCCTTGCCATTTTACATTTAAAAAGTATCTTAAGACAAAAGAAGAATTATGGAAACTCAAATATTTCACCATAGCAAAAAATATAATCTTCCAAAAAACAAAAAAAATCCTCTCAAAGAAATCAAAATCCTTCAAGACATTATAAATCTATAACTAATCTCTCAAGTTTCACACTGGGTCCTTGCCATTTTTACATAAAAAAAAAATCTAAAGGCAAAAAAGAAGAATTACATAAACTCAAATATATTTCACCATAGCAAAAATATACCTAATCTTCCCAAAAAAAATAATCCTCTAAAAGAAACCAAAATAAATCCTTCAAGATATTATTATAACTCTATTATAACTAATCTCAAGTTTCAACACAAGCCAAAATATGATCTTTTAAAAATCCTCATATAAAAATAAATAGACCTATTATTATTATTATTATTATTACCTAGTAGGGGCCAATAAAAATCCCTTAAGCTACTACTATACTCTATAATGAATCTAAACACAATAAAACTCCTTGCCTTGGTAGCCAAGGCCAACAAATGCTAGCAACCAAATACTCAACTTTGTCCTTTCACTCGCTCTTACACAATAATGTGCAATGTTTGCTACAAGAAGAAGAAGAAGCACTACTACTACTACTACAACATGCTATAAATTTTCTTCAGACTTACGACTACGGAACAACCTTCCACCGAAAAATCAATCACTTTCTATGTACTAGTGTTAGAGGTGCGGAAGACATTAAACCCTAAACCCTAAATGCACGCAGTACAAAAGTACCATTGTTTTTTTTTGTTTTTCCCATGTCTGCCCAATTAAGTGTGTGTTTGGTGAAGATTGGGCACATCTTGAGGCTGCCCAGACACATTTGGGCATGTAGTTATGCATGTTTCAATTGCCCCCCATTAACCCTATTGCACGTCTCTGTGGCCCAAAATGGTCCCTTGTCCTAGGGTTTCTCCTACCTACAATTAAAATCTCAAGCTCAAAGTTGATAACACTATAAGGGACATGTCATAGCATCATCCTTCTCGCCCTTGCAATGTCTCGTTTCCATTTCTCAAGCCATGTTGGGCAGTTTAGGGTTTTGGGTTTAGGTAGGGCAGTTTTTTTTTTTCCAAGCTTGGGCAGCATCTAATAAACTCCAACTCTCGAAATTTTGACATATGCTCATGTTACAAAACACGGAAACGTGAGAGAGAGGGGGTGAGTTTATACAAGGTGCCCAAAACTTAACACGAGCTAGGAAAAGTCCCAAACAATTTTGAATTTCTTTTTTTGCCCCAAAATACTTGAATTTCTATGATTTTGTGGAAGAGTTGCATCTGATGGCCAACTTTTTTTTACCATCCATTTCTCCTTCATCTTAACTTTGTTTTGCATTTTTTTTGGCCTCACATCATCATTCATATGGATGCCTTCTATTTACCCTAGTTTTTTTGGGGGGCCCAATGAAAATATGATATCTTGGTCCAACTCTCCAAAGAAAATTTAATCTTGAAAGCTGCCCGAAACTAAAAGGATTAAACTTTCAACAATGGCGATTTTCCATTTTTGTACCAAATTTCATTTCTAAAAAATTGAAAGATTTAGCTTCAAGTCCTCTACAACTCTACCAAGTCGAAATTTTAAAACTCTAGCATAATCCATGAATTTTTTTGATGCATTTGTGGGTTGGAACTATTTAGGTCAAATGTCGATTAAAAGTTAAGATATGTTTGGTGAAGCGCATACACATCATCTTGGGGTAAGTGGTTTACTATTTAGGTAGGTAACTTGGTAAGGCATTTGGTGACTACTATGGTAGGTAGGTAGATGCATGTGTAAGATGGTTAACACATAGCTAATCATTATGATTAACACATAGTTAACCATTGTGGTTAGCTATTGGGGCAAGAGTATAACATAGGAAATGTTTCCTATTCATATACCATCGATCCTTCCTGCATGGAAGGCTGGTGGGGGTGGTTCAGTCTAGCCCTTGAAGGTCCATTATGCTCTCTTTCTTACCTTACTTGTTTGTTGTTGTTGGACCTTTAGATTGTTGAAACAAGGGTATCAACTCTGCACCGTGATGAAGAGAAGATGATGTAAACCTGCCAAACTTTTTGCTAGAGGAGAGCAACAATCATGAACAAAGACGAAGAAGGTAGAAATGGGGGGGAATATGAGACTTTGAAGGGAGTTATGGGTTCAAACCCAATGGTGTGCAAGCGAAAGCTTGATCGACCTTGTGTCACTAAGCTTGACTTGGGGGGTGCCAACAACTTGTCATGTTGGGTTTGCTATTGTGATCAAGAATTACTTTTTTTCTGAAAAAAAAGCATTCACCCAAATAGGTACAAATCTCATATATATATATATATATATATATATATATATATATAATCATTATATTTTTATTCAGCTACTAATATATTTAAGTAAATAACTTGCCCCCAAAATTAATCCACACCCCTTGAAAGCATTGTGAAGAGAAGAAGACACAAGTACAAGCATGTAGGCTATGTGAAAGTCAATAACCTAGTAGTATTTGTTTGAGGTGCTCACACCTTTAATGAGAAATCAAACTCAAGGTTGGAATATGGTGTATCTTATCAAGCCTCTATATATCTATTTTGTCAAGAGTTAGATTGTTTTAACCAAGGCATGAACTCAAGTATAAGCTACCCTACCTTACCTTTACAAGGTATTAAATTTCTAAGTAACCTGTAATATTCATATGCTCAAGTATTGTATTCCCAAGAAGGTCCTCAAAATGTTATGAACTAGGGGTTGGGTTTCATCTTTCTTGTGTCATACTATACTTCTCTTGGCATGGTTCTCAACATGTAATAGCAAAACATATATCAAGGATTTAGTACGGGTGTTAAATTTTAACAAGCCCTTCCAATGTGACATATTTTCTTGTATTGTACTTCAAATTTCAAAATCATCAAGGATTAGAAGATTGTTACACAATTCTTTGAATAGTGAATATGCATGTAAAGGTGAACAAAATTTGGGTTTTTTTGATAATGCATTTGTTGCTTCCCAATGTAGTTGGGACTTGTGAGTTGCTTCAAACAACCTACAAGACTTAGATTATTTAAAGAAGACTTTGAAATTTTTTTAGTGTTTGTTGATGGGCAATCCAAGGAGGTGAAATCTCAATTAGGTGTTGTAGAGAGTTGATGTTGACAAATAGGAGAACTAAAGAATATGTGATAAAGGGAATTGATGATCAATGGTGTTAATCAACAACCATAGATTTTGGGTTCCCCATCATTAAGGTTTTTAGGCATGGGCATTTTTTATGGGTTGAATGATGTTAATGACACCATGAACATGTAAGCAACCCAATTAATGAGGTGCATCATGTGTCATTCCAAAAGCAACATAAAAAAACTCATGGCTTGACCAAATCACATAAGCATTTCCAAAATCATTTATGACCCTAAGCATGGTGCCACAACCATGAAGAATCATGCTTCGATAAACACAGTGTGAATTTGACCAAATACAAGGCACATAGGAAACCCTAGAAAATATAAATAATAACAAGTGCCAAAAATGTAAGAAAAGGCATATTGTTGTCCCTTTTGCGATTATTAACTACTTTGGAATTTTGCCAGACAATACAAGAAAAATAAACCTTTTTTAGGTATGGTTGGTTGAAAATTTCGTGTTGGTGATTGCCAAGGGCTATGTACATGCCCTTGTCTACTATGGAGAACACATAGCTTAGGTAGCTTGTCATGCATCTCCATGGCACTACGGTTTTTGCTTCCCAAAAATAATTGGTGCATGATCATCTCTTAGTTCTGTTTTTTGGGTGAAACCCATTAAATTATGTACCCTCCCTATCATGATAGAGTGGTTATTAGAGTGCACAAGTGTAAGATTGCATGTACCAAAGTTGGCAATTGTGACATTTGCAAGTGGGTTTTAAATTGCATCCAATATGGAAGTGGCTCTAGCTATGAATGTGGAATAACAAGGGCACAAAAAGAAAACTAGAATGGATGGAAGGCACATGCACACATGTCATACCCCAAGATCATTTTCAACAACTTTGTGTTAATAATCAATGTTAGTATATTCATAACTTTGTCAATAATGATTCAGTGGTCTTACTTTGAAGCTCATTTTGTTTCTCCACAAGTGCAATAAGAAGGCTCGCATCAAAATGGAATTTTATTTTAATTATATATATAATTCATGTATGCATATGTGAATATGTTAGGTGTTCACAAGGTTAAAATCTCATCATATGTAATTTTTATTTCAAGCCAATCTAGACAATGATAATAAAAAAAAATTGTTATTAGAAATTCTTTTCAATTTTTAGATTTTTATGCCAATTTGTGAATTTCCATAAATATTGAACATTTGAGTCTTCTCAAAATAATAATAATATGGAAACGACTATAACCTTCCTTCTCAATGTTCTTAAACATATGTTTCATTATCGCAAATGTTTCAAGGAATTTCAAAACAGTAAAAAAAACACTTGAACTTATGATCTCATTATTTATAATGAGAAAAATATTCAACAAAAAAATAAGTCTAATAATATCACCCATAGGTAAATAACACAATACATTTTTTTGAATTTATGCTATTGACGTCAAACGAAAATACTTTTGTTCTCTCTTTCAGTAAACTAATAGCTTTGTAGATCATAAAACTAATCTGGTGCAATTTATTGCACTTTTATCATTCTTGTGACAAGACGATGCATGAAATTTCTGAATGGAATGAAAATTGGAATGAATGGAAAAGAAAATTTCATATAAAATGCACTCATGATGATATTGAAGTTTCGAAGAAAGAATTACCAAAACAATGGCTTTAGGGATGGTCTTCAAAGGGGCTTTGGGATAGGTTTTCTCAAAACAAAATTATGTTGTGAATTTGCTATCACAAATCGAAGGTTCATCTTCAAAAGTTCAAAGATACAATGAAAACATTTATTTTCATATCCTCATGTTTTACACATTGTCCCATGTATAAATTTTGCCATAAACATAGAGGTACAGATCACAAAAATTCACCATTAAATTGTTAAATTTGGTCTTAAATACAATTAATGGCTTACATGCCATTTTGGTCAATGGCACCTACTTATGCCCAACTCAAAGTGCCATGGTCAAACCTCCTTTGTCTCCTATATCTCTAGATGTGGGTATGATATTTACCTTGTTGATTAAACACATCAATGAAATGTGACTACTTTGGCAAATCACTATTGGAATTGGAATGTTTGAAGCTTTGAATGAATACAAGTGGTGGGATGCATCTTTGGTTGAGCAAGTGGGGACTTTCTAGCCAAACACAAGTTAACTAAAAAAGGTTGGGACTCTCCTAAAACATGGACTTGATCTTGGCACTTTCACAAGTGCCCTTACATTTGTTATAAATTCTTATGAACAAACTATGGGTTTCATGGACATAGCATGGTTCCTATTTTGATCATGTCTTTATCCCTTTTTTAATAACGAATTAATTTTGAAGATTCTATTTTGGAATTTGATTATTCTCAAATATTCCAAAAGATTCTCCATTTTGCTTCCAAAACAAATTGTTCTTTGAGAACAATAGTTTTTGAAAATTTTAGCATTTTAAAACATAATACAATTTGTGCCAAAAGCCACTAAGGTACCAAGGTATTTGAGTAGCACATGCATTACAATTGACATACAATTGTCGATATCTAGTTTGCAAACTCACATAGACCACATATTGATACCAAATTGGTACCAAAAATATTTTGATTTTCAACATTCAAAAACCCTCCCGACATTGTTAGTAATTTTCTTTTACTACCAAGAACCTTCTAGTATTTCGAAAACACCATGCAAAACCAACATGGGTTGTAACCTAAAAAATTCTCCTTTGGGCTATTTCTAGTGATTGATGCGGGGACACATCCAAGAACCCCAATCAGAGCTTTATTCATAGATGTCTTTCCCAAATACTTATAGTTCCAAAACATTGAAGATACACAAAAAAAAAAGTTAATAATTTATTGGACAATGATTCAATTTTGGGATCATGTCTTCTTCCTTCGCCGTCGCCTCCTTCCTCTAGACTTTACTCTTGTATTGTAAACAAGATCACCCACTTTCTTGAGTTGTGGGACTATGGCCTTTGAGCCCTTTCTCTTCCTGTGTGTTGTTCCATTTCTCTTTCTCTTCACAATAGTCAAATTATCTTTGTGTTTTGTTATGTCCACAAGACAAGGCTCCAATTCATTCCAGCTCAATGCCTTCTCCTCGTCCTCCTCGTCCTCCTCCTTTCCATTGTCATATTTTACCTATAACAACAAAGCCCCGAAACCATGCAATGACAATGGGTTTATGCATGCTACAAATAATGAAGTTCGGGAAGTAGGAAAGGATTGAACTTTGATGTTTTTGTTTTACCATATTTAATGAATGAATAATTTTTTTTCCTAATGTCACAGATTTCAAAGGCAGCTTGACACGAGATGGATCAATGGATGATGTCCAGTGGAGAGGATATTTTAAGAAAAGAAAAACATGCCTGGTATGGTGAGGAATTGTTGTTGTAGGCAGCAGAGGAGGAGGAGATATGTCCAGGCTTGTTGTAAGAGATATGATCCCGAATAGCTTTCTCAATGTAAATGTCCATCATTGCTGCAGTAGTGCCCATTCCCAACTTGGTCCACAATTTAACTTCCTCACTGCTTTTACTACCCGATGGGAAAAAGAAGACCAGAAGGAAATCAACATCAGCTTGCTACCTCTCATCACACTTCTTTTCCATCCCCACGGGGGTTAATTTTAAGTTTAGCATAGATAGATAGTCTAACTTCAGAATGCCATTTTCTCCACCCAAACCTTCTCAAGCTCAAGCTTTTTACTTCTTGTAATCCATTTAATTCATTTGCAAAGATCGACGGGCAAATCCATCAATAGAACTCTCACTTTTCAATTGTAATCCTTCACAAATATATCACCACCCATGTGCACCCCATGTGCACCCCATGTGTGCCCATGTGCAGAGTGGTATTGCAATTTTGTATAAGTGGTTTTGCAACTTTTCTTTCTCATCTCAATGTGTAAATTAATTCATTTAGTGAAAGGAAGAGAAAGAGACCAGGGATTCAATCTTTCCAATGAAGATGATGTGTGAGGAGGAGGAGGAGGAGGATTCTTCAGCTCGTTTGTGGAAGCAGCTCCCCAGTAATCACCAACAAGGCTAACCAAGCTTTGGGTAGCTGCTAATTTGCGCTTGCGCTTGCGGTTGAGGTCAAACAAGAGTAGTTTCTGTGCAGATGTGAATGGCTGTTGACTGAAATTCCCAAAACTTGATTCCATACTGCTTCCAATCTTCATTCCTTCGGGCAGCGCTGAAGATTTGATTACTGGTGGTAGTGCATTAAGCTGGGGGTTATTATTAGGATCAGTGGTAGGCTCAAAGGGATCCAAGAACTGGAACCTTGTTGATGAGGATGGGTGGTTGTTGTTGTCATTGTTCTGCTCTTGTTGGGTGGTGCTGCTGGTCTTTTCATGAGTGAGATTGAGCTCAAACCTTGGAAGTGGTAGTAGAGACAGTTGAGAAGATGACTGCAAGCACACTCCTGGCAATAATAAAAATTCTTGCAACACTTGTTCCTTATGTCCCAACTTGCTTTCTTCCAAGTTGGCTGTGAAAGCTCGACTTTTTGCCCCTGCCATAGGTGATAATACCTGATGAGGCTTTGAAGACCGTAAGGATACGGTTTCTGGATGACGTCTTCTGCTCTTATTCAGTTGCTCTATCTCTTGCAGTTTAAGGAAGGCTTTAATTGGTGGTGATGTTGGGTCCAACATTGTCAAACTATGCGGCTTGCTTACTGGGTCATCAAACCCATCATCATCATGCTCCTCCAGCTCTCCTCCACCTTCAAGTTCTGATAACTGCCCCCCCAAAAATTGTCAATCCAACTAACTTTATTGGAATATTTTTGGAGGCAGAAAGCCTTGAGCTAGCTAGTTTCTCAACCCCATTTTCTTTTGGTGTTTTTTGTTTCCCGGGTCTTCTGTCTTGCTACACTAATCAGCTGCCACTTTTATACCACAACAAATTGACCCATTGATTCCAGCTAACCCAAAAAACTAGCCATGAATTTGTGAGTGCCACGAGTGTTGGATCTGCACCAATCAATCTGCGTAGATGCTTGACTACGTATCTGGATACCATAGTACCTTGGCAGCTTCAACACTAATTAAATTATTTTGTAGAAATGTTGAAATTTTTCTAAAATTTCTTTTTTCAAAGAACAAAGTTCTGTGAAGGAGAATAGAGAATCTGTAGGAATATTGCAGAATATTTCTCTTTTTCAACATGCAATCTTCAGATTTTACTTAATTATTCGACAAACATGTGTTGAAGCTGCCCTTGTTGTACTACTACTGTAGTCATTCATACTAACAATTCTTTCAGCAGAATGAAATTCATAGTGTGACAAAATGAATGCCTTTTTTTTTTGGTTTTTTCTTGTGGCTCTCTCACAAGAAAAGAAATTGTACCTCAATTTCACCCCCTACAGCAATACCATATTCATCAACTGTTTGAAACATGTGAATGCTGCTTGATGATGCCTTGGTTGTTGTGGCTTCTTCACTTGTTTGAGTGGATTGGTCTGCTGATACACTAACCTCAGCGAATCCACTACTGAAGTAGTCTGCATCTCCTGAATGTATCCAAGGTTTCCATTTTATTCTTCACTCTCAGATTCTTCAAAATCAAGGTGTAGTAGATAAGCACACTCAAAATACAAAGGAAATTGATTTTCCACAAAAAAAGAAAATGTGTTAGAGAATCAATCATACCCAGTGTCTGTTTGCCACCTGGTTCTTGTTCACTACAAACATCGATTTCTTCAACTGATAATTTGCTCCATCCTGTCCCCATTTTGCTTTAATAATATCCTTCTTCCAAACCCCGAAAAATTCTCGGTCTCTCTCTTCTTGTGAAAAAAACTTTCCTGAGTTTTGGGTGTCTCAGCTTCTTGTTAGAAAACTTTGCTAACAAGTCTAACATCCAGACAAAAACTGCACTTGATGATAGATCACACCACCCAACTAAGATGAATTTTGATTCTAATCACTAGTTTGAATGTGCAAAATGTACAACTCTAATGGGGTGTTTCATAACCATGTTGGTCACTTGAAAGTCCCAAAAATAAAACAAACAAACAAACAAACAAAGAATGGGCAATGTGCAAACAATTGAATTTCCATCTCTCTTTGTTTCTTGCATCATTGTAAAATGATGCTTGTAAAGTCCAAAAGATTCCAAACTCTGAAATTTCTTGAGCTGCTACAGAATCCCTAGATTTTGTAGACAGTAGAAAAGTCCTCCTCATCAACAAATTAAAACTGGAAACATTTCTGATTCATGCAGGCTCCAAAATCAATCTTCGTGATCTGATTTCATGCCCAAACAACTCCCATTCTTTAACTGAAATGGAGTGCACTATGAGGATTTTGTAACAACATTGAACAAAGGCATCTGATTTTTGAAGTCCAAAACCAGTTCTGTTAGATTTGAAGCACTGAAAATTTTAACTGCTGGATTTTTCATTGTCCAAGGTTTTGTGAAATTTTGCCATGAAACTTGCAATAAATATATGATTTGTGAGGGAAAATTTATTAGACTTCTGAGGGAAAAAAGAAATTGTAGTTTCCTTTGGTTTGGGGGATGCTTTCTTTCACTCTGTGGACTGGTACAATGGTTTTTTTAGTAGTGACATGAAAGCTCACAAATTGCAAAATGGGTTCATTTTTTCTGGCATCATGCACTGCAGGCAAAATCTCTTCGCCAAAATGAGTGTTTCTTGCCAAAAATTTATATTGAATTGCAGTATTTTAGCAGCAGAGGCTTCCAAACAGCAAATCACCTCTTTGGTTGTGTTGAGTTGGAGATTGACAACCCGACACAAAGTTCAACCCAGGAACAAAACTTTTGAACATCACCCAATCTTTGCTCCACCCAAAGTGCAATGCAACATTGCAATTTGATACTTGGAGGCAGAGGATTGGATTGCGAATCCTCCTCCTCCTAAATTCAGAAAATACATGTTGCAAAACAACAGATTTTAAAAACCCATCTTGAGCATTACACTGAATTGAAAAACAAACCCACACTAATGAATTTTTTTCCTCATCAAAGATTGTGGTCATGAACCTTTAATAGACCCGAAGATGATGATACATGAAACTCTCTCTTGAAGAATCAGGAGCTTCAGGTTTGCAGAATCTGGAGTGTGTGTGTTTTTGAGGGGGGTTGGAGATGAATTCCAGTTTTTCTGTTGGAGGGCAGATCTAGAGGTGATATGCAAATTACAGTTCCAAGAGGAGAAAGCTTCTTGTCCTGAAGGGAGAGATCTGGACAGATTTGCTGACATGCCAGCCACTTCAGACTTCCTTTTTCACATGCCAGCTCTAATTTGAAGCTTGAGTTGCACTGCGTGGCCAGCCACCTCAGCATTTGCACCCCGTCTTTTGGGCTAAATTGCATATGTGGCAATTAGGGTTAAGCCATTCATACATAGGCAATTGGTGTTTGCATCCTATTGATACACTTTTACAAGCATTTTACAAAGCATTTTCCGAGGGGAAACAAGTAAATGATATTTCCATAGTACATTAAGCATTAACAAGTCCACTTCCAACATTTTGTGAATACATTTTAGCTTGTTATAATCATGGCCATGTCAAGGTGCAATTAGTCACAAAAGTCCTAGATAATGAAAAACTAGATTTTTTAATATAGATTTGGTGTCTAAATTTGGCATATAGTATTAAGATGTGTCATGTTGCATTAAGATTAAATTAATGTAAAATTCATTGGTAGGAATAACACGCAATTTTTGCACTAGCATAATGCAATTATTGTGACTTCTTTTCCATCTTTTATGTGCAATTGAAGTGTAAAATTTGTGCAATACATGTGTTGCAAAGGTTTTGTGGTGTTTTCATATGGTTTTGGAGCCCGGTTGTAGAAGAATCATGTTTGAACCTATGAGCAACATATTTGATGCAAATATGGGTTGAACCTATGAACCCTAATAAGTTTGTGATCATACAAAGGTTATCCTAAATGATGTAACCCCAACTAAAGAGCCAACCATTTGTTGAATATCCTTATAACTTCTTCAAATATTGGGAGGAACAATTCATTCCCACAACCATGCACAATTGCACCTATTTGTCACAAAAGCACTCCAACATAAACAAGACTAGTGGTCGAAGGATGTCCATAAAGTTATATTCAACATCATGATGGAAACTTGGTTTCCCAAAAGCCACATTGACAAAAGACTCGTCCATCATGTGACAAAAAAACACATGTTGATTCTTAGGTTCAAACAACTTTTGATCACATTTTTAACATTGCACTTTGTTAGTAAAGGTAGGGCAACCCTATAAAGAAACATCAAATATATTATAAAATGCAAAGTGTGACATTCATGATGAAATATTCAAACGATCAAACATTTCTTTTTAAAAGGAAGGTTTTCGAATACTTTCAAAATGGCCATCACTATACCAAGCTAATGTCTTAATTATTATAAATGGGGTAAATTGATATTACCAAAAAACATTAAAAGAGTAAACCTCTAGTTTTTTTGCAACATTAAACAATGAAGTTTGGTCCAACACAAAGAAGAAAAGTCTAACATTTTATTCATATGAATTTTTTAGTAAAATTCCAGTTCTAGTAAGTCACCAAAATATTCTTAAATTTTTTATTTTCCTTTTACCTATAGCCAAATTTGGCTAATTCCTTGCTACATTTTTTACTTGTAGCTAGTTCATTAATTGCTAATGTGGCATTGTCATTGTGTCACAAATTTGATAATTATTTTTAAAATTTTAATTTAAGGAAACCATGTTCCACAATAGTCTTATTGATGAAAATTTGAATTTACTTCATATATTATGACCATGTCTTTTTGGGTGTTGGCAAGCTACAATTTACACAATTTGTGGCAAATTTGAAACTACATATAGTATTAATAGTAGCAATATGTAAGATTTCACTCGCTTTGAACAATTTTAAAGGTCACATATAAATTATATGAATTTCAAAATTAAAAGAAATCACAAAAATTATAAATATGAATTTTTTTTAAAAATTACATTTGTGTAAATGTACACCAATAATTTAATAAAGGTTTTTTAAAAACCCTTATTTGACAGCATTTTTTTTTAAAAAAAAGTCAAAACTTCATTTTACTTTTGTCAAATGATTAAAAAAACACTTAACCCAAGTAAATCTTCAATGGAAAAACATTTTCCAACCTAAAAAATTCATAATCATCAACATTTTCATACCATAATCTACTAATGAACATTAAAAAATCATTTGATTTGAATTCCACAACCTTAAGAAAAATTGAAAACTTTGATGGAAAAGATTGTTCTTTATTGTTTCTTTTATGTATGTGAAAAATTTCATGGAAACGTTATTATTAAATCTAGTACTTATTAATCCTTTTGTTGGAATTGTGAAAATGTGATAGGGCTCTCCAAATCAAAATAATACTTCATTGGACTATTATATTATTCATATATGCATTGATTTCACAACATAATGCTAGATTGAGATATGAACCAAGGGGAACCATTTAAAATGTGCAAGAAATATATTTAGGTTATACACATTTAGATTGAGATATGAACCTAAATTTATACACCTAAAGGTGCAACTAAATGTATTTGAAACTTCATTTCCAATTCTTTTGTTACAAAAGATATTTTCAAGAAAGTTGATATGTAGTAAAAGGAGTTTGTGTAGGATCTTTGCCTTCTAATTGTCAAAAACAAATATTTTTTGTAATTTGTGGAAAGTGCGTGGTTAGAGTGATTGACAAAACATTTGTGTCTAAGGATTATTTTTCCTTCAAGGAAACTATTTTAACAACTAGATTTTGTGGATTGGTGGACAAAATGAAACAATTATACATTTTGCCAACATTGATAAAATATTAATCTACAATTGCAAGCTTTGATTTGTGAATGTCAAAAGGGGTTCATAATACTTTTGCACTTGTCATTAATTTTTTGATAATTAATTAACAACCAAATCATATTGTCATTAGAATTTTTGAAGTTATAGAAATTACATGACAATATTTGGCCAAAACATTAACTCAATTGTTGGAACAATGTGATTTGAGAAAAAAAAATGGCCTATATGAAAGATGATAGATTTAACTTAAACATTATAATTTATGATTATTTCATTAAAATTAGTGGGACAAGTTGTGAAATATTAGGTTTGGAAGAATTTTTTTGAAAGGGTTGTTTTAACTATGCATTTTGAAAAGCATGTCAATATGTAACAACTAATGATTTTTTTTTTTGCAAAGGTTTGAAATATATGTATGTACCAAGTTTGCACAAAAGAACTTGTGAAAGTGTATAACCTAACCCAAGAAATTTGGAAAAACATACAAGAGTGAAATATACATGATTACGGTCTTCACCTAATAAAAATTAATAACCGGTTAAAAAAAGGTAAGTTTTATTTTTAATATATTTTTAGTATTTTATCTTTGGTTTGATTTATTTGTAAAAAATAATATTGTTTAATAAATTCATTCACTTTTGTAAACTTGCTAGCAAAATCATCATGTTTCAAGAAGCTTTTAGTTTCCAGAGGCTATTGTTCTATGTTATAATAGACAAATGATGTGAGAATAATTAGTCAAATGCCACCTCCTTTGACATAGCACATTTTTCAAATCATTATTGATTGTCTTTCCCTTTTGTATTTTCTTGTGTTTTGAACCAATTTCAAAGCCATTGGTTGCCAAATGATACCTTACATTACGCCATATCCATAAGGTCAAAATTGAAAAGACATTGAAATTTCAACTTCCTTTGCTAACCTAGCAAAGGGGGATTTAGTTGTTTCAAAATTAACTTGTTTAACTTCCAACATTAAAAAATGAGGTTTATGCTGTTTTGGATTTTTTTCATTCCTTTTTAAAAAGAAATATAGAAACCAAAAATTCATAATATGTTTTCCTCAATGTTGGATCTTAAGTTTAACACAAATGAACCCACAAAGGAGCTTGTCTTTGATTTTCAAATGATATTGTAGTACATTGGCCATTTCAACACATGTCCATCAAATAATTAATTAATTTTGAAATTTTCATTTCAACAGATGAAATGTTCCAAAATATTCACTGATATCCTTCACAATATTTTTTGATTTGGAAGTGATATTTTTTGAAAATTTGAACAATTCTGAAAATAATATAATTAGTGTCGAATTGGCTAAGGTATTAGTGTATCAAGTGGACATGAAACATATTAAATGTCCTTTTCAATGGTTAGCAAAACATGAGATCATGTTTCATATTGTAGTTTTCTTGCTTGTCAAATCTTAAAATTGTTGGATCACAAATTAAAATCTTTTTTTTTAAAGTCAGAATTTTCACTAATTTAAAGAGATATCATTTGTAATCGAACAACTTAGAAAAGTTGACTCTTGTGAACAAAAATTGAACCAATAGCCCTAAATTGATTATAAATTCCCTTCTAACTTGGTAAAGCTAATTGAAATTGATGCAATTTTTTGAAAAGGGAGTTGAAAAATTTGGAAAACGCACTTTAGAAAGGGCTGAAGTTTGTGAAAATATAAAAGATTGGTTAGAGAAAATCATTGCAAAAAGTTTTCTCAAATTTTAATCAAATCAAGTTCTTAAGCATTACCTAAATTGAAATGCAATAAAAATAAATTTACTATTAATGAAAATTTGATATTTGGGTTGTGAGAACTAGATATGAAAACCAACTTATTATTGCCTTTGTGAAAAATGATTGAGAAAAAAATTAAAAAATCATTGATAGCGAAACTAGTTATCACAAGCCCAAAAAACTGTTTTTGAAAGAACCAGGTCAATTATCACGAAGCTATATAAGAAACAAAACCAACAATTCTCACCGAAAAAAAAAATGAGAGCTGGGTTGTTCAATTTTGAATATTGAGAGCATCTGCAACCTTGCTCAGTATGTGACTCCAGACAGTAAAATTTATGGTGAAAAAGTCAAAATGTGGTTTTTTCAGCACCAAATTTATACAGCTTACCATGGCTGGTAAAAGAGTAATAAATTGCACCAAACTGCCACTCAATATTTCTGATCACAATGATTGGTCGATCACAATGATTGGTATTGGCAATTTGCTATTAGTAGTTCCCAATGTATATGCAGTTCCAGTTTCAGATTTATTGGTGAGGTTGCCCCCAAAAACAAAAACAGCTAAACTTAGACATTTAGGTTTTCCTATCCAGAGCACTGTCGGAGATGCTCTGATGAAAATAACACTTGGGAAGGCCTCTAGTTCTTGGGCAGGTCTTGCCCTCACTCCCCCCACATGAATGTCAAATGGGGTAGGCCTTCTCCTAAGCATATGCTCAATTTTACAAAGCATCTTCATTTAACACATTTGTGGTTGAAAATACACAGGCATATTACTCCCTGCTTTTGAGGACATTGAGTCAAAGCTTGAAGCCCCACAAAGCCCAAGTCATAATATTGGATTAGTGACTACCTTCATCATGTACTGGATATACATACATACAAGTATTATGACAAAAGCACCAATACCCAATAGAGAAGAAATAAAACATTACTTCCAACTTAAGATCAAGCTGAATGTTTCTGCAATATATTGTTGAAAGAGAGCCTGCCCATGCTCGGTTCACTTGGGGCTGGCTGTAGGAAGATGCTTCCAACTTCTGTACAATTGAGTAGTAATCACAGGGTATTATATATTATACTATCATGCCATAACCCCACGACTTCTGTTGAGAAGTCTTCAGTCTATCAGTATGCAGAACCTACCCGACAAAAGATTCCTGCTATACATCAACCTGACCTGGTTACATCCAATCATCCAAAAAAGTCTGTCATCAATCCTCTGGTGGAACAATAAATGCAACAATCTATTGATTGCACTTCATCTTAATTGAACAGATATAATTGGTTAACAAGAAGGCCTGCAACTTTGTACAGAAATCGCTAGCTGTTGCATACAGTAAAAAAAGTGACATGGGAAAGGAAAACATACATTTTTTCCAAGTTGTGATTCAGGTTTCAGGATCTGTAGCCACAAGTGCAGGAGGAGTTCCGGGAGCGATACAGGCTGCCCCCTTTTCTCCTGCAAACAAACATAATGCTTCTGCATCCTGTAGAGTGGAGTCCAAATCAAGGTGCCCACTGAGTTCATTGATGAACTTGAGCAGCGTATCAAACTCCATCTGTTCATCCATGATTTTGCGACGGTTCCGCTTCAGCAATGCGACACATATGTAGAGATGGAAATGCTCGGAAAGATAGTTGCTCCACAGGACCTCCCACAATCTCAATATGTTGTCATAGTCAAATTCTCTGAAAACAAGATCACACCCACATGGTACAGGAATCAGCAAAGAGTCACAAGTCACAAAACATGATGCTCAACAGAAAAATATATTTACTGTATTTTGGAACTTCCATTCAAATGGGTAGTAAGAACAATAGAGAGAATTTGGTGCAAAGCTATTCTTCAATTCTCACCTTTTAAATTGAATAAGAATCCAGCGGAAACAGAAAAAGTAATTCAAACATTCATTCTGCTTGAAGTAGTCATGCAATGGATTGTCCAGCAACTGCACCAGCTGCACCCAGCACAAGTAACCCTGGAGTGTCAGAAGTTGCAGCTTCCTGGGATGCAAACATAGCCCTACATAAAGGATTTGCACAGTTTCTTACAGGCACCAGAAGAGGAAAGAAGAAAGAAAAGAAGCAAGAAGAAATGCTGAGAATAACCACATAAAAACAGGCAACCATGAAATGATATAACATCCTCAGGAATAGTTTAAGCCCAACAGCAAGCAAAGATGTCTCATTTACCTTTGAGAGGGCCATAAGCTGGGAGTGCATCCCATTTTGGTCACGGTGGAAGTTGGGTGCCATCCGTTCCATCAGTGCAGCAAAGCACCAAAAAGCCTCTGACTCATCTTCTATCACATAGAGGATTGGTGACAGCAGATCACTCATGCCCTGGCACCCATGTCACAGAAAAGTAAGGAAATGGGGGATCCAGCTTCAAGAAAATGTTGCTCAATCTGTTTACACACCAACCACGACTCGCTTGCATAACTCGATGCAACCATTAGGATTTAGGGCTAGGGTTTAGAGTTTGAAGATTGGTGTCATGTACAGAGTTGAGAGTTTAGAGTTTAAGGGTTAATATTCCTAAACTCCAAACATGACACCAATCTTCAACATTATCTAAAGGAATGAGGTTCTCCATAGCACTCACCTGGCAATAACCCAAATCAAAGTTATAGAAGGAATATGTCACTAAGATGTCGTGAAGAAGATCCACATTTGGGTTGTCATCACCATCGTAAAAAGGTAGTGTCCGATCCGTGCGAACCTACAGTCCACATACCAACGGACTGGTTACAAACCTTAGCTCCTTATCACAAACATCTCACAAAGGTTTTCAATGAATTTAAGGTTTCACTGCCTTTCAGAAAGCCCCCCAAAGTAAACACTGGTGCAAAGATATGAAAGAGTGCAGGAAATTGAAAGGCCTTCAATCAAAACTAGTACTTTCTGACTTCCTCTAACATCATGACTTGTACAAGCAACAGGGACATGTACTATACATACCACATCCTTTTCCACCCGGTGCTTGCGTTCCCGAAACTTTGCAAAGCGCTTTGCTTGATCCTCAGATACAGACTGTAGAATAGCAAAGGAAAAGAAGGAATTAATTAAAAAGGTTTGATGCAGAATATAAGGTTTAGGGTTTAAGCACATGGTAGGCAGCAAGCTCTGCTAGTGCAATGGTTGGGCCCATTATATTATTGGAAAATTATTTGTCATATTGAAACATGATAGCTTTGCAGCATATAAATTGTCTGGTAAATTTCAAAGAACATGAATGAGAACATCTGACTCATCTGCAAGGAAGATGCAAGTTGAAACAACAAACCTGCCATTGTGATTTAAGGACCCAGTATTCTTCTCGCTTCCTGGCAACTAGGGCCTTCCGCATAGCATATGTCGAGTCAAACTTGTAATGGCCCAATAAAAATTTCCAAACCTGTGTCCGGTCAACAAAATTTGTGGATATACTCCCATGTCAAGAATACCACAAGCTTTACTTGAGAACAGCAAGAAAGACTCATGGAAACCAGCCAGCAACACATTCAGGTGCTAATGATCAGGTAACTAAATCTGTAAAAGATAGGAGACAGGTACTATTCAGTCCAGATAAATTGCCAGTAGACAAAAAACACCTAGGCAAGTCATGGTAAAAGAAAGTACCACACGGCGTAGCTTTTGCTCAACTCCACCATGAAAGATCCGCTTCTTCAGAGCTCTCGGATCCATTACTCGGCCCTCAGCATCCAAAAATGTCATCCACTGCATGATCCACATCAAAATATTCTGTCAGATGAGAGGAGCATGTAACTAAGCACTATGATCATCCATGTTAGTGGATGCCCACGATAAATGAATCCAGTGCTCAACAGGCTTGGGACAATTGAACATTCTCAAGTACAGGATCACCACACTATATCTTAGAAAGCCACCAATATAGTGAACAGACCTCTTCATTCCCAAGGGGAGGTGGCCGTGCGCGTCCCCACACCAGTGCTGGCATTTCATTCTGCCACCATTCCAAAATCACAGTGATGAACTAGAGACAGCTGAGAGATTCAGTGAAGAAAGGAAGCAAAACTCACAAGAATGTCCCATATCTGCAAAGATCTCACAGAGATGAAAAGCACTTGGAACTTCACAAGTACAAGACACATTAACAATTTAAGTAAACCTTAAACAAATAGAGAGATGACCCAATTAGAAAGTTATAAACCTTCAGATACATATCAGTAAACAGGAAAAGGAGAAAATCCTAACCCTAAGAAAACACAGAGAAAACTGAGGACCCAACAAAAGTACATACTGTAAGATTCCAACATGGATATGATTTTGTCATATAAATTCCTCAACAATGGACTGCAAGTCATGTCGGATTTTCTCTGTATCTATGTGGAAACCATGAACTGTTGCCAATGAAGAGCTTACAGGAGAAGGTAATGGGATATCCTCAAAGGACAAAGAGCTGGCAGCGGAATCAAGTACCTGCATACCATCAACAAGCTCAAAGCTGCCCACATTAGTGGCTGCTTGTTCCTCTGCATCACTTCTCTCATCTTCCTGCTGCTGCTCACAAAGAAATCCACACTCTTTCAACACAAACACACTTAGAGATTCTCGAGTCTCCCGCTAGATGGCTACCTGAAGCAAAAATACCTCATTCATCAAGATCACATTATCAAATACATAGGCCAGAGATCCAACCTCTCGTGAATTCTCTGCTGCAATTTGTCCAGGCTGAACAGATGATTCTTGCACTGGAATCCTGTCTGGTGGCAATGAACTCATCCTGCCAAATGAAGTATTGTCCTCACGAGACCTGTTTGGTGCCCGATCTAAATCCGTTTCTGAGTTACCCAACAAACGACTTTCCCCAAATAACTGTGCCTTTGTCTCTCTTGCAAATTTAGTCACCATTGAGAACTTTTCCAGAACTTGGATGGATAAATCCCGTGCAGGATCTCTAGAGTTCTTGCGTTGCCTGTGCTCAGAAAGCCCCATGTTGTTGCTGTCAGTACCATCGGTGACATTTTTGTTGTCTTCATCTGGCTTGGGCACATTAGGATAAGTGTCAACATCATTGGCAGTAGAACTGACCACTGCTGACACATGAGGTAACTCTGTCAACTCCAGTGATGTGAGACTCCTCTGTATATGAAGCACCCACTGAGTAACAGTTAGGGGATGATCATAGAGAGCAATGCAGTTTCCATTGAATCCCTAACTACCTATGGGTGGGTGCATATGATTTGTTGCAGTACTTAAATAAAGAGAGATGTGGAAATTTATCAAACACTTTCTTTTTGAGCTGTAAATGAAATTTGCAACACTAGGTTGGCAATGAGAGAAACAGCAGCACTAACCTGTAGAGGGTCCTGGACGTCATTCACAAGGTACACATTGGCATCATCATTTGTCCTGCACAAGCAAACATTATCCTCAGTTTAGAGACTCATCTCTAACCCTCTAAACAAAATGTCCCGCAGTGTAGCTATAACTTGGAAGTCCTTTTGTTGTTGTAGAAGCACATAGGGCAACAACCACTTGAAAAAAGGTCAAAATGCTGCCAGAAAGTCCATGAAGTCTCTAAAACATTTACCATGCTATCCCTGAACATTAGCGACAAAAGGATGTGTTCACTAGTCCTTTCATGTGGGTGGGTATACCTCTGATCTTGAAATGAAAGGAAACAGAATGTGCAACAAGAATATCATGAGAAGTGGAAGAGCAATTTTTGTTACTAACCTCACTAGAATTGCATGAGATTTCAAAGTGGCAAGAAACTCTCGCACACCACCATTGTTGAAGTAAAGAGGGGGAAATGCCAGGCCTACACACAATCAACAGCAAATATAAAGATGGTAAACAAATTGCCTTGGGATTGAGACACAAGAAGCAACAATCCCCCCCAGCTCCCAGCCCCCCAAAATCTAAATGGAATAGCAAAATTGCTGCAGAAGGCTTCAGGCAACCTGAAACATATACAACATTCATATAGGGATTATTATGAAAAGATGCAAACACCAAACAAAAAAACCCAAAATAACCTGACAAACCAACTAAGAACATACCAGAGGTAAGTACAATGATAATATACTGCCATCCAAGGGGTGGGGTGTGACGGCGAATTGATCGAATCTCTGCCAATGAGACTGCCCGAATTGTGTACAAATTTCTGTCTGTTGAAGAACACATTATCCAAACCCATCAGAAGTGAAGGATGCCACTATCCTCAAAACATACTAGTACAGCAGCCTTTGAAGACTCATATCAATTCAATCATCAGGGCAACAATTGACCCATATGAACTACACGCACACTATCTTTCCTTTGTGACTTGCAAGCCATGTTGCTCACTGACTGTTCATATGCATGCAAGCACTCTTCCACAATTGCTCAGCTCTCAAGACTGGCACCTTTGTAGTCAATCCTACTGTGTACCAGACTTTAAATTAATTCTATTAAAAAAACACAGAGCTGCAAACCCTAGACAGTCTGAGGTAAATTAAATTGCCAGAAAACCACTCCCATATGAGTGACTATACCTGATCCAGTACGCCGCCCACCATTTGGAAGCAGAAATAATCCATCTTTCCCTAGACCTCCCTCAACAGTATAAGGGATCCATGTCTGCAAACCCATTATTCAAAGACAGATCTTCAAAACAAGGAGGAAAAAATGAGCAACACCTTGAATTGTGAAGAACACAGCAAACATATCGACAACTTCAAGATTCCATCTACAAGCTCAGTATTATTCTCACTGCCTTTGTCCTCTCCTTGTTTGAAGTTTCATGTAAGAAAGATAGCTATTAAAAAAAAGCATGTGCACAATCCAAAGTGGCATTTTTTTACCAGAAAAACAGAAGGCTCTTGCTTGATAAGTCGTAGGCGGCCACTAATGCGCTCCCTAGCATGCTGTGTTGGGTACACTGAAACGTTGTCTTTGACATACACAACCTGGTAAGAGTCCATGCTTCCATTCAGACTTGTGCTCCCTTTCCCATTGTCTTTTCCTCCTCCTCCTGCGGTGGCAGCACCACTCCCTCCCTGCCATTGGTTTGGTCAACTAAGAAGAAACTCACAGCTGCTTCAGAGGTACTATAACCACAAATCTGAGCCTAGGGTTAGGAGCAGCAGCTACAGACAAAAATTCATCATATTCATCTTCTTGCACAGGTCTACAACAAACTTGATTGCAAAGAAAGTCATTGCATGCATGTAATATACTACTGTGAGTTATCTTAATACCTTAGGAAAAAAAGAATCCATTTGTAGAGTCTCTTTGCAGTTAGCTCTTTGTGATAGGCACTTGAAGACCCAATTGCATTAGAGACATGGTTCTAAGCTCTTGTGAGAGGTGAATACTATGATACTACCCAAGAGTTGCCATGAAATTTGTGAATCTCTCAGAGCATCAAGGCAAGAATCGAATGGATAGGAGACCGTCTCCCACGCAGTCAGTCACCTTCACAAGAGGCTTATTTAGGGGGGGAGTCGTCCAAAGTGTGGGAATAACTGGGGGAGGGTTTCCAAGCAGGTACTCAGTTAGGGCAACGGCTGCAAATGGGTCATGGGTTCACCTTAGCGAAAGGGCAAATGGGTACTCATCAGTCAGGGGAAACTGCTGCAAATGGGTCGTGGGTCCACCTTAGGAAAATGGGATGAGGAGGCGATCGATCTCCCAGCCGTACTAAGGTTTGAAGAGACATTCGGTCACGCTTCTCGGCAGACAAGGCATCGTGCTTCTTGTGATGAACTCCGGCTGGCTGGTTGGTGTGGGAGAGACGAGGAGAGAGTTCCGACTGCTTGCTTGCTGTTCCAGCAGATCTCACAAAATCCGCATGCCCGCAAACAACACACAGTGAAGTACACAAAAGAAAGAAAGAAGAACAACGCCATGTCTGCCGGCAAGTGTGACTGAGTGGCTCCTCTTCTTCTTGTGATTAGGAATACCATCGCCACCCCTCCTCCATTCCCCAGAGGTGCAGTACCTGATGGGTTTTCTTCAGGGTATAGCCCTGAGTTCCTTTCAGCCTCTAGGGTAGGGTAAAATTCGAATAGAGAAAGAAAGAAAGGCACCTTCACAGAAACAGATGGAGACGCATGCGGCTGCGATGTAGTGTAGTCCAGATCGTCCATAAAATCGGCGTTGTCCGTCGTCGGCCCTGTTTGCCCTCCCATCTTTCCCTCTCTCCCTGTACAAATCCCTGTCTCTCCTGAGCCTCCAACAGCTTCTCTGTCTCTGTCTCTCTGTGCAAATCCTTGTCTCTCCCGATCCTTCAACAGCTTCTTCTTCTGCTTCTTCTTCTTCGTCTTCACAACGACTGACAAGAATTGGTCAAATACTCGGACCACTTCTTCTCCTTCCCGTCTTCAAGACACAAAACTTTCCAAATGCAGAATTCCACAACTCCTCACCCAAAACCAAAACAAAAGACGGCACCCACCACCTATTCACACGAAAAGATTCAGCAAGCAATTTCTTCAACGAACTAGCTGGAAGAGCAAACAAAAACCCAAGCAGCAATGACAAAAACAAGAACATCAAACGATTATCCTCTTTCTTCTTCTTCTTCTTCTTCTACCCGAAGAGTTAGCGTAAGGCGCACAACTGCGCACCTGCAAGGCACAACAACCCAACGCACCCCACCCCAGCAGCGGCAGCTGAAGAATGCACAAGGGCGGTGACAGAAGTGGGGAGGAAAAACACGAAAGAACTGCAAAAGTTTGGTGAAACTGGGGGTTAAAAAAATGGTCGCGCCGACGTTAGCACCGACAAACGCAGCAAAAGAAAACGCGTCCCCGTCCCTCCCCCCCCCTCCCCCCCTTTTTTTTCTCGGTTTTCTCATACCCGCCTTCTCGTATCCGGCGCGACATTTGGAAAATGGGGTACAATAACCGGAGGTTCTTATCGTGCTCTCGAAAAACACTCGAACCAACCCCAGTTTTCGTACTTAGCTAGCCGAGGGCGGCCGGGCGGGCAGCCGCCGGGAAAATGGCAAAAAAATAACCGGCGGGTCTCACTGCAGCTCTTGTCCTGTGGACACGCTTCTTCTTGAATCACCACTCAAACCGCCCGGTTCCCGATATAGGTATGCACTAGTCTTGGGCGGCCGTCAGGGCAGGGCACAAAATAACCGGAGGTTCTCTGGGCGGCTCTTAGTTCTGCCACCAGCATAAAACGCACTCCAAACACCCGGATCTGACATAGGACATACTAGCCCAGGGCGGCCATCAAGAAAGTCGGATAAAATAACCGGAGGTTCTCAGGGCGGTTCTTGTTCTCCTAGCATGGTTTTTTTTCCTTTTCCCAGAAGGAGCAGCCATTTGACTGGTCCATCATCAATATTTTGAAAAATGGAGCACTCCCCCATTTCCCCCCAACACATTAATTGTACTAAACATATCTATTTATGCTTCGTATCATTGGTGACGATTAATTGACATAAGGTCAAAATATTAATATATTCTCAAAAGTATTTTAATAAAAAAAATTTAATAATAATTTTTTTAATAATAAATTATTAAAAACATTTATAATCCATGATCATATAGATTGTCCATGAAATCATTTTCATTAGATGTCCAAAAAATTGTACTAAACATATCAAAATAGTTGACAAGGGAAGTACAACCATTGTAAGATTGCAATTAGACATATGAAGAAGGACAAGGGACTTGGAAAAAAGAAAGAAGCCACATTTCCTAAGGACAAACCCTAATTGACCTTCCAAGAACTCAATCAAGGATTTGAAATTTTGAAGCTTTTGTGATTTGGATGGAATTGTTTTTCATCAATCAACTTTCCCAAAACCATTGGTAATTGTGTATGTATTGTGTGTGCTTTTTGGCCTTGCCTTGGTAGGCAAGCATATTGTGTTTAGATTCATTATAGAGTTGTATAGTAAGCTTAAGGGGTATTTTGGCCCCTAGGTAATAATAATAATAGGTCTATTTTTTATAGAAGGATTTTTGAAAGATGATATTTTGGCTTGTGTTGAAACTTGAGATTAGTTATAATAGAGTTATAATAATATCTTGAAGGATCTATTTTGGTTTCTTTTAGAGGATTTTTTTAATGAAGATTATATGTTTTGGACGGTGAAATACTTGAGTTTTCATAATTTTCTTCTTTTGCCATAAGATACCTTTTAATGTAAATAATGGCAAGGCCACATTGTGACACGCCCCTTGTTTTTCTAAATCCAATGACATTGGGGCACCCATGTGTTTTATTATTAGTAGATCCCAAAATGTCAACACGACTACAATCACATTGTTACAATTGCACTATTACCATAATATTTTGGCACCTTTCACACTAATTATATTATTTTCAAAAGTGTTGAAATTTTCAATTTTTGTTATTTACAACAACAACAAAACAAGATTTTGTGATGAAAATTATTGAATCTTCAAAAATATTCTATTCGTTGAATGGAAATTTTCAAATTTATTTATTTATTTGACAGACATGTGTCAAAGTTCAATAGCTATAATATACAAAAATATGCATCAATTACTAACACACGATGAAAGAAAGATGGATCACCAATGATAATAATATCACAAGTTCTTGGGCAACATTTAACCATATGGTTCTATTTCAATTATGACATTTATTTCAAATTTATAATATAGATAAATAATTTAAATAATTGGATTTGCCATTGACATGGTTCATTTGTTATTAATCCCTATTATTAATGGAAACTTTAATACTCATTACCTCGAATGTTACTTGGCAAAAATGAGACCGAAAAGAGTCAAAAGCATTACCATTTGAAAAAAACACATGTGATTCTAAAACCTATGAAATTGAACCTAGTTATAATAAATTCCAAACTTGTATTTATTTTGATTGAGAAAGTGAACTTAGGGGTATAATTAGGAATGGGAAATGTCAAATGATTTTATTCATGTGGTCGCCATATGATTTGTTAAAGGGGCCAAGTTGTGTCATTTCGACATGCATGAATAAAATATTATAAAAATAATAATGCATCAAATAAGTAAAAGGGGTATAATTAGTGAACAACATGAAGCCAAATAATCAAATTGCCAATAAAAAACATTGCCTATATGCCATGTGGGAATCAAAGTTGTTGGGATGTTTTATGCATTGCAAGAAAACTAAAAATTGTAACATAAGTGATTATTATTTTTCAATAAAGCTCAAGAACACAATTCTTTTCATAGGCCATAGGACTATATTTGAAAAAAACCACATTACCATTGGCTTGACATACTTATTTTATTATGAATGTGTGGATTTGGAATTTATGCAAATAAATAACATTTTTCCAACATAGAAAGTATATTGTTTTATATACACAAGTTTCAAATGTAAGCTTTTTAAGCACAACATCATTCTTCCTTTTTTTTATGTGAAACACAACTTGCAAACGTTATTAATTTTTTTGGATTTGGTAAATTTTTCTTGTTAGATGTTTATTTTTGTATAATTTAAGTAAGTCTTGTATTATGAGCCAATTGATAGGTTTAATAAAAGAGAAATGTGATCTTTGTAAACATTTGTAACTTTTCAATGCACTTAATTGCAATAAACAAATAATAAGTAGTTACTAGGGTTCACATTTCACAATGTCTTATGATTTTTATGTTCATGATTACCTATCTACAATTTTTATGGGTTATAATTTTGTGTCTTTGTGTTGCCATTGTTAGGTTAGGTTTTAGATGCAATGCTTGAAAAAAGTATTTACATTTGAGTTTATTAGATGTTGAGAATGTGCATATATAAACATCTATTGCTTTTGATGTTGAGAAAATTATCTAATTCATAATCTTTGAAAAAAATGTGATCATCATGGAGTTTTTGCAAAAAATTCTACAAAAAATTTAATTACTATTAAGTTGCTAATGTATTATGGTATCAAATAAGCTTATACATCCAACTTACACCCATTTTCCACACCTTATACCCATCCAAAAGGAATTTTCACAATGCCTCTAACCCAAGTTTGGGATAGGTCCAACAAAAAGGGTAGTGATGGTTCTTATGGCTCATGTTAATATAAAGCCAACAAATCAAAAAGGTATGATTTCAATCAAACACCAATATTGTTTATTGTAATTGAATTAAACATTTTTAATGTATTCAATGGTTATAGAAATGGATAAGTGACCTACCATTGTGAAAGTGACTAGAGTTGTGGGCTAAAAACCTTGCACTTAATATCATATTACCTTCATAAAAAATAGTAACAAATGAAATGTAAAATGGTCATTCCAACCACAAACCTTTCACCTAGTTTTTTCACATGCATTATCATACAGAAAGGCCCATCACAATAATTGAATATTATGTTTAAATCTAACATCACCTTTTACATAGAATTTGAAGCCATAAAATAAATGTTTTTCCATTTAGGAACCAATCCCATTCCATTATCTTAAAAGAAATGTAACCTAAAAACAGTGTCAAATGTTTTCTATGGATGAAGGCTAAAAACCCTAATTCAGCTCGGTGGCTGAACTATTGGCAACGCGGTGATTCAATGGCACTAAAGAATTTGTTTATGTATTTGGTTTTTTTGTTGTTTTGCAAGTTATGATGAAGGGAGCTTGGTGAATTAGTTTCTGTGATGGAATGCAATCCTAGCTACTCAATGAAAACTCTTCATGAATTGTGGGAATCATGGTTCTACAATGAGATTGGCAAGAAGATTTATAGGGAGCAAAGGGATGAGGATGGGAAGAGTATATTTGATGCCGGTTGATGAATATAGGCGAAAGCTTTTTGGTGATGAGAAAAAGTTAAGTGGCTAGACTTTCTAGAGTATTAGCAAGTGTGTGGAGGATTTGGATTTTTGGTGTTATAATTAGTTAAGAATAGAACTTGATTAGGACTAGGATCAAAAGAACCCTGACGATTGAACTTCTGCTATGCCAAAAATGTTAAGAAAAGGTCTAGAGGTCTTGCATGTTTTCTATAGGGATTAACACAAGGGAGATGATGAATGTGTCTAGGATTTCTAGAATGGTTGTGTGGCAGCCCATGTGTGATGACTTTGGGGATCTTCATATGATGAGTGCGCAATGTGTTCCATCCTAAAGAAATAGTACCTATTGCATTATGGGAGTTTTGGGGCTTTTGGGAAGGGGATGCTAAATAATAGAATATATTACATTCAATGATCATGTCTTGAATCTTTGTCCAATTTGTAAGAGGAATCATGTGAAGTTGTTAAGTTGGTATTTGTGAGGTTTTTGTTGTTGGGTATGAGTTGTCATTCCTATGAAGCAACTTGTTGATTCCTAGAGAAGAAGTCAAGAATGAAACTGATCCTTTGTGGTCCATAAAAATAAAACAACAGAATTTAGGTATTTGTAAGGATTTTAATGAAGAAGTAATACTTGAAGCAAATCTTTTTGTTTCAATAAAACTTCAGCAATACACATCAATTTCTATATGCTCAACATTGGGGTTTATACAATAAAGAAAATATTTCCCCTTTCTTTTGGTATCAGAGCAGGTTGATCCCAGAAGGCTAGTACATATGAGATTATTAGAGTACTTGGAAGATGAGATGTTTCAAAAAATAAGATGTCTAATACCAATGAAGAACAATTTGTTGCAGAGAGTCAGGAAATTCAAGAAGAACATATTATTGTTAGGTTTGATTTTCCCAAAATTCAAAAAGCACCACGAATAGGAGCATTAATTATGTGTCAGTTAGGATTTGGTGTTGTTGCCATTATAGGAATGAGTCCTGACGAAGCATAAGCTGGAGACATTGTTGTGGAACTAATGCACAACGGATTCTATACGAAAGCACAAGTCTAGGTGAAAATGCAAGATGGAGCAAGAGGATGGGTTTCAAGCACAAGATTCCAGAGACAATATTGTTTTACCTCCTACCTTACGTAGGGTATCAACACACAACTCAAAAAGGTAGAGACAAGTATTGCGATTAGATGATGTTTGGATTCCTTTCTTTCATGTTTCACTAAATCATTTCATCAGATTTTTCATTCTAGGAGTGGAGGATTTATTTATGACTGGAGATCGGATACTAAAGGTGGAGAATTCAAGAATGAGGTCCCGATTGATAAGTTGGAAAGCATTTGATGATGAGAATTTTGGGATATGTTGGCAAATGGAATTTGCAAATGAACAAATTTCATTCATTTACCCTCTGATATTGTGATTTTAAACCTAGTAGCAGAAGGAAGACAATCTAGTTTCCTTTCATGATGAAGATACAATCTTGAAAAACCATACCAATATGATGAACAGTAACACATAACCTTGATCTATGTTATGAACCACATAGTGCAGTTGGGCATTACTACATTGAGGAGTTAGAATTCTGCAAAGAACAAGTTGGTTCTCTCATTCTATGATTCCATTAGCTTGGCTGCTACTAGGGTCTTTGATTTTGATGATCATGACTAGATGAAATTGGAAACATAACCATTAATATATTAACATCAATGTTTTGCATTCAAGCATTAGTTTAGACAAAACCTAATTAGTAGCAGGAAAACCTCATCTAAATTAGTGAGGCAAGAAGTAATGCAAGTCATAACAGTAGAGCTAAAAACAATCTGGAAAAGGATGGATGTAGAACAATTATTGTAGAAAAATACTAGCAGTAGGTAAATCAAGAGTCGAGAAGGGTCAAAATGACCAGTCCTCAAGGCATGGATGAGTTGTTATGGGGACAAGATCATGAGGATGTAAATGATTAGGTTGAGAGACTAATAATGGAGGCAAAAGTTCAAGATTTGATAAATTGTTTAAAATTGTTGAATTCAACCTAAAAAAAAAGGGCCAAAGAATGGTTCGAAAAGCTGAATCCTACACCTACTGATTGGACAAAACTACATACCTAAATAGTGCAAAAATATGGCAATGTTGATATTAATGACATCTAGATCAAACTAGATGCCATCAAGCAACAGCCAAAGGAAAGGGTTCAAAAATACTATGAAAGGATGGATAAGCTTTTTCAACAAGGTCAAATATAAAATGCAAAATAACGTCGTAGATTTCTAGGAAAACTAAAGCCAAAGATAAAAAAAACTTTGTGTTGTCAAGACTTACACTGACATTGAGGAGGTGGTTGTAGCTGCTGCTGAGATTAAACGTGTATTGGGAGAACTAGGGGAGACCCCATATGAACCCATGAAGGAAGAACAAGATGAAAACCATGTTTGGACAATCTACCATAGATCGTCAACTTCATGTTTTGAATGAAACTTTCATTAATTTCTTTGGGAAGGGGACAAATGGCAAGGTTGGACCCAGTACATGTTTTTTTTTTCACACTCACAACCATTGCCAATTATGCCACTCAGAAGAACACATAGCCTTAGCATGCCTTAAACTTACGGACACAAGGCCAAAATGTGCCAATTGCGGAGGTGGGCATAAGACTGACAATTGTGGTCTAAAATGTTCTTTCTATCTTGGGTTAGGGCATACGTAGGAAAGGTGTTGGAAAAAATTTGCAAAAGGTTTGTTTGCCATTACAAATTTCCTAGAAGTTTTAGTTGATGATGAAGAAGCCACTTTGGCATAATTGAACCGTGTTTGTGGAGAGGACCAACATATATTCTCTGGGGTGAGAATCCCATAAGGAGATTACCCATAACTGCTAATCCAATAGAAGAACAAGAGGAAGTGATTGTGGAAGATGAAGCGAAAGGAGTAAACATGGGATCTGAAGCAGCTATGAAATATAAGATTCTTTTTCATTTCATGAAAGGAAAGATTGCTTTAACTCCCATGGAAACCATTATCATGATTCCAAAAGAATTGGAATATTTGGAAGGATTGGTTAAGCTAGCTAAAAGGAGAAAAGATGCAAAAGGCTAGAAAAATCAGGTAACTACAATTCATTCAACCCCTGCAATCAGGGAGGTTAGTGTCAACAAAACACATCACAACAAAACATTACATCTAGATGTAGAAATCAATCAAGCAATGATTGAAGGCTTGGTGGATACTAGGGCATCTATGTCAGTAATGGTGGCTAGTGTTGTTAGGGAACTTGGCATAATGCACCTAGTGGCTAGCCACGAAACTTATAAGACGGCTTTTAGTATAGTGACACAAACATTAAGAAAGATTATTGAGCTTCCAGTGAAAGTGGGTGGGATCATGTGTCAAATGTTTTTCCTTGTGGTGGACACAGATAGCTATGATTTGCTCTTTGGACTAGACTTCCTCATCAAAATAAGAGTAATCTTTGATGTGGAGAAGGGCATCATACAGGTTTGCAGCGGATCCGGAAATGGAAGTGGAAGTACTTCCACTGAATGTAATAAACATGTTGTAGGTGCTTGAAAGATCTAAGGAGGAGAAATACAATGTACAAGAAGAGTTATTCAATAGAAAGATGGGACAATTGTTGATTAAAAACTAGGATAATTTGTTGGGTGCATTAGACTCTGGGGATTTCAATGATGAATCTTCTTCTGAGGAGGAGATAACAAAATATGGAAGAAAGACAGAGGATGGTCCACGAAAGACCATCTTGAATGTAAAGAACGAAATTGAAGAACTGAAGGACTATGGGTTGGATTTGACCATTGAAAAGGAAGCACCTATGTAGATTTTGAATTTGACACTATAATAACAACATAAAAACATTTTGAAGGGATTGTTCTCTAAGGATGATGATTATGCTAATTGGATAAAATGTGTAGCTACAAAAGAGGATATTCGGATGTAGCAGAGATTTGGAAAAAATATTGAAACCAATGTGCATTTGTATCCGGTTCAGATATCTAATGATCTAATTGAGGAGGGCAATAGGTGGACCCAAATCAAGAGTAGGGTAAGACTAGATGAATCTTTGAATGAAGAACAGCAGAAATAGCTATAGGATCTTCTGGAGGAATTCCAAGAGGTATTTGCATGGCACAAAGGGGAATTGGGGCAATGTTCTGTAGGGGAGCATTTTATTGATATTCAAGTACCGCCTTCATGTCGTATGACTCCTGGACGGCTATCCTATTGGGAAGAAGTTGAAATCAATCAGCAAATACAAACATTGGTGGATTTGGGAAAAATGTGCAAAAGTGCATCAAAGTACGCTTGCAGAGTAACTTTGCCTATGAAGAAAGATGGAAGTCGAAGATTTTGTGGGGACTACTACCCACTGAATCATTAAACAAGGCAGGATTCTTTTCCGACGCCTTTGATTGAGGATCTTTCGAATGAATTAGGGCACTCTAAGTGATTTTCAGCACTTGATTTGCAGTCTGGGTTTTGGCAAATCCCAATGGCTCCTGAGGATGTTAAGAAGACAGCAATGATCACCAAATCAGGTCTTTATGAATGGAATGTTATGCCATTTGGATTGAAAAATGCCATTAGCACATTTTCACGAACCATGGCTGACATATTCAAAGAATGGACAAACTAATTTGTGAAAGTGTTTACTGATGATGTCAACATACACAATGGAACCTGGAATGAATTTATGTCACATCCAACTGGTTCTACAATAATTAAAAAGGGTTAATCTCAAGTTGAATCCTAGCAAATGTTGTTTTGGATCCAAAAGCATTACATTTTTAGGACATATTGTGGACAATGTCGGATCTCAACCTGATCCCAGAAGATAGCAGCAATGCAACATTTTCCCACACCCAAGACAACCATGAATGTCAAGGCATTTCTAGGATTGATAGGGTACTATAGGAGATTCATTACTAGGTATGCTAAGATTGCAGAACCATTGTTTGTATTGACAAATAAAGATGTAAGTTTCTTTGGACACCCATATGTTAGACAACTTTTATTGCATTAAAAAAAAGACTTGTGGAAGCACTTGTTTTGGTCAAACCAAATTTCAACAAATCGTTCATCCTAGACATTGACTAATCTAAGGGGTGTTAGAACTATTTTATCACAGAAATTTGGGAAGCAAGAGCAAGTCATTGGTTATGCCAACAAAGGGTTGTTTCTAGTCCAACGCCGTTTTCATCCCATGGAGGGAGAGTGCTATGCTTTCATTTGGGGTATCATGTATTTTAGGCAATATATTTACCAAACCCTGTTTTTGTTATTCACAAATCACAAACCTTTGGAATGGTTAACCAATGTTTCATATGCTTATGGTAGGAGAGGCCGTTGGATATCAATGTTGTAGGATTTTCAATTCAAAATTATTCACTGAGTAGGAAGCATACATTTGAATGTTGATGTTTTAAGCCGGAATCCTGTTGGTTTTCCAGAAGAGGATGAAGATTTTGGAAGTGATGTGATGGAGTAGGAAAAGCAACTGGGGATCACACCAGCACCTGCAAGGAATAATGCTACCAATGAGGTTAGCATCAATCTGTTTACTTTGCAACACATTGGACAAGCAGTAGATGATGTTGAAGAACATCACACTATTGGTGAGTGTGGTGGACAAAGTACAAATTCATCTTAAAAGGAAGGACTAGCTCAAATGGATCAGATGGAGTATAAAAAAATGGTGGTTGAAGCTCAAATCATGGTGGATGAAGCCAGAAACAAACAGAAGGGCAAGAGTGTGGAGACAAAAGGACAAAGTGAAGATGACTAATCAAGGCAAATGGATATATGGGAGGACAGTATGTCAATTGCATTACTCATTGGTGGACATCTGGAAGCTGAACTTGATAACAATGCCAACATAGAAAGGGCTAAAAAACGAATGATGAGGTATCATTGGTCAAAGGATACCCTGTTTTTCCAGAACTTAGTAGAATATAGAATGTTACTCGAGAAAATACATGAAAAAATCAGACATTTTGGGGCAATGCGAACACTTGCTGAAGTAAAGAAGAGGTTTTTTTGGAATGCCAAAATTAAGGATGTCCTAGAAATTCATTAGGGCTTGTGAAAAGTGTCAACTAGCCAAGCAATCCGAAAACATGAGATTTGGCATTGAGGAGATGAAGAGTATTCCCATATGCGATTTGTTTTATCGTGTTGCACTAGACACTACTGGACCATTGCCAAAAACAACTAATGGTAATAAGTATGTGTTTGTTGTTATTGACCATTACTTTAAATGGTGTGAAGCACAACCTATTAAGGAACATGATGTTTACACTGTTGTTAAGTTTCTGGAAGATGAAGTTATTTGCAAGTATGGAGTGCCTAAATATATTTTAATAGATAATGGCAATGAGTGGTTGAAGGAATTTGCTGAAATTTGTCAGAATTATGGCATCACACACATCAATTTACTGCCCCTACCTGGCCTCAACGCAATGGTATGGTGGAACATATGATAAAGACCATTAAACATGGACTCACTGTTATGGTTGCTACCAACATACAAGATTGGGATTTACTCCTACCAAAAATACTCTTTGGATATTGATGTGGCATCCAAGCTAGCACGAAATATTCTCCTTTCATGGTGCTCACTAATCATACACCAAGATTCACCATTGATAATAACCTTAGTGGTTTGTGTGATGTGTTTGATGAACAGGATAATCCTGAAGTCATAACAAAACAAATGATTCTTAAATGCAGTTGATTGCAAATGTGCATAAAACTTTGCTAGACAATGTGGAGCATGCACAAAGGAAACAAAAGAAGGTGTATGCAACCAAAAAAGGGTTGTAAACCTTTGAAGGTTTCACAAAAAATGCCAAAGTCAAGATGTGTAGACCTGGAAAGAAAAGATCATTGCTTAGTAACTGGGAAGGACCATACTTTTTTGTTGAGTACAAAGATGGCAAAGGATTTCAAGAACAAGATCATGGCAACAAAATGTGTATTCTCAAATATTTCAAAGGACAATGTTGGGAATGGTCAAGGAGGGATTTGCAATTATATATGTCTCCAGATTAATGCCTAATCTATAAGGACATAGATTTATTTGGAAGGAGTGGTGACACTTGTAACCTAAAAACAATGTTAGGTGTTTTTTGTGGATGAAGGCTGAAAACCCTAATTCAGCTCAATGGCTAAACTATTGGTGACACGGTGATTCAACGGCGTCAAAGAATTTGTTTCTATATTTGGTTTGTTTTGTTGTTTTGCAACTTATGATGAAGGGAGCTTGGTGAGTTGGTTTCTGTGATGGTGCACAATCCCAACTACTCAATGAAAACTCTTCATGAGCTATGGGAATCACAATTCTACAATGAGATTGGCAAGAAGGTTTTTGGGGAGCAAAGGGATGAGGATGGGAGGAGTATATTTAATGTCGATTGATGAATATAGGCAGAAGTTTTTTGGTGATGAGAAAAAATTAAGTGGCTACACTTTCTGGAGTGTTAGCAAGTGTGTGGAGGATTTGGATTATGGGTGTTGTAATTTATTAGGAATAAAACTTGATTAAGACTATTGGATCGGAAGAACCCTGACGATTGAACTTCCACTACACCAAGAATGTTAAGAAAAGGTCTAGAGGTCTTGCATGTATTCTATAGGGACCAACATAAGGGAGATGATGAGTGTGTCAAGGATTTCTGGAATGGTTTTGTGGTAGCTCATGTGTGATGACTTTGGGGATCTTCATATGATGATTGCACAATGTGTTCCATCCTAAGGAGAAAGTACCTACTGCATTGTGGGAGCTCCAGGGCTTTTGGGAAAGGGATACTAGATAATATAATATATTACATTAACTAATATTGTCCTGAATCTCTGTCCAGTCTCTAAAAGGACTCATGTGAAATTGTTAAGTTGGTCTCTATGAGGTTTCTGTTGTTGGGTATGAGTTGCAATGAAATAACCTGTGGACTCCTAGAAAGGAAATCAAGAATGAAATTAATCCTGTGTGATCCATAGAAATAAGACAACAAAATTTAACTATTTGTAAGGATTTTGATGAAGAAATAATACTTGAAGCAAATCTTTTTGTCTCAGTAAATCTTCAGCAATACACATCAATCTTTGTATGCTCAGCATTGGGGTTTATACAATGAAAAAAATATTTCCCTTTTCTTTTTGGTGACAGAAAACCAAAATTTTGGAATGTTGAATCTATATTTTTTTGATATCATTAGAGATTAATTAAGTTGATTTAAGAATATAAACAACTATGAATTACCATTTTCGAATTCATAATACATAAAAAGTCCTAAATGTTTTGCATTGAATGATTTTGCAATGATGGTCTAAGCAAAAAATTTAGAGATTCAAAGTAAGTTATTTGGAAAAACCCTAGTGATGACATTCTTCATTTTGCACATTAAAATTCTTTAAAATTCTTCATTTAGCACCTTGTCATAACATTCTTTACCCGCGAATGTTTACCAAATTACATTGGTTGATCTATAAAATTC
>Ga0116227_10001398_pt1 | contig 53588 bp, 37 predicted proteins | sample S1TSphgellanicum_FD_89693 | JGI IMG/M metagenome (GOLD analysis project Ga0116227, IMG submission 89693) | Host-associated microbial communities from peat moss isolated from Minnesota, USA - S1T2_Fb - Sphagnum magellanicum MG | ecosystem: Host-associated > Plants > Peat moss > Unclassified... | reverse complement strand
TCAAATCCAAAACTTGGAAGGTAGATCAAACACATTCATATGAGTGTTGGTGCAAAAGAAATAAGGTATATGGACTTGCTATTAGGGATAAATTAATGATCTAAAGGTACATTCACACTTGGTGTTAGGGACTCTAGTGTTAAGTCCCCTAACATCATGTTAGTCATTTAGGACTTAAACCTAGTTACCATGAAAATTTTATGTTAAGCTAACATTCACTTAACATTAAGTTATCACCTATTTAACATTGCATGCCACCTAGGATGCCACCTAGATTTTCATTTAACACTGACTTAACACCAAGTGTGAATGCACCATAAGTTGCACATACAAATCAGCCTCTTTACACACAAGCAAAGAAGTGCAAGGTTTTTGACTGCTTTTGGGTAATCATGGAAAAAGGAAGGTTCTACTATTAGGGCATTACACCTTGGACCTTGGGCTCCACATTCAATTCCTTGGGCCTAATGTATATGAGAAGGGTAGGACCAGAGGCCCTTCCTTGTTTTGAGGTGCCTACGCATGAGGGTGATAGCTCGAGTGTGCCACCCCAATGAATGTCATGCAATGGTCCATAGATTCCCAAAGTGACAAGCTTGACTTGGATGGGTGGTTTTTTTGCTCTATGGGTCCCTAAAATTTTGCTCTTGCTTAGAACATCTACACCGGTGCTCAGCATGTGACTCCAGACAGTAAAATTTATTGTTAAAAAGTCAAAATGTGCCGGTTTAGCTCAGGAAATTGGTTTTTCTACACCAAATTCGTGTAGCTTGCCGTGGCTGGTAAAAGGCACAACACAGTTGTGCACCTCCAAAAAAGAGTAATAAATTGGAATTAACTGCGGCTCAATATTTCTAATTGGTCGATCATAATGATTGGTACAGGCGGTTTGTTACTAGTAGTCCCCATGTATACGCAGTTCCTCTTACAGTTTATTGGTGGGGTTGCCCAAAAAAAAAAACAGTTAAACTTAGACATTTAATTTTACTATCCAGAATTACATACTGAGCACTGTTGGAGATGCTTTTACACACTCACTCCTATTCGTTTCAATGCTCCTTCAGTTGGGTCATTCTATTTCCAACTGTCATGAATACCTGCCCTCAGTATGAAATCCTTAAGCAGTTACAGTTAGCACACTTTTGAGCCTAGGAAAAATGAGCACTTTTCAAACCCCTTTCAGCATTGAATTGCGCTTTGTTTGGGTACCATTGATCAATGAAGAGACCACCAATATCTATTTTATAAATGGAATCATCCCAATAGAAAAAATCAGGTTTCAAGTTTGGATAAGCGATGTTTGCAATTCACAATTCTCAATATTTCTGGATGTAAGTTGTGCACACACTATATCAAAGGCATATATAGATGTAAGATAAACAAATGTTAAGAAGGTAAATAGCGACAAGAAAGTGTTGTTGGGATTAAGCTTGAAAGGAGAGTGAATTTCAAGTTGGCTTATTGGTATTAACTCTCAAAAGGAGAGTGAATTTCAAGTTGGGTTGTTGGGATTAACTCTGCAAAAGAGAGTGATTTTGAAGTTGGGTTGTTGGCACTAAATTTAAAAGAGAGTTGCAATTTTGCAAGTTGATAATACTCAATTGCCAAAAGGATTAATGTACCTCCTGTTTACATTTCTGTCCATATCATGTCTGAAAACAATCTTGAAGTGATCTGCAGAGGAGAAAGAAAAAATTGCTCGACATTTGTTGTGGAATCAGTTCAAATACAAAGCAATAAAATGGTCGTCCTAAGAGTTACAAGATGAATGCAGTATTATGAGGTGAGTGATGGTGATAAATTGTGCAGTCATTGCCATCCAAATGCTGTCATGAACTTGGAAACAGTATACCCAATTTGTGATGGATTTCACAAGGAGAAAAAATCTCGGTATACATGATGAAATTGACATTCACCATTGGATTAACAAATTGTTCAAAGATGAAAATGTCAACCCCCAACATTTTGTTTTGTATACAGGTGCAATCTGTTAAGGAAAACTCTTCCCAACTAAAGTAAATTCTAGATTCTAGATGACATTATGGAGTAGAAAGTGGAGAAGAAGATCAAGAAGTTCAATCTCTTTTGGCTTTCTGGAAGCCTGATGAGGAAAACAAATAATCAAAGTGAGAATCTTCTGCAAAAAACAGAACCCAGATTCTGCACTTTGCAATGCCCAAGAAGCACCTAAAAAACACACCAAGTTGACACAATTATAAACCATCACCTATCAATCTCTTGAGAGTGACAAAAGGAGGGATTCCTTGAGAGTTAAAAATTGTGAACAGTGAATGCACTTGTTAACCATTCTATTCTCCTCAGGTGTTTTGTGGGTTGGTGAATCCTAATTCAGTTGCAATTGATGACTTTACAAGATAGGCAACTGAAGCATTCTTCTTAACAAAGCATTTCTATTTTGGTCTCATTTTGGAACCAAAATGAGAATCTTTGTGCCAAGAAAAAATGAAAGAAACATGAAACACAACAAATAGGATTTTCTAGGAACCCTCGCAACCCATGTCTGTGGCAATCTGCAGACTCCTTTTAAGAGACAAACTGATGGAGTGAACAGCAAAAAACAAATGCTTCATTCAGATCCACATCACAGCCAGATACACACAAATATGCACACATATGCAGGGATTCAAGAAATCAAGCGAGAGTGATGCAATAGATTACGAATAATCCAGGACCCATTACCAAAAAGTTTTGTAGATTCCAAATTCAAAGCTATAACCTGAGATTTTGAACGTTCCTTTTTGTTGCTGATGATGCAGGTCAAGAGTCAAGAGAAACTGTATACAACTCCAAGACTTGAGATGTTTGTTCGCTTGCTCGCTCACTCACTTAGTCCTGCATCATCTGAGAGCAATTTTTCCTTCAGGAGAAAAATCCCAATCCAGATACAAGCCCAGTCAACATGTACAGAATCTATCAGGTTAAGTTTTTAGCGTGCAATCAGAGGTACAGAGCACAGATCATGTGTGGAACTGCAAGCCATCACAACCATTTCTTCAAACCTACTGGGATGCCCATCATCAACTCAACCCAATGCATGACAAATCCATACAACAGACCTTCCTGCCATGCAGCTGCAGAGCAGCTGCAACAGCATGATGCAGTTGCCATCCGAGAAGCTGTGGCTGCTCTTCAAGCTGCTGCTGGATCTGCTCGATCCAGCCCTACTCGCATTGTCACTAGCAAGAAGTTACAGGATGGACAGCAAGAAGAGCATCATGATGATACTGAAGTTGTTGCAGATGATCAACTGGGTGGCAGTGGAGGCAGCGGCAGTGGTTGCATGAATCAGATTTGTGAACAGAATTGTGAAGAATGTGGACTTACATTAATCAACTGGGGTTGGCCAGGTTGTCATATGCTCTGTCCCTTCCTCCCTCGCCATCCTGATGCTCTGTCCACAAGCACACATTGCCCACAAGAAGAGGTGATTGCTTTCTTGTATGTACAAAAAAACCCTTGTTGATTGAGCCAGCACAAGAAGAATGATGTGAAATCTGCAGTCTTCTTCTTCTGATGATGATGATGATGATGATGATGATGGATGAAGAAGAAGCAGAAGAAGCTTATGGGTATATGACCATTGTTGTTGAAGATGATGATCCATGTGTGTGGGATTTGGCTGGGGTCTGGAACAGTGTACACCTGAAGCTCTTGCAGCAATAGAGAAGCATTGTCCAGCAATGGCAAGGTTGGGGTATCACATTTACAACATGCTACGATATGCGGCATTCCGTGTGAGAATTGCCCTGAGTGTAGGCCTCTTCTGAACCATCTTCTACCCGGGTACCTAACACCATTTCACCAATTGTGCTTCTTCCTCCCTCCCTCCCTTCCATCCTTCCATCCTTCCTTTGTCCCCACTAAGTCATGGGATTACATTTCTTCTTGCTCCTGAAACTATAACACAACATAACAAAGCATCTGTAGATGATTATGATAAATGCCTCCTCTGGGGATCTGCTTGACACAAACAAACAAAACTGCAGGAATCTTTTGGGGGGAGGGGGGGGTACTTGGTAGAAGGTCATCGCTTCTCATGCTTGAAGCAGATTAGGGTTTAGGGTTTGCAAAATCTTGGAACAGAACAAAATGCAGAAAATTGGTTACGTTGTGCAGTGTGATGTAGTCTGCTGCATATAATAATAATAATAATAATAATAACAATGTGGGAATTTGCACAGGAACCCACTGCAAGCACAGCTGTGGATGTGAAAGAGCTTCCCAACTCCTTCATCTTTGTTGCTGACATGCCTGGTGTGAAGCATACAGAGGTCAAGGTAAGGTGCCCATCATGATCTGCTTGCTGTTGCATGCATGTGTCCTTTGCTTCGTCTTAGATCTCTCTCTCTCTCTGCAAATTGTTGAGCTTGGTGGTTCAGAGTTCAGAGTAGTGTTGGCCGGTTATTGAGTTTCCACCCAGCAATCAAAAAAATCCTTTTTCTAGTTTGGCTACCTATAGCAACTGACAATATACATCTGGCGAAACTGACCCAAAATATCTCGTTGTTTTTTTGGCTAGGTTCGAGTGGAGAATGACGAGATCCTGTGGATAAGTGGAGAGCGCAAGCGTGAGGATTTCTTCGTAGGTGGTCGAGAAGTGAAATACATGAGGGTGGAGCGCAATGCCGTCGCCAAATTCCTACGCAAATTCAATCTGCCTGCCAATGTCAACCTCGACACCATCGCTGCTACTTGTCGACATGGGCTTCTCACTGTGATTGTGCACAAAATCACACCTCCTCCTTTGCCAAGACCCAAGAATTTCGACATTCCTGTCACCTCAGACGCTGTTGCATCCAGACATGATGAACCATAGCAGCAAAAACCAAACAAACAAGCTTTTCCAGCCTTGGAAATAAAAGGGTTTAGGGTTTAAGCTTCTTATTTTAGGATTTAGGGTTTAGGGATTTTGTTTTAGGGGTTTAGGGTTTAATCTGGAACATCCCACACCCATATGTGCCTGAAGTTGACAATCTTTGGCATCCCTACGTGTTTTGTTGCTAACAAACAAACAGACAAGGAAGATAGAGATAGCTTCTTCATCTTCTTCGTCTCCTCACATGATCTTTGACATCCCCACATGTTCTATTGCTGACAAACAAACAGACAAGGAAAATAAATACCGATAGATTCTTCGCCTTCTTCTCTTTACATGATCTTTCACATCCCCACATGTTTTGTTACTAACAAGCAAACAAGGAAGATAGATAGGTTCTTCTTCTTCTTCTGCAACTTCTTTATCATCATCATCATCATCTTCTTCTTCTTCTTCTCACATGAAATTGACAAAATTTACAGCAACACAATTGTAGAAAGCACATTTCAAGCTACAATCTTTCACAAACCAGACATGGACAGACAAAATGTGAAGTAACACTTTTGTATTCAAAAGATGGGGAACAACAAGATCTGATCTTGATCCACACGAAAGCTTGAACAGAAAATGTACCCATACAAGATCAAGCATATGACCAGCATAGGATTGATTTTTTTTTCCTTCCTGGAATTCAATTTTGTGCACATTCTTGTAACCTGTCGTCAGAGTTCATGGCAATCTTGAATACAAAAGAATGTACACACAATTAGATTGATGTGTGTAGGACCGACGACACAGGATTGAATTTTTCCTGGAATTCAATTTTGCACACTCTTGTTTGTCTTCCCAGTTCTTGGCCTAGGTCACATTTGCTGACTATGGATCGCATCAGGCTGGATTTCACAATAAAAACAAAGGAAGAAAGGAAGAACACCATGTATGTAGTGTAGTGGTCTTTGTATTCTGAGCTTTATATATGGTGTTGAGAGATGCGGAGCTTAAATTGCTAAAACAGACTTGATGAAATCACCATAGATAGAAGTTTGTACTAGTACATATCTGCTTGGACAGGTAGGTACTCACCAAGAGTTTTTTTTTCTAGAACCAACAACATCCAACCCATTGCAACACAAAATGGGTTGGAACTTTGACTATGCAATGAATGATATTCGCCACCTTTCACCAATGTAGCTAGGCTCAAGGGTACTAAAACCACACCATCATGCATATTGTGTTGGATTCTAAGAATGAAAACCATACACAATTAATGATGAAGAAATATTTTGTGTTGTTGTCAACTTTTATGTGTATGGGTTGTTTGTGAAATGATCCTTTCATGAATAACACAAGTGAAGGTGGTGTTCTAAGCAACATGGATTTGTCTCCACCCTAGAAGTGAAAAGGCTTTAATGAAAGAAAACCTTGTATATATATATAAACAAGGATGGAAATCCATCCACAAAAAGTACAAGGCATGTTGAAGCAAATGTAAACACATGAAAGGAAAATCAAAACCATCAAAACAATAGTAATGAAGTGGAAGATGTAATGTTAAAAGGGCATCCTTTGTCACAAATCAACTAATGATGGAGGTGCACTAGCTAGTATGTGTGGAAGAGATGAAGAATTGTGATTCAACATGGTAGAATGTTGAAGAATCATGATAGCTTGCGCATGTTGTAGGGTTATCAACACTCATTGCCTATAATGAGATATAAGCATTGAAGGTACCAAGGAGGTCTGCTGATGGTGAGCTATATTGGCATGTACACAAGAAGTCAAAAAGGAATCAAAACAAGGATGGAGACAATCATAGGTCTCTATGACAAAGGGAATGAAATCATCTCCCGGCACTTGCTCTGTGTAAAATTGTGCTTTGTGAACAACAATTATCATTACGTGTGTTATCGTCGTCAAAGCATGTTGCACCAAATTTGTACAAATCGAATCAATAATGACAACGTCCGCCAAGGTTTAAAAATGATCTCTAGTGATGAAAACATCCATTCATCTTCATGTGTGGTGGGGGAAAAGGTGAAAAACCTTTCTTTGTATGTGAGTTCCACTCTCCAATGTGATAGTTACAACCGTATCTCGAAATGTATCATGGATTGTAGTGCAGTCATTCCTACACAAGCAACATAATAAATGGATACCCAAATCATCCATGGTATGACCACGCTGGCATTATGAAAGATGCGCAACTATAGGATGTGGTATACTGAGACAACTATAAAGTGTTGTAAGAAAATGGACAAAGGATAAACAAAATGAAAGGGTGTTAAGATGAACTAATAACCAAGCCCCTGTTGTCAAACTTACACATGAGTGAAAATGTGTTCGCACAACAACCAAAGTAACATTTGTTGGAAATGAAGAAATTCATGATCGTCTAATTAATCCATAAAAAAAAACTGCATTTGAGGATAGGATTGCACTACTAGATTTTCAAAAGGCAAGACATGTGATCAGATGACCTCAAATAACATCGCACAAGTATCTCAAAATCTAACTTAAAAGGGATAAGTATTGGTTTCTACATGTGCCACCACATTAAGAAGAATAAGGTGATCATCCTACTAAAAATGAAAGATTAGTGCAAAAATGATCAAAGTTCAACATCCTAAAAAGGTGAGGGTAGCACATCAAACCATTGAGGTAAAACATAACCCCCTTGAAAAAGCAGGATGAATGACCTGATGACAAGCCAAATGGCCCACTATGGTGCTAAAGGACCCTAACCCTAATGGGTTCATGTAATGCATTGGATAAACATAAGGCATAAGTAGAAAAATACCTTTAATGAACCATCCATCTCTTCAACCCATTATAACCATAGGCATAGTCCTTTTCATGAAGAAATCAATCACAACTTAAACTAATGAAAAACCCCTCTTAGTTCTACCCTTAAAATCCTTTTTTTGTATTCCCCAAACATTTGTGCTTGTTTTACAAATGAGAATTTCAATGGTGTTTGAATTGTTAATTTGTATTTACATAACCATGGAACTTAATATACCTAGTCCATGAACATGGTAACAAATCAATTTTCCTTGTTAACTATGTATGGCATCTCAACTAAACATGAACATTATTTCAATCACAACCATCTTGTGGTGGTGTCCTTACTTGGCTTGGCATTTTGACTTGGCAATCAATTCAAATGACTTTATGTTCAACTTGCCACATGTAAAATTGACTTGATTATTCATTTGAACATAACAATCTAGCTTGCTTACAAAAAAAATTGCTCAATAATAGCTTAAGTTATAATGGTTTTATTTTTTGGAAATTAAACCATTGATTGAATATTGTGTGGGGTTTAATAATTAGGTTGGAAAGTGTTAACTTAGTGAACAATCTAGGTGTATCTAAAAGTACACATATTTGTAGGAAACTAAACTTGATCAATAAACTAAACTTGAGCAAAGGGATTTTGATTTTCCTTAAAAGGCCTAATACTTTAATTTGTTTAATTTGTGCTTTAACAAATGTCATACTACCATCAAAAGAAAAAGACAATTGTATTTCAAATAAACACACATTATGTACAATTGTGTCAATAAAAACATTCAAAAGGTTGGGGACTAATTATTAAGATAATATAGGAACAAAAAATATTTTTTGTTTTAATTTTCAAATTAAAAATTATATCTACATAAGTTTGATGACTTGTTATTATGTCAACACTTTAGTTGAATGAATTCAAACATTCTATTTAAGATGAACCAATATTAACTTCCTCCTACAAGTTATGAATTAATTTTGAAATGAATGCAAGGTATGGTGGACCAAAAAAAAAATTAAAAAAATCTTCAAGATTCTAGTTGGGAATCATTTGGTATTTCTTTTAATATTTAGGTTGATTAGGTAGTTGGGCCACATCAATCAATTGATTTCAAATAATTATTTTTCATCTAGGTTCAAATTACCTTTGAAATCACTATTTTGTACATGTGTGTGCACAAATATAACATAGAATATATTTTTCTTTAACCTGATATGGACTTTCTTTTAAACTAATGTTTTTCATTGTTTTTTATGACCAAAAAGTTCATGAAAAATAATATACAATTGACATAGTGTGAAATCTGTGAAATTTTCTTTTATTGGTATATTTCCAACTAAATTTGAATCCCTAACAACCATAATCTCAATTATTTGGCCACTTTGGAATCCATATGAAATCCAAAGTCAAATTGACAATTCATAATTTTGAACTTCAAAAGTTCATAGTTTTTTAAAGGTTCAATTCACAATATATCGAATTGGAGTGACCTCTTAGTTTCCAACTTTTGAATATTTTATTAAATATAATTTGGTTTTATGTTCATGGAATGATTGAAGATTTCACAAATGTTCTACAAGTTTTTCATTTAAATGCCCATTTCAATCATAGACAATATATTTAAATCAAATGGGAGAATTATTAAGTGTTGGGCTTTTAAAATAAGTTTACATGCATAATCTTGATTTTTTGGGGCTTATTTGCTACTTAAGTCATGATTTTACAAGTCATACTTCAATATTTTGGGGCCAACAAAAAATGTTCTATTAAGTTTTTAAAGATTCAACAAAAGGAGATGGCTAAAATTTGTTATTGGTTATTGCCATAGTCAAATTATGATGCTGAATTACATGGAATATAATCACTTATGGCATCACCACATGTGGGCAGAAAGTATGGAAGTGTGATAATTTTTTTTGAAAAAAAATGATTTTGCATATAAAGGAGACTAAAACTTTGTGTCATTAATGAATGTGTATGCATGAGCTATCAATTTTGACATGATTAACTGAAATAACTACAACAACCTTGTTGAAGATTTATTTTAAGACCATGCCACAAGGTATTAAGAAATGTATGTTAAATTTTTTTAAAGGAAGTCTTAAACATGTGTTAAATTAAATACTAAAACTTGCATTTAATCTTGCTTGGACAATTGAAATCTTACTTGGTGTAACATGAAATCTTAAACTATGATGAAGAAGGAAATGAAAGAAAACAACAAAAATGCAATCACCTCAAAAGTTCAAATCACAAAATGTTGTGATTCTTTGCACAAAAGTGCATGTAATAAATGTTGTCCAAATTGGATCCTTAATACATCATTGGAAAAGGTCTTTAAATGTATAAGTTTCAAAAATGAATTCATAACATGGGAATTTCAAGACTCATAACTTGGGAGCTTTGGGCATTTTAATCATTTCAATGTAGCATCTGCTACTAAGAAATATATTATAAGGAAGGTTATGGTCGCCTCCTCCAAGGTTTGAGTTGCGTGAATGTAATGAGTCTAAAACAAGTGGACATGACCCAAAGGTGACTCCATTTACACTAACCATATGCATTATTTAGCTTACATGCATGTGATTTATCAAGTCGGTCGTGAGGTGCTTGTGATTATCACATCATCTTAGTCGATCCATAATTTCTCATACACCCCTATTTTCCTAATGTGAAGAATTAAGGAATGTAAGTTCTACTTTTTTTTCCCATTTTTTCCATTATTATCATTTCAAAGGTTTACTCCCAACACCCTATTAGGAAATATAAATTATTGGCAAAAAATAACATTAAGTTGAAACAATAACTAGCCAAAAAATAATCAACGAAAAATTGAAACAATAGACAATGATTAAATTAGTTGACAACAAAACACTACATGCTACCAAATTTTGAAAATAATCAAATGTAGTTTTATCAAAACATTGCCTACCAAATAGGACTTTTAGTTGAAGATGATGAAAGAAGTTACAATTGTATGTAACATTAGGGAAGTGTATAAAAAAAAATCAAAGAACAAACATTCTCAATCTTTTATATTCTTTGCTCTTGTAAATGAACTTTGATAATTTATTATTGTGCATACTATGGTGTGTGCATGCAAATAAGTGTATGTGTACACATGTAAGATTATTTACATAAAAGATGAGAGAATTAACAATGTAAATGTAAGGTGAAAACATAGTTTTATAAATTGGCACCATGTGAGGAAAATAATAGTAATTAGGAGAAGTAAGAGTATGATCTATAATAAAAGCTAACCATAAACTTAGAAGATAAATTAAATTAGTTTATATGAGTAGTTGTAGTGTAATATAACATTATATGAAGTTTTTCCTTAGCATTTAAACTTTATTTTGTTTATTTTGAATACATGTATTTAGGATAGTGATGATAGGCAAAAATCCAATAGTGATAATTTTTCAAAGGAAAACTACATTTTCTTATCACTAACATACTTCAAGACGAATTTAGGTTTACATCAACTTTGTAATTTACATGCATAAATTTTGTTTTTCCATTTCTTTGTTGTCATTCTTTATTTGTCGCATGAATTTTTGGTTGTTTTCTTCCATTTTTTCCCTTGTTATTCTTTGACTTTGTTTTATTTCTTGTTGTTTATTGTTTCTTTTGTCATGATGTATGTTTGTTTGTTCAAATTTGTTTTTGGTGTTATGTGTGTTTACAAAATTGTTTTACATTCATTAAGTTCACACAAGTAAGGTTTGTATTTTGTTATTTTTAAAAAAATTATGTAATTTTTTTATCATTTAAAAATCATTATAGGTATTAGTTTAGTCAATTTGAATTACAAATTGGGATGAGTGTCCACGTACTGTAAAGTGTCCATGTAGTGTAATGGAAGACATTAATCATGCAATTTGTAATGTTACATTTGATTATTTAGCTCCAAACAAATAGTTTGGTGTAAAAGAAAATTGTATATGATTTCCATAATAACAACACACATATAGTGGACTAAACAAATATAGAATCACAAGCTAAAAAAATAGCAACAGCAAATGACATAAACATATGGATGGCTACATTTGTTGATGTAAATGTTGGGTCTCAACTACAAGAAATCACTAATCATATTGGTCTTCAACCGTATGATAATAACACTAAATACATTGTTACATCAAACTTTTACATTATGAACAAGTTGAACTGGATAAGAATCACTTGTGATAATGAAGGACACTAAGAGACAAATCATAAAAAGGACACACTTTCTTTTCAACTAGTTCCAACATGTACCAAACATTGAGTGCAAGGATGAACATTTGGTCTGTTGTAGTCTACAAACATGATTTTACATGTATAAACATCTTTTCGTGTTAAAAAATGAGAATTTTTTTACCTCCTTCAAAGCTTTACTACTAATTCTTTTTCAATTGATTCAAGTGTTGCCATAGAAATGCATTGTTTACAAATAATTGCATGATGGCATGTATTGATTCCTTGATCACATACACTTCAATCTCAAATGTTTTTATTTGTTCTTTCAACACCAACTTAATATCCTTCCATAAAAATGATGCTTTTTAAAATCACAATTTTAAGCATTTCATATATTATGTCTCGATGAAACACAATTCAACTCCCAATTCAACCCACAAAAATCAAATATTACATCTATCATTGATTTTTAAACAAACATGCAAGCATAAGTGTATATGAGCAAAACAACATAATAATAGTATATAATAAGTTCATAACATTAACATCATATGAGACATTTACCACTTTTGGGAGTTGAATATATTGCAACAACATTCAACACAGATACAAGAAAAACTATTCTCATAATAGCCATATATACAAAACTTCACCATTTTTCAACATTCCTAATTCACCTTGAAAAGCTTTTGGACTTAATGTGAATGCCTTGTCCAACAATAATAATTGATGATTTCAACATTGACATGCTTGATCAAAACTCAGCACAATGAGATGATCTTAAAAAGTTTACATTATTCAATGGAACTTCCAATTTTTAAAAATCACAACAATTTATGATACCCATATTGATGACATTTTGACAAATGCAGCCACTCAACAATGTATGTATGTCAAGAGTTGTTGAAACATATTGAACTTATCACAAGCCAATATATTTTGCATTCAAACTCCCGTACTATATTCCAAAAGATCATTGCATAAGTTGAATAAGAATCTTCTTCCCCGGAATGATATTCATACATGCTAGGGCGCAGATTTTACACATGCTTGTTTACTCTGGATCGTGTTTGAGTCTCTTACCAACTACCGTTTTTGTAACGATTCCCTAGAGCCATGCCCATTACCAGCTGCAGCAGCATTAATTCATTAAGAAGCAGTTGCAGAATGAGGAAAACATTGTGATGATTCTGCAGAAGCTGCAGATGATCAGGTGTGAGGAAACGGTGAAAATTATGAAGAATGTTTGGCTTGCTGAATTGATGATGGACCGGGAATTGATCAGTCTGGACTCTGCAGCCACAGGCTAGGCCATCACTGCTTGCTCTCTCTCTCTCTCTCTCTCTCTCTTTCTCTCTCTCTCCCTTCTGCTTGGTGTACCGATCCTCCCCCACTCCACTCACTGCCCACAAAAAGAGGCCATCAAAATCGGTAAAATAGACATCCGACACTGACTTTGTCAATTTTTGTCCAAAAGGAGAAGAATGATGCCGTTGTCTGCCAAAAAAAACAAAGCATACCCAACTGTCGCCATGGCCTACTACTACATGGAGGGCTCCACCTTCTGCCCTTTTTTGCACAAACAAACAAACAAGAAAGCAAAATGTGGATTCACTAAAAATGCCCACAAACCCAAGAATGAATGAATGAAGAGGGATGAAAATCATCCAAATATGGATTAGGGTCTCCATTATTTTTTCAGTTTGTGCTGTCTAAAGCCCTCTCTGTAAGGGTAAAATGTGGTTCTGTGGATTCATGAAAAATGCCGACTAACCCAGGAATGAATGAATGAATGAAGAGGGATGAAAATCATCCAAAAATGGATTAGGGTCTCCATTATTATTTCAGGCTTGTGCTGGCTAAAGCCCTCTCTGTAAGGGTAAAATGTGGTTTTGTGGATTCATGAAAAATGCCGACTAACCCAGGAATGAATGAATGAATGAAGAGGGATGAAAATCATCCAAAAATGGATTAGGGTCTCCATTATTATTTCAGGCTTGTGCTGTCTAAAGCCCTCTCTCTGTAAGGGTAAATGTGGTTTTGTGGATTCATGAAAAATGCCGACTAACCCAGGAATGAATGAATGAAGAGGGATGAAAATCATCCAAAATGGATTAGGGTCTCCATTATTATTTCAGGCTTGTGCTGTCAACCATCTCTGTAAGTAAATCTGGTTTACATTTGATGACCAAAAACACACCACAATTAGCTCTGTAACTAGCCTAGGGATATGTGTGTGTGTGTGTGTGTGTGCCAGAGTCAGGGCTCAGAACAAGGCCTTCATAAGTCAGGCTCTCTCTCAGTACACACACAGACTTCAGTGCCTTTTTTTTGTTGTTATTGTTGTTGTTGTAAGTAGTAAAGGAGTGGTTCTATGACTTTTGTGTCTTTGAGTGGACCTCTTTGGACTTCTTTGGATGGTCTTTTGGGGAGATCCCATGATAATAATCAACTTTGTTTTTTTGGCTTCAGTGGGGGAAGTCTGGCATGCTGCAGGTCATGGGGTGGTCAAATTGCACTTGGATTCTTTTTGCACCATAAATTTTCCCATTAGTTTAAGATTGAACTAACTGGATTTATGTGAATCATCCACATCCATTTACTGCAAGTGCAACTTCATCCATTGGAAACCCATTGTCATTACTGAGTTGTGACTGAACTGCAACACCCCCGGTTATCAAGATTCCACCTTGGTATCAAGATTCCACCTTGGTAACTTAGCGTGGAAAAAACCCTCCTACTCCCACCTCACACTTTACTTCGGTAGTTAATTACTATCTTACCAGCGTTGTTGTAATTATTTGAATTTTCAAAGAACCGACAATTTTGGTTTTTTTTAATATTTAAGAATATTTGTGGGGGGGAGGTGTTTAGAATGTTTAGGGTTTAGGCCAAATCAAAGTGGCCGATTCCAACCAAAAAAAAAAACCTTAATAACATTTGTGTTTTAGGATGCATGACAATCAATTAAATTAATTAATATGAATTACAATAAAGTACCCAATCTCTAGTAAACTTGTAGACCGTAAATGAAGATGAACAAAGTTTAAGAATAAAAATTCTACTCAAGCAATGAGGTGAGGAAAAATGCACCTCAAAAATGTGCATTCAAGATATTTCTTGGAATAGCACAAGAAATTTGTCTCACATCCTTTGCCCAAAAACTTATTCTTCTATTGTATATAGATGACTAAAGGAATGCATTACCATAATCCCGTAGTGATAGAAAATGCTTCTATTTGTGTTGAAGCTTCCCTTGCACTCATTTGGGTACAATGAAAACTTTTTTTCCCTGTCCACACACCATCCATCCATCCTGAATTGTACGAAAAACCGAAATATTTTGGCTCATAGTTGGATGAGTAGAAAGAGAAATGCACTCCATTGTTTGTTTACATGGATGATTTTTTTGTACGGGTTTTTAATTGTACATTGCATGAAATAATAATGAGGGACAAAATAAATGAGAATTTTTTCAGTCTTACATTGAATGATTTGTTGGGGGCTTCAAAGGTACCATAGTTGAAAATGTCACAAAAGTGGTGAGAAAAAAAAAAACACAATTTACAAACTGCAAAAAATAAAAAAATCAAAAGTTTCTCAAATTTTTTTCATGCAAATTATGATAAATTTTGCAGCAAAAGAAATCACTGCTCACATCTGCTTCCATCTTTGACATGCCAATAATTCAAACAATGCAGAGGGTCAGAGAGTTGGAAACTTTAGAATTGTGAATGCCATAAATACCAAGGTTAAATGGATTTCAACCCCTCCCCTCTCCCCCCCCCCAAAACAAGAAAAGAAAAAAAAAGACCACTATTTTTAGTGTTAAAAAATACAAATATTTTGACCCCTGCAGTTGGGTTTGAACTACAGGTGTGTGAGTAATAGTAGTAGTAGTAGGGTGGGGTTTTGTTATGGCTATGGGTTTGAGTCGTGCTCTAAGTAAACTAGTGTAAGGAGTTGAACCCACCCAAGCAGATACAAAACATTTTTCGGGTTCCTTTTCTTTTCCTCTTCTTGGAAGGCTGCTGCATGCTGATCTTTGGGGGTTTTGAAAAAAAAACACTACCTCGGTAAATTTTTTTTAAATTAATAAAATTAAACCTAAACCTGGGCTTGAAAAAAAACTACCTCGGTAATTTTTTTTAATTAATAAAATAAAATAAAATAAAATTGCAAGTGACACACACACCTTGCACAAACAACAAGAGCTGGGGTGGTGGTCTGGGTCCTAATGTTTTTTTTGTTGTTGGATACCAGTTGGCTCTCAACAGGCTTTCTTTGCCCATAAAGAGACTGCAGTGAAGCAGGACTCCAGCAAACAAACCATCCATCCATCATGGGATATATATATATATATCACTTGCATTCCCTGATCCATTAGACCTAATTTTACAAAAGCTCCATGTTCTTCTACTTCTTCCTCATGTTCCTTGTGCTCTTCTGGCAATAATACAACAACACTATTCTGGTGTCTTTTGTTCTTGTTTCAGGTATTTCAGCCATTTTATTGCTCCAAAAATCTAACATTCTAGGGTTTCGTGTAATTCACTAAAGGTAACTAACTCATTTTGATGTCTTATTTGGGAATCATCAACCTTTGTGGTTTTTTGTTTTTTTCTTTTCCTTCCTTGTTTCACTAGTTGATTTGTGGGAGAGGATGATGCCCTTTTAGCATTAGGCCTTCGACTTCATTACTACTACTACTACTGTTTTGGTTTTTCTCTTTGTGTGTTTACATTTGTTTCGACATGCCTTGTACTTATTGTGGATGGATTTTTATCCTTGTTTATATATATATATATAAATATACAGATATGCTTCATTCTAGGCAGGGGACTTGAAATCCTTAAGAGCATCTAAACTTCACAATTGTAAACTACACCTTTAATTTTTTATAAAATAAAATAAAATAAATAAAATGATTAATGTTCAATGTTATCTTCATCCATAAACGTCAAAGAGTTTAATTACTTTAAACAGTGACAAACCCATTTTCAGTCCTTACATACTGAAATCATAACATGAAAATCTTTTTAAAAAGTCTCTCTCTTGTGACCTTTATTAGCATTTTGGCCATCTTATTTATTGGTGCACAACCTGAAGTTTTTCATATCATGTTGCAAAATTAAATATCGAAGGATCCTAATGTTACCTAGCCAAGCATATTTTCAAGAAAAGTGGTGATTGAGGGCATAATAATAATAATAATAATAATAGGGGGAAATGCATGACATCAGTGCAAACCTTAAAGAAGCCCAATTGTAATGTAGAGGATAAGGATCGAACTGGCTAGTCTTCTGGAATTTATCCTAAAAAAGCGTGCGCCCAAATTTTTGCAAACACCTCACTCAGACGACATTACCCTGCATAAAGCACTGGCAAATTTATTATTATTATTATTATTATTATCCTCCTGTGATACGCACCAAGTATGGCAAGACAAAAATGAAAGAAGAGACGAGGTAAAAACAAAAGAAATACTCACACCACCCTCTCTGAAGGACAGATAGATTTAAATCATTAAGATTTTGACAATTTGCATACAAGGGGACCCTTATGAAAGGTTATAAGGTCCTGTGACAGACCAGCATTGTGTGGGGTGTGCAACTTACAAAACCTGTAAGCTCCTTTTACAGCTTAAACAGGTGTACTTCATGTATAGGAGAAGGGCCTGAGTGCATGCCCTTTCATGATTTTGAGATCTATGCTGAAGGCCAGTAAGCCGAGGGAACAGGTCGAAAATCATGAAAGGGCATGTACTTAGGTCTTTTTCCTAAGTAAAGGAGATCTGGGATTTTTTCACTTTTTAGAAATAGTGACAGGCCTGGCTGCTACTTTCCGCTGGTCAAAAGATCCCAGTACAGCCTGGCTGATACCTTCCACCGCAGAAGATCCCACTTGTTGAAAACATGTTTCTTCAGGCAGGTAATGGAGCTGAAAATACAAACGAAAAATCCAGGCAGTGTTTTACATGCTCTGGAAGGTTCGTGGGTTTAGGGTTTAGTGTGCACCTTACAAAACCCACGGACCTTTCAGAGCATGTGAAGTACACTATCCAAAGATTGTGCAGATTTATTTTTTCAGTTTGTGAACAAATGAAGTGTTTGGTCATAAAGGGGGTGTTTGGTGATGAGATATTCTACCTTACTCATCCTCAATAATACATGAGGCAAAGGGATTGTGTAAGTAAGTTCCAGCCTTACCCCATGAATCGCACATACATACATTCGAGGAGCACAGTGGAATGTTTAGTTGAGCAACTAGACAATTTTGATTGACAATCAAAGGTATGTAAGTGACCAATTCAATCAATGTATAACTACTTCCATCAATGCTCATCCGTAACATCATTCCAACTTGTCCATTTATATATATGGGTATCATAACATCTCTAACATAACATCTCTAATGTACGGGAGCATTGAGTTCTTTAGCATTTGAGTTATTGTCAAATTCTTGTCAAGTTCACAAGGCTATTAGTCTTACTATATAGAGACTAGCAGTGGGGTTGGGATTTGTTACCTAGTAGTACACAAAGCTGGCTTGGTCAGACCTGGTCCAGCAGGCACTTTGGGCTTTTAAAAATCCCCTATATATATATAATGTGTGTGTGTGTGTGTGTGTGTGTGTGTGTGTGTACTCGTACACTTTCAATGCACAAGAGACAAAATTCCAGGAGGGGAAGGGAAGGAGCCTGGAGGTCTCTTTTGTGTATAACAAACATTAAAGTGGATGTACATAGTACATACATGTAATACCTTTGTCTTTTGATGCTCCAATTAAGCTTTTCTTGAGATGCAAAAGTTAAGATCCCTTCACAACATTGGTATATTCAATGGGTTTAATTAGGAGTGTGCAAATATCACATGGTCCATTAGTAAGTTTGGGGGCTTCTTGTTAGTTTGGGAGGAATTTAATTTTTTCTTTCAAAAAACCAATAATGGCAAAGTCCTTTGTTGCGATATATGTGGAAAAATCCTGATAATAGCTCGATATGGATGTAATTATACCTTAAATTTTTATATATTTTTTCAATATCTGAGATTATCACTTGACAAAGGTTATTTTGACTAATAAATGTTAACTATGGATATTTGGAGGTTAGGTGTAACTATTGTTGTTCATGTCTATTTTTTTAGTGTTATTAGGTCCCTAGATATGGATAGATAGGTTATTCATATTTGCCAAAGAAAGTTATAAGGTACATGGATATTTCATTTGACATAAAAGGAAAGGAGGCAATCTAGGTTAGGTCTTAGGTTTTGCGAAGGAAATATAAATTTGAAAAGTCTTAGAACTCCTTTTTGTGTTCCAATTGGGATACCCCAAATCATGCTTTGATTGACTTCACATGTTGAGCTTGAGTATCACATTTTGACCTTTGCACATTTTGACATTTTGAACTTGAGCATCACAATTCAACCTTTGTGCAGTTTACGTTCTAGGCTTGAGCATCACACTTTGGCATGTGCATTAGTCTTTACATTTTTTGAAAATCAAACAAGTTGTAGTCTAGTTTTGAGCTATACATTGTTATTTTTACACATGGGTTTCGCACTTTACAAAATGAGTTTTTGGTCTTTTCATACTTTAATGTTCATCATTTGCACTTGGGTCTTCATTTTTTTTTTCCTTGAGCCTACAAGCTTTTTTATTATTATTGTTTTTTGTTTTGTTTTTATTTTTCAATTCCTAGCTCTTCCATGCACTTACATGAGCTATAAATTGCAACAACTAAGTAGAAATTAAGTAGGGTTCATTTATCTATGTGTGTTCAAGTGGGTTGTATTTAGTGTTTTGTTTTCACATCATTATGGTTAGGTGTCAATTACATGTCTAATGCAATGGATGAAAAGAATGTTTGTGTGTTTGAATATGTCAACAATATTGAATAATATGTTGGAATTGCAATAATTTTTGATGTGCATTATAACTTGTTAAATGTTAATATGCAAACTATTTAACTAATTTTGCAAAGGTTGAAATTATGTAACTTGTAATTATACAAGTTCAAGTTGATGCTTTGAAGCCACATAGTTGGAACTCTATTTGTCCCCAAGGTTTTATTGTTGTTAATGGCAACTTATTTGTGCCATACTTTGTAAACTTGCATGTGTTGTGGTATATTAAATTTGTATAATATAACATGCAAATCGTAATTCTCTATGCTTATGATCTACTTTAACAAAAAAATTATGAAATACAACAAGATTAATAGAATTATTCCTATGAGGGCCCATGTTGACTATGCACATCCCATGTTGTTTGCTTAAAGGAAATTTGTCCTTATTAAAATATTTATTGAGGCATAATGTAATCAACATTTGAGGAAAAAGTCTGGGCCAAGTGGGTGTGTGTAATCATGACATTTTTGGGTGTCACAAATCCTTACAAAAGAAGTGATGAGGGTACATTCACAAAATACCAAGTTGCAACAAGCATAACCAATGTTTAATTTTTCATGTTTTTTTGTCAAAATTTGTATTAATACTGTAAATTTTTAAAATGTGTTTAGATGATAATGTTTTTAATGTATTATATGGAAATTCATATGAAATAAATTGGAATGAATTTATTGAAGATAAAACATTCAAAAACAATAATTAAACATTGTAACCAATGTTTTAACTACTTATCCAACTTTTAAATGGACTTAAAAAGACATGAAAATGACATTATTTTGGGGAGATTCTTAAAACACATATTTACCTAATGGTATAATGCAACATTTTTTTTTTTGTTTAAATGGATTTTTTTGAAATTTGTAAATGGAACATTCCAATATATCTGAATAATATTTAAAAATAAAAAATCGTATAAGTCTTTATTTAGCATGCACCCTTATCCAGCTCACTATTTTGTGAATGCACCCATGAATTGCACCAATTTAGTTTCTTGAAGATTTGGTGTTGTATATTTGTGACATGTACGTGTCTTTTTCCACTTGTGCAAATATTTAACTATGGAGTTAAATTATATTGATGCCCTCATGCTATCTTTCCTTTTTGCTCTACTTTGATGGGGAAAATGATTCTTGCAAAAGACACAAAAATTATGAACTTGCATGTGTTGCCTAATCTCACATATGTAACAATTGCGTTAATTGATTTTGATCAAGTTGGATGTCACTTGAGGTGGCATGGATGAATGCAATCATAGTGATACATATCATTAACAATTGTAACCACTATTTAGTCTTGTATATTTCAAATTAAAACAAATAAATAAATGGACTTGTTTTTATACAATTTTATTTTCAATATATTGGTATAAATATCCAAAAAAATTAGAATTAGTCGAATGAATAGAAAATACACAAAATCACTTTTTATGTTATGTAACTAGTGCATTTAAATGGTAATTAAACAATAACACACACAAAACACAATTTAAAAAAAAAAATGACATAGTTTTGACATTTTAAAAATACAAACCTTAACATAATAGTAATAACAAAAAATTTAAGTTTTTTTTATAAAAATGATGTATTGAAAAATTCCAAGAATATTTTTGAAAAAAACAATAAAAAAACATAGGTTCTAGGGGTGAATGCGGCTACTATTAAAATGGTTAAACCTAGACACATTTGCCTAATAATTAACTATTTGAACAAATTTTGGACTTTTATGAATGATATTCTTGGATTATTTGAGGTGCATGAGACCATAAGGTTGTCCATGGATAATTATAATCTTTACTTGAAAATTATGATTTGATGCATTGTGTGATTGCTATTATGAAATATGAAGGCAATAACTTAACATATATGGTGACTAAACTACATTCCATTATTGATTACCATATGTTGAAACTTCAAAACATTTGTGAAAATATTTGTTTTAATCACGTTATGTTTAAAGCTTGTTATTATGTTGCAATTGATGAAAATGAGACTATATGTTTAAAAGATGTCAATTTGAAGATTATCCATTGTAATTTATATGAAACAATTATGAGGACAAAAAAATGAAGAAATAAGAGGTAGGATTGGGAGAAGGCATGTGTTAAATATAGTGGGTTGTGGTATTAGAAATTGAAGACCTTAGTGAATGTTATATTTGTTAGTAAAAGATTATGTTGGAAAAGGTAACATAGGATTATGATTTTACAGTAGAGAGTTCTTAAGGTATAGGTAATTATAGAAACACTCATGAATGTTTTGAACCTTATTGTCACAGCTTGAGCGACAAACAAATTGTGAGAGGTCACTAGCTATTATCCAATGTTCTCATTGTGCTTATTAATTTGTTACTAATTTTGGAAGTTGATATGGGACATGTTGCTAATGGGACTAATATTATTGACCCTTTTGATGTCAATGTCTTCATCATTCTAAAAACATGTAAGTTGAAGTTGTTAAGGTGATAAACAAAAAATTCATTTCTCAACAACTTATGATTTGCAAACGTAAATTCACATGTTTGCCATTATGTTAGATCCTTGTCTAAAGTCTTTTCAAATTGTAAAAATAATGTTGGATGTGGGGATGCTATTTTTTTTACTTTGAAATATAATGCAAAAGTGACAAGTTCCTTCTTCTAATGACTATTTTTGATGTACTAAACCTTATTGTTCAAAATGTGCAACACCAATTGATGGATCACTTGCTAGATATAGTGATTTTATTAAAGAAATCAATAGCATTCTTGGGATCAATATGAGCTATAAGAGTTGTTTCAATTATAATCAATGTAAAACACGTTTGCAAATCATTTAAAGTTAGTCAATGTTGAAAAAACATGTTGTATTTGTACAATTATGTTTTTAATATATTAATTTAACATTTGGATAAGTTTAAAATAATCCAAGAAATATAAAATGACTTTCAACATTTTTAAAAACTCATAACTAATTCACTTTTCATGCTTGAAAATCACTATGTGAAATAATGTAAAAGTAATGTCCAAGCATTATTGTTCAACACTGTTTTAATGTTGTTTAATTATTCTTCTGATGGCATATCAACTTATCATGACTAGTTAGGAATTACCTCAAGAGATGTTGTTGGCTCTTCTTATCTTGTTTTAACCCTTTGGTGTTGTCACATCCATTAAAAAAATTTCATGCACTCTTGTTGGAGAATTGTATTTGTTTAGAAGGTTATCTACAACTCTAGTTACATGTGTTGATCCCTTTAATTGGTGGTGCACCTATTGAAAATCACTTCCTAAACATTGGTTTCCTTACCAAACAAATCCTAAATTTTCAAAGGTCACAAATAAAAATTGAACATGTGTTTAGTCTTGGTGATTTGATAATAGCTTTTTAATGTTGTTGTTTATAGGTGGAAAACTTTGATCACATGATCATTGTGGTGAATTTGGCTTGATTATTCACATTTGAATTGTGTGCAACATATGAATCGAAAGGATTTTATGAAAGTTGAAGAAAATGATGACTTGATTGAAACAACAAGTTACTTTGAACAATTGCAACTAGAAGGTGATTAAGTTGAATAAGGAGAGATTATGTTTTTTTCCACTCTTCTTTAAAGTTGTTGCAATTTCACATCTAAACAATAGAACTTGGAATGCAAAGATTAATTCAATAAGGTTGTTAGATTTTCAAATCTAAATAACAAAATTTTCATTGGAAAGAATTATGTTGTGTCATTTGCAAGGCATAGTTGTTGAGCTCACCAACAACAACATAGATGATGGGTTTTAGAATTGTGTTTTGTGGGGCTCAAGTTCTTTTGTGTCTTTGTTTGGGGGTGTGGTTGAGGTAGGCAACTTGTGTTGCATTAGGTAGAAATTTTTAAAGAACTTCAATTCCCATGAAAATCATTAACTTTGCAGAATTTGCATGTTTTTGTAGGATATTGTATGATTGCAAAAATTAATTTGAAACATTCATAATTTATGCCTATCTTTTATTTTATGTTTGTTAATTTTGATTTTGAAAATCAATAAATCCGTATTTGTTGAAAGAAAAAAAATTGAATATGCATGTGTATCCATCTTGACAAATACCATAACTCATAATATAACTTCAACACATGTCTATCGAATAAAAATTTCCTAATTTGGACGATTCCATTTGAAAAGAAAATTCCCAAATGTTCTAAAATTTATTTCATTTTCTTTCACAAATTTTTGTTCTTTGAAAAAAGAAACCTTTAAAAAAATTTAAATATTAGAAAATAATATAACTTGTGTGGCTTAAGCCACCAAGGTGTTAAAAGGATCTAATGTACGAAAGGAAGGTTTGTTTTGTTTGTTGCATTGAGATTTCCTAGAAAATGGTGCCTCTCTATGTTGTGCTCTTGGTATTGTTGGAAAGCCCTCGACAAGTAGGGGTGTTGCATTGTGTTGATTTCCCAATGTTTCGACCTACAATGGAGAAATAATTGAATATTGAAACATTTTTTTCTATTAAAAAATCATTTAAATCAAAACTGAAATTTATAAGGGAATTTGGGTGCACTCTTGGTATTATTGGAAAGCCCTTGACGAGAAGGATTTAATGAAGGTGATTTGGAAATTTTTCAGGGAGATATTGAAATTTGAGTTATTTTTCTGTCATTAGAAATTTCAATTAAATTACCCAAAATAATTGGTTTTGAAAGGGAAAAAAAATTTAGTTGGGTAACGGGTTCACAATTGGGCCAAACACTACAAAGGGGAATTAACACTATATTGGTATTCTAAGAAAATTAAAATTTAGAGAATATGCCATATTGGTATCCTAAAAAAAATAAAATTTAAAGAATATGCCATATTGGTATCCTAAAAAAAATAAAATTTAGAGAATATGTCATCTTGGTGTTTTTTTAAAATGAAATTTAGAAAATATGCCATATTAGTATCCTTTTTGAAAAAAATGAAAAAAAATGCCATATTGCTAAAAGATTTTTTTAGAGAATACGGCATATTGGTTGTCCTAAAAAACATTTAAAATTTGGGGAATAAAAAGGGGTAAAAAAACAGTGTTGTGTTGGTTGTTTTTTTAATCATTTTCTTTTGTTTTTCAGGGGGGTGGGGGTTTTTGGCATTTATTATGCCCCCCCTGCAACCCCAAAAGAAAATGCTGCACGGCTATTTAGGTACTCAGCAACACACGATGGGCCTGCTGGCGATTTGCAAGCTTTCGGTCGGGACGAAGAAGAGGACGGACGACGCAGACGACGAAGAGGACGCGGACGACGAGGAAAAGGAGGTCGAGAGTCGAGCGACGACGACGAAGAAGAAGTAGTAGAAGAAGAAGATGAAGATGCACCTGGCAACGGCAAAACAATAGACAACAACAATTCACTGACTCCATTTGTACAGTTTTTTTGTAGCTCGAAAACAATCCGCAATTTGCACGTCTCTGAAACCAACTGGAGCTGTGTTTCAAGCATTGTGTTACGGTGAGTTTGTGATCTTGACAGACCGACAGTTAAGGAGAAGGGATTATTAAAGAGAAGAAGAAAACAGAAGAGAAGGGGGAGAAAAACGAGAGAGAGAGAGAGAGAGAGAGAGAGAGAGAGAGAGAGAGATGGAAAGTGAAAGGATACGGATGGCAGTTGTTATGAGAACAGTGGAGGATTCTTTCGTGGCCGGGGTTTTGGTTGCGATGGCCTGATGAATCTGCCATTAGAGAGGTAGAAGTGATGTCTGTTGCTGATGCATTGAGTTGTAGCAGCGGTTCCTCCTCCAAGGAAGAGCCTGGCGACGAGCAACAAGAACCAACGGGCGGCGGGGACAAATTCTCTGTCTCTCGGCAGCTATCCATGAGGTTAGAGCTTTGTTTTTTTTTCTCACTGCTTCAACGCCTCCCCTGATGTTTCTCCTTTCTCGCATTGTTGTTCCACTTGCTGTTCCTAGAAGATCAACAACTCCTGCAACTTGTGAGGAGTTTGCTTCGCACTAGTGCACTAGTTCTCAATAGCGGTGCTCTCGTGTTCTTCTTCTTCTTCACACTAGAGGCAGGTTTGCGATGTACTACTACACAGTTGATAGATGCTTCCTGGATCGTTGTCATCTCATAAGATCCACTGGTATCATATGCACAGATGCTTGAAAACAGATCCTTCAAACTTCCATCAAATCCTTTGCTCTTCTTAGCCATACGTCTTCCCAACTTGCTCTTGTTTCTTACAAATTTAGACAATAGCCTGGGCTCAGTATTGCTTCCGATACCTGTCCGTAACAAACCCTTTTCGGTCAAACATTGTCCTTTTATTTCAAGCTTTGAAGACAGTAAAATGTACAACCAGATTTTGCAACAGAATTGCCTTCTGTACACAAATTCATGAAGGAGCTCACACATTCCCACTCTGGAGATTCTTTGCTTCAGTAATCCTGCAATCTCTCTCGGTCATACTTTCAGAGATACTGCAACATTGTGGGTGGATTGTTAATCTTGTTGTTGTCAACATGTGGTAAGGCACCAACAGTCCTTGTTTTGGGAGTTTTGGAAGGTTTGATGCATTCTTTGGTATCATAGGCCAGCAGAGAATTGGTGCTCTAGAGTTTTCACATGAATGTTGATTCTTGTCTGTAGGGTCATGTTTCCAAAGAGAGCTTGTTTCTTAAGCTTATGCTCCACAGCAATACTGCTTTTGTTTATCTCACAGTAATCTGTAAGTTTCTTCTCATGGTAATGAGGGAAACACTAATCCTACAAGTGCTGTAGAAAGGCTGTGATGTAGTGGTGAATGGATTTACATCTTTGGCATCTAAGATTAGTTTGATTTCTTTGACTACAGGAAGTCCAGGACACTATCTGAGCATGAGAAGGACAACAACTTGAGTGGTCCCTTAGGTGTGCCGAGATTACCAGTTACAACAGCACTGAGCCCCCTAACACCATTGAAGTGGAAATCCATCCAAAGAGATGATGTTGGGAAAGAGGCACAGAAAGGCAACAGGGATGTGGTGACCAAATCAGTTGCTTCTCAGCCTGAGGAAGTCATAGAAGAGCAGCAGTCACCTATGGTGTTGACAGGTGGGAACCAAAGTGTTGACCTGCAGGCCAAAGGTAGTGTTGGAACAATACCAGCAATTGGAGAGCAAGCCATAGAGCAGAGCAGTGGGGGAGAAGCTTTTGGACTCGAGAGGTGAGGTCAATGCATCTATGATTGATGCATTACATCCATGTCTTGGTCTGGAAAGTGGTAGGCGGCCTGGAGAGAGTTTGTTTTTGACAAGTAGGCTCTATTTTGACCTCCTTTCTAACCAGTTAAAATTCTGAAGGTTTAGCTCAAGCTTGGCTTCCATGTGCAGGAAGGTTTCAGCAGGGGATGAAACATCTGTCACAACAGTTGACTTTCTAAGAGCAAGGCTTTTAGCTGAGCGAGCAGCTTCTAAGGCTGCTAAAGAGCATGTGCAACAGATCACAAAGAAAGTGAGGTTTTTGACTCAAACTGATCAACGAATCCTGTCAACATGAGCCTGCATGCTTTTGCTGTTCTCATCTGTGGGCCAGTTTTGCTGCATTTTTTTCACTAAATCTTTTCATCCCAGGTGGTTGAATTGGAAAGAAAGTTGGAGCAGGAAACTCTACTGCGTAAAAAAGCTGAAGCAGCTGAACAAGAAGCTCTCTTGAAACTGAAAATGAAAAGGGAGGAAGTTCTCACGACTCGGAGCTCAACAGAAGTTTCAGATACCACACAAACTTTAAATGTTGGAGAAGAGGCTCAAAGGGGAGCAGAAGATCAAAAAGACCTGGTGGAGCCTTCTGTTGTTGAGGAACAGGGAACAGATGCAGCAGGGGCATCCAATCAGATTCATTGGGAATCTTTGCTGCAACCTGGGGATGTTGATGAGAAGACAGAGAAGGCTATGAGCAACTCAAAGTCAGTGCAAGACTTTTCCACCAGTGATGAATCTGATGTGATGTCCACTCCTGGGACAGGACTGAAGACATCACAGCCTGAGACAAATTGGCAAGAAACAAGGTGGGGCCACATAAGCAGCTCATGCGATAATCTTGTTTGCATCCTTGTTGGCTCATGTTTTCTAATATACAGAGTACAATGGCTACAGATCTGGAAGGGAGGAACGGTTGCGTAACTTGTGGCATCAGATCACAGAGGAGTTGGCAGTCCTTGCAGAGTATCAAAGTCAAGAGGAGCTTCCAAATTGGATGGGACAGTTACCTGCAATCCTACAAGATATCATTCCAGAAACCTTCAAAAATTCTAACCTGCAGAATAGTGGCAGTGGCAAGTCAGAGGCAAGCATGGATGGACCAATATCTGAAGTTGACACAGACCAAGATCGAAGCATTGCTAGGAACCAAGATGGAGAGTCTTCAGAGGGCACAGAAGATAGGTCACTCTTGCTCTCATCTGCTGAGGTTTTGCATCTGAAAGATTCAGGCCCTCAGAAGTTGGATGCTGATGATAGCAGGATGCAAACAAAAGGTAACTTGATGTAACACATAAGCTATTCATTGCAGTGGAGAGTTAAGCTGTGTTGAAATGCATGAATAGTTGCTAATAGTGCTTTGTCAATATGCAGTACACAAAGAATGTGGTCATGTGTTGGGTGCAGATCTACAGCTGAAGTCAGACTCTGAGGCCAAGAAGGTGGCAGAGCTAATAGAACGATATGAGGCTCAGGAGAGTCTGCAGCGAGAATGGGAGCAGAATTACTATGCTCAACAGAAGCTGGACAGGCTGAAGGTCCCTCCCATGTACCTGCTTCTAGTCTACATTTTGGTCAGAGTAGGAAGTCTGAAGTTTTCCTTCCTCATGTCTCATGTTTTCATCAAGCTGTAATTTTTTCTCCTGACAGGTTGGAAAATGCAAGTCCAGAAAGGAAGGACATTCAAGTCGTACCAGTAGTGAGGCTGGAACCCCACCTGGGCCACAGCTAAATTTTCAGCATGGAGCTCTGACAGAGACAACAATAGACACACCAGATGCTGCACCCTTGCATGATCTACTAACGAGCCATGAAGCTGACAGTGAGAAAGTGGACTTGCACCCTCATGTTGATGCTTTGTATATGCATTCAGACTCTCCTTCCATGATATTAGAGAGAGTGGACATACCAGTGTCAGCAAACGTTCAACTTGAGGCTAAGGATGGAGAGGAGGACACATGGTTAGGGCCGCAAGAGTCAGGACTAGAGAAGTCAATAAACCCCACTCATGGATCCTCAGGCACTAGGTTTGCCAGATTCAAAGGCCATGGTAGACAGCTGGAGAAAGAGCCAAGTGATTTGAACTATCCACAGGCTACCTCCCATGAGAGGAGATTTCATGAGGATGTTGTATCTTACAGTGGAAGAGAACTCTTGGATGTGGAAGAGGTGCGCAATCCTCAAGGGGTTTTCTCAGAAGATGTTCACCGAAGCAGTTTTTCAGATTTCAGGGGTATGTCATCAATCAGGGATGCTTCTGGTGAAGAACTAGGTCAGGGTCAGCTTCAGGTGCAGAAGGACAGAGGAGAGCCTGTTAGCCCATCTGTCAGCTCCAATGGAGGCCATTCAAGGGCTGATCTTTCCTCTGGTTACCCCTTGAGGGACAGTGAAAGGGGAAGGGAGAAGAATCGCAGGCGAAGAGAAGGCATATCCAGAAGTGGCATACGAGAGGGAGCTCATGGAAGTAAACCAAGACCACAAGCAGATAATAATGGCTGGAAAGGTGACAACGACTTGCATTACAGAGAGAAGCAAGATTTCAGTGAAATGGGCTTTCAATACCGACAAGACATTGAAAACAACAGACAGGTTAGGTGCAATTTACACCAACAGACAGATATTGTCAGTCAATTGAGAACTGTTCAAAACTTGCACACTTTTACGTGTAATTCACATTCTGCTGTCCACATACTCATAGAAATTTTTCTCCAGATATTCCAGAGCTCAGGGTACCCTCATCATGTGCAGGCTGAAGATAATGGAGGAATGCCAGATAACACAATTCATGCAAAGGCTGCCCCACCTCTCAGCCTCAGCTACCCCAGCCAGGACACTCCAAAGAAGGATACTCATAAACCTCACGCATCACTAGGTCAAGCAAGTAGCAATGTGAGTGACGTTCTGCGAGCATTGCAGATAGCCAAGCTGAACATTCAAGGCTTGGGTGTGAAGAAGGGCACCAGTCCCTTTCTCACAGCCAATGAATACAGGTGAGATTGACCATGCAGAAATGAGTCATACATGAAATAGTCTCCCTGCAAGAATTGTAGCAACCAGTGGGTGTGGAAGATTGCCCTTGTATAAGTCTGTGCAAACTTAGTACATTTTCAATCATCTATGTGCAGTGTGACTACTATTTGCACCTTGGATCTTTCCAGCACATGACTAGCCATGAAAGGAATATGTTCTACCACAGTGAAGATTCTGGAGACTGACTGAAAGTGTCCATTGGGTGAGGGGTGTGTGCAGCAACACCGGAGGAGGCCTTGTTTCAAGAACAGGATATGGAGTTTCAGATGCTGCTGGACAGTACATAGGTCCCACAACAGACACAAGATTGCAGCAAAGGTTCATAAATCCACATATTATGGCAAATGGTTGTTCAATAGTCGGCTCGCCAAGTTCTACAAGTAGCTCAGTGTATAACAGTCCTGGTGCAGACATTGTGAGTAGGGACACAAGGGATGCAGAGAACAAAAGGGCAGATGGCAGGAGTCTCATCAACAACCATGGACATAGCAGCAGCAGCAGCAGCTTGGTCGACAAGATGACAGTAGGACAGGGCATTCAGTTTTTCTTTCCTCCACGTTCATGAGAGCTCTCTCTACATACTAGGTCAGATGATTTTCCCCCTCCCTTTACAGTAGTTTTGTGTTCTCATATATAGATCAATAGATAGATGCTAATGTTCAGATTTCTTTGCTCCACATGCATGGTAAGGTCCATGCAGTGTGTGCATGTGTGTAAGGAGCCAGCCTGTTCTCTCTCTCTCTCTCGCTCTTTTGTTTGTCATGCATAATATAGAGGTCCTTTGGTCACAGAAATTCAAAAAAATTTGCAAGATTTGGCACTTATATTTGCCTACAATCATGATTGATAAAATGCATCCTCCCTCATAAAATAGATGAGCCCTATTGCCTAAATGTTTTCTTCATGACATGACATGAGTCAGTAATTCTAATAGTCATTACCCAGGTTGCTGCTGGTATATGTATCAGACAAGTAGATACATCTTGTTTTTGCAAATGCATTAAATTCATGTCTGTGAACTGGCTGTCTGTCGGAGAGAGATAGATATTATGAACTGCTTCCTAGCAAGTTCCCAGGACAACCCCTGGAAGCTGAGACATATGGATGATCTGTAGCCAGAATGTGCTCTAGGGGTGTGCTCACTGGTGTAAAAGGATCATTGACAAAATCAGCTGCCACTGCTGATTCTGTCATTGAAGAGAGAAACTAAACCTGCTGAGGAGCTAGGCATGTCCTTTACAGCCTAACACATGTGAGTCCTTCATGGCATCTTTCAGTGGACCTTGCAATGTAGTCAAGATTTCATTGTCCAGAACCGGAGGAGTTCGGATGCTTGAGATGGAAGACCTTCTTTTGTCTTTGTGCAACATAGACTCCTGAAGATCCTCCTTGTACTAAAAAGACTGTCCATAAAGTGGCAGAAAATCAAGTCCCTCAAGTGTGCTGATCGAAGCATTCCTTGAATGTGGCTTTTTAACCAACTAACATCCCAACCCTGGGCCATAAGACCTTGAAAGACGATCCCAAAAAGTGGCCCAACAAAGTATGTACCAAAATATGGCTGAGTGAAGAATTGAATTGTTCAGTTGTGGCCTTTTAATACCCCTAACCATCCATCCATAGGCCATGCATGAGACACCCAGAAAGACCATCTACAAAAGTGGTTCCATGATGTTTGGACTTGTGCTGCAAGAGTTCTTGAAATATTGAATGATTTCTTCACAGAAAATTAAATTAAACCAGAGCTCAAAATTTCCAAGGAATTGGAATATGCTTTTGGTGTTGTTGGAAAGATCTTAATGAGCAGATTTGGATTCAGAATGTGGGAGATGTTGAGCTTTTAAGTGATTTCTGCCGCTGAAAATTCAAATAAATTCCAAAAAGCCAGGTTTTAGAAGGACAAATCAGTTGAGGACATGGTAACACTTGGGCCAACGGCACAGGCCACCCGAGTAGACCAGACCTTAAAACATGATCCACAAAATTGGCCAAGGAAATGCATTATTAAAAAGTGATTGATTTAAAGTCTTCTCAAATGCCCTCTCTTTCTCCCCCTTTTTTTCCCCATCCTTCAATACATCCTTGGGGCAAATTGGAGCCACCAAAAGATTATGAAATAAGGTGGCCCCAATAGACTCCCCAAAAGTGGCTGACTAGAATAGAAGCCTTCCCCATGTTATGTGGCCTTTGACCCTGTCATTCTTGGGGCCACCTGCCAGTCCACACTAGGAGGAGAGATTTCTAGTACTCCATGTAGTCCTCAGGATATGTGGTGAAGTTTCTGCCTCTAGAACAAATTTTGTGGGGTAGGGGAGAGGGGGATTGGTGTGTGTGTGGTCAGTAATCTGAACTTTTAAAGCCTGATCGGTTGTTGTTGTCTGGAATGCAAAATTTCAAGGCTTAGATGGGTTGCTCATTGCTTAATCCCCGAATGAAATTCACCCCTCAATGCAAAATTTTCTAACTCTCACAATTTATGCTTGATTGCTTGAGATTTGACAAGAGGATACAAAGTTTCAAACCGCAAAATATTTTTTTGGTGCAAAATGCCATGATATTCAATTGGGTGCTTTCAAGCCAAAAAAAAGCAATATAGGAAATTCAATTCAGTTTATGCAAACTTTCAAGCCAAAAAAAAGCAATATAGGAAATTCAATTCAGTTTATGCAAACTTTCAAGCCTTACATTTATAAAAAAATTTAATCAATGATACTTAAAAATACCATGGATTCACAAAATTTTAAACCCTACAAAAAAAAAATTCAATACGTGAAAATTCAACCATTTGATGGCAAAACTTGAAGTTTTAAAAATTTTAATTTAGTGTGAGAAAATTCAACCCATATGATGCAATACTTCAAGTCAGATAGTGTTAATTGACCATCATGTTGGAAAGTTATTCCCACATGGTGGATGGGAGATAAGTGGGTGAAGATCTGTACCTCGTTTGGACTAATGGGGAAGGGAACCCTCACTATTTATTTTTGATATTTATTTTTCCCAAATGCTATAAAGGTCAATTCTTGAACACCCAAAAAATTCCTTGTATATTGTTTTGTCGCTATTAGAGTTCAAAGATGATTTGTAAAAATTTAGGTGGTGCTCCTATAACACTTTAAATTGTTTAAAATGAAGAAATAAGAAAGTTATAAGGTTTGAAAGTAGGAGGGGTCAAAATGAAGAAAATTGAAAAAATTTGCAATTTGAAAAAACGTATTCTCTTTCCAGCTATTTTTTAGTTAGTCCCTTGATTTTGCATTTCAATGATGATTTGTAGAACTTTAGGTGGTGTCCCTATAACACTTTAAATCGTTCAAAATGAATAAGAAATAAGAAAGTTATGAGATTTGAAAGTAGGAAGGGTCAAAATGAAAAAAACACATTTTACAATTTGTAAAAACATATTTTCTTTGCAACTTTTTGTTGGTTGATCCCTTGGCTATGTATTTCAAAGACATTTCTATAACATTTTAAATCATTCAAAATAGAGAAGACAATTAGTTGCAACATAGTTGTTGCGTCAGTGACACGTTTTCAATAGTTTTAAAATAGTTGTCATATGCAACTATAGTGCAACTCCTTCAAAAATCAAACATGGCTGATTACATATGTATATACATTATGTACAAATTATTGTATAGAAAATCCATCTTCAACTCACTTACAACTATAATACAATTAATTGATTTTCTGACATGGTAATCTATTTATTAATTCCTCGTATTTCCAAAGGGGTAATTGCATACTAGTTGTAATACCTAAGGGGTAGTTGCAAAATAATTGTATATGAGTTTTGTTTTAGCTCTAGTTGTAAGGTAATGCGGTTTTGGCAAACACAATTTCTCATAGTGATGGATGATTGGAATGTATCATGTTCTTCACATGAACCAAGACATGCAAACAAACATCAAAGCTTAGCATGGAGTTGTAAAACAATCATTGAAACATGATTCAAGAAGAACCAAAGGTTAGTGAGTTAATTAATTCATGTGGCAATTAATTAATTTCATGTTTCTCCACTATCTTCATGTTCAAAAAATTAAAATAATGGTTTCATTGTGAATGCCAATGTCCACAAGATAATGAAAAATTGTATTTTGAAGGCACATGTTATCGCGAAGTCTATGTTGAGTGCCCTAATTAATGATTGGCAACCTTTGTTTCTTATGTTCACCAAAAGTTTTACTCATTGGTATGAAGTTCCCATCCCTATTCAACTATGCATGTTATTTTGAATAGGCAATTCAAGGCAACTTTTGCAAACATCAAATTGTAATCATTTTGCACAATGTTTACATTTCAACTTCTACCTTCTTTGAACATTGTGGATCGTACTATGGTTATCATTGTGGGGGATGAAATGGTTGTTCATTAGGCATAGTATTTGTGAAGAAGATGATGATGATGGACATGTAATCTTTTGTGAACCTTGTCATACCTTCCCAATCTCCCAATAACAACACACCCAAGGAGGAGGAAGAAAAAGATAAGGAGCCTTTGAACATAGGGTGGCCATGAACAAGTTTATGTCAAGTCACTAGATAATCACCAAGGTTGTTGCAAAAAAATGTCAATTGGGAAGGGAAGTGTTTTGTGACCATGCCACAACCATATTGCATAAAGTGTATGCCAAGATTGTGAGCATATGAGGATTTATGCACTTCATGTGAACCACACTATCGATGCCATTCACCTGAATGTTGTATTTGAAAAGGTTGATGATGGAATCCCAAATATCGGAAAAAAAAACAAAGGATTGGATTGAGAAGTATGCATGCGCCAACTGAGATTCAAGACTTGTTTCATTTCATTTCATTCTTGAGTTGTGAAATCTTGCAAAGACCAACTGCTAACAATAGTTGCATCTAAGATTACCAAATGAAATGTTTGCTTGCTTTTGATGTCGATTGACAAAAGTGGGTATTAGAAGAAAAGTTTGATTCCTACAACTATGTCCAAGAATTGAAAGAGCACCTCAATCTGTGAACCCATCAAGGCATTAACTATTTTGAACCCAATCTTGATTTCATTTGTTGTTTTTTCTCCTCCCTTGCCAAGAATTTCAAGAAGATGTTCATTAGGGCCTTGCTAGAAACCCAAGCCCATAAACATTTCATTATCTTTTTTCCTCCTTCAAGAGCTTGTTTTTGTTTCCCCTCATTTGTTGTTTTTTTCCCATTTCCAAGTAATATTGTTCCTCCGTGGCCACCACACAACACATGGGTGGGATCTTTAACTAATTATCACATTTGTTTGATGAGCACAATTACTAATTTTTGAGTTTTTTCCTTCTTCAAAAAAAATAATTAAATGCACAGTTATAATTTTTTTGAGTTTCTTTGTCAAGGAAAAGATTCAATGCACATAAAACAAGCATGCAAAAGTAGTCCAAAAAGGTATCCCTTGACATTGCAATCCTTTATTTTTTATATAAACGTAAGAAAGTAAATTCAAAACTTCTTCAAGTATCATTATGAAATCATCATGCGCTTCATTAAGTTTATAGTAAGTTGCATACTAAGTTCCAAAAACTTTGTTGTAAGAAAAATATGTAATAAGTAGGTTTAAAATTAACTAGGTAAAATGTGTCAAACTTATTTTTTAGTTAGAGATTTAGCAATATATAATTTAACTATACAATTTTTAAAAAGTAATTAATACATTTTAATGTGCGATCAACTTGAGGTTACCAAAAATCTAATTAAAGTATTACTTTCATTTACTTGAAACCAATTTGAGACACTTATTTAAATCTACTTGCATTTTCAAAATCTAATTTAAATGCATATTTAAAACCTAAAACCTAATATTATTATACTAAAAAAAAACTCATATTGATCATTAAATTTTTAAAAATATTCAAAGCTTTCTATATTAAGATTTACTTTGGGGTTATTTTCACTCCAAAAAACCAAAGATCACAAATTGGCCTACTTTAGCATGCTTACATTGCATAATTATCATTTTTTTGGTTTCTTTTATAAGGAAAATATTCAATGTACAACTATTCATTTCTTGAGTTTATTTTTGAAAATTGATTTTGTCACATGTTAAACGTTGTGTGTGGGTGAGGTATTATTTTGTAGTGTTTGCAAGCTAGAGATGGTTCATTTTTGACCAAAATTTTGAATCCCTAATAGTACTTTTCATAGTGTGTTGTCCAATAATGACATTGTGACATTCAAAAATGCAAACTCCAACTTGTAAACATCCTTTTATTTCTTGTCATGTGTATACATTTCTCCCATTACTCACCATCATCAAAAATTGAATTGCATTTTTCAACTTTGAGCTCCATAGTTCATATACAATTAACCAATTTCACCTACAATAATGTTGAAAGCAAAACAATCCCAAAAACAAATCCATCCATCCTTTATTTATGCATCTCCCAATTTATCAACAATTCATAAGAAGTTTTTCCAATGTCTTGTCAAATTGGGTTTGTGTTGTTGGGAGGAGTGTTTTGGGATTTGTTATTGTGAAAATTCTCTCTACAAAATAATCCCATGAAATTCTATTATGGGGGGGGGACATTTTTTTTTGAATTTACAAAATATGTGGGTAAAAATATAAGGTCCCATATATTGGTTGTTGGGTAAAGAAAAAATTAATTAGTTCTATAATAAGATTGTCTTTATTTTGAAAGCAATATATAAGTAATATAGGGTATGCATTAATATCCTTGATATTAAATTAAAAGAAAAAAATATTCTTTAAACATTTTAGGTATATTAATTGTTGGTAGGTTCAATTAGTAGGTTAGTAAATGATCTAATATTCATAAATGAATTAATAACCAAACATGGAGGTTCATGAAGTGAACATGGAGGTATGCAAAGTGAAGGATCCTTTCACATCATTTTGAAAAACTTGTACACTTTAGATGAATATTTTGTTATACCAATTATTTAGTTAGTTGGAGGATATGTTAAATACATATGGTATGTTAAAAGAATAATATTCTTATCACATGATCTTACTATGTTTAGTTGCATTTTCAACATCATTATTCACAACTTCAAATTTGTTTAAAATAATAATAAATAAATAAATATAAAACATCAAAATTTGATGCAAAAAATAAAAATAAAATTTAAGGTGGTTTAAATATGTGCTTATTTGAAAATTGGGTATCAATAGGGTGGGAAAAAAATTGCTCCACATAATACGCCTCAAAAAAATACCTTGTTTGATGGAGGTAATGTAAAATTTTAAGACTTAATGTCCCCCTTAGGTATGTATTTTAGTAGATTAGATCCAACCTTTTTTTAATGAAACAAATTTTCTAAATTTTCTTTTGGAAGGGTTTCAATTGCAAAAGTTGAAAAAAAGAATGTAAAAGTTGTCAAATTTTTATATTTGATTTTTAATAAATAGCCAAAAATGTAGAAAGATGACTAAAGGTTTGGATTTTTTTGTATTTGGTTTGTAGTTAGATTTGGCTAAAATCTTCCTATGGATGATTGTGACATTGGTTAATCATAACAAAATTTAGAAAAAAAACACTATTTGAATTTGTGTTATTGTAAATATTACAATGAATTTTTTTTTGCAAATTCCCATGAATATATCTTAGCACATTTGATTTGTGTGGTTGGAAATTGAGCTAATATTGTTAATTGCATAATCATCCATTTATGTTTTTGTTTATAAAATGCTACAAGGTTTGTTTCTTTACATCATTGTTTTCACATGGAAGATGAATTTTTCAATTTTAATTTTTTTTAAAAATGTAAACCTTTCAAGTTTCACCATTTAAAATTAAAACCTCCATTATTTTATGTTGAGGAAAGCATGCTCAAAGCCGCAACTCTCAAATTAGGGATGCCTATAAGGGTAGGCCTTCCTTTACACATGAACGTCAAATAGTCTTTATAAAAATTTCACCGTTTAAATGATGTTGGCAAGTTCTTAGATTTTGACATGTTCATGTCCAAGTTATGGGTTAGGTTTTAAGGTTTTTGGACCAATGGTTTTGAGTTCTATGAAAACTATTAGTGGAACGTATCAAAATAATTGATTTCTTTTCAAAATTGAATCAGAACTTGAACCAAAGATTTTTGTTAAGGGAGAATTGTGTTATCCTTGTTAAACAAATTGGACAAAAATGGGATATGAATGTCTAACAAGGTGGACATAGGAGTAGCAAAATAGAATAGGTGAGTTGATTAGGACCCATGAGATGTTTTGAATTGAAGCTTATGATGATTTCTAGAGAAGTTTTGTAAATGGTTGGACATTGGAAGATTAGGAAAATTATGATCATGGAAAACAAGGAGTAGTTTTTGAAAGATACATAACAAAATTATGTTAGAGTTAAAGATCAATTTTGATGGAGAAAAACATTGATACTAGAATGAAATTTTGTTTCATGTTTTTTATTTACTTAATATGACAGGCTTTGATTATGTTTTCATATCATTGCAAAGGCAATAATTGTGTAGATATTTACTCTATAATGCATTTTTGGTTGAATTTTACTTTTGATTTTTGTAGTTATTATATAGACTATGTATATTTGAAAATAACATGTTAAGTACAAAATTTTAAATAAAATAATGTTAGAATATTAATATTTACCAAATTTTCCTTTTTAAAATAAAAATATAAAAAAAAAATATAATCTCATAAAAAACAAATTTGGTTTTATATTTTAAGGAAGTTTTGCATTTGATTAATTGTACATAATTAATATCACATAATCTCTATTTTGAACTATGTGTATTATTTGAACAAACTAATACTACACCTTTAAAAACTTGAATAATTAATTCTATGTAATGGTTCAATGAAATCGGATTTGGTTTTAACATTAGACCAACTCTAAATTCTTTGTGAAAATGGCTAGAACTAAAGGTTTCAAAAATCCAAATAATTAGTTTCAAGACTAAATTGAAAGTTTCATTAAAAAAAAATTAACACCAAAAATTCCTTTTGAAATTAAGAATTGAACAAAACAAGTTCAAACACCCATCTCACATCATATATATATGTATATATATATATATATTGTAGATTTGTCCACAACTAATACCTCTATTACAATCTTGGTTCAATATTCAACTTTGCCATTCTTTTCATTATAATTCATTAAAATGGGTTCATTTTTTCACACACCACTATTGCTATGCATATGTCATAACCTATTTAAAACCCTTTTTGTTAATCCCACATTTACAACCAATTAACACGTTACTCTCTTAAAATCATGTTTAAAATGAATGGGAGTAAAAAAAATTTCACTTTTAAGGTGACTTTTTAAATGGTCTTAGTTTTTAAATCATTAAGTTTTGTTTTGGTAGTGTGAGCCCATCACATTTGTTGTTCAAATTGAGATTTTTCCAATAATTTGGAGATTGTGTTATTTGAAAATCTTTTGGTCCCCCAAATGACATGATGAACATTTGAAATTCCTTGAGACTTCCCATTTGAAATGTTCTCTTGTCCTTAACTCCTAGAATGGGATTTCATTTTGGGATTCATACAAGCAATTTGACAAGGTGGGAAATGTGTGACAATGTGTTTCATTCCATCAAAGCTTACACCACATCTCATACTTTGCGTTTGACATTACCTCAAACGCAATTTGTCTTTTGACTTTGATTCATCCTAAGAAAAAAAAGGAGATTGAATTGTTATCAACCTTGGTTGCTTTATTAACATCTAAAGCTAATTATATGTTAGCATGTTTTTAGTATTCTTACACTCTCCTCTTGAATAATTGCATGACAATTTTCATTTAAAAAAATGAATGTTGTTCAATTTTTAAGTCAGATGAAAAAATTAGGTTGAATGAACAAAAATGTGATAGGGTTTTTTTTTTTTTTACAATGTATTTTTAAATTGTCTTCCATGCTTTGTTCAATCTCCTTTGTGTTGTTGCATGAAACTAGAGCTTTGTGCATTTATCACCACGTGTGCTACGTGTGATTTCAATTTGAAATTTCTCACATCCACAAATAAACACATGAATTTGTCGTGGTCCACAATAGTTTTAGGTGACAATGAATTTTTTTTTTTGTTTTGAAATTTTCTCCTTTTTTTTTTTTTTTTTTGGTTGTAGATCACAATATTTAATTGCTTTCTTTTTGTTGAGTGGACAATAGAGAAATCACATGTCATAATTTTCCAATCAATAAAAAATAAATCTCTTAAAAAAATAAAAATTAAAAAATTAAAAAAAATATATAAGGAAAATTGTCTTTTGCAACTTGTTTTATGCAATTACACATGTCGTATATGCAACTTTAAAAAAAAAGTTGCATTTGACATTTTATAATTGTATAAAACATTTGTAATTGCATAAGATAAGACAAGTTGCAAAAGACAAATTTTTTTTTAAAAAAATAGTAGAAGCCGACCCCATATAAGCCCCCCATTCCCCAACTTAATTCCTGGTGGTTGGTTGGTTGGTTTGATTACATGTTTGTTTTTTTGTGGCTCTGTTTTTGTTTGGATTCTAATCTTTTGATCCAAATTTTACATTAAACTCCATCAAATAGGCCCCACATAAATAATAATATGGTGTGTGGAAGGCTTGTAGAGTAGGTACCATATGATTCGCTATGATTTGTATCTGGCCTTTTTCAGTCTGTGGACTGCGCGCGTTTCAGCACCGCACAAAACACACTACTGGGTCCGGGTCACATGGAAACCGCCTATCGCCCGTCATCCGTGGCCCGAAACCCACGGCATATTCCATAATGTACCCACAAAAGCCGGAGCTATTATAGCCCCACCTTAACCTAGTCTAGTGACTGACTGGTAAGTAGTAACTTAGTAGTAGGATGGATGAAATTCGTAATTCGTAACTAGTAATTGTACAAGGGGTGAAAACGTATTTGTGGTTGTTTTTCAAAAATAAAATAACACAGTGTTTAAAAATAAAACACTAAGCGTCGACAATGGACGAGTCTTATCACGCCACTTCAGCAGTGACTCACTCTTTTAGATGACGTGCAGCTGTATGATTGGTGGTGATTTGCCACGCGGCAATGAGGTCAGTTGTGTTTACTGCTGCCTCTGTTCCGGTTGTCGTTGTTTGGTCGTTGTCTTGGGCCGTAATTAAAGATTAAAAAAAAAGAAGTAATAAACAGTTTTTGGGGGGTAAAATAAAATTTGTGTGTTTCTGGTAAATTTCTTGCGAAGTTACGAGTTACCGTCCGTGCGTAGCTAGTTCCTCGTTTGCGACTGCTCTTGTTCGCATTCGTTGGTTTGCACTGGACTGTTTTCGGACAGACACGGGGAGAGAGAGAGAGAGAGAGAGAGGCAGAGAACGAGAGACAGATCGCGAGAAAGAAAGGCAGAGATCCATAAACAGACAGACAGATCGAGACGGGCAAGACGGACTTTGAACAGATCAGCAGCTTTGGTTCGTGGAGTGGAGAAAACAGCGGCAAATCTTTTGCTGTAAGTGGCCTGGAGGAATTTTTTAGGCAGGAAGAAGCGAGACATCACACTGAAGTCAAAGCGAGAAAGAGAGACAGAGAGAGACAGAGAGAGACGGAGAGACAAACGAGATAGATAGACACAGAGCCGGCTTCGATTTTTGCTTGAAACTCGTCTTGTTCTTCGTCTATCCGGACGGTATGCCTCAAACACCTTCTTGTATTGTTGTTTGTTTGTTTGTGCGTTTTCTCTTCTTCTTTTCCCCCCCTCTTCCCTAGGGCGGGGTTATTGTTGCTGAAGTATGATTCTTGATTTTCCTTCAGGAAGTATTGGAGGGAAAATCACAGAGGGCGAGAAAGAAGAGTAGGCTTCAAGTTGCTCGTTTCTAAGGAAGAGACTTGTAGAGAGAGAGAGAGAGAGAGAGAGAGAGAGAGAGAGAGAGAGAGAGAGAGAGAGAGAGAAATGTTGTTCTTGAGGAGGTCTGGTTGTTATTCTTCTGTCGAGAAGAAAGGATCTTCTTATTGCTGTTGTTTCGTTGAGAACCGTTGTGCGGTTTTTCCGTTGGACAACGCTATTTGGCTTTAGTAAGCGCTGACTGTAAATTGGACTTTGCGTAAGCTATGCTTTCCATCGCGCTAGTCAGAGATTTCTTTGGTGTTTCCTACGGTTTTTTTCCGCGTCTGCAAGGCAATGTCTCAGACTCTTTGTCGCCGAGAAAGGATAGAACTAGTCTTGAGAAGGTTTGATTCGCTGCAGTTCATCTGGTAAGGACTCTTGTTGCCGTTCCGGATTGTGGAAGAAATCGCAACCGTTTTTTCTTTTTATAAAGTTTTCGTGAGTTCTATTGATCTGGATTCGGTAAGCATCCAGGGTACATTGCGCCTTGTCGAATGTTTTTCTTTGGATAGCGCTAGTCACAGGCTGTTTTTGCCTCTTTTTCATAGTTTGAATCAGGAAAAAAACGAGAAAGCTATGACTTGTTCTTGAGGATGAGGTTCAATTCTCTATAATTCCCCTGAAAAGGACTCTTTTTTTCTGTTTTGGATGTGGGAGAACTCGTAACTGTTTTGTAATTTCTGTGGATTTTGTTATTTTCGACCTGGTAAGCAGCCATGGGACATTGGACTTTGTGTGGAGGGCTTCCTTTGTATACAACTATTCACGTGCAGTCTTTGCTTGATTTTGCTGTTTGAATCAGAGGTTCTTGCCCTGCTTGATTGGGATGAAAGATTGAGGAAAGTTTGACCGGATCATGTCCTTGAAATCACTTGGAAAACAGTAATGTCTTTTGTCAAGCAATTGGAGCTCTGTTGTTGCTGTAATACATGTGGAGAATTTGGAAATCAGAAAGATGCAGTTGAAATTATTGGAAGGATGGCATGATCTAATGTGATTCTGAAGACTTTCATCAGAAAAATTCTTACCAAGATGCTTATCAAGTACATGATCATGGTGGAAATTTTGTTTGCAATCTATAGATGTACATTACAGTCTTTTTGGGGGATGGGTTGGGTTGGAGATGGAAGAAGCATTTGAGTGATGGGTGGCATTGGATCTGATCTTCTGTGTTTTTCATGGTCTTGCAGAGTTCTGTGATTGCAGAAGAAGGCAGAAGAAGAGCGTGTTTTTGTGGGCTTGAGTGGAGTTCTTGGCTACCAGTCTCTGACATTATTTCAAGAGAGATTCTGAGGCTGCAGCACATACTGTTCAACTGGACTGATCTGGTGTGAAGAGAAGTAGTGTGAGTGGCAGGGCTCTGGGCTGATAGCCTGAGCCTAAACAGCAGTCATTGACACCAAACTATGAGCATCACAACCACTGCAGTACCTGTACCTGCAAGCCGCAGGGAACAAAATGCAATTCAACATGGTATATTCTGGGAGTCAGTGTTTTCTAGTTCCAAATTTTTTCTCTGTGGAGTTCATTCTTCAAATATGTCGGCAATGTAGCATTCCTGAGTTTCTTGATTGGATGAATTGGTTTATTGCTAGCAAATGAGGATATCTTTCTGTCTGTTGGAGGCAATCATCTCTCTAATGCAGTTGGAGCTTACATGGAGATCACTTGTTTGTCCAGATATAGAGGCTCTAGAAGACCCAAGGAGTGAGCGATCAGCTGGTAAAGGTACAGTTTCAACAAATTCCCAACTTCAGATATATTAGTTGTGTGCAGAGCATCTGTAATGCCAAGAAGTTTCCTCACCAAACTGGAAAATTGCACTCATTTCTGCAGGTAGTTGTGACATTTTGACACTCCTCAACCCCCTGCTCTTTGGAACAGGATAGTCTTCTTCATGGGATGTATGGTAATAGAGTGATGAGACTGGAAGTTTTTTGTTCACATTCTGTACCCATATTTCTTTGGTGACCTTTGTTTCTCGTTGACAGGTAGACGGAGGCGAGCAGCAGCAGAGCAACGCAGAATAGAGCAGCAGCGCTGGGGACAGTATCTGATTGATAACCAGGATAGAGGACAATACCTGAATGATAATGAGGATGGGGATATCACTGTGGTTGCCCCTAGCCGTGCAAGTAACCGAAGGCGCGCCCGGCGATCCTCCCGACGAAACTCTGCAAGAGATGACTTGGAGAAGTACTTGGATGGCCTTGCAGATGGTGTATCTGAGACTGCACTGTCATCCCATCCCAATGATTTGGAGCTAGACGTTGCATTGGGTAATGTTAAGTTCACACTCCCCAGAGATATTGGGAGACTTTGGGCAGGGGCCTGAGAAGATATTGCTGGTGCTTTAAAGCTGACATTGTGTTGAGAGGTAGGCATGGGTCTCAAAAGTAATCTGTGCATTAGTCTTTGTGGGTCCCAGCTATAGGCAACACAAAATTTAGTCCATTACAATGTTGGTTTTGGCTTGGTAATTGCAGATCCATTTGGCTTGCCATCTGATTTTATGTGCCTTGGTGGGTGTTCAATTGTAACAGCGTTATCTCTCTCACTTTCAGACTCAGGTGCTGTTGGCGTGAATGGAAGAGCACAAGCACCTTTCATCACTGACATGACCTATGAGGTGTGTGGAATCCAATTCACACAGTTGTGTTTGTGATTCTCTGTTGCAAATTCCTTATATCAGTGGTATGAATGACCTTGAGTTTGATGCAATGGGTTGAAATGATTTCACTTTTGGCCTTGCAGAGTCTCGTGCAACTGGAGGATGTCCGCTGTGTAGCATCTTCAGCATTGGTCAATTCGCTGCCTGTCTACACCTTCGCTAAACAGGAGCCAGTGGGTCCTGACCAGACCTTAGAGTAAGAATTTATGCCTTTGTTGGAAAAGGGTTATGCTAGCATGCAGCATCTTTGGTCTTCTGTGAGCAAAGTTTGTTTGAGAAATTTCCAAGTGTGGTTATCAAAACTTGCCTCTTGCTTTGAAGTTTTCTGAGGATCAAGCCAGCGCTCAATTTTGTGGCTGGGGTGTCTGGGTATTTTAGGGTGTGTGTCATCTGCCAGGGAAAGTACGAGGATGATGAGATGCTTCTAAAACTACCATGCCGCCATGAATTCCATCAGGCTTGTGGTGCAAAGTGGTTACTTGACTACTCAAAGCTCTGCCCTGTTTGCAAGCATGACATCAGTGAGGAGGCAACAGAGTCAAGCTCTTTCATGTAATTAATTTGTTGGACTGGGAGCTGGCCTTAGCTCTTCTTGTCCCCACAGGTGCTCATTGTTAATACATTCTTCAGTACATAGCAATCAACTTTCAGGCTTAAGAGAAAGCCCTTTTTTCCATGCAAACAAGTTCTAGGATCATAGACAAAAGCCCTCTTTTAGATTTGTTGTCAATAACTACCTACCTCCAATGCTCCATGTATCCTTCACACTTTCTCACAGTTGATATGTAAAGAGAATGTCCCAAGTTTGCAAAACTTTGAAAATAAGTGAATTTGTATACCTAGCCATCTTTGATTGAATTGAACAATGTAGAGATTAAGTGTTTTCTTTTCTGTAATATGGGGTCATGGAAGTGGGTTGGTGGGTGTGGCCAAAGGATGAGGAAAATTCAATCTGAGTCACTTTTTTGGTGACTTTTTAGTTAGTCAATTTGGGGTTGCCCCTTTTTTTATGGATCAATGTGTTTCAATGTGGATGCGAAAAGAATGATGTAATTGTGCCTATGGGGGAGATATGTATAAACATCGAGATCCTCAACTCATTGGGTTAAGTCCATGTTGCTAGCAGGTATATAGGAGTAGTAGGTGTAGGAGGTTGCTAGCAGGTGGAAGGTTTAGGCCTTACCCTCCTCTACCACATCTACTTACTTATGTTTAGCCTCTGCTTTGTGATGGTTAAGGTCCCCATAGGTATGGTGAAGGGCAAGCCCCCAATAAAAGGTGTAGGTGGAGCTGAGTTGCTCTCAGGGTTCTTAGTTGCATTTCAGTAGACATGACATGTTTGCAAATTGGAAGCCTTTTGGGGTTGTTGTTGGTCGGCCATGCAAACTTACCCCATTTTTGCAAATCCAAAAGAGAGCTGAATTAAAATTTTTAATATTGAGTTAACCTCCTCCTCCTCCCTACGACTTTCATCAAAGCCTTAATTGAGTTTTTTTACTAAGCTAAAAGATGATGATATATATACTTCACAAATAGCTTGAGAAATTGATATCTGGGATGTTTGGACAAAATTGTAGCTACAGAAAAAAGGGTGACTTATTTGTTGGTTTCCATGCAAAGCAGCAGTTGTTGCTACTCAGTCATCCATCACCAAAATATGATGGATTGGTTTCATTCATGAACTACCTACCTAGTAATTTTTTTTCATTCTCAATTTCGTCCATGGTCATTAAGTTTTCATCCATGTTGATAGGACTTGATTGACACATTTGTTAGTTACTAATACACTACTAACTATGTGAATGCAACCCAATGGCAAAACTCTCAAGATTAGGTCATTTGCAATAGTAGGTATCAGCCAAAGTGAATGGGCACTCGTGGTTGCCCACTATGCATGCAGGATGGATAGTCTGTGGATGGGAAAACACTTCTTCATTGGTATACTCCTGTCCCATAGCTACCATAGACAAACCACGGTGGTTAGATATGTACAAACCAGTGTTGGCCAGTTATTGAGTTTTGACCCAGTTTATCAACCAAATTATCAACCCAGATATTAAGAACTTACCAACCGGTTATTTCTTTTCATTTTTTTTAATTACTGATTTTTGTAACCTAACTGCCTGGATTATTGAATTTTTCAAAATCTAATAACTTGCCCAGATGACTTGGTTATCATCCAGGTAAGATTATCAGTCCTAAAACGCAAAACAATTTTATGATGGAAAACCAAAAATAACAGGATTTTTTTTTCATTTTCTTTAAAAAAAAAAAAAAAAAAAAACCCCAAAATCCAAAATTAAAAAAAAAAAACAAAAAAAAAAAATTTTTTTTTTTATTTTTTTAAAAAAAAAAAAAAAAAAAAAACCCCAATATCCAGATTTTACACTAGGAGTCGAGGCCAATAAGGTTCCCTAAACCCTAAACCTATAAGGCCCGCTTTAAACTAGGAGTCAAGGCCGATCAATGTTCAACTCAAATCCAAGCATTCCTATTGGTGCAAAAGTTGAAATCAGCCCCAAGGGCTTTTACAAGTCTAGGGGGTCAAGTCTGAAATAGAAAAAATCTTTTCAATCTGCCCCAAGTTACTCACAAAATGCTCAACTTTATGGCCTTCTTGTATTGTTGTCAGCTAATAATGCCTTGATAAATACCCATCATATACCCATCATATACCCATGTACCCATCCAACACTGACCAACATACACTTGAATTCTAGCCATATTAATATTGTTTTATTAATTGATCATAATTTCCATAATGGCCCTTTTGTAGAGCAATGTTGAAATGGCCAAGGTACTTACAGTATCTCCTGTTGCACATTTACAAGTCTAAAACTCAGTTTTGCACTATTTAAACCCTAAACATCATACAAATTATAGTTTACTACAAGCAAGCCCACTAATATGCTTGTTGCTGGTGGACCTGCTCTAATAAGTTAGGAAAATAATCATGTTTCAATAGCAAAGTAGAAGAAGCTTCACCATGTCTAATGGGGTTTATTGATCTGCGTGATTTAAAAAGAGCTTCAAGGGGGTTTAATGCATGAAAGCATTGATCTTCAGAAAAAGGAAACTAAAGAAAAAAGAAAGCATTGATCTTGAACAGGCCTCGAACTAGGAAACAAAAGAAAAACTGGCGATCGATTCACATATATCATGGGCATGCTCCTTTGATAGGATTAAGCATGAAGCAAAGCCCTAGTGAACAAAACAATCACTCAAAGTGTTGTGTTACCTTCAATGCGTTGCTGTGGAGATTTATTCTACAATCTCATGGATATATATCTATGTCTAGTGAAGTGAACAAAACTCATGAGACAAAGCACAGAACCAGTATTGGGTGGTTATATCAAAGTTTTGAGAAGAAATGGATATGACTTATCCTATGGTTCCAGTTAATTGAAACTAATGAAATCAAATAGATCCATGGTCATCTATAAATGCCGTTGTGGGTTTCTAAAGCGGTTATGTATACATCTATTTTCCAGCATGCAAATAACCTATGGCTATGCTATAAAGTGGTTATATGAGACATGACTCGAAATCAGGTGATTATGTAGAAAATGCATTCAATTATAACCAAAGGATATTCAAGTGAATTCCAAAATATATCCTATATATCAACCTCAAAATTAAAAAATCATATTGAAGAAAAGAAACACAAAATTGATGATAGAATATATGAGGTCTAATTACAAAAACTCTTGTTATTGTATCTAGCATCTCAGGTTTGATCTTTTGATGTTCCAATCTGATCAGCTTCTCAGCCTACAAAACTCCTCCACTGTGCAAGGCTGCAAATTCCTACAGTCATGGCAGGGATCACATCTTTGACATGCAAGGTGAACCACTTTCTGGGTCTATATCAGAACAAAAAACCCTTTCGGCATATTATGGTTATATTACCATAAAGTTTCAGATGGATATGTTAAATTGTCAGGTATCATGACTTTCCCAATGACTCATTATCCATGAATTTCGGTTACGTAACTGGTGGACTGGCTAACAACACATCAGCATAGCGAGAAGAAGATCTGGGTGTCACAAGGAAATGTGAATTTGGAACTGATAAGATTTCTGTTTCTATAGTTGGCAGGTAGATCTGAAGAACATAAAATTGTGAGGATGTGTGTTTCTGAGTTTCTGTGTGGCTTGCTGCAACTCTAGAGGTTATATGTGAAATTGAGCAAGAACCATCTGGTCAATCTGCACAAAAATGTGATGTTTCATGGTGGAATTAGTACAATTTTTTTTTTGTTTTGTTTCCCATGATAACATCCACACTTACGATGGTTCGTTCAGGAAGCTTCCAATTTGTGGAATGGCTTTGGAGCTCATGCAGGCATTCAAAATCTTCTCAAGGGAGTTTAGCAACTCCTTTATAAGGTTTGACAGATTCATGCTTCGCAAGCAACTTGGAAGCAAGGACCTTATGGATAAAATTGAAAGAACTTACACTATTATTGTGAACTATGAATTCCAAAAATGACAGTCCCAGATGTGATCTATTCGCATTGCAGACAGAACAGAATTTGTATCTTGTGGGTCTGCAAATAGTGTCCTGTATGCATTTTATTCTTTGCATATGAAGTCCATACAAACACCACAAAAACTTATTGGGTTTCTTTTTATTACTGCAGTAGATGTTCATGACATTTGAGTAAGTAAAGGTTGGGTTGCAAAATGTATAACCTGTCCAAAAACCAGAGCATAAATCTATGTTACAGTCCTTACAACTAATTTATGTCAAATTGAAACTACCCAATTCTTCAACTAATTGAAAATAGATTGCAGAATCATGTAAAATTCTTGCTTGCTTGCCCGACTTAGCAGTCTTTCTGTTCATGACTCCAATTTGACTTAAAACTATATTATTGAGAATCTGATACCCTTCTACTCAAATTTGAGTTTTTGGGTGTTATTGTTGGAGCCATATTGTTGAGAATCTGATACCCTTTTATGCAAATTTAAGTTTTTGGGTGTTATCATTGGAACCATATTGTTGGGAATCTGATACCCTTTTATGCAAGTTTGAGTTTTGGGGTGTTATCCTCAGAACCATATTGTTGAGAATTGATACCCTTTTACGCAAATTTGAGTTAGTGGGTGTTATCCTCGGAACCATATTGTTGAGAATCTGATACCCATTTATGCAAATTTGAGTTTTTGGGTGTTATCGTTGGAACCATATTGTTGAGAATCTGATACCCTTTTCATTCTGCTCATAATGTTTGTGGTAGTCATTGCAGAAGCCTTCCAGTCCATTTTGGTGCAATGGACTGCAATGGACTGCAATGTCGCAATTCTTGATTATATACATTGGCTGCAAATTAGGCAGGAAAAAAAAGGGCTGCCCAACTAACCTCATATTGATGAAACCCTGAGATCCTGACAAGCTCCATAAAAACAAAGGGCCCAGCAAAGGGCGAAATGAAGAACAAAGAGAGAGAGAGGACCCAAGTCTGCGCCACAAGAGCAAAACCCAAACAGGGTCACAAAGGGGGCAAAGGAAACAAATTGCACACAATTTCACAAGAGGCGAACTTGCAACTTATGCTTAGACTTACTTAGCCAAAGTCAAAGCACCAAGCCCTATCCTGACAAAATACAACACATGAACTCATTTTTCAACTTGTTTAATGGCTCTGCCCTTTACTGCAGCTGAACAAAAGATTCATGAGATGTGATACAACAATGTACCTGTTTAGGGTAAAGCCTGAGTGAGGGGTGGGGGGCATTCCCAAATTGCGGGCTCCTGACCTTTGTAATAAATACCAGCAATATCAAACTGTGTAAACCCATGTTATCTGAGCAAAGTTGTAAGAACTGGGCTCCCATGGATCTGGGCATACTTAAATTACTCCATTCTGTCACACATGTTTGGATCCCAAGTCTGTCGAAAACCCCATAAAATCACCAACTTTCACAAATAACAATAACACAATGCTAAACCTTCAATAAATAGGTACATTAGCAATTGCCAGACAAAACAGCCCAACCCCAAGTTCTAGGCTCAATTTGTTGTGGTCTAACAAATTCGTGTTTTTGTGTAGATGAACTAAAATTTTAAGATTTTGGATGCATTTGGGGATAACCTGCATAACACACGATGACAAGGCAAAGGATGGGCTCATGCTTCAAAATAATCAAAATAACAAGCAATGTTGATTTTCTATTCCCCTACTTTCCATGCGGGGATTTGTTTCTGGCTAGCTTTCTGATCCCTTCTGTAAATGGTTCAACCTTGGCAGCTGAATACAAAGACTGGATGCATAAAGAAGCTAGGGTTCTGCTTTGAAAAACACAATGCAATAATTCAAAGCATAAAATAGACATGAAAACAGAGCAACGCCCAACACATAAGAGGACTGAAATAGTAACTCTGAATTAGAAGCTGAAAGCCAAGGTTACACAAGGCACATAGTCATTCAAGATTGGATTTTCATTCTCACTAAAGCCCTCGGGCCCTTTGCAGCAGGCTTGACTGGAATCCAGTATGCCTCAGCTCCATGTTGGCAGGCCCCATAGTGTACCAAGGTGCACATTAGTGTACGGAGACTGTCTGGGCCTTTACCCTACACTAATTAGCTTACATGTCATGTGCCACTAGATGAGAGCTCAACATTATGAGAACTAACAAAAGTCACACACATTTCAAAAAAAAAACATCCCAGATATGAGACTTTAGAGACATTCCTAATGTACACCAAAAAACTGGAACCCTAATCAAATTAAACTGGGTTCCAACAACAAAAAAAAAATGAAGTGAATACCTGACATTACACATTACCCCAATTTCTTCCATCTAACATCCAACATAACTCATAACACTCTGCAGCCTGAAGCAATGTCACATTCTCAACCCAAATTAGCACCATCAGGAAGCTCCTGAGTTTGACTGGAAATCCCCATCTGAACTTACCAGGAAACTGTTGATTTTTTGGAGCTCACTGTTGATCTTCAGCAGCAAGAAAGTGCTTTCTAACTCTTCCCAAACTCTTTGTATCAGCAGAATCATGAGATACATCTGTCTCATGCCAGATCCAAGTGAATTTGCAAACTTGAAATAAAAAACAACCATTGTAGCAAAATGGGCATACACTACTTCATACATTGTCAGATTGGCAGTGACAGAAAGCATTGAAACTTGAAATCATAGGGCTATGTTGCATGCTTAAGCCTGTACATGAAATGGATCAACCACAGAATGAGGAGAAACTGGGACAAACTTAGGAATTGGTTTGAGGAAGCAGTAGAAAGCAATCAACTTTGAGCAAAGATCCTGATGTGATGCAGAGAAACTGGCACAAACTTAGGATTTGGGTTGAGGGGGTGTAGAAGCGATCAACTTGGAGCTAAGATCCTGATGCCATGTCTGCAAATGACCTCATCTCCATTGCTACATCTACCATCTACAGCATCACTACAACACCCATCCTTGTGCTCAAATGCATCGTCATACAGGAAAACCAAATCTGAAATTGAATCCAGTTGAAAGTGACAAGTAACAAAGACAGGGAAGGAAGGGTTCATACATTGCAAGGGTCCTCTTTCACCCAGTCTTGTCTTATTCAGAAGTGCAATATGCACAATGGGTATAACAAGATTACAGTTGTGAGCAAGAGAGGCAACAGCAAAACAGGGAGGGGAGGGGGGCACACATTGTTGGAGAAATGCAGCCAAAATGAATATCAAATCTCAGTCGAGTAGCTGGAACTGAAAGATATGGAACTAAGACAATTGAAGAAGAAGCAGCCTTAGAGCACACACTGGAGGATTGTGCAATCGGCACTATCAACTCCCGTTCCAACTTGCCAACATTATAAATCTAAGCTGGTAAATGGAGTAAAATAAGGAGGAAAAAAAAACAGTTTTTCCTGAATCACTACCTAGAAACCCACCTCTATGAAAGAAACTCCCTTTTTCTTGCAGAGTCCCATTCTTAAGACTACCCCTTTGCTGCACTTCCAGCCATCAAACGCAAGCAAATCTTTGACTGCTTCGTTTTTCTGTCTGCATTCAGAAAGAGGCAGGAATCAATAGCAATTGAGTGGATGACTCTCTTCCAAATGATCTGTCTGCCCAGGAGGGCAGTTTGGACTCCCTCTCCTCTTAATTGGTGACCCTCCTCCTGCAGCAATGGAACCCCTTTCGAAATGCTCAACCATGGAAGCAATTGAAGTTTTTAGTGTTTTGTTGAGGTTGGGTGGTGAGTAAACACTCTCTCTCTGGTGGCTGCAGCTGCAGCTCAGTGATGTGCACTGAGACATGTCCCTGAATCATCTGCCCAGTACCCTTGACTGCACTTGCAGCTGTAACCTACTGCAGCTGTTGAGTTTGAAGAACACAGAGCATCCCAGTCACCCTGAGATTTGCAAGTGTCGGTCTTGCCACACCCATCTGGACGACACCTCGGAAGAGAGCAGATAAACGGAAGCTTGTAGTCACATGCAAAATCATTGAGCATATAATCCAAAGACTTCTTATTATCTCTGCGAAGAATTGGAGGTTCATACTTAATTGTGGTGCAGCCCTCCTTCCCATACAGGTTGTTGGGTTCAAATTCATTCCAATAAGTGTCATGGAAGGAAATGCATGGTGACAGGGGCCAGATCCAAGATGAGTTAGGTGGTGACACCAGGTATGGCTTCCTCCCTCCCAAGTAGCATCCTTGACCTTTAGGGCTGGAAGAATCAACGAATCCTTGATCCTTAGGTGCATCATTACAGATATCTCCAAGATCCTCAAGCTCATCCCAGCTTTTAACAGCAGCAAGGTCACCATCTTCATGATCCCTGCAGTACAGTTCTGCATCATCCCATGTTCGGGCCTCCTTGATAAGCTTGAAGCATGTTCGAGACTTCTCACCTGGTGTGTATCCATCTGGGCACTCTGGCTTTCTTGGGGGTGCTGGAGAATGTTCAGGTGGAGGTGGGGACGGTGAGGGAGGAGGTGGTGGTGGTGATGGAGGAGGCGGGGAGGGAGGAGGGGGAGAAGGTGATGGAGGTGGGGGTGAGGGAGGAGGAGGAGAGGGTGATGGAGGTGGTGGAGAAGGAGGAGGTGGGGAGGGTGAAGGAGGGGGTGGGGAGGGTGAAGGAGGGGGTGGAGAAGGAGGAGGTGGGGATGGTGATGGAGGTGGTGGAGAAGGAGGAGGTAGGGATGGTGATGGAGGTGGTGGAGATGGTGATGGAGGTGGTGGAGATGGTGATG